>Ga0207043_1116_pt1 | contig 10418 bp, 10 predicted proteins | sample Alteio_BWMinCont_71_FD_153304 | JGI IMG/M metagenome (GOLD analysis project Ga0207043, IMG submission 153304) | Enriched cells from forest soil in Barre Woods Harvard Forest LTER site, Petersham, Massachusetts, United States -... | ecosystem: Environmental > Terrestrial > Soil > Temperate forest >... | reverse complement strand
AGGCAACAAAGGGATTGCAGTTTCCCTTGTCTGCATCGATGAACGGGACTACTTAAGAGATATAGAGCGGCTGTTTTTCCGGTGCCTGTTTGCGAACCGGCTAAAAGATCGGCTCCTTCCAGGATGATCGGGATCGCCTGCCGTTGAACAGGGGTTGGCTCGGTATAGCCTTCTTCTTTAATGGCTCGGAGAAGTTCCGAGATCAGGCCCAGTTCTTTGAAACCCTCATAATTCGAAGTCTCTGATCCTAAAGGGGCAGTGTTCTCTTTTGTCAATGTCATGTTCTATGTTCCTATTGCCCATCTAGATCTTAGTAGGTTCTAAAGTTGTCTGTAAAATTGCAAATTAGATGAGCGATAGATTCACAATCTCAATTAAAATATATTATAGCAGCTTCTCGAATATAAATACAGAAGAGCCTTTAGCCTTCATCTCCTGCCCATTTAGGGCCCAATATAAGCATTTTTTTAAAAAAGGATTTGTTCCTTTTTCCCTGTCTTGAGGAATATTCTTTTTCCGCCTATCCTCATTCAAAGCTATGGAATTTTACTCAATTTGGTCTGACGTGCAAAGGGCCTCGTGGCCTCAACTACAATCCGATCTTACCTGCGATACGGCCATCATTGGAGCGGGGATTTCAGGAATTGCGACACTCTATTTTCTGCTGACTACAACTAATCTCAGCGTCGCTCTCTTTGAAAGGCACTTAACAGCAAGCGGGGCGACAGGGAACAGCGCAGGTCTTCCTACGATCCATATTGAACGATCGATCTCAGAGCTCATCGACGAATACGGCACAGATCTAATACACCGCGTCTATACAGATATGGAGCTCGCGAAAGACGATCTCTCCGAGATGCACAAAAAGGCCGGTATTCCAGAAAATCTTGTCCAGCTTCCTCCGCTTCGCATTGGATTCAATTCTCTCCCCTCCTTCCTCGAATGGCTGGAGCTTGAACTTCTTTATATTCAGGTTGGTAGAGAGCCATGGAGCTATTGGCTGGCGGAAGAGCTAAGCGTGCCAGAGAAGTTCCTCGAACAAATTCGCTTTGTTTCACAGGAAGAGATTCTCTCTGCATTGAACACAAAAGATACGGACTATATCGCCTTTGCCCTCATCACAGAACCAAGAACCCGTATGAATGGCACCCTTTTTTGCAATCGGGTGTTGCAATATCTCGCAAAAGCATTTCCTTCGCGCTGTTTTATTTATGAGAATACGGAGATTTCGCGCATTGATCTAGCAGAGGATGAGCAGATTTTGCAGCACGCTCTTGGCAAAGTCCACACTCAAGATCTCATCCTCTGCACAAACGCATATAAGGATTTCACCATTTTCGATACGAGAACGGAACAGCCAGTCACTAAATTGCACGAGGCCCTTATCTCAAGAGAGGGCTATTTAGCAGCCTTCCCTAGTCCTAATTCAGAGCCTTCCGTTGTTGTTTTTCGAAATGAGGACATTGGCTATCCCGACGCTCCCTATTGGTATCTTTCCACCGCCCCTCTAGCGACTGGAGCCCAAGAGTATGTATCCTGTCTTGGGGGGCCTGAATACACTTTTACATCTCTTGAGCCAAGCGATTCGTATGCAACCACAAGCCTGGAGCTGATGGGGCAATTTTGCGAAAAGAACTTTCACAGATCGATTGCCTTTTCCCACTTTTGGCACGGGACCATGGGGTACACCCAGACTGGACTGCGATGGGTAGGCGAGGATCCCGATCATTCTCATCTTTGGTACAATTTAGGCTGTAATGGGATCGGCATTTTACCCGCCATCGCAGGCGCTAAACGAATCGCAAAGCAGATGAGTGGCGACGTTCTCGAACCCTCTCTTTACGATCCTCCCGCTTCGGAATGATTCTTACCTAAAGTGAATCTGGTGATCCTTTTCTTTAAGGAAAGAGTGGAGAATCCCGCCGAGGAAAAGGAAGAAGGCCGCTATGCCAAAAATGGCCCCAAAGCCGATCACTGAAATCAGGTTGGCGATAAATGATGTGAGGATCCATGAAAGGGCGACAGTTGAGCCTGCAATTCCCATCACCCATCCTTGTGAATCCTTCGGCACAACATTTGAGTACATGGCCAGCAAACAGTTATAACAAGACATGGCGAAGGCAGCTAACAAGCTCATGCACCAAATCAGAACGAGGTTGTCTGTAAGGGCTGTGACCAGCATGCCTGTCCCAGCGATGAAAAAGCTGATCATGGAAACGGTTGTCGTTGTGAAATGCTTCACCAACACTCTCGAAGTGAAGAGAAGGCTGAAAGCACAAAAAACCCCCAGAACTGCATAGAAAAGACCCACGACCCAGTTTGAAACGGGAACAGATTTCAAATAGACCGCGATGAAGGGATAATAGATGCTCATTCCCAGCTCTTTGAGAATGAAGAGAATCGAAATATAGCGCACCATGGGGTGTTTAAAAGCTTCGATGAAAAGTACGATGGGCCTCGCAAGGTGAAAATGCTTGCGGACGTTCTTTTGAAACGTCTCCTGAAATCCAAATAGAATCCAGCAGAAGGCTATGAGCGCGAGTAAGCCCGAAAAAATGAACGGAGTTGGATAGCTAAAGAAGGGGAGAATTTTAGGATCTGAGAAGAATCCTCCAATCAGAGGGCCGATGACAATGCCCACGCTCAATGTGATGGTCATAATGGCGAGATAGCGCGTCTTATGTTCAACGGGGCTCAAATCGGTGATCGCTGCTTGCGCGATCGGCTGCGCTCCCGATGTAAGACCCGATAACCCTCTACCTATGAAGAGAAGTACCAGGCTTTTGAGATCTGCTCCAGACGCCATCAGAAGAAAGCTTATGCAAAGGCCGATCATGCAGATGAGAAGCACTTTTTTACGGCCGTAGATATCAGAGAGGTCTCCTAACACCGATGCGCCAAAAAGGAGGCCCAGCGGATACATCATAAAACCGATGCTCAGCAAAAACTGCCGCATTTCAATCGATGTTGACCCACTTAAAATACTCGAAGACCCTGGCGACAATAGATCGGCGAAGAGAGGATACACAAGGCCGAATCCCAATGAATCGACAATGATGGCCAGTAAGCAGGAAGCGTATTTCCAGCTATTGAATTTCTCAGAGGTCATATCTTTTGAACTACATCTGGATCGATTTAATGTAAATCCATAAGGGAGATAAGCCCATCAAAATTTCTCTCGGCAAGCTGGCAGATTTCATCCATTTTTGCCTGATTGTTTGTTACAGGCGAGGAGAGAATTGCATCTGTCTGCAATAACAATTGATCCAAGAGTCGAGGATCTGAAAAAAGAAGAGGTTCCGGATGCTCTACAAGAGAGCAAACTCCATGCACCTTATGCGTATTGCTATTGAGAGCGATAAACGGCGTATTCAAACAAAAAGCGGCAATCGAGTGATGGAATCGGCCTGATACAAGAAAAGTTGCCTGGTTGATCGTGTCTAACCATTCTTCCATGGAAGAGGCCTCAACGAGTTCCCACTTCACATTGCAATGGGCTTTTAAAAAGTCGGCAAATAACTGGTCGTCCTTTGCTGGATAGGCTGCAGCTCCCACCAAAACTTTGATCTGAAATCCCCTCTCACTCATCGTTTCAAGATACTTGCACAATTGCCTTGTCCCCTCTTCTGAAAAGGCGACCGAACCTCCAACCACAATCGTCTTCTTCTCCACTTGTTTCAAACGGTGGTAATGGTCCCGAATATAAACTGGCAAGCAATCAAAACTCAAAGTGGATGCAATGCCGATCTTTTTCATCTCATCTCGGCTTGCGGGCTCTCGGATAGCAACAAAATCGAGTTTGGAATAGGCGCTTCTGTAGACTTCCCGCGCTTGCTCCAACTCCCGTTCCATTCGATCTGTTTCGGGACCGAAATTATCTAAAAAATTAGCAGATAAAGCAGGATCGTCCTTGGGATAAGCGGAATGGTTGATGATCTCTACGTGCTTTCCAAAGAACTCTCTTGAAATATGAGCTAAATAAAGCAAAGCCCTGGGACCCGACCGCAAATCATGAATGGTTCCCTCCCCAGTAATCACCACTGCATCTGAATCTTGAATCGCTTTGACCGCGTCCCCATTTTCTTCGCAGAAGCGATAAAACCTCTCCCGATTCTCGAATTCATCAAAGGGGGGGACTTCCCTCAATGCATAGGTCACATTGATCGGAACGGCCACAATTTCAAAACCTAATTTCTCTATTCCTTCTTTCAGAGCTGTGCTCGTCCCTGTGCATCCCCAATGATACCAAGCAGAAGTATCATTAAAGAGAACCACCTTTTGATTCCCAAAAATCGTTGATGCAAATACAAAAAGAAAACAAATCCGAAACATATGAACCTAAAGTTGAATTTGATTATGTATGACTCTTATGATTAGCCAGAAGAATACCCATATCTTGTTAATTTTCAATACCTTTTATTTGTGCATGAATTGTGCATGGACCAGAAAGGAGGCCATGACAAGTTACTTTACAAAAACACCCACTTGACCATATTGGGTCTTTTTGTTAAGTTAATAAAATGAGACCAAAAAACTGTCTAATAACTCTTGGCCCTCTCCTAAGCAAACCCTTCTTCACGTCGAGGGAAGCTAGAGCGATTGGAGTGCCTTCAGCAGTTCTCAGCCATTATGTCAAGACAGGGAAGCTGAAAAGAATTGGCCGAGGACTCTACCAGGGAGCTGATTATGAAAATCGCTTCCTCGCTCGATGGAATGACCTAGCAGAAGCCGTCTACTCTATTCCCGGTGGGGTCATTTGCCTTACATCGGCACTTGCTATCTACGACCTGACCGAGGAGATCCCTCGTCAGCATTGGATCGGCATCCGACACGGGACCTCAGCTAGGAGTACCCGCCAGATCAAAATCGTCCGGTTCCGAAACCTTGAACTAGGAAAAACCAAGATAGAGCTTGAGGGTGTGTCTTTTCCAATTTTCGACCGTGAGCGAACAATTGTGGATGCCTTTCGACTTCTGAGTCGCGAGACAGCAATCAAGGCCCTGAAAGCGGCGATCGCTAAGGGCGGAAAAAATCGACTCGATTTTGTAAAACTGGAAGCTTATGCTAAAAAGCTTCGTTTTGATATTACCCCCTTTTTGATGACTGTGACTACATGATTAGTGAACAAGCTCTGAAAGATCGACTTCAAAACATCGCCAAAGAAAAAGGCATTCCATTCAATTCGTGCTGGAAACAGTTGCTATTGGAACGATTTCATTTTTGATGTATGCATCCACCCAACCGCGGCCTCGTATATCATAGAAAAAAAATGCTGGGTTACCTGTGAAGAAAATGATGTCTCCTTTGGTAAACTGAGCCGCATGATTATAGATAAAAGAATCGTCGCTTCCGATCATCTCTCTCAGCGTAAAATCCCGTGTCACATAAAAGAAACCGGAAATTGAAGGATTGTTTTCAGCAATTTCTTTTGCACCTTCAATACTTCCATTGATCGCCTTTGCGACAATATGGCCAATCCCAGCTTCAAAAAAGGCATCCTCCCTTTTCATCCAACGTTCTTGAGCAGTAGGAAGAGAAGGAACAAGAATTTCAGGAATGGGGATGATCGTATCTTTGTTCTGTTTGCTACGCCCCCCATGTTGGCCAAATGCAATAAGGGGTAAAGAAGCACATAACATGAGTAAGGCTGTAATATAGATAAGCATGGTTACAACTCCGCAAGCCTATCCTCGCAATTTTTGCGAGGCAAAAATTGCTCGGAGTGGGAGTCGAACCCACACCCGGTTACCCGGAGGGGATTTTAAGTCCCCAGTGTCTACCATTCCACCATCCAAGCAGGAAAGATCTAAGATTTTAATCAGGAACGAGAAAAGAGGCAAGCCCGCAGGTGACTGCGGGCTTATTTTTTTAACTTAATCTTCGAAGCGCGTTTCGTCTTCGTCTTCAGAATTCTTCTCTGTAGGAATCACTTGCTCTTCATGCTCAAAGATCGTCTCTTCAACGGTCGTCTTTTCCACGGCGTTTTCTTTGAAGCTCTCTTCTTCCGGAGTCTCAGCCGGCTTGTAGCGGCTTAAATTATCCTTGATGAGAGTAGGTGGAGGGGGGAAAAGCTTAGAGATGAAGGAAGGCGCTGCTGCTTTTTGTTCTTCAGCCATTGATTCTTCAGGGCCAGAAAATTCCTCATTGGGCTCCATTGGGGGTTCATCGATAGGAAGAGGGCGATCTCGCATCTCTTGTTGTTGAGGCTCATGGCGGTCGCGTCCGCGGCGTCCGCGGCGGCGCTTGTCTCTCTTCCGGTCCATGCCTCCGCGATCTTGTTGCTGCTGCTGAGGACGGGGCTCAGGCGCCGGTTCCTCGCGGGATTCGATATTTTCCCGAGGACGGGGAGGGGCTTCGCGGCCGCCGCCGATCTTGATCGAACGGTCAGTAGAGACGTTCTTAAGGACCATCCGGGTCTCTTTGAGCTCGAGGATCTCATAGTCGCTCACAGGGACTAGGAATGATTTGGGCCGCTCCATGGAGCGGAAGAAGAAGGAGTGCCCAAAAGACACGACTTCCACTGCATCGCAAAAATAATCTTCTTGACCATTCCCCTTGCTATTGCGGACGACGAGTTTACATCCTTCCCGGGGGGTGATCACTGTTTCTATAATAGGTTCTCTTGTAAAATTCACTGAATGTTCCAGTTTTAAAATTGTTCTCGGAGTGGAGTAGAAGGGTTTTCGAGGTCATTCTTTTGTAGCCATGTACTCCAGCAGGTCGACGACGCGGTGGGAATATCCCATTTCGTTATCGTACCAAGCGATTAACTTATAAAAGCGACGATTGAGCGCGATTCCTGCGAGTTTGTCGTAAATGCAGGAAAAGCTGTTGCCGATAAAATCTGAGGAGACCAATTGCTCATCCGTCGTCGCGAGGATGCCTTTTAAATTGGTCTTAGCGGCCTTGTCCATTGCGTTGCTGATCTCGTCGTAGGTCGTATCTCGAGATAATCGAACAGTGAGATCGACGACCGATACATCGGGAGTAGGAACGCGGAAAGCCATTCCGGTCAATTTGCCTTTTAATTCAGGCAAACTCAGGATCACCGCTTTCGCGGCTCCTGTAGATGCCGGGATGATATTATAGCCAGCAGCCCTACCGCCGCGCCAATCTTTATGAGAAGGGCCGTCGACAGTGGGCTGGCTGGCTGTAAGAGAGTGAACTGTGGTCATCAGCCCTTCTTCGATGCCATAATTATCGAGAAGGACTTTGCAAAGAGGAGCCAGGCAGTTCGTCGTGCAAGATGCGTTGCAGAGGACTGTATCTTTTTTGGGATCGTATTGAGTGTGATTGACGCCCATTACGTAAGTGGGCATGTCGTCTTTGCCGGGAGCCGTAATCATCACGCGCTTAGCGCCTGCGTCGATGTGCTTTCTCGCATCTTCCATTTTAGTAAAACGGCCCGTCGATTCTACGACGTAATCCACTTGATTTTGTTTCCAGGGAAGCTGCGCAGGATCTTTTTCCGCAGCGACAAGAATTTTCTTTCCGTCGATGAGAAGATGATTGGTATCGGAAGAGACTGATTTGGGATACGTGCCGTGGACAGAGTCATGTTTGAATAAATAGGCGAGATTATCTGCAGGGACTAGATCGTTGATTGCAACAACTTCGATCTTCGGTCTTTGGAGCGCTATTCGCAGGACGAGCCGGCCAATCCGGCCAAATCCATTGATCGCTATTCGTTTTGGCATTGAACATCCTTATATGCAGATGTTTTGCGCTCGACTAAGTACGTTTTCTGCTGCCCCATTTCAAGTTGTCGAGCCGGGCCTTAAAAACGTTTATTGTAGCCCATTTTTTCAGCCCTGTAAAGCAATAAAAGCGAGATTCCGACAGGGAAGGCTGAGATGCAAAGAGATCGCGAAGGAGATTTGAGCCGGCCCGCGCGATCCTATAGCTGAAAGCCTCTATGGAGAGCGCGGGTTTGCGCGCTATCGGGGTCCCCTAAAAAACTTTTTTTTAGGGGTGATCGCGCCCGGTTCGAAGATCCGAGCGAGAATTTGCAGATCAGCTCTACTTCCTTGTCGGAATCTCGCGTTAATAAACCACTTGATAGATCTTCTCTAGCAAGTGGTTTTGTAAGATGAAAAAATTATTCGATGTATTCGATATAGCAGGTGGGAGCGCTGTCGCCGATTCGATCGCCTTTGCGAATGATCCGGGTATAGCCTCCATTGCGGGCAGAATAGCGCTCGCGGAGTTCGCCAAAGAGCTTATCGATGACATGGCGGTCGCGAGAATAAGAACTCTTGTCGCCAGTCTTGGCTTTTCGCGCATCTTTCGTTGTAAGCGGATTGAAGCTCACTCTTAAGGCAGCAATCGCATCTCGTTTAGAGGCAAGCGTGTTTTTCTTCGCTAAGGTGATCATTTTATCAGCACCCCGGCGCAATTCTTTTGCTTTGACGACAGTCGTTGTTATACGTCCATTTTCAATCAAAGACTTCAGCATATTGGATAACATGCATCTGCGATGGGATCCGGTTCTGCCGACTTTAAAGGTGTGTTTTCCGTGTCTCATACTTCAGGTGTTCCCGTTTTTTCTTGGAGATAGTTTTGGATCACTTGCTTGATGTTGTCGCGGTTGATTCCATACTTGCTTAAGTCCATTCCGAGAGAAAGTCCCAGCTCATCCAACTTCTGCTTGATCTCTGTAAGAGACTTCTTGCCGAAGTTGCGGAACCGGAGCATTTCTGATTCAGGCATGACGACGAGTTCGCCGATCGTATCGATGTTTGCATTCGCAAGACAGTTGGTCGAACGGACTGACAGCTCAATTTCATTGATCTTGAGTGCCAATTTTTGCAGAACTTCATCGCGGTCGCGGTTGACCTGCATTTCCCCTTTATCGAAGTGGATTGAATGCGTTTTGATCGTTTCAAATACTTCGAGGTGGAGAATGGCTATCTGCGCTGCAAAAGTCAGGGCTTCGACAGGCGTTACGCGGCCATCGGTCGTCACTTCCAAAATCAAACGGTCGAAATCGGTATCTTGGCCGACGCGGGTGTTTTCAACATAGTAGTTCACTATGCGGACTGGCGAGAAGGCCGAGTCCATGACAATTTCGTCGACTTGTCTTTCGAAATTGTTATGCCGCTCGGAAGGAACATATCCGCGGCCCATTCCAATACGGAGGTCGACCCTCTTCACCATCGGCTTTGTAGCTGTAAAAATATGGTGGTCTGGATTGACAATCTCGTAATCGGTTTGCGCCATCAAATCTTTCAGGGTGACTTTGTAGGTGCCGCCGCCCTTTTCGATCATCTCTTCTGAGATGTCTAAAATCTTCGTAATCATTTTGATATCGCGAGGATGCGCATCTTCACCCACCGTATGTCGGCGAAGAAGGGCTCCTTTTAAATTCAGGATGATGTGAGTCATGTCCTGAATAATCCCCTCGATGGCCATGTATTCGTGCGGTACGCCTTCGATCCGGACCGACATGATAGAGGGAGCCTCTAGGGCTCCTAACATGATCCTTCGCAAGGTATTGCCAACAGTGTGGCCGAATCCGCGCTCAAAGGGCTCTACGATAAAACGGGCATACGTACTTGTATGGCTCGATTCATCTAATTTAATTTTTTCTGGCATCTCAAATTTGCCATACTTTACGGTCATGTTAGGACTCCTCAAAATTTATGAATCTTATACACGTCTACGCTTACGAGCTCTGCATCCATTATGGGGAACAGGCGTCATATCGCGGATTATGCTGATTGCCAGGCCAGCGCTCTGAAGGCCGCGCACAGCTGACTCACGTCCAGCGCCAGGTCCATTCAGGTTTACTTCACATTCTTTCATACCGACAGACATCGCTTCTCTAGCGGCATTCTGCGCTGCTACAGTCGCTGCATAGGCAGACGATTTTCGCGAACCGGAAAAATTCGATTTCCCTGCAGAAGACCACGATATCACGTTGCCAGCTAAGTCGGTAATCGAAACAATCGTATTGTTAAATGTCGCTTTTACATGTGCAATCCCAGCAGGAACTGTGCGTTGGATTTTCTTTTTTACTCGGACGCCTGCTTTTTTGGGTGGCGCTTTCTGTTCTTGCTTAGCCAAGGCTCATCTCCTCTTCTTAGATTTTCTTGTTGGCGACGGTTTTGCGTTTGCCTTTTCTGGTGCGTGCGTTCGTACGTGTTCTTTGTCCGCGTACCGGCAAGCCAAGTCTGTGGCGCATGCCACGATAGCAGTGAATGCCTACTAAGCGCTTAATGTTATTCTGGATCTGCCGGCGAAGGTCCCCTTCTACGACATACTCCGATTGGAGGATCGCATTGAGACGCGCTATGTCGTCTTCTTTCAATCCTTTTGCGCGCATATCTTTGTCTAGTCCAAGCTTCTCGATAATTTGATTCGAGAGCTTTCTGCCAATCCCATAAATATAGGTAAGGCTGACTTCTAATCTTTTGTTG
>Ga0207043_1115_pt1 | contig 10419 bp, 5 predicted proteins | sample Alteio_BWMinCont_71_FD_153304 | JGI IMG/M metagenome (GOLD analysis project Ga0207043, IMG submission 153304) | Enriched cells from forest soil in Barre Woods Harvard Forest LTER site, Petersham, Massachusetts, United States -... | ecosystem: Environmental > Terrestrial > Soil > Temperate forest >... | reverse complement strand
TCGAATACTTTCCGCATTAATATTATTCCTTTTTTTAGTGCCACTTCAGATTTACACTCATGAGGATGGATTTCAAAAGTGGCTCTCAAGTACAACTAAAAAGCTCGACGAAAAGGGGAAGGTGGTTCACACAGCATTAGGGAATATTCAAGTTGTGACAAAAGGACACGGCCCTGTTGTGCTAGCGCTTCACGGTGGTTTTGGAGGCTGGGATCAAGGGGAGTTGGTCGCTTCAAACATAGCTGAACAGGGGTTTAGAGTGATTATTCCTTCCCGCGTAGGGTATTTATCCACACCCATTGCGACGAATCCCATTTTTTTACAAGAAACAACCGCTGCGCAACAAGCAGATCAATTGGTTGCTCTCCTGGATGCATTAGAAATTCCTAAGGTGATCGTTTTGGGTTTTTCAGCGGGGGCTCCGGTTGCTTATGAGTTTGGTTTGAGGCATCCTGACCGCACAAACGCTGTTGTTCTTGAAAGTATTGGAGCAAATCCGGATGAAGATGCATCCTTCTACGCAGCATTAGGAGCAATATTGGTTACCGAAACCAAAACGGTCGATTATATCACTTACTTACTTCATATCTCCTTAAAAGAAGATTACTATTCTACTGCTGTGCAATTTTTGCCAGCAGATACATCGTTACAAGGGGTCGCTCTTGAAGAAAGAAATCATTATGTCCTTCATCACATCAGCCAATACAACTTTTTGAGAGAAATGCTGAAAGCCACGATTCCCATTTCACCCAGACTTCTCGGCACATTGAATGATTTTTTAGGGGTTCCATACTGGACAGATACTTATACACCTCCAACTCCTTCACAGTATTCCTTGCCGACATTGATTATACAGGCGATTAAGGATAGTAACGGATATTACCCAACAGCTCAGTCTGTCCATGCAGACCTCCCTACTTCGCAATTGATTTCAGTGAAAGAAAGTGGTCATTTCATTTGGCTGGGCCCTAATACCAAACAATGGGAAAAGCAATTATTCGCCTTTTTAAAAACTTATGGGAGATAAGGGACTATTGGTTTAACCAATAACCCAATAAGGACGGCTTGATAAATATGACTTTTATGAATTTTTTTTCAATTCATTCGCTTGTGATGTTGATATTGGGATTCGCTTTCGTTCAAGAAAAATCCTATGGAGAAGAATGCTCCCCCGAAGAAATGCTCCTGGAAACGGCAGTTCAAGGTGATCAACGGATCAGCCTAAGCCATGCTGAAGGATCGGGGCTCGGTTATGCGATAGGATATACCTCGCTGGGCCTTTTCTTATCAAAATCATTTGATAATCAAAGATTTATCCCATTTTTAGATTTAAGGGGCCATATTTTCAATAATGGCAAATATGCTGGAAATGCCAGTCTGGGATTTCGCTACTTGAACTGTTGTTTAGAGCAAATATGGGGAATTAACATCGCATATGATTACTTACAGCACCTCCAGAAATACCCCCATCGTTCCTACCATCAGGTCGGTGGAGGATTAGAAATCATAGGTAAAATGTGGGATTTTCATCTGAATGTTTATGGAGCCGTGGGGCATAAGAAGACGAACATTTATCGCTTTAACTATGGATTTTACGAAGAGTTAAAACGCGGCGACCTTTCTCATTTAAAGTTAGGGTTAAAAGCAAGAGAGCAATTAGCTTTAAATGGCATCGATACACTTTTCGGTTATCGATTCTGTAACATGCGGTACACTGACGTGCGAATTAGCGCAGGGCCTTACTTTTATTGGGGGCACACCGAAAAAACAACAAATGCTTTCACAAAAAAGAAGGAGTCTTCCTGGGGTGGACGTTTAGTATTAGACATCATTTTTATGAGATATATTTCTATCGACGCAGATGTGACTTATGACACCATCTTCAAATGGCGCAGTCAAGGTATGGTCTGTTTAAATATCCCTTTCGATATTTTTCAGAATTGGCACTCGCCATGTGCACCCTGCTCTCTTAGAGATCGACTTTATGATTGTATAGAACGGAACGAAATTATTGCCGTTGATTGCCTGAATCGCTATACAAATGATCCAAGAGTCCTAGATCCTGAGTTTCAGCCATAATGGTACGTCCTTAAAAAGTTATGGCAGCAGGCATAAGATGGCAAGGTCATCCCGGTCCTGAGTGTACTCACAGGCAGGGCGAGGACGCCCTGGTTACCTTTTTGCCATAACTTTTTAAGGACGTACCCATAATACGAGGTCATCGTGAACATTTTAAAATGTGTATTACCAATTCTGATTTTTTCCCAGTTATTTGTAGACGAAATTCACGCTGAAATCTATGACAGAGCAGACTATGTGGTTGTAGGACTTGGCACAGCAGGAGGGCTTCTCACTGGGAAGCTTGCTCAGGATAAAAACACTTCAGTGATCGCTTTGCATTCCGGTTCAAATTTTACAGATTCGTTCATCCTTAAATATTCCCAAAACATGACTTTCTCCGTTGGAGAAAGCTTTCTAGGCATTCCACCTAATTTTAATCCGGCAGACTATAATCTTCCACCCGATCTTCAAGAACAATTTGCTAAACTTATTCAATTGATAGGAGCACAAGTCGCAAAGCTGTACGAAACCGGAAATACAACTCCTCAAGTGAATGCTGATGATCGCGTCCTGGATTGGGTTATCGCAAAGCCAGCAGCAGGTGCTTCTTCTATAAATGCTGGGGCATGGGTACGTTTAACTAATGAAGTTCTATCCAATTGGGAAGCAATTGCCGGACCAGAATGGTCGGTATCGCGTCTTTTGCAAGCTTATAAGGATATGGAAGACTATGAAGGTAAAACAGCTAATAAGCGCGCTCGTGGGCATCATGGACCCATCCACGTAACACAAGATCCTCCGGCATCTGTATTATCGAAGAAGTTTGCCGAAGCAACAACCGCAGCAACAGGGATTCCTTTTGTCAGTGATTATAATAATCCGGAAACACCCCTTAGCGTTTCTACCCAGATTCAATCAGCCCACCGCGGACATGACGGTTTTTTTCGTGTAAGCAGCGTAAATGCTTTCTTGGATCGCATCATGAAATCTAACGGCAATGGAAAAAAAGGGGCACGCTTGAAAGTTAACTTTAATAGTACAGCCCTTAGAATAATTTGGGAGGGGAAAACGGCTGTCGGTGTTCAATACTTACAAGATGGCCAAGTAAAGTCCGCTTACGCTAAAAAGGCTGTTATCGTTTGCGCTGGCCTGCGAAGCAGTCCTTTTTTGCTCTATTCCGGTATTGGTCCTGCGAGCTTGCTGAGCTCGCTTGGCATTCCTGTGATTTATGACAATCCGAGTGTAGGACAGGGCCTTATCGATCAAACTCCAGTTCCAATTGTCTATGCCACTAATCCCAAAGATTCGCAGGCAGGGACTACGACGATCTTTGCACAGATTAGCAATTTGCCTGCTCCGACAGGTACTCCTGAAGGCAGGAAGATACGTCTGGCAGTCATAGATGCCATTCCAGGACTCACTCCGGTTATTGTTGATTTATTGCAGCCTCAAAGCAGAGGGACAATATCCATCACGAGTGCAGATCCATTGACACAACCCTTGATTAATTTTGGCTTATTATCCAACTCCAACGATCTCGCTCTGCTGACATCCACTTTTCAGACTTATGTCAAAGATTTAACTGCCCAACTGCAATTAATTGATCCGCAATATCAACTTCTATTGCCCCCTCCCGAAATTCTTGATGACACCACTTTGGTGCAAAGCTACATTCGTGAAATCGCGGGTACTGATTACCATTATCAAGGCCACTGCCGTATGGCCCCCTTAAATCAAGGCGGCGTTGTTAATTCTCAAGGTAAAGTATACGGAGTTAATCATCTGATTATCGCAGATAATTCAATAGTCCCTTCTCCGATTGATGGAAGCCCCATGACCTCTGCCTATCTTATTGCTTGGAATATTGCGAAGATTCTGGGATATTAAGGCTCCAGATTGTATTAGGCGGACACTGTATAGGTTTTTATTTCGTATGATATTTAACATCTCCGATAAGTTCTTCATGAAAATAAAAATAATACTTCTAATTATTATGTGCGTATGCACTTTTTCTATTTATGCGGAAGAAAGTATTAGTTCAAATCCTGCTGCTGTCAATATTGAGATAGGGACAGGGGCTCTAGGTGAGAAATTGGGCTTTAAAAAAGAATCGGGTATCCGTATCGGAGGGGTATGGATAGGTGACATCAACTATTTAATGACCGGCGGACTACAACCTCATAAATCTAGCGGAAATACTCTTTTCCAGCTCGGCCTGAATATAGATTTCGAAAAAACTTTCGGATGGAAAGGAGGTTTGTTTGGCATTGAATTCCTTCAGTTTGACGGTAGACCCACAAATGAGCAAGCAGGATGTGTACAAGGGTATAACGGCCTTCCCGAATCCCCTCCATTGGACCGTTCTGAATTATATCAGCTCTGGTTTCGCCAGGAATTATTTGACAAAAAGCTTATCATTCGTGCCGGAAAAAGTATTCCTTCTTCCGATTTTAATAACGTCGTACGGCCTTTACCCGAGACGGAATCCAGCTTGCAGATCCCGGCGACCACAAGCGTGATTTATACTCCTATATTTGTCAATCCGACTATGCTTGGTGTCCTTCCGGGGTACTATAATTCCGCTTATGGAATTACCGTAACCTATATTCCGGTAGAATCGTATTATATTTCTTATGGAGCCTATGATGGAAATTTGGCTAGAGGGAAACAGACCGGTCTAAGGGGACCTCAATTCAATGGATACTATTTTAATATTGCTGAATCCGGCTATTCATGGCACATTGGAGAACCTAAACTGCCGGGGAAAATTGCGATTGGGGTTTGGTATCAATCAGGCAAATTAACCGCCGGATCTCAAGCGCCTAACGTTCAACAAAAAGGAGCTCGAGGCATATATCTTTTTGGCAGTCAGAGACTGTGGAGGCGTCATCCCGGCGTGGACAATAGTGGATTAGTCGGTTTTGTACAGGCTGGCCTTAACGACAACAAAACTATGAACATAAACAAATATTTTGGGGCAGGGCTTACCTTTTTAGGACTAGTTCCCGGTCGCATTAATGATTCTTTCGGATTCGGCATGGCTTTGTCAAAACTCAACCATCGTCTATTTCCTCGAAAAAATGAACTTTTGTTGCAAGGGTATTATCAAGCCTTTCTTTACAAAGATATCTATTTTGAATCAGCTCTCAGCTATATACCTACACCCGGAGCTCAAAGGCATCTTAAAAGTGCCTGGGCAAGTACAGCTAGAATTATTTCTGTTTTTTAATATCTTAAAAGTCGGCATGGTTCAAATGTAGATAACACTATAGATGGGGGTCAGGCTCAATACCGTACACTTATCATTGGGGTCATCATTGGGGTCAGGCTTGTGATTTGTAATTTGAGTTCCTAAAGACCCTTTGTCATCAAGACTTCCTCAAATTGCAAATCGCAAGCCTGAACCCAATGATTAAGTGAACGGTATTGTGCCTGACCCCAATCTTAGTGTTACCTTCTTTCGAATCTTTTTGAACCATGCCTAAAAGTCAGTTCTAAAATGGCCGGTATCCTATGCCGGTTAGAAATCGATACCTGTTGTCTGCCAGATCGACCATTGGGATAGGGCATTTCGATTGGAAGCAAATTCATAACTGCCTCCCATCCCGATCATAATGGGAAATCTATCATATAATAAATCATCAAAGGATACTGCTCCATAAAGAGTGTTGCTCCACGCACTTTTCTGCTTCCCTGAAGCTTTATCGAACCCTCGTGTAGAGGTAAACACCGCATCGCTAGGAGCTTGGTTTGGCGGAATGGCCGACTGCGAAATATTTGCTCTGCTCGCCGACGTGGGGTCAAAAGCCACCACGCCTGATAAGTCAAAAACGCCTAGATTGTCAGCCAATTCTTTCTCAAAATGAAGGCGTTGATCCTGACTCCGCCACCACAAGTTGTAACCCATTTCTACATTCCAATGACACCAATTCGCATGCAAGGCAAACCAAGCTTCCACTTGCGGTCCTGGTGTTACCTTTACGGGTATTGTTGTCTTATTAATGCCAAACAGAGAAACGCTCGTTGCCTCGCTATCTGCAAGCAGCAGATAACGGGACCAATCGCCATTCCCCTTTAAGTCGAAGGAACGTCTTTCCCTTCCCGAAAAAAGATAGCGGCATTTCACGTCACACATAAGTTGAATGGTGCCTGCAGGGCAGGTATACAGTCGCAAATCGTCATTAATGCCTATACCAAAAGAGGCATGACGCGTTCCCACCAGTGGCTCAAATAACACATGGGCATTCGGCCTATCCCCAGTGGGGATAGTCCCAACGAGATAAATGCCGAAATGACTATTGCCATCATCGAAAAACCAATTGTCTCCTACCTTGATTTGGATGTCATCTACACCACTTTTGCTTTTAGTTCTCGTACTTAATTTCCCATACTTCCACTCTGAGTTGTTGAATGCCTCCAGACCGGTTGCCACACCAGGAAGTGCACCAAATGCCATATCGCCTGTTAAATGCTCACTCACATGCAGGTTATGGCGCACCTTCATTGCCGCAAAAGAGACGCTCATCCATAAATTTTGCAAAATAGGACAGGTATGGTCAAATAAGTCCCTCCCATCGGCACGAAAATAAAAATAGCTTCCTGCCACCTTCCGTTGCGGCGCGATTTTCATTGTCGAACTGTAGCTGAGACCGGGATCGGCGATTAAATTTACCCACAGTGATCCGATATTCCCAGTGCCATCTTCTTGCACATCGAGTGAGGAGTCATTATTCCTCAAAAAATATTGCCCCAATTCTGATGAGTTCGTCGATTGGATGTAAAATGGCGTGACATAGCAAGAAAATCCCTGACAGGAAGAGGAGTGATAGACATCATAGTTCGTCATAGCTAATTCGTATAGAGCGGAATGGGTCACGGAGCGCGGCATAAAAAATGAACTGCTGTGGGCTTGTAAAGCAGAGGCTGCGGTCAAAAAGAAACAAAGGGTATACAAAAGAACATTCAAAATGTTGAATTCTGGAAGCTCGATTCCTCTTTTAGAGGTGAATAGGTGAAGTTTTCTTTTCATTGGTGTGGACAATATTTTTGTTGGATTAGTTCAGTTAAAGGGGATTTCGGGATATATTTAAGAGGAATTCCCTGTGTCCAATTAAATATGTTATCGGGATCATAGACATTCTTAATCTGAATCAAGCGGTCAACGTGAGATCCATAATAGGCATGCAAATAATTGGCTCCCAAATCATAATCTGTGAGATTGTTATAACTGTAGGGCGAAGTAAAAGGCTCCATCTGGCGATAGGTTGCATTGATAAGATTCAATGCTGCCGTCTCTTGAGATTCATTAGGCCAGTAGATAAAGACAAAAGCGTATCCAAAAGCTTGCCGCGGAAAATAAGCGGTCTTAAAATTGGCAATCGCTCCTGGCTTTCCTGCCCCAAACTCCCAAAAGGTCTCGTAGGGGCATTGTTCATTTTGCAAGAGATTCATATACTGAATAGCTACATCTACCCCCCCTTTAGGCAAGGGCTTGAAAAAATACTTCGATTTCGCTTTCGAAAAGGGATAGGTATAGTTAGAAGCAAAGATCTCCGCAGCTCCCAGATAGTTTCCAGTATATAAAAGCTCACTCGAAGGGTGATAGGGTAAAAAGACATCTTCCCACTCAGTGAAAGGCTCAGCCCCCACTTTCAGAGCATTAACACTCAATCGTGCCCTTCCATTTTTATATTTAAATACCGCCTCTGCACTAATCGTGGGTGGCAAAGTGGTCACCCATTTCTGCCAAGCGTTGTATACCTCATAAAAAGTCTTAGGATCCCAGTCCCAGCGCAACTCTAGCATGCTCACTGTGGGAATGTAGTACATCTGGAACGTATACTCCAGCACAATGCCGTAGGAATTGTGTCCACCTCCACGCAAAGCCCAAAACAGATCAGGGAAACTATCTTGTGATACTGTGATCAACCCATTGTTCGCCGTCAACACCTGCATGCTGATAATGGAATCACAGGTTAAGCCAAAATTGCGGACCAATAGACCAATCCCTCCTCCTAGCGCTAATCCGGAAAGTCCCACGGACGGGCAGGTGCCAGTAGGAATTGCATAATTGATTGCTCCTAATGTGCTAATGACATCTCCCAGTCGACAGCCCGCCCCAATTGTCACAGTATTGGTGTTTGTATCGGGAACAATACTAGTAAAATTGCGCAAATCAATAATATACCCCCTGGGAATCGTCTGCTCAGAACAATGCCCTCCCGAACGCACATAAAAAGAGAGATGATTATTGATGCATTGTTGCAGAACATATTGCACTTCATTGTAAGTGCTAGGAGTAAATATGGCATTAGGGTACCAATTGAACAGCTTGTTGTAGCTGAACCGATCGGTATTATAGATGCCGCATGTTGGATAAATGCCATAGGGCAGTCCCCGCAGCCCAGGAGGAATCTCTGCACTTAACACACACATGTTCTGATTGGGATATATTTGATCTAAAGGATTGTTGTTGCATGTATAAGGGCAATAATAGGCACACAAACAATGGCTCATGAGGAGCGAGGTGAAAAAAAGACCAATAACTTTCATAGTGCTTTTTTAGGGTAACTATTCACGTAGGTTCAGGCCGTACGTCCTTAAAAAGTTATGGCGGCGGGCATAAGATGGCAAGGTCATCCCGGTCCTGAGTGTACTAACAGGGCGAGGACGCCCTGGTTACCTTTTTGCCATAACTTTTTAAGGACGTACTTCAGGCCTTCCAAATCGCCTTTCAAACGGCATTTGGAAGTGCCTATACCTACGTGAATAGTTATTTTTTAGGTTGTTAATAAATACACATTGGATGTGTTTAAGAAATAATACAAGAAAAATCTTTGAGACAGGAGCGCAAATTGATGATGAATATATTTGATTTTAATCTTATGGCGTTGCTATACCACATTAAGGGCTTTCATTTATTAGCATGATTTTTGGACCAGTTTTTTTAAAAGGCCCTTCCAGAACTAACCTAAATAGGTTTTTTTATGAATAGATGTATCGCATATTGCTGCTTTTTGACTTCGATGATCTTTGGGCTGGTCTATGCAGACAACCAAACGGCGACCACGACTCCCATCTTGCCCGGCGGCCAACTTCCCTTTACGATAAGCGTAGAGCAGGCTTCATTTTCGTTGCCTAAAGGGTTGCAATCTTATGTTTACGCCGTTCATAAAGACAAATTGCTCCTTTTGACAGGTCTTATTGAAGGGCTTCATTCTTTTGATACGGGACAAAACACAAACGCCTTTGTTGTAGATCTTAAACATGGAACAGTGTTTATGAGATCTCTATTGGATCCTGCTTCAGGCCTTACCCCGGATCAGATTGACAGTTTGTCCGCAACAAATGCGCAGAATATACAAAAGGGCAATACTCTCTATATCACTGGAGGATATGGGGCGGTCAATCCTACAAATCCGGAACAATTTACCACGAAGAACACTTTAACGGCGGTAGATGTCAAGGAGACCATCGATTGGGTCCTACATCCAACAGCCTCAAAAACTCTAGCTCCCTATGTCAGACAAACATTTAATGAGGCCTTCAGAGTAGCTGGGGGCACCATGGGACAGGGAAAAGATGGTCTGGTTTTGCTCATGTTCGGTGCCGATCTCGAAGGGCCTGTTTCAGGTTCAACGAACCCGATTTATACAGAACAAGTCCGTCGCTTTTTTATCTATGATGATGGACGAAATTTATCCGTCTCGTTCGAGGATCCTTCTCCTATTATTCTGGATCCTAATTTTCGGCGCAGAGATGGAAATATGCTTCCTTTTATCCAAAAGAAAGGAAAAGAATTATGTCCTGCTTATGTAGCTTTGTCAGGAGTATTTACCTTGACCGATGGAGTTTGGACTGTTCCCGTGATTATTTCCGATACCGGTGTTCCTACGATGCCGAATCCTAATGCCCCCGCAACATTTAAACAGGGAATGAACAACTACGAGAGTGCTGCGGTTGAGCTGTATTCACGCAAGACAGGAGATAATTATCTGATCCTGTTTGGAGGTATCAGCTATGGCTATTTTGTAAATGGAGCTTTCACTACGGATCCAACGTTACCTTTTATCAACCAAATTACAACAGTAAAAATTGATAAAAGTGGAAAATTTAGCCAGTATATTATGGCGGAGGAATTTCCCGTGATTTTGTCGACAAGTGTCGACCCAGGTAATCAGCTTTTATTTGGTACGGATGCTAAATTTTTTGCGACGTCCTGTGCACTCAGCTTTCCTAATGGAGTGCTCGCCTATGATGAATTATCTAAGAAACCGGTGTTTCTAGGCTATATTATTGGCGGCATCCAAAGCGTTTCCGGAACAGAAGATACTGGGGCCTCTCCCTATATCTTCAAGG
>Ga0207043_1114_pt1 | contig 10507 bp, 11 predicted proteins | sample Alteio_BWMinCont_71_FD_153304 | JGI IMG/M metagenome (GOLD analysis project Ga0207043, IMG submission 153304) | Enriched cells from forest soil in Barre Woods Harvard Forest LTER site, Petersham, Massachusetts, United States -... | ecosystem: Environmental > Terrestrial > Soil > Temperate forest >... | reverse complement strand
CCCACGAACTACCCATTCGCTCTAAACGAGAGATGCTTGTCGACATTGCAGAGATCGTCCACTGCCTTCATACAGGGCAGCGCTCCTCTGCAGATCTTCTGATTGAGGACCTAAAGACTCGCTCCCTTTTTCTAGACTCTAAGATCCAGCAAGATGTACTGATCTTTGCCGAGCAGGTGCAGTTCCAATACGATTATGATCCTTGGCACAAAGTGACCCCCGACGTGCAGAAAGCGGCGGACAAGCTCATCCACGACCTCGGCTTCAAAATCAAAGAAGAGAAATAAAACCAGGCGGGGGGAAGCCCCCGCACCCCCAATTTTTTCACCACTGAGAACACTGAGGCAGGGGATGCCCCTGCAACCCCATAAAGATGTTAAAATATTAGGGGTAATCACCGGATTGGATAATCACTATTGTTATGCCTTTTTCTGGAGGGGGCGCGGGGGAGGGCTTCCCTCCACCGCCTCGATGATCTCGGTGTCCTCGGTGGTGAATAATTGGGGTGCGGGGCCTCCCCGCCTCAGTGATCTCAGTGTCCTCAGTGGTGAAAAAATGGGGGTGCGGGGCCTCCCCGCCAATATTTATTTTCTCCTTCTTGAACAAATCTTATTCAATTGCGATACTGCAGAGTGGTTTTTATGAGGTGTTCTATGAGAAAATGGATTGGAAGCCTGTGTTTGGTGTCTATGTCCTTATTGGCTATGCCAAAAGCTATTGTTTTCGATTTCGGCAACGTCCTCGCCTCCCCCGACAAGGACTACATGGTCCGCTTTCTGTCAAAAACTTTTCAGATTGAAGAGGGAGAGTTCGACAGCGTCAATAAAGAAAAACATCAGGCCATGAAAAACGGAGAATCCGAAACTGGCTTTTGGATCCAATATGGAAAGAGGAAAGGCATTGCACTGGATGAAAACTGGGATGAACAGTTTCATGCGGAGGTAAAAGCTTCTCTCTGCGCCAATGAAGATGTGTACGAACTCGTTGAGGAATTGAAAAAGAAAGAATTGAAGGTGGGGCTTTTATCGAATATCACCGAGAGCCTGGCCAAAAAGATCCGCCCTCATGGACTCTACGATCCTTTCGATCCTTGCCTATTGTCCTGCGAGTTGGGAATCGAAAAGCCAGACCCGAAAATTTATCAAATGCTGTTAGATGAGATCGAGCTGCCTGCTGAGCAAATTGTCTTCGTCGATGATCTGGCAGAAAATATCGAAGCGGCAAAAAAAATGGGCATCGATGGGATTACATTCGTATCTGCAAAACAATTAAGAGATGAACTGCAGCTGCGCGGTCTCTTGTGAGATCATCGTTTGAATCGGCTTGGGCTCTGTCGTTTTTTTGAAATTCCGTTTCGCTTTGTATTCTTTTAAGGTCACACTGCGCCGTTTCTTTTTTCCTTTGATCCCCCAGATAAATCAAAACCCTGCGATAAAATCAAGGAGGCGTTTGATATTGAACTTTTCTCCCTATGAGGGCAAAATGATCGACCTTTAGTGCTTCGGGGTTCATGAGATCATTTATTGCCGAATGGGCAGTTTTCATTCTCTGTTTATTTGACTTCTCTTATGCTGTGGAAGGATTGCCTCTCTTTTATTGGCAAGAAGAAGTCTTTGTGAATTTTGGGGATCTTCTCTCTTTGAAAATCGTCGAAAGAATTGTTGGAACGCAGCTCCGCTGCTACCTCAAAAGAACAAAAAACCAGGACAAAAAGCTTCTCGCCATCGGATCTATTTTCTATTTCGCAAACGACGGCGATATCGTATGGGGCTCAGGGATCAATGGAAAAACCCTGGAAAAAAAGCATTACCGATTTTCTCATCTTGACGTGCGAGCTGTCCGAGGTCCATTAACGCGGCAGTTCCTTTATGAGAATTTTCGGATCGAATGTCCTGAAATCTACGGAGATCCCGCGCTTCTTTTCCCCTATTTTTTTCCTGAGTTCAAAAAAAAGGAAAACCCCTCGCTGGATTACATTGTGATCCCCCATTTTTTAGAGCGGAAATTGTTCTCGAAAGACGATCCCCATGTAGTATTTCCTACCGATCCCTGGAATGAAGTCATCGAAAAGATCTTAGACAGCCGTTTGGTCATCTCAAGCGCTCTGCATGGCATCATCATCGCAGAGGCCTATGGAATTCCAGCCAGACTTCTGAGAATCACAGAATGTCAGCACATCTTTAAATATCAGGATTATTATCAAGGGACCGGAAGACCCAATTTTCAGTATGCTTTATCCATCGAAGAAGCGATAAACATGGGAGGCGAACCTCCTGTACAATGCGATCTCAAAAAACTCTACGAAGCATTTCCTTTCGACTACTGGCCAAACGCGCACATCAAATCCCCCAAGATATAATATGTTAAAATGCTGCCTTTATCTCCTTTTCCTCTTCTACCAGTACGGTTTTGCTCATGATCGGCCTGGAGATTATTTCGATGATCCTTCTACTACCGACGAAGTCGCTTCAGATCCTTATGTCCCCGATTTCGATTACGTCGATTTAGAAGAGATGTCCCAGGATTTCGTTCTAGAGACAAAGAGAATCAGAATTCCTGGATATCCAGATGCCTTCAACCCTTCGATTATCCGCTACCAGGGGTGTATTCTTCTCAGCTTTCGTAAATATGATCGTAAAACGCGCGCTACGAATGAAATCGGCTTGATCTGGCTGGATGAGAATTTTCATCCTATCAGCGAACCCCAATTCCTCGAGATCCCTTACAACGATCCTTTCTGTATTTCGAAAAGACAAGACGCCCGTTTGCTTATGATCGGCGAAAAGCTCTTCATTATTTACAATAATGTTTTAAAAGATGTCATCGATAGAGAAGTGCGAAGGATGGTCATTGCGGAGATTCACTTTGACGGAACTCGCTTCATTACAGCCCCTCCAGATTGTTTTATCAATTTTGACGGGGAGAGGATTGAACGTTCCGAAAAAAACTGGGTTCCTTTCGAATATAATGGGGAATTGCTTCTCGCATACAGTATTGTTCCTCATAGAATCGTTCGTCCTCTGCTTGGATTGTCTACCTGTGAAAATGTCGCCTCCTCTCTAAGATCCATTAAATGGAATTGGGGAGTATTGCGCGGCGGGACGCAAGCCTTTCTAAATGATGGAGAATATCTTGCGTTTTTTCACTGTTCAAAAAGTATGGCCACGGCCCATTCCGGAGGGAAGAGCATCCCTCATTACTTCATGGGGGCTTACACTTTTGAAAGCCGCCCCCCTTTTTCTTTAACCCGCATCAGCCCAAAACCTATTGTCGGGAAAGATTTTTACCACGGCCCAGCCTACAAAACATGGAAGCCTTTGCGGGTTGTTTTCCCAGCGGGTTATCTGTTCGACGATCAGTATATTTGGATCGTCTATGGCAGGCAGGATCATGAGATGTGGGTAGCTAAACTCGATAAAAAAGGGTTGCTCGGCGGCCTTGTTCCGGTCCTTCCAAATTTATGAAAATCGCAGGCTTGATCCTACTTATAACCAGTTCTCTACTCACAGATGAATATCTCGACTTTGAAGAATCGGCCCAAGATTTTGTCCTGGAATCAAAACGGATTGAAATCCCTGGATATCCGACAGCCTTCAATCCCTCCATCATCCGTTGGGGAAAAGAGTTTCTTTTGGCATTCCGGGTTATTCCTAACCGCACGCAATCCTTCACTTCCCAGCTTGGAGTGATCCTTCTCGATGAAACCTTTTCTCCGATCAGCCAGCCCCAATTTTTAAACACGCGGGAACCGAATGCTTTGACACCTTCACGCGCCGAAGACGGCCGTTTGATTTTTGTAGGAGATAAGCTCTACCTCGTCTACAGCGATAACTCAGAACCGAAGATCTCAAAAGGAGGCTTTCGCGTTTATATCGCAGAGGTAGATTTCGACGGCGGCAACTTCAAGTTAAAAACTCCAGAATGTTTGACTCGGTATGAAGGAGAGAGTAGAAATATACGGGAAAAAAATTGGGTCCCCTTTGACTACAATGGGAATCTTCTTCTCACTTACAGCCTGATTCCCCATTTGATTTTCCGGCCTCTTTTAAATGGAAATGGGGAATGCGAGACCGTTGCATCCACAATGGGACCTATCAATTGGAATTGGGGAATCTTACGCGGCGGCACAAGCGCTCTTTTAGGCGTCGCTCCCAATGGGGACTATTTATCTTTTTTCCACTCCTCGAAAATGATGGCCAGCATCCACTCAGAGGGAAAAAATGTTCTTCATTACTTTATGGGAGCTTACACATTCTCTCCGCAGCCGCCTTTTGAGATGACCTCGATCAGCCCTAAGCCCATCATTGGCAAAGGTTTTTACAAAGGGGATATCTACAAACCTTATTGGCATCCTGTCCGAGTTGTTTTTCCCGGCGGCTATCTATTCGATGAGCGCTTTGTATGGATCGCTTACGGCAGGCAGGATCATGAAATCTGGATTGCAAAGCTGGACCGCCAAAAATTACTCGAGAGCCTGGTCCCCGTAAATTCCACGCCGATTCTTCCCTAAAAGGAAGATGTTAGAACCGCGATAGCGATCGCTGCTACGACGATCATGGTCGGAAGGATGAAGCTGCAGGGGTTGCTGGACGACTCGGGGATGCGGATGTCGGGCAATTTGAGAGGACCGCCGAGTTTGTTTAATTGTTGCTCCATTTGATTGGCAAGGGCTGTTAACGCGGGGTTCGTTGCTGCTTGATATCGGAGATATTCTATGCTTTTCGTGATATTATCCCTGGAGTCAAGAACCTGTTTGCCGGTACGGCTATCCAGCTTCTGAATAAAGATTGCGATATCATCGAGTTGGTTTTGGGCCGCTTGAACTAGTGTATTATCGGGGGTCCAATATGCATTATTATGCGGAACCGGTGCATCTAATTGAGAAAATCTATCTAATGCTGACATATATTATTACCATCATGTTTTTCGAAAATTATATCATAATGAATTAATTATTTAATATAATTAAAATTATTATTATAACTTTTGGATTTCAAGTACCAGCGGATGGTGCGGCGGAGGCCGTCTTTGAGAGCTGTTCGGGGGCTCCAGCCAAGCTCCCGCTGGATTTTAGAGATATCGATTGCGTAGCGGAAATCATGGCCTGAGCGATCTGTCACAAAACGGATTAAAGAAGAGAGAAAGGCTGGGTCTTTCTTTGTCTCAGAGGAGAGAATCTCAATGATGAGATAGAGCAAATCTAGATTCTTTATTTCTGCATTGCCGCCGATATCGTATGTCTGCCCTTTTTTTCCAAATTGGAGAATGGACCAGATCGCTTCGGTATGGTCGTCGACATAAAGCCAGTCGCGGATGTTGGCGCCTCTGCCGTAGACGGGCAGGGCTTTGCCTTTCATGCAATTCAAGATCATCAGAGGAATGAATTTTTCCGGATATTGGCAAGGTCCATAATTATTGCTGCAATGGGAAAGAGTGGTGGAAAGACCATAGGTTTGAGCATAAGCGCGTACGAGATGATCGGAGGCCGCTTTGGAGGCGCTATAAGGGGAATTGGGGCGGTAAGGCGAATGTTCATTGAATGTCCCGCTTTCTCCTAAGGATCCATACACCTCATCGGTAGAGATATGGTGGAAATGAACGTGGGGCATTTTTCTCACTGCTTCCAGAAGAGAGAGGGTCCCTTTGATATTCGTCTCGATGAAGGGGAAGGCGGAGGCGATGCTTCTGTCGACATGGCTCTCTGCCGCAAAATGGACGATCGCATCGATCTCGAAGTCCAGGAGGAGTTTTTCGACAAGATCTTGATTCAGGATATCTCCTTGAATAAACCGATGGCGGGGATGATCTTGGAACCCCTCCAGATTCTTTAAAGAGCCCGCATAAGATAAGAGGTCGAGATTGACGATGCTTCCTTTAAAGGCGGCTTGGCGCAGCAAATAGCGGATGAACGCAGAGCCGATAAATCCTGCACCTCCGGTTACAAGGAGTTTAGCAAGAGGTCTTAGCGGGAGCATATTCCTCCATGAATTCTCGAAGGGCAAGTTCCCAATGGCGCGCCGTTATATTGAGCTCGCGCTCAATTTTCGATGTGTCGAAAGCGGAATAAACCGGGCGCTTGCAGGGAGATGGGAATGTGGAGCCAGGGACCGATTGGATCGCTTCGGCAACAACGGGAAAACCAAGCTCCAAAGCTTGGCGGTACATAGCCAGTCCGAAATCGTACTTGCTAGCTACTCCGCTGTTGGCAAATTGGTATAGGCCGGAGCGGCCGAGCATCTGGAGGAGGACTTGGGCGAAATCAGGGGCATAGGTGGGCCTGCCCCATTGGTCGTTCGTCAGGCGGATCTCCTTTTGTTCTTGCAGGAGCTGGAGCATTTTGGATACGAAGTTCTTTCCGCCAGGTCCGAAAAGCCAAGAGACGCGGACGACGCAAGCGGAGGGCATCGCCTTTAAAACTCTTTGCTCTCCTTCTAATTTCGTCTTCCCATAATAGTTGAGAGGCCCGACAGGATCTTGCTCTGTCAGGGGCCGGTGCAGATCGCCCGGAAATACATAGTCGGTGGATATATGGATGAGGTGGGCTCCGATCTCTTTGGCCAAAATAGAGAGATTTTCAGGCCCTATAGCATTCGACAGATAGGCTTCTTCTCGATGCGTTTCTGAAAGATCGACCAAAGAATAGGCGGCGCAGTTCACAATATGGGTAATGCCTCGATCTCTTTTTGCGAAGGCACGCAAGGAATTCAGATCGGAAATATCGGCTTCCCTGTGACTCGATCCTATACAAGGAATCTTAGCTGCCGCAATCAGGGCGGAGCCTAAAAGCCCCCTAGAGCCTATGACCCATAACTTCATGAAAAACCTCTTTAAAATAAGGGCTTATCTGATCGCGGGGAGATAAAACCGGATTTTGGATAGGCCATAAAATATTGATATCCGGATCGTTCCAACGAAGAGAGCATTCCGTTTTCGGGTCGTAAGGAGCTGATACTTTATACTGCACGAGAGCCGTCTCGCTCAAGACGCAGAATCCATGGGCAAACCCGATGGGGATAAAAAGTTGTCGATGGCTCTCCTCATCCAATTCAAGGGCTTCCCATTTTCCAAAAGTGGGGGAATCGGGGCGGATATCGACCGCGACGTCGAAAATTTTTCCCTGGATGCAACTCACTAATTTCGCTTGGCCCGGATGAGATTGGTAGTGCAAAGCGCGGATCGTCCCCTGCTGTGAAAAGGAAACATTGTCCTGGACAAAAGGAACTTCGATTCCATGTGCGCAATATTGCTGCTGCCTGTAGCTCTCATAGAAAAAGCCACGCCCGTCTTTGTAAATTTTTGGCTGAATCAGTTTCAGCCCTTGAATTTGAAGATCGCTGATTTCCATGGGCGCAAGTTTATCGATTCTTCTCTTTTGATGCTGCTAGAAAAAACTATTGATCTGGTATCTCATATTACAATATAGAGAGAATTAAGAGGGGGAGATCCTAAATGTTTACAATATTGAGAGGTTGGGTTGCAATTCCCTTATTTGCTGTTTCCTTTCTATTCGGTCAGCAAGAAAACCCATCGTCTTTGGATTCTCCAGAGTCTCAGCGTCTCCTCGCTCTAAGCAGATGCGAACCTTTCCCTAATCGAACCCCTTCCGAACCGAGGAACAACACCCCTCCGGAACCAGAAAACATTCCTTGCCCCCCTCCTAAACCCATATGCTCTCCCCCGCCGCCAGCGCCTAAGTGCACTTGCCCTCCCAAACCCGTGTGCACCTGCCCCCCAAAACCGGCATGCTGTCCTCCTCCAGAACCCAAGTGTTGTCCTCCGCCAGAACCAAAATGCTGTCCGCAGCCCAAGCCCTGCTGTCCACAACCAAAATGTCCCCTCCCAAAGCCCTGCTGCCCAAAACCAAAATGCTGCCCGCAGCCCAAGCCCTGCTGTCCACAACCAAAATGTCCCCTCCCAAAGCCTTGCTGCCCACAACCAAAATGCTGCCCAAAACCAAAATGTTGTAAACCAGCAAGACCCAAAAGCTGCTGCCAAGAAGAGTGTAATTAGAAGCCGAAATCTAGGCCGCCTGTAACGCCTTGCATGCTGATAGAGCGTTCATAGAGAAAAATATTTGACGTTTCCCACCAGAAATTCGCCTCCCAGCCAGCGTACAATTTGATGGGGACGTTTTTGCAATCTCTATAGAACCACTCCCAAGAAAATCCCACCAAAACTTGAAGAGTTGGAAATACTTCCCAATAGGTGTCTCTTGCGAAGAAATCGGTCACGTTCTCATCAACAATTGCCATGGTAACATCTAGCGTATTGGTAATCATATCGAACAGGATCTTCTGATGGGCTTTGCCATAAAGCATAGAGGCGGAAATATTTGCTAATATGCTAAAACCGCAATTCTTAAACCAAGTTGTATTCAATCCAAGACGCGGACCCACGCACCATAAATCTTGATCGAGGTGAATGGTAAGAGGGGTGAGTCCAGTCACAATAGTTCCCGCGCTCATCCCTGCTGTGAGAGTTGTGGATGTCGTTCCGAGATAATGAGCATGGTGGTTTTGATCAAGCCATCCTCCTCGGACTCCGCAGAATGGGCGGAGAAGAACATTCGAGACGGCCATAAAGGTTTTTCCCAACTCGAAATCGCCTACGCGATAGATGATCTGGAAATTTGCATCAGCAGAATTGAAAGACACATTGAAGAAATTATTGCTTCCAATCGATTTTAATACATGATTCTCATAATAGGTCCCGATGAGCTGTACGTCGATATTGTAATAATCTGGATAGGCGCCTATACCGGCCCTGAAACCGGGACTCCATTTATTTTTTGTTCGAACCACGGAACCGTTTGTCGTTGTTTGTGTGATTGAAACCAAAGGATTTGGAGAAGTCGGAGTCGTTGTGACAATTGGGCCTGAGATCGAAAAAGGAAGATTGTAGTTGACGCCCCAATAGAGTCCTTCCATGACTACGCAGAAACCTTCTCTGTCGGGGAATATCTCTTCGCTGTCAGACGAGAAACATTCGCTGCAGACATTTTCAAATTCCATTTCCCGTGAATCGGGCCGATTCGCTTGACTTGTGTAAGAATCCTTCATCCTCACATAGACAGGTTTCTCATGCATTTCGCAGTAATCGACAACAGCGATTTCTGGCTTGGGACGGCTCGCAGGCTTCCCATGGACATCGCAAGAATCGGCCCAATCGTTGCTTTTATCAGGATTCTCAAAGACTTCGGAAACATTGGACGCTGCGATGGCAGGTTCGGGAGCAGGCATTACATGGACTTCGCAAGGATTGGCCGTTTCGATGGCTTGTTCAGCCGCAGGAGGATCCACTTCCGTATTGGCCACTTTGATCCCATGAACTTCGCAGGTATTAACTATCTCAGTTGCAGATTCTCGAGGGGGAGTCCCATGGACTTCGCATGTAATCGACACCTCAGTTGCGGAGTCACTAGCGGGCTTGCCATGGATTTCGCAGGTATTCGCAGTCTCGGTTGCGGAGTCGCTAGCGGGCTTCCCATGGATTTCGCAAGTGTTGCCCCCCTCGGTTACAGGTCTGTGTGGGGAATTCCCATGTACTTGGCAAGAATTTCCCGATTCAGAAGCTGGTTTGTTAACACCCTTCTTTCGGACTTTGCAAGTATTGGATTTTTTGATTTTCTTTCTGACTTCTGCCTTTTTATGAAGCGGACAATCCGCTATGAGTTTCCGATCGAATTCTCCATTAGATTCGATCATCGCAAGAGAAGAAACCGATGGAATTTGAACTGTTTCAGTATCACCATAAAGAAGAGAAGCGCAAGCCAGGATGATACCGGCTTGTATATACTTGGCAGACATTCTGTCTCCTCGCGTAAATTTGCAACCATTTCATAAGCGAGTTTTTTTTTCAATTATTTATTACTAAATACGCCATGAGTAAAATATACAATTCTTAGCTTTTCAATGCGACGACTGTTGCATTGCGGCCGGTATCTTTATCGCGTCGATGAGAATAATAGTCTTTAGGATTGCAATAAGTGCAAACCGAAGTGATCTCTATATTCTTATCAGGAACTCCGCAAGAACTCAGCTGTTTGCGGCTGATCGCCCAGAAATCGAAATAATTGGGCTTTACCATAAAACTCCAAAAATCCTGCGGGAGTTCTTGTTTATAGTTCTTAAACTCCGCATGGTCCGGCCCCAAAGAGGGAGAAATGCAGACGATCAGATTCTGAGGCTGGGTTCCAATATCGCGGCGCATCGCATCGATGACACGGGCATAAATATTTTGCGCACTGCCCCTCCATCCCGAGTGGACCACTGCGATCGCTTCGTGAACAGGATCGTAAAATATAGCCGCTTGGCAATCGGCATGGGTAATAGCCAGACCGATATTCTTCTCTGTAGTGAAGAGCGCATCGGCTTGAGGGGGCTTATCGTGATTTTTCGCAGTGATCCTGACAACTTGGGTCCCATGGTTTTGATGAGGGAAAATAAGCTGGGGAACGTCTAATGTCTTGCGGATTTGATCTCGGTTTACTTTGATGCGATCGGGCTGA
>Ga0207043_1111_pt1 | contig 10758 bp, 1 predicted proteins | sample Alteio_BWMinCont_71_FD_153304 | JGI IMG/M metagenome (GOLD analysis project Ga0207043, IMG submission 153304) | Enriched cells from forest soil in Barre Woods Harvard Forest LTER site, Petersham, Massachusetts, United States -... | ecosystem: Environmental > Terrestrial > Soil > Temperate forest >... | reverse complement strand
CCGGCAGCGAGGCCGACCAACCCGGGCCGCCGACGCATGTCAAAGCGGGGGAAACGGTCCATGTCGAGCCGGGTAAGCCGACGACGGTGGTCGAAACCAAGGAAAATCACTTTCATCGCGATTTGGAACTCAACGGCGACAGCGTCGACAAGCAGACGGCGGCCTATCTCGAATTGATGCGGAAACTGAAGCCCGTGGTCTGGCTGCGCATGGAAGGGAAGGAAGGGGATAAAACTCTTCGCGACGAAGCGGGCAATGCCGACGCCAAACTGCATTGGGATGGCGCCGGCAATCCGTTCGTCAAAGGCCAAGTCGGCAAGGGGCTCTGGCTCCGCGGCAACCAGCTCAAGGACTACGCCCTGTTGCCCAACTATCCCAAAGCGGAGCACGGCAAGCTCACGGTCTCGGCTTGGGTCTATGCCGACAGCCGGCCCCCCTGGGCCGCCATCGCTTGCAATTGGGGGCCGATTGCGCCTTACGGTCAATTCTACTTCGGCTTGAAGGGAGATGACGGCGGCCACAGCACGGATCTCACGATGGGCGTGCTCGAGGTGGACGGAAGTGGCACCGACGTGAGCGAGGGAGCCGCGCAGCCGTTTCCGGTTCGCGAATGGCAGCACGTCGCGTTCACGGTTGATGACTCGATAATCCGGCTTTATCGACAGGGGCGCGAAGTCGCCTCGATGAAACACAAGGGCTTGCACACGCCGTCGCCGCAAAAGTCGCTGGGAATCGGGGCCAAAGTGCATGACGCGACCGATTCCATGCAGCCAGGCGACCTCAATTGCTGGGATGGGAAGATCGACGAAGTTGCCGTATTCAATGAAACACTCACGGCGGAAGAGATCAAGAAACTGGCGGCGGCGGCGCCAAGATAGGAACAGCGAAGGCACAGCGAACGGAGTGTTTGAGGCAGGCAGGTGGGCGGGGAATTTGATTTGTCGTGATCAGCCATGAGTCGTCCTGTCCGGGAGTCGTTCGCAGTTCCGCCTGAGGGCATTCACGTTAACTGGGAGTTTCGCTAATGAGCCGCATCGCTACGTTCGCCCGCACCGTTTGTCCTTCATTCTTCCTCTTGCTCGGAGTCGTAATCGGCTTGGCCGGAACAAGTCCCGCCCTCGCCACAACCTATACCTGGGATATCGTTCCAGGCACCGTCGGCCCTGGCAATGGCACAATCACCGACGGTTCTGGCACCTGGGACTTGACGAACGGGAACTGGACCTCCGATGGTGGCGCGAATAACGTCGTGTGGCCCAACAACACCACCGACGTCGCCAACTTTAACGGAGCAGTCGGTGGCACCATCACTCTCGGCACCTCTTTGTCCGCCGGCCAGTTGGCTTTCGGTGGCGCCAACGCTTACACTCTTGTCGGCACGGGCAGCCCGACGCTCACGCTGGGTACCAGCGGAATTAGCGACAATGGTCCCGCCCTGACATTTGCCAACTCGCTTGGCCTGTCCCTTTCCGGCAACCAAGCTTGGACCAATAACAACACTGTCGCTGCCAATGTTCTGACCGTCAACAGCGTCGTTTCAGGCACGGGAAATCTCACCATCACCGGCAATGGCAACACGACTCTCTCCGGCATCAACACCTATGTCGGCTCGACCGTGATCCAGGGAGGTGCCGGCAGTACCACGGTGACACCGACCATTATGATCAGTGGGACGCATACCACGGATTCAGGTAATTCCTTTTCGGTCTTGGGAAGATTAACCAGCACGAATTCAAATTTCGTAACGGTCAACCTCAGCGGAACCGAAACGATCAACGGAGGTGGGCATTTCTTCATGCAGGGGGGTTCCGCCAGTGTCGGTAGAGGAGTGCTCAACTTGACTGGCACGCTGAATCTCAATGGTACGGGTACCGGTGGGGGTAACGGTGCCGGTGCCAACGCGATCGGTTTCAACGGTGGCACATCTATTCTGAATATCGGTACTCTCAGTACTGCCGGTACTGTCAACGTGACAAATGGAGACTTCAGGATTGGAGACAGCACCAGTTCGTCTACGATAGGATTCGTGAATCTGAACAACGGCAGCCTGACGCTGGACAACCTGGACGCTACCAGTACGGCATTTGTGCTCGCCAACGGCAACGGCGGTTCGGGGACGTTCAATCTTAACGGCGGTACTCTTACGACCGGACGAGCTATCACCGGTGCCCAGAATGCCACCACCGGTGTTTTGCCCAATACTTTTAACTTCAATGGCGGAACGCTCAAGGCAACCCTGGATTCCAGCAATTTCCTCAATTTGACTACTACTGGTAACACGCACAGTTCCCCCAATGTGAACGTCGGAAGCGTCGGCACCCTCAGCCCCGACGGCATCAGCACCGGCCACAACACCGCTTACGCAACCGGCGGTGCCGTCATCGACACCAACAGCCACGCCATCACCATTGTGCCAGTGCTGAAACACAACACCAGCAGCGGCGGCACCGCCGCAATCGACGGCGGGCTCACCGTCTTGGATTCCACGAATACTTCCGGCACGCTGACCCTCACAGCCGCGAATACCTACACCGGGCCGACGACCGTCAAGAGCGGCACTCTCAAGATCACCGGCTCGCTCGCCAACAATGGGCCGGATAAAGTCTTCGTCGCCGCCGGAGCGGATTTTAGCAGCGCGGCCATCGTGCGAAATGTCGCCACGGGAGGCGGCTCCTATGCCGGACTCGGCTCGACCTCGATCGGCAGCGCTCCGGGGCTGGTCGGCACGAGCGCCGTGGTTCTCGCCGGTTTGAATTCCGGCGCGTTCACCGGGGGCGCCGCCAGTGTCAGCATGGCTTGGCGGACCCGCTCGGCTCAAGAGGCTGCGGCGCCGCCGTTGGTCAGCGACGTCGTCAATCTGACCGGGATGACGAGCGGAGCCGATCCGTCGCAGACCGACCCGTTCGCGCTGCAGATGACCTATAGTCCAAGCTTACTGGGCGATCTGGTAGCGAACGAGGTCGCCAAGGGCAACCTCTATCTGGGTTGGCTCAATCCCAACGGCGGATCGCCGCAGTGGCAGAACGCGATTGCCGGCGATACCGGCAACAACGCCACGCCGAGCGAACAGAATTTTCAGGGTACGTTCGCCAGCTTTCAAACGGCCAACGGTACGAATCTCAGTAGTTACGTCGGCGCCTGGGGCGTCGACACCGGCTCGAACAATGTTTGGGCCGTGGTCAACCACAACAGCCAGTTCGCCGTGGTGCCGGAACCGTCGAGCCTCGTCCTGGCCGGCCTCGGAGGCTTTGGAATTTTGCTGATCCGTCGGCGGCGATCAGTTCAAGCTCGAAATCAACAGAGAGCAAATGGCCGGTAATCGGCCTGGTCTTTCGAGCTAACGAGAGAGAGGTGCCGGAATTCGGGGAACCCGATAGGGTTCTACTGGCTTCGTTGTCAGGATGCAATAATGGCGCTCCGGCAAACAGTGTGTCCGATCGCCGGAAGGGAACGGAAGCCAAACACCTCACAAATTGCGGTTGCGCGCCTCGACATTCGCATCACTCAGAGATTTCAGCCACATTTCGTATTGCTACGCTTTATCGGGGCATTCGCCCATCATTTGTCGAGTCTCAACGTCAACCTTCAAACAGCATGATTCGCACCTCGGTTCTTTGTAAAGGACTCGGTTTATGACTTCGCTTTCCTCGACTCCTCGTTCGGCGCCGGCCGCCAAAGTTCCCTTTGCTCGTCTGTTTCTCGCTGCGGCCGTTCTCGCCGGAACAATTCCTGCCCACGCCACAACCTATACCTGGGACATCTCACCGGGTACGGTCGGCCCAGGAAACGGCGCGATCAACGACGGATCCGGCGCATGGGATTTGACAACCGGCAATTGGACCACGGATTCGGGCGCGAATAACGTCGTGTGGCCAAACACCGGCTTCGACATCGTCGCCTTTGGCGGCACGGGAAGCACTGGCGGCACGGTCACGCTCGGCACCTCTATGTCCGCCAGCGGGTTGATCTTCAATGGCACCGACACCGGCAGCTATATTCTTTCCGGCACAGGCAGCCCGACGCTCACGCTGGGTAACAGCGGCATCACAGTCAATAGCGGGGCCGGGGCCGAAACTTTGGGCAACACCCTTGCCCTGTCTCTTTCCGGCAACCAAACTTGGACCAACAACGCCGCCACTGCGAGTGTCCTGACCGTCAACAGCAACATTTCAGGCACGGGAAATCTCCTCGTCTCCGGCAATGGGACAACGATACTCTCCGGTGTAAACACCTATGCCGGCTCGACCACGGTCCAGGGAGGTGCTGCTAGTAACTCGGTGACACCGACCATTACCTTCAGTGGGACGCATACCACGGATTCGGGTAATTCCTTTACGATCATCGGAAGACTAAACAGCCTCTCAACAACTCTGGTAACGGTCAACTTCAGCGGAACCGAAACAATCAACGGAAGCGGGCAATTCGTCATGAAGGGGGCTAGCTCCACTGTCGGTAAGGAAGTCGTCAACGTGACTGGCACACTGAATCTCAATGGTACGGGCGCCGGCGGGGCTGTCGGCGCCGGCGCCAACGAGATCGGTTTCGGCGGGAACCCGGTCGCCATTCTGAATATCAGTGGTACTGTCAACGTGACCAATGGAGACTTCAGGGTTGCAGACGTCGGCACTGGTACCAATACGACAGCAACCGTGAATCTGAACTCCGGCGGCAGCCTGACGCTGGACAGCGCGGACACCGCCAGTACCGCATTTGTGCTCGCCAACGGCAGCAACGGCGCTTCAGCGACGTTCAATCTTAACGGCGGTACTCTTACGACCGGACGAGCTATCAACGGGGGTCTGAATGTCGCCAGCGGTGTAGCACCCAATACTTTTAACTTCAATGGCGGAACGCTCAAGTCAGCCCTGGATTCCAGCAATTTCCTCAACATTTTGGCGAGCACGCACAGCTCCGCCAACGTGAACGTCGGTAGCATCGGAACCACCAGCAATGGAACCGTCAGCACCGGAAGCGGCGGCGCCGTCATCGACACCAACAGCCACGCCATTACCATTCAGGCAGTGCTGAAACACTCCACCGTCAGCGGCACTGCCGCAACCGACGGCGGGCTCACCGTCTTGGATTCCACGAATAGTACAGGTATCCTGACCCTCTCGAGCGTCTTGAACACCTACACCGGGCCGACGACAATTAGTTCTGGAACGCTCTCCGTCTCCAACATCGTGAACAACGGCAGCAGCAGCGGCCTCGGCAACGCAAGCTCGCCCGTAGTGCTCGGCGATGCGACGCATCGGGGCAACCTCAGCTACACTGGCAACTCCGTCACGTATACCCGCGGCTTCACCGTCAACGCCGGCGGCGGACAGGTGAACGTGGCCACCTCGGGACAAACGCTCACGATAGGCACCGGCAACATCACCGGGACCGGAGCGTTGACCTTCAGCGGCGCCGGCAGCGCCACGGTTACCAGCGCGATTCAAACCGGCGCCGGGGCATTAACCGATAGCCTGACCGGAACGCTCATCCTCGGCAGCAATAACAGCTACACCGGCGCGACGACCCTCAGCAGCGGCCAGTTGTACCTCAACGGCACCAATGCCACCACCGCCATCAGCGTCGCAGGAAACGCGACGCTGGGCGGCACCGGGTCCGCCGCCTCGGCCACCGCCACGGTCGCCGCGAATGGCGCGATCGAAGCCGGTTCCGCCGGGAGCGGGCAGTTGACGCTGGCCGGCCTGACATTCAGCGGCGCCGGCTCGATGAATTTCGGCAGCATGACCAACTACGCTTCCACGACCGGCGTCCAAGTCACCGGGAGCGGATTGCTGAACCCGACCGGCGGAACGAACTCGGTCACGATCAATTTCAGCAGCGTCGCCGGCGCGGTCTTGAACACGCCGTACAAACTGATCGGCCATAGCGGCGCAATCGGCGGCGTCGGACTTGGCGCCTTCACACTCGCCCCGCTCCCCGGCCGTTCTTTGGGTTCGTTGTCCGATACGGGCACCGAGATCGACGTGGCGATCACGGGGACCGATTTCCTCGTCTGGACCGGTGCCGCCAATTCGGCCAACGGCTGGGACACGACGACGCAAAACTGGAAGCTCAATTCCAGCGGCGCGGCCACCACTTATATCGACAATCCCGGCGACGCGGTCGTCTTCAACGATTCGGCCGCCAGCGGGAACACGACCGTCAATCTCAACGCCGCGAATGTGAATCCGTCGAGCGCGACGTTCAACAACACGAACAACAACTACACGCTGACGGGTTCGAAGGCCATCGCGGGAAATGCCGTCTTGAACAAGTCCGGCAATGGCACGCTCACAATCATGACTGCCAACACCTATACCGGCACGACGAACCTCAGCGGCGGCGTGCTCAATTTGGGCGTGGCGGAAGTCGTCGGCACGTCCGGTCCGCTCGGCAAATCGGCCGCCGCGAACCCCGGCTCGATCGTCATGAGCGGCGGCACTCTACAATATTCGTCCAGCAACGCGAACGATTACTCCGGCCGCTTAAGCACCGCCGCGAATCAAGCCTACAACGTCGATACCAATGGTCAGAACGTCACCTGGGGCACGGCGCTGACCAGTTCCGGCGGCACTTTGACTAAATCGGGTCTGGGGACGTTGACTCTCGCGGGGGTCAACACGTATACCGGCGCGACCACGATCAGCGGCGGCACGCTCCGGATCGGCAATGGCGGCAGCGCCTCGATCAACAACACGAGCGCCATCAACGACAACGGCAACCTGACTTTCAATTCGTCCGACAACCTTGCGCCCGCTTTGGCAATCGGCGGCAGCGGCAGCTTGACCCAGGCCGGCCCCGGCGCGCTGAGCCTCAACGTCGCCAACAGCTATGCGGGAGGAACCACGCTCAGCGGCGGCAGCTTGAACATCGGCCTCGCTGCGGCCATCCCCGCCGGCCCGTTCACACTTTCCGGCGGCACGCTCGACAACACGAGCGGAGCGCCGATCACCCTGGCCAACAATCCACTCACGATCAACGGCAGTTTCACGTTCGCGGGGAGCAGCGATGGCTCGCACGATCTGAACTTCGGCGCAGGGCCGGTGACCATGAGCAACGCGCCCGCCGTGACCGTCAACGCCGGCACGCTCACCATCGGCGGCAGTATCGCCGGCGGGAGTTCCAATCTCACCAAAAACGGCAGCGGCACGCTGACCCTCAGCGGCAATAACGTCTACACCGGCGTCACCAGCGTCAACGGCGGCACGCTCAACCTGAATGGAACTCATACTTCCCCCGGATCGCTCCTGGTCTATAACGACGGAACCATTCTCAACATCAACGGCACGGAGACCGTCGTCGCCAGCGGTCAATTCATACTCAATTTCGGCACCACCGGAACGGTCACGGCCAACGTAGCGGGGACGCTGAATCTCAATAGCTCCAACGGGACATTGATTGGCCAGGAAAGCACCGGCACCGCGATCTTGAATATCTTGAGCGGCGGTTCGATCAATGTCACAAACGCCGACTTTCGAATCGGCAATACGAGCACTCAAAGCCCGACCGGCATCGTGACGATGTCGCCCAGCAGCCAATTGACCCTCGACGGGGCCGCGGGCGCGCATCTTGTTTTGGCCAATGCCGGTTCGAGCCAGGGCGCGAATGTCGCGGGAACTCTCAATCTCGACGGCGGCGTCCTGACGACGGCCCGCGACGTCGCCGGGGGCATCGGCACCGCCATTTTCAACTTCAACGGCGGCACGCTTAAGGCAGCCGAGACATCCGGCACGTTTTTCAACATGGGTACCAATTCCTCGTCGCTCGCCAACGTCCGCAACGGCGGCGCGATCATCGACACCAACAACTTCAACGACACGATCGGCACCACGCTACAGCATTCGAACGTCGGCGGCGACAACTCGATCGACGGCGGCTTGACTAAAAACGGCCTCGGCACTCTGACCCTGTCGGCCGGCGGCACCTATACCGGACCGACCACAGTCAACAACGGCGCCTTGGTGCTCAACAACAAATTGCTGAGCACCACGTACAACCTCAGTGGCGGTTTGGTGCTCGGACTCGACAACAACATACCGGCGAGTTCCGCGGTGACGATCACCGGCGGCACGCTCAATATCGGCAGCCACAATAACACGGTCGCCGCCGTGAGCCTCCAAGGCGGTTCGATCCTCGGCACCGGCGGCGTTTTGACCAACAACGCCACCCCGTTCGACATCCAGTCGGGAACGGTCTCCGCCAATCTCGATGGCGGCGTCGGCCTCAACAAAACGACCGCCGGCATCGCGACTTTGAGCGGCACGAACACCTACCTGGGCTCGACGGTCGTCGGCGCGGGCAGTCTCTACGTCAACAGCCCCGGCGGATTGACCGCGAGCAGCGACGTATCGGTCGCTAGCTTGGCCACATTCGGCGGCTCCGGAACCGTCAGCGCTGCGGTCATGGTTGCAGGGGGCGGCATCATCGAAGCCGGCGCAGGCGGCGCGGGGCAACTCACCCTCGGCGGGCTGACCTTCAGCGGCGCGGGGACGGTGAATGTCGGCAGCCTGAGCAACTACGGCTCGGCACCGGCGATCAGTGTGCTCGGATCATTCGCCACCAGCGGCAGCCCGGTGACGATCAACGTCGCCAGCGTCGCCGGCACGACCGTCGGCTCCACCTACAAGCTCGTCGGCTTCAGTGGCACCTATGCCGGCGGTGGTTTGGGCGACCTGCATCTCGCCCCCTTGCCGAGCCGCACTTCTGGCACGCTCTTGAATACGGGGAGCGAAATCGACCTGCATATCACCGGAGCCGATTTCATCAAATGGACCGGGGCCGCCAATCTGGCCAACGGCTGGGACACCAATACGCAAAATTGGAAGCTTAATTCCAACAACAACCCCACCGCCTATATCAACAATCCAGGCGATACGGTCGTCTTCGACGATAGCGCCGCGGCGAGCAACACGACCGTGAATCTCAACACCCTGAACGTCACCCCGTTCAGCGTCACGTTCAACAATTCGAGCAGCAGAAGTTATACGTTGCAGGGAAGTTTCGCAATCACGGGGTCAACCGGCCTGACCGTGAACGGCCCCGGTAGCGTGACGATTGCCAACGCCAATTCGTACACCGGTGGCTCAACGCTCAACGGCGGAACGCTCAACATCAACAACGCAGCCGCGCTCGGCGCCGCGAGCAGCGCGTTCACGATCGCCGGCGGCACCCTGGGCAACACCAGCGGCGGACTGGTCACGCTGTCGAATAATAACCCCCTGATTTGGAGCGGCGATTTCGCGTTCGCCGGCCCCAACGATCTCAATCTCGGAACCGGCGCGGTCACGCTCCCCGCCTCGCGAACCGTCACGGTCAGCGCCGGTACGCTCCGGGTCGGCGGCGTGATTTCCGATTCCAATTCCGGGTTCAGCCTCACGAAGGCGGGCGCGGGCACCCTCGCTCTGGCCGGTTCGAACACCTTTACCGGCGGCGTGACGATCAACGCGGGCGCGCTCCAACTCGGCAGCGTGGGCGCGCTCAATGCCACGACGCCCAACGCGGTGACATTCGGCCCCAACGCTCCCGCCGGCACCAAGTTCCAACTCAACGGCAACAGCGTCACAATCGCCGGGCTGAGCAGCAATGCCATTCCCGGCTCTCCGGTCGTGGAGAGCGGATCGAGCGCCGCCGGCACCGATACGCTGACCGTGAACACAATCGCCGGTAACACATTTGCCGGCGTGCTGCAGAACGGTTCCACGCGTACTTTGGCATTGGCGGTCGCCGGGAGCGGATCGTTAACGCTGACCGGCAGTAATACGTTTACAGGTGGCACGACCCTGGCCGGCGGCACGCTGAATATCGGCAGCGCCCATGCCCTTTCGACCGGCCCGATCACATTTTCATTCGCCGGCGGCGTCATCGACAACACCACCGGCGCCGCGCTGACGCTCCCCACCAACAATCCGCAGAATTGGAACGGCAGTTTCACTTTCAATGGAACCAAAGACCTGAACCTTGGCAGCGGGGCAGTGGCGTTGAACTCCGTCGCCACGGTCACGATCAACGCCGGAACGCTCACCGTCCCGGGCAACTTCTCCGGCAACGGCGGGCTTAACACGGCCGGCCCCGGCACGCTGACGCTCACCGGAAATGACACTTACGCCGGCAACACCAGCACCAACAATTCGAGCACGCTGAACATCAATGGCTCGCTGACGACCACCGGCCGGTTCGACCTACGGGACAACTCGACCGTCAATCTCAACGCCGGCGCAACGCTGAGCGTCAACAACAGCAACAATGGCAATCAGTTCACACTCTCCAACCAAGTCGCCGGCACGACGCTCATGAATGTCGCCGGCACACTGAATATCAATACGGCCGACGATAGTCTGATCGGCGGCAATCAACCTTTAGCGAATGGGACGTTGCACGTCTTGAGCGGTGGGGCGGTCAACATCTTCAATGCGGGGTTCCGGATCGCCAATACCGGTCCTACCGCCGGTGCATCGACCGGCACCTTGACCCTCGATCCGGGCAGCGCAATGACGCTCGACACCGTGGACAACGGCCGCGGCTTTGACGTCCAAAGCGCTCCCTTCAGCACGTCAGCTTCTGGCACGGTCAACCTGAACGGCGGCCTCCTCACGACCGGGCGAATCATTAAAGCCAGCGGAATCGGTGTCGCCACATTCAACTTCAACGGTGGCACGCTCAAAGCGGGCGTTTCGTCCGGCTCGTTCTTGACCCTGGGCGGAAATTCGCAGTCGGCCGCCAACGTGCGCAACGGCGGAGCGATCATCGACAACGGCGGCTTCAACA
>Ga0207043_1110_pt1 | contig 10855 bp, 9 predicted proteins | sample Alteio_BWMinCont_71_FD_153304 | JGI IMG/M metagenome (GOLD analysis project Ga0207043, IMG submission 153304) | Enriched cells from forest soil in Barre Woods Harvard Forest LTER site, Petersham, Massachusetts, United States -... | ecosystem: Environmental > Terrestrial > Soil > Temperate forest >... | reverse complement strand
TCCCCTGCCGACTCATAGAGACGTAAAACATATTTTTTGTCATTTAAACAGACAATATACTTTTCATCTGTAGATAGTCCTCCAATCAACATTTTCGCAGAAATCTGGCTCTTTTCAATATTGGGAAAGCATTCCTTTAGAGCTTTTTCTAAAGTTGCCGTGCCAATCTTTTCTTTCGTGTTCTTAACCCTATCTACCGGCTCTCTTTTCTCCTTGACCAGGATCATTTTTTGGTCAATTCCAGTGACAGCTTGAATCCACCACCTTTTTACTCTTTGATAATCAAAGCATATGGGGATAATCGTTATCGTCGCTAAGAATGCAAGGGCACTGATACCTATCTGATTGATGAGATCCAATTTTCTGACATTAGGTATTTTTTTATGGTATATGATTTCTTCGTGTAAAAAATCATGTTGAATTGCTATCTTTTTATATTCTTGAGATCCTTTGTACGGATCATTTGAAGAATAATTTACACTTATCATAAAAACTCGACACTTAAATTAATTGTCGATTCTATAATAAGCTAAAGATTACTTTCAATCTAAAATTTTAACAAGTTATTCTTAGAAGTTGGGGTCATAAACTACAACTGAAAAGGGTAACCGTTCACGGGGTATAGCGCAGCTTAAAACGTTGATTATGAGGTGCAGATGCAAATTAAAAAGCGCAGCGAATAGCCAAAAAATAGCTATTTGCGAGCATTTTTAACTTTGCAGATGCCCTCAGAATCACGTTTGAAGCCTGCTAGAGCCCGTGAACGGTTACTGAAAAGGAGCACAAATGAAAAAAACATGTTTGATAACATTAATAGGGCTTACATGCTTGCTTTGGGGAGGCCCCATTTATTCGCTTAGTTCGAATGGAACCACCGAACGTGCTCAAGATGGCCGAGATGGCGTTGAGGGCCAAAATGGAGAGAATGGTTATAATGGCACTCATGGTCAGCATGGCGGACGTGGAGGTAATGGTGGAAATGGATTGTTAAAAGGCGGTAATGGTGGCAATGGCGGTAATGGGAGCAATGGTTAACGCATCGTCAGCCCTAAAACGGCTTTGCGCTAGCGCAATTTGGAGTGCGTGTGACTTGTCACCGCTTTCCCAATAGTTCGACTTGTCGAACGCACATTCGTGCCGGATAAGCTGCCAGCCCTCCGCAGGCTATGTATCCACAGGCTTTATTCATGGCACAAGAAGAGATTAACTAGTCGGCAGGCACAAGGTTGTGTTCGACAAGTCGAACACGGCAAAAAAGCGGTGACAAGTCACACGCACTCCAAAGTCCTCACACTATGGAGTGCGCGTGACTTGTCACCGCTTTCCCAATAGTTCGACTTGTCGAACGCACCATTCGTGCCGGGTAAGCTGCCAGCCCCCGCAATTGGGTTCAGGCTTGCGATTTGCAATTTGAGGAAGTCTTTATGACAAAGGCTTTTAAGGAGCTCAAATTACAAATCACAAGCCAGACCCCAATTGCGGGGGCTGGCAGCTCATCTCACACTCACTCCAAAGACTCTTCTGCTCACACCTAGGCTGCACGACACTTTCGAACTCTAAAGGATCGATGGGAAGAGCGCCGCCAGGGCGCGTCGCGCCTCTTGCAGGTCGGCAGAAGAGGTGTCTCGGAGCAAAGCGAACGTGTTTTCCTGCATGGCTTTGCGTACACTTATACCAGGGAGAAGTGCACTTTCTACCAGCTTTTCATCGGGAGGAGCCAAGGAGATGCTTCCTTGGTGCAGGAAGCCTGCTTTCGTGCGACGTTGAGCCCCTCCCCCCACTTTTTTTCCATTGACCATCACATCATAACGTGTGGGCTTCGCCATGCAAAAACAGCTGACAGGCTGATTGCAAGCTAAGGGTTCTTGAGAGAGCAAGGTCATTTGGGATCCATATCCATTGCCCATGAACTGCGTAATGAGGTCAATCACTAAACGATTCACAAACGCATAGTTTTCCATGACGTTCAGGGAATAGGCCGGATGGGCTGCAGGAACGAGAATGGAAAAAGCCCAGTCGGTCGTGTGAAAAATAATCCCGCCACCTGTCGGCCTTCTGGCTAGGTCCACATGAGGATCTTGAATGAAATATCGGGAAGGATCAATGAAATGTCCATAAGTCACGCTTGGGGCACTCCAGTCGTAGAGATGTAGGATGGGAGAGGATGAGTTGGGATCAAGGTCGCTCAGTAACTTGGCATCCAGGTCCATATTGCGCTGAGCAGTAGCAGGGCCAGTGTCCAAAATACTCCAATGAGATAAAGCCATGAATATGCCTCTCTATAATAAAACGCTACAAATGTCCCAGTAATTGACTTTTCGATCACCTTCTCCAACGTTCGACAAGTCGAACGCGGGGAAAGCGGCGGCGAGTCGCACGCACTCCAAAGACAAGTCACCGCACTCCACATTTTTACATTGGAGACGATTCATACACGATTGGATGCAAAGGCTCTTTTAAGCGGTCGCCGAAATCATATCCTAGCTGCCTGAAATCGTGGAGATGAGGGTCGGAATGGTTAGCTAAATAAACAGCTTGAGACTGCACATAGACGACGAGCAAATAGGAGCATCCCGGCCGCTGATACAAGTCACCTAAAGGCAGAGGCCACTTCGGGGACACAAAAACTGCATTACCCGGAGTCGGAGAAAACAGCGGTGTGACAACCTCTTTTTGTGTTTCATTGCAGGACAAGCAGATGAAGGCTCCCCCAATCACTCCCTGGATGCAGCTCATCTCTTCTAAAGTGGGTGTAGTCTTGAGAAAATCTGTGTAGGTCTGTCCTGCAAGCGGTTCATCTGCAGCAGGAAGCAGCATATCATATCCAAAACGCAGGGGCTGCTTTTCTGTGAGTTCACTGGCAATTCCTGCCATGCGCCGACTCAATATCGTCTTTTTTGCAGAAGCATTTTCGCGCCAGAGGTCATGCCCCATAGCAAAATCAGAGACATCGCTTTCTTTAGAATGCAGGAGTTTTTCTTGCTTGCGCTTAGCAAGGATAAGGGGAATTTCAACGGAGAGCCGTTTTAAATCTGAAGGGGAGACGACATCATCGCATTCAATCCACTGATTGTTGCGAAAAAACTCTCGATGTTCCCGTATGATGCTAAAGTGCATAATATTCTAGCCTAAGTAATTGTGCCATCCATATTTCCACAGAAACGATTTTCCTACAAGTGAGTTCTCCTTTTTACCTATCGAAATCCATTTCTAGAGGAATAGAATAAGAAAGCTTGTTTTCATCCGCTGCATTTGATACCATGAAAGACGGCGGATTAAAACAGATTCCAAATTTCACCCGCTGTGTTAGAAACATTAATCATAGCGGATGAATCCAAAAAATAAATTTCTTCCGCCATAATTAATTGGACAACAGCAGTGGAATAACACGAATTTTTTACAGAATTATATGAAAAAAAAGAATTCCAAGGCAAATAATGCGGAAAAAATTATTGGCCGTTTAAGAGAGCAAGAGCTACTAAAAGATCTCGTCGCTTCAAAAAAATCGGAATTTATAGCTGTTTATGGACGACGTAGGGTCGGAAAGACTTATCTTATCAAAAACCTTATGGATACTCTTCCATGTGTGTTTTTTCATGTAACGGGGCTACAAAAAGGCTCTTCAAAAGAACAATTAGAGGAGTTTGCAAAGCAAATAGGGACAACTTTTTATCAAAGCCCTTCCATTATTCCTAGAGAGCGTTGGAAAGACGCTTTTGAAGATCTTACTCAAGCAATTAACAAGATTCCGAAAGAAAAAACGGTTGTTCTTTTTTTTTGACGAATTTCCCTGGATGGCCACACCACGTTCTAGAATCCTTCCCGTTTTGGAACTATATTGGAATCGCTATTGGGTGTTTGATAAACGCGTTAAGCTAATTATTTGTGGATCGGCAACCTCATGGATTATTGAAAATATCATCAATAATAAGGGAGGACTTCATAACAGGGTCACTCGTACAATTCAATTAAAGCCTTTTTCACTTCACGAAACAGAGAGCTTCTTGAAAGAGCATCAGATTCGTCTCAATCATAAACAGGTTCTTGATCTTTACACGGTTTTAGGTGGCGTTCCTTTATATTGGTCTTTCATTCGAAAAGGACGCTCGGCTCAACAATGTATTGATGAACTTTGTTTTCAAGGCGATGGCCCTTTGGTGAAAGAGTTTGGTAGATTATTTGCATCGCTTTTTGAAGATCCTAAGCCATACACTGATCTCATTAGAATTCTTGCCAAACATCGTTATGGGGTAGGGCAATCTGAATTAATCGCTCAATCCAAACTTCCTGATGGCGGAACTACAGTTCGTAGATTGCATCAATTGGAAGAAGCTGGATTTATCACTAGCTTGGTTCCCTATGGGCACAAAGATAAGGGGATATACTATGTTATTGACGATGAGTATAGTCTATTTTATCTTCATTGGATTGAGCCAAATTTAAAAACCATCTCCAAGAAGGCTACCAACGAAGGTTTTTGGAATTCCCAATCCAATCAACCGGCTTGGAAATCCTGGGCTGGTTACGCGTTTGAATCTATCTGCTATAAACATATTGATCAGATTCGCCATGCCTTAAATATTGATGTAGGTTCGATTGTAGGAACTTGGCGTTATTCGCCTAGAGTGAAAGAGCATCTAGAAGGAGCTCAAATCGATCTGCTTTTTGACAGGCCTGATGGAGTGATTACAATATGTGAAATCAAATGCTCTGATAAAGCCTTTACAATTGATAAAGCATATTGTCATGAGCTTCTAAAAAAGATGGAAATCTTTCGAAAACACACAAAAACGAAAAAGCAGCTTTTTCTCTCCATGGTTACTACAGTTGGCTTAAAACCAAGTATGTATTCTGAAGAGATTGTTGCTAGCCAAGCAACTCTTGAAGATCTTTTTAAAGAAATCTGAATTCAGGCTAGTATTGCGGATGATATGTACAATAATGTGCTTGGCAGCAAGTGGGGGGGCAGCCCCCGGAATAAGGCATGGTTCAAATGTAGGTAACACTATAGATGGGGGTCAGGCTTGCCATTCTGCCATTCGATGGGGCTAGGATTGGGGTCAAGCCTGCCATTCTGTCATTCAGGGGTGACTCGATGGTTTTCTCTAAAATAAATCCCTGAATGGCAGAATGGCAGGCTTGACCCCAATCTTAGCCCCATCGAATGACAGAATGACATGCCCGACCCCAATCATAGTGTTACCTTTTTCGAACCTTTTTGAACCATGCCCGGAATAATCATTTTTTTACCCCTTCTTTTTCGAACGATTGCGCGCTCGCGCGCAATTGCTGCTCGGAAAGTGGGGAAGTTTGATATTTATTTACATTATACTGAATCTTCTTTAAGATCGCGCTCATGAATACGATAGATTCCCTGCTCCATGACATCCCGGCGATCGAAGCTAAGCTGCATTATATCTTTTACGACCGTTCGCTGTTGACCCTTGCTTTTATTCATCGTTCCTATATCAATGAGCATCGAGAAGTGACGCATCATAACGAGCGCCTGGAATTTTTAGGCGATTCCATTCTCGGCCTTTTGATTGCTGAATTTTTGTATGAGCAGTTTCCCGATTATCCGGAAGGGGAGCTCTCCTCTGTTCGGTCTCGTCTGGTGGAGGCTTCCTCTTGTGTCACCTACATTCAAAAGTTGGACCTCAGCAAGTATTTGCTTCTTGGCAAGGGGGAGAAGATGAATGATGGGCGGGGTCGGGAATCGATCTTAGCCGATCTATTTGAAGCTGTGATTGGAGCCATTTATCTTGATGGCGGGATTGAGGCTGCGCGGAAATTTCTCTTCGACAACTTTTCTTCTGAAATCGAATCGACAATCACAACTCCTCTTTCCAACTGGAAAGCCATTTTGCAGGACTACTGTCAGAAGAAATACCAACAACCTCCTTGCTATCGCGTATTAGAGGAATCGGGGCCGGACCACAACAAAAAATTTGTGATTGCTGTCGTGATTGCCGATAAAGAATATGGGCGTGGCATTGGCGCCTCCAAAAAGGAAGCACAGCAGTCCGCTGCGGCCCATGCTCTGGAAACACTCAACAAACTGCAGCCGATTTAACGTCAATGGCAACAAAACAAAAAAGTGTGTGGTACTGCGGAGAATGCGGTCACAAGCAGGCAAAATGGGGGGGGCAATGTCCGCAATGTGAAAAGTGGAACACCCTGCATGAAGAACTGGAGCTTCCCACCTCGGCACGCCGCTTCGATGCCCAGGCGCTCACTTCCAGCAAACCGCTCCGTCTCAGCGAAGTCTCCTTAACGGAAACACCGCGGATCCGCACTCATATGAGGGAATTCGACCAACTGATTGGCGGCGGAATTGTTCCCGGTTCTCTCACTCTTGTCGGCGGTGATCCGGGCATAGGCAAATCGACTCTGATGCTTCAGTTAGCCAACTCGCTGGTCAAACAAGGGCTCGTGGTCCTATATGTCTGCGGGGAAGAGTCTGTCGATCAAACGACGATGCGTGCTAAGCGTCTAGGCATTGACAGCGCAAACCTCTACTTACTGAATGAAACCAATTTTGCAAGCATTAAAACTCAGATTGAGCAGCTCGATCCGGATGCTGTCATCGTCGACTCGATTCAAATTATCTATAAAAGTGAAATTACGTCGGCACCGGGTTCCGTCTCTCAGGTGCGAGAGGCAGCAACCGAATTTATGTACCTTTCCAAAGGACGCAGCATTGCCATTTTCTTGATCGGTCATGTCACAAAAGCGGGTGAAATCGCCGGACCCCGTGTTCTAGAGCACCTTGTCGACACTGTTTTGTATTTTGAAGGGGAAAAGCAGCACGATTACCGGATGATCCGCGTGGTGAAAAACCGGTTTGGTCCGACGGATGAGATTGCCGTCTTCCAAATGCAAGGCAAGGGACTGGTCGAAATCGATAATCCCTCACAAATCTTCCTCGAAGAGCGAATGAAAGGGATTGTGGGATCTGTCATTATTCCCGCGATTGAGGGGTCTCGCCCCTTTTTGATCGAGACCCAAGCCTTGGTGACAGAAACGGTATTTCCTGCTCCTTCCAGGCGATGCACCGGACTCGACCAAAATCGGCTGGCTTTGCTGCTTGCAGTGTTGGAGAAGCGGATGGGCTACCAACTATTCCGATGCGATGTCTTCGTCTCAATTGCCGGCGGCATGCGGATTTTAGAACCTGCGATTGATCTCGGGGTGCTCATCGCCATCGCTTCGTCCCTTCGCAATCGACGCGTTGATCCCGAAACCACTGTGGTGGGGGAAGTGGGCCTTGGAGGGGAACTGCGAAGTGTATCCCGCTTGGAGAGCCGCATCAAAGAGGCGATCCATATGGGATTTAAACGGTGTGTCATCCCGAAACGCAATTTAAAAGGACTATCCGCAGACTTGCATAATAAGATTACCATACGTGGAGTCGAAATTGTAGATGAAGCTGTCGACATCCTTATTAACTGAATTCACTGACAAAATGGCTGCACCATTAACTCTGCCGGTGGCATCACGACGCTCTCCCCTTGCAATGGCGCAAGTTGAAGAGGTGTTTCAAGAACTGCACGGACACCATCCTCACATCAAGTTTTCTTGCATCTGGCTCGACACAACAGGCGATCACAACCAAACCTTGTCCCTCAGGACTTTGGGAAAAACCGATTTTTTTACTAAAGAGCTCGATGAGCTTCTTCTTTTAAAGGGATGCCGCATTGCCGTTCATTCCGCAAAAGACCTTCCGGATCCACTTCCGCAAGGGATTGCCATTGCGGCAATCACGAAGGGGGTTGATCCTTCAGATGCTCTCGTATTGCAGCCAACTGCTACTTTATCGACGTTACCGCTTTCTCCTCTTATCGCCACTTCCTCATTCAGGCGCGAGGAGGCTGTTAAAGAATTAATCCCGCATGCTACCTTCACCGATATTCGAGGCAATGTCAATCAACGTTTAAGACAGCTGGAAGAAGGAAAAATCGATGGAGTGGTGATTGCCGAAGCAGCTCTCATCCGGTTGGGTCTCACTCATCTCAATCGACTACGTCTGCCGGGGAAAACGGTTCCTTTACAAGGGCAGCTAGCCATCACCGTGCGCAGCGAAGATGAGGAGATGCTTGCCCTTTTTGCTTGCATGGATAGCCGTCATACCCTTTATTTAGGACTAGAACTCCCTCTTGAATGGAGGAAACCGAATATTTTTCATTATCCCATCATTAAAATTATTCCGAAATCTACCGCAGACCAACTCGTACGCCATGCCTTCACATCATTTGATCGCTACACTCATCTCATCTTCACAAGCAAAAGCACAATTCCCATTTTTCTAGATTTCGCCAAAACATTTAAAATCGCGCTTCCCCAGATCCTAAAGAAAACAATGATAGCCGTAGGGAAGCAAACTGCCTCCAAACTAAAGGAACATGGGATAGATCCCAGTTGGATCGCAACCGAAGAGAGCTCCGAAGGAATCGCTGCTCTCTTGCAATCTCGCATCGACTCCCTACAAACAGCTCATATTTTCATCCCTCAATCCTCACTAGCAAGACCCGTCCTTCGCCAATGGCTAGAAGGGAAAAACATTCGCCACACCATTTGCCCGATTTACGATACTGTTCCGAATTTGCCACAGCCTCTTCCGGATCTCAAAAACTTTCGTGAAATTGTGTTTACAAGTCCTTCGACGGTTAACGCCTTTTTGCAAGCCTATGGCTCCCTACCAACTGATAAAACTCTCCATGCCATTGGTCCCGTCACTCAACGCGCTTTAGATCATCTTTCATAAGTCAACAAGGCCGTCCTCCAGCCTTGAATGCACAAGCAGGGCGAGGACGCCCTGGCCACTTTAAAAGGCCGTTCCGGCTTTGTTAGGGGGAGCCGCCTTGACACCTTATTTTGATAGATTCCACCAATTCCTCTGTTTTCTTTTCCCCCTTTTTGCTATCGTTTCCATCCTTTGTAGTGTTGCTTTGATCTGTAAGACCTGAATGTGACAAAAAGCAACCTTAATCACTTAGATAGCGGATACGTTCGGTGAAAAACAGCACAGGATAAACAGGATCGCAAGCGACAAGATATGCAGGATATTTTTTGCAGTATCTTGCTTATCCTGCCGCTTGCGATCCTGCTTATCCTGTTCTTTTTCTACATTGTTAACCGAACAATGAAAGTGAAACGCAAGCATTGATATTGAATTAAATTTTTTATTTTTATATACATACTTCGAAATAAGCCTTTGAACCTCTATGAACTCTTGAGAAATGAGCATGTCAGACAATACCCCTAAAATTCGTATCGCACCTAACTCCAAGGACTCGGAGATGATGGTGCTCGGCTGCATGCTCACCAGCATCAATGGACTCAACATCGCAGCAGACCGTTTAGATGATTCTGATTTTTATTATACTGAACATAAGATCATCTTCCAGATATTAAAAACGGCCTATAAGTCGGATAAACCTGCCGACGTCCATCTCGTTTGTGAAGAGCTCAAAAGGCAAGATAAGCTGAAAACAGTCGGAGGAGCTGCCTATGTGACGACTCTCGCCCAATATGCCGGCACCTCGGCATACCTGGAAGAATATGCCACCATTGTGCGCGACAAATCAATTTTAAGGCAGATGATCCATGTTGCCCAATCTGTTGAAAAGACTGCTCTGGAAGAACCGCCGAGCGTGTTGGAAGCTCTCGATGATGCCCAGCAGATGTTCTTTAAAATCAGCCAACAAGCCCACCCTTCAAGCGGCAAATTGATCGGGGAAATCCTGTCTGGAGTTAAAGCTGAATCCGCTCAACCTTTCCTTAAAGAACTGCAGGAAAAACAGGAAAATTACCAACTCAAAGGACCCGAGGAGCACGGAATTACAGGGGTTGTCACCCATTTCAAAGACTTGGACAAGATGATCAACGGGATGGGCAATTCCAACTTAATCATTCTGGCGGCCCGGCCAGCAATGGGAAAGACGGCTTTTGCGCTGAATATTGCGGAAAATGTCTGTTTCAACAACAATATCCCTGTCGGAGTATTCTCCCTTGAAATGAGCGCCGAACAGCTTGTGCACCGGATCATTTGCTCCCAAGCTGAAGTGGAATCAAGCAAAATCAAAACAGGCGCCTTAAATGGAATCGAATTCCAACGGGTTGTCGCTGCTGTCAACCACATGCAAAACCATGTCATGGTCATCGACGATCAGCCAGGACTCAAGATCACCGACCTGCGCGCCCGCGCCCGCCGCATGAAAGAAAACTACAATATCGGTTTCCTGGTGATCGACTACCTCCAGCTCATCTCCGGCTCCGGAATGCGCTCCCAGGAAAACAGGCAAAATGAAATCTCCGAGATCTCCCGGATGCTGAAAAACCTGGCAAGGGAACTCAATATCCCTATTTTGTGCTTGTCACAGTTATCGCGAAAAGTGGAAGAGAGACCCGGACACCGCCCCATGATGAGCGACCTGCGAGAGAGCGGAAGCATCGAGCAGGACAGCGACGTCGTCATGTTCATGCTTCGCCGTGAATACTACGACCCTATGGATAAACCGGGCATGGCCGAAATCATCGTCGCCAAAAACAGACACGGCGGCGTCGGCAACGTCCAGCTCACCTACCGCAAAGAGATCGTGCAGTTCGCTAACTACACCCCACTCCACTACGACAGCGGGCCTTCCGGCTCCGAGCAAGAGGTTGATCCGGCATTTAGCGAGTTTTCCCCGGTTTAGTGTATCAGTCACAACTGATACGTTCGACAAGTCGAACGCAAGGAAAGCGGTGACAAGTCACCGCACTCCAAAGCCTACCATGTAAAAATTAAGTTTATAGACTTTCTAGCTGAAAAAATATTTATCAACATCTAATTTCTTCTTAATCTTTACACAAT
>Ga0207043_1109_pt1 | contig 10893 bp, 11 predicted proteins | sample Alteio_BWMinCont_71_FD_153304 | JGI IMG/M metagenome (GOLD analysis project Ga0207043, IMG submission 153304) | Enriched cells from forest soil in Barre Woods Harvard Forest LTER site, Petersham, Massachusetts, United States -... | ecosystem: Environmental > Terrestrial > Soil > Temperate forest >... | reverse complement strand
CCACTTTTTGAGTCTCGCTATATAAAGGAATGTAAAGAAAGCCATGAATAAGCCCAGAAAAAGCCTCCTGAATGACACGTACATTCGCTTGTTGCAATTGAATTGCATATTTTTCTATATCGTAAGTCATGGGGTCATATTCTGCTGTGATAATTAAAGCCGGTGGAAGGTTCTGAAATTCTAAATTACAATCTAACGAAGCATAGGGATCATGATCCGCTTCCGGAGCTTGGATATACATATTCCAAAAGAATTTCATATCCTCTTTTGTAAGAAAATAATGATCGGGGCATTGATCATAAATCGCATCTTGTATGAAAGCACTGATGACTGGATAAATGAGTAGCTGTGCTGAAAGTTTAGGACCTTTTTGATCTCTTGCCATTAACGCTACAGCGGCGGCAAGATTTCCTCCTGCGCTTTCCCCTCCTACAAATACATTTTCATTATCGCCTCCGAAATCATGTGCATTTTCAACCATCCATTTTGTTGCTGTGTAACAATCTTCCAAGGGTTTTGGGAATGGAAATTCCGGAGCTAAACGATATTCGACAGAGGCGATAATACAACCTAAATGATTAGAGAGCCTTCGACAAACAGCATCCGACTCTTCGATACTTCCAAAAACCCAGCCACCTCCATGGAAGTAAACCATTACAGGTAAGCTTATGAGTTCATTGGGTATGTAAATACGTAAAGGAATCTTATTCTTTTCAATTCCGGGAATTTCCAGATTAACAACACGATGAATTGATTCACATCCTTTGTTGTACTCAGCCATTAATTGACAATTTATTTTTCGCTGCTCAGAAAGCGAAAGATTGGAAACAGCTTTTTCATGCTCATTCAGATTATCTATAAACGATTTGAAGTTAGCATCAGCAAGAAGATCTACGGACTGTTTAAATTTCATATCCTCTACTCCATAACAAGTTGAGAACCTAATTAATACGCTAAAAAAACAAAAATAGAATACCGGATAAACAATGGATTTTCTCATAATTTTTTTGGGTTTTAGGGGTGAGGCCATGTTACTAAATGAGATTTTCATATTGCTTTAAATACGCTCTAACTGATCTTTTGTTAAATCAGGTCGGTTTTTCAATAGATTTCGAATCCATTCATCATGAATTTGATTGGTCCACCTCCCCGGGAACATTCCCTTTGTAGCCAGTTCGATCAATAAATCTCTTAATGGTGCCGGATACAAAACGCAAGCATCGAGCAGAACCGTAAATTGAGTCTGCATTTTTTCTAATATCCCATGTCCAGTTCTTGAGCCTGTTCGACAAGTTCATCCAATGCTTTTTGACTGATTTTGTCTGATTGCTCTTTAAAGTGTAGCAAATCAACAAAACGAATGCGTCTATGTGTACCGGTTTTATGAAAGGGAATCTTACCTTCTTCCAAAAGTTTAATAAGGAAGGGGCGTGATACATTCAACAAATTAGCAGCTTCTTGTGTAGTGAGTTCAGCATGGATGGGGATTAAGGTAATGGCATTTCCTTCTGCCATTTGCGTCAAAATTTCAAGAAATAACTTAATTGCCGAAAACGGAACTGTGATTTTAGCTTCACGCTTATCAACTTGTACTGACATATGAAAGTCTTTTTCACGCTTAGGAAATAGGGCGGCAAGTTCTTTGCTAGATTGTTTTGCCAAAGCTATATCATGAGCTTCCGGAATTAAGGGAGAATTTTCTTGTAAAAGTGCTGACATGATTGCTACCTCCAAAGATCTTATTACCTACTTTCAGTATATCTGCTATTCGCAATAAACGCAATGAAAATTAATGCAGCGGATAAGGCGTTGCTCTTAATTTCTGAAAGAAAGCAATAAGATTTCTGGATTTCCGGTGGCAAGAGAACTGGGAATGAATCCAAAGAGTTTTGGAAAGCTTGATAATCATAAACAGGAAAAATGGAAAGCTCCCTTGCCTCAATTTATTGAAAACCTTTACATGAAACGTTTTGGTAGAGAAGCTCCTGCTAGTGTACTGTCATTCAAAGAAATTACCAAATCAAAGATCCAAAAGAAGGTAGCCGCTAAAGAACGAAAAGCCGTTATAAGAACTACTGCTGCCTCTCAAGACACTGAAGATCAGCAGCAAAATAATCCGGACCAAAATTTTGCGCATGACATCAATATAGCCATCTATAAAAATTAAATTTTAAGTTCATTAGAATATTTGTAGCTGATAATCTGGAATGCCTTTGTTTTTTTGAAGGCCTCTTCCTCATGCGAAATATTTAAAAGTCTTTTTCCTCCATCTTTAGCGGCTAAATTAGCAACCATTTCCAATACTTCTTTTTCGGTATCAGAAAATACGCATAAATCTGGCTTATCAACGGATTTCAAAGTGTGGTTTTTACATGCCTCCAAAATCCCATTTGAAAGAAACAATTGTATCAAGTTTTGATATTGATCAGGACATGGACCATACTCCAAATGTACATAACGAGTGCCTGTTATCCCGGTACCATAAAGCTGAAAATGTTTAAAATCGGCATAAAAAAGTGCCTTATTCAAAAATAAAGGGCTCTTTGTAAACTCACATAGATATTTCACAGCCTGTTTAAACAACTCTAAACAAAAAGATCTATTGCCACTGTAAATGTCGGGTACATGACTTTTCCAGTGAACCTCAAGAGCATTAAGTTCTGCATAAGCTTCATCGCATTTCAAACGAATATGATCATCTTGAACAACATCTTGTACAAAATATGTCTCCCAACGTTTGATACTGGCTTCTCCAACTTTTAAATAATTGGCAAAAGCAGCTTGAGACATTCCAAGGGATGCACGATATTTAATAATCTCTTCCGATGTCAAAAGATTGTGTTGCTTGCGATATTTATCCGCAGCAGATCTTCGAAGCACATTCATTTGCTCCCCATCCATTAAAGGCGTTTGACATTTTGTGCAAACAAATGAGGGCACCACCACCTCAACTTCCTCTCCTTTTATCTCAGGATTAAAGCGAAGGTTTTTTGACTCAAACTTTTCACCATCACAATTTAAGCACTTCATTTAATTTTCTCCTTTTTGTTCTGTCGAACGACTTTGGTGCAGTGAAACATAATAATATCGCTCATTCTTCAAAACAAATTTGATATACATCTGCTTAGCAAATTTGGGACTCCACCAGCTAAAGGCTAGTAATTCAAGCCCGTCTATTGCTTTCTCATAGGACTTTTGCGGAGGTCTTGACCCCTTGTAATCCTTTGGAGAAATTTCCTCCAGCAGCTCCCTAATCAACTGCCAAACATCATTTGCGTCCCCGATGTCAAGATCGTTTAACTCGCCCATAGCTTTTGATGGATTAGCAAAAAATCCATGTTTGTTTTTTAGAGATTCCTTTGCTTCATTTAGTCGTTTGGTCAGCTCGCGATCCGAGGGGCGTTTATCGTGCATTTCATATCTCTTCGTATATTATTATAGCATCATATGATACCAATGTACAGCCAAAAAGTCAATGACCTAAAGCTCTCGTTATTCGCTAGTAGTGTTAGAGCTTTAAAGCCAGTTTCTTATGATATGCAAGGAAACTTTTGTTACTTCGAAGGCAATATGGCCACTTCCAGTATTGAGCGCTTTCTTGTTGACATAAGATTAGGTAACCGTTCACGGGGTAAGAGAAGTAACTATCGTCGGTCGCTTTGGGTTCAGGCTTGCGATTTGCAATTTGAGGAAGTCTTTATGACAAAGGCTTTTTAGGAGCTCAAATTACAAATCACAAGCCAGACCCCAAAGCTCAGCGATAGCCACTTCCCTTACCCAGTGAACGGTTACAAGATTAGATGATCATTCATGGGAATACTTCTTCGTTATTTTGCTTCCGATGTTCTTTTATTCCAGAATGTCTTGTGTAGCGCTATAATTTCTTCTTCCATTTCTGGAACTGGGCCAATCACTTCAACTGATTTCTGGCCGGTTTGGAGTACTTTTCTTGCTGGCATATTCAACGTCGGGTGCATTTTGTTTGTCCCTATCAGGCTTCTGAGCGTGGTTTCAGTCACACCAAAGATCACTCTTCCTATATTAGCAAAGTATACTGACCCCGAACACATAGCACAGGGTTCCACAGTAGTAACAAGAGTACACTTCGCTAAATAGTCCGCTGGATACGCGTCAGTAGCTCGACGAACTAATTCTATTTCCGCATGGCGCACCACATTTATTTGTCCTTGCTTCATAAGTACAGTCTCATTATCGGGTGTCAGAAGAACAGCTCCGAAAGGATGATGACCAAATTTCTCCGCTTCTTTCGCGACCTCGTTCGCTTGACGGAGACTGAGGATAATCTGTGAGCGAGTTATTTCATTCGAGGCTTTTGTCTTGGTCCCTTCAGTAGATAGCTCTTTTTCATTATTTGCATTCGTCTGGATATCGGCATAACCAAATGTAACCGAAAAAATGGATAAAGTGAACGCTACTATTAAATTTGTGATTTCAAAATTATTTTTCATAAGTGATGCCTGATAATGTAAGATATAGATTGAATAATAATTTTTAGCTTTTTTTGTCAAATTTCTAGGATCAATTTGGGTCAAGCCAAAGTTTTGGGGTCAGGCTTGCAAGTTTGCAAGTCGGTAAAAGGTGTAAACGGGACCCTGGTTACCTTTTTGCCATAACTTTTTAGGATGTACCGTGAGACCAACTTCATTCCTCTGTGGGAATCACATATCCGTACCAATTGCTAGTGTTCCCATTCCAGATATAACCACAATAGCCATTCTTGTTGTCGTAAACGAAATTCATTCCAGCAAGAAGCTTTCTGCTGGTGTTGAAAAAAATATTGGGATGCACGACTGCGGTAGATACTGAATCAGGCTGCATCGGATTATCCTGCTGTCCTGTGGTGAAAGTATAAAAAGCTACAGGATTGATTTCATTGGGAAAGTAGACATTAAAGACAACTCCATCGGGGACACATTCAGCTTCTGTTGTTCCTGGACAAAGAACGGGAGTACCCAGGTTTGCATCATTAGGAGGAGTAAGCAGGGCGAATTTAATGCCTGTATCCATTATACTTTCGCCATAGCCACTGGCTCCATTAATATTCACAGTCATTGTCGTAGGCATCCATTCAGACAGATTCGATTTAGAATATTGGAGCCAGAGCTGCAACTTGACAAATCCAGCATTAGCAGTATTGACATCAGTAAGTCCGAGATTCGCTCCCGTAGAAGAAATGACATAACCATTGACCCATTCCTTCGGAAGCCCTCTGAGTTTTCCGTTTATCTTGACCTGGGTCAGATTTAAAAAAGCATTATATGCCGGTGTTTTTAGCGGCAAAGAAGAGCCCTCTCGGCCAAACCCAATGCCCATGAGAGCAAACTTGGTAGGGTTCATGTTGCACGTGGTAGAGCCATCTGGGTTTGTAACACAGGTTTGGGTAATCTGTAGGACAGGAACATTAGCTGTGGCTAGAAGATTTCCTGCTGGATCGTAAATTTGCTGAGTAGCCGTCCAATACGTTCCCATTGCAGTAGTACTATCGCTGTCATAATATGTTGATCCTGGACCTAAGTTTATGGCGTTAGCTCCAGGCTTGAAGACATCGGGAGTTGCTACAATACCGCAAGATCCAGTATCCATGATAAATGGATGATATGCGGGGTGTTTGTTAAATCCAACGTTAATCTTGGGAGGCTCTTCCAAATCGGCATTTGTGTTTGCATTGACAAATTGAACAAAAACACTGTATTTACTTCCTGGATACCGACTTTTTGCACTGCTAGCTATACATGCAAACGGCAAAGCAAGGACGACAGTTAAGGAAAAGACTAAAAATACTTTCATTGGCTTCATCGAAAACTCCCGAATTGAAAATGGACAAAAACAGCATGGCTCAAATATTGAACTCATTTCTCATTGATCCTTTCGTAAAACGCCAGGATACTTTTTTTAAGATTGGAGCGCCACCTCATCGATATTATAAGTCGAACTGGAGGCCAATAGCCCATGCGTTGTAGCTAACGTTTTTCACTTTCACGTTCCATGGTGAGGTAGGCGCGTGAGTTGTGTAGTTCGTCGCCCCAAAAATATAATTGGCAGCGTCAATGTATAGGTAACGATATTCCGCAAAAATGTGGAACATTTGGCAGAAATTATAGCGCAAACCTACCTTAGCTTGAGCTGCGAACGTCCAAGCGGAGTCGTTTCGGTTAGAATTAAAATGGTTTATACCTGCCTCTAACGGCTCTAATTGTAATGAGTCAGCTTGATGAAGCGATACGCGGGCAGCGCCAATACCTCCTCCTACATAAGGAGAAAATCCAAATAAACAATCATTATTTATCGCAAATACTACGTTAGCAAGTAATACATTTGAGCTCATATGAAAGGTATCGAAAAAGTCGCGTTCAGGTAACCCAATTACAGTGTGATTGATGAGGTGGCCCTCTTTCTTTTGTTTGAAAAAAAAGACTTCCAACTCTCCCGCTGTAGCTAAAGACCAGCCTGAATATACCGGTTTAGACCATTCATATCCAATTTGTGCTCCCCCGAAACCTGACGAAGTTTCATTTAAATGCCCTGCAGCAATTACAGATAAAGGTCCTATTGAAGTAAGCTCAGATAAAAAAACAGTTCCGTATTGAGTTACCTTGTTGGTATTTGAATAGATTCCTCCACCAAATGCTCCAATATAAAGTCTATTACACGAAGCTTGTTTGCAACTATATGAGGGCTGTTCACAACTATAAAAGGGTTGCTCGCAGCTACTTGAAGGCTGTTCGTAGCCTTCCCATGCCATTAATGAGAAATTCATTGTATTTAAGGATACAAGTGCCAAAAAGGCCGCAAACCGACCCTTGTTAAATAAATTAAACATGCTTTTCTCCAAATCTGGTTGCTAAATAAATTTTTATACTTATCGAGTCTTCTCTTTTTTTATCAAGCTTTCTTTTTGACACGGACGTAATTACAGGCTGTTGCGAATGTGAGGTGGTACATCGGATTCAATGATCTGTTCTATGAATGAAACTTTTTGATAAAAAATTTATTATGTAATAACATACGTTTTAAATGCGGTAAGGAGAGTAGTGTGAGAACTGTGGACGGTAATTCAAATCTTTGTCTTTGGTCATCTGTGAGCAGGCAAATAGCACTTCCCTACATAGAGGGATGGCACCATTTTAAAATGGTATTTACAAAAGAGCATCAAGTCTTTCAAGACGCTCAGAACAATTTAAAAGGCAATCATTTTCCAAAGGTGACCAAGTTTGAGCGAGTCCGTCACTTTTGTATCGGCGTTATCTTTTGGACACCTATAGTGAACATGGTGGCTATACTGGCCATGCGTACATTGTTTCCTTCCAATCCAAATTCCTATAGTAAGCCACCTGCTTGGCAAAGAATCAACCATATTGTAGTGTTGATGTTGGAGAATCGCTCCTTCGACAATCTATTGGGGAAGCTTTATCCCAAAAGCGCCCAATTCAATGGTCTCGGAGGTCAAGAGGAAAATACCTATCAAGACCGTAGGGGTGTCAAGCATAGCCTTAAAGTTTGGGATTCTCGGGGCGTTCGCATGGATACCCCTAATCCCGATCCAGGTGAAGAATTTGATGATATGACCTATCAACTGTTTGAAACCCATCAGCCGGCCTTAGCTAATCTCCCCACAATGAGCGGTTTTGCTCAAAATTACTATGATTTTATCTGTCGCGATGGGACAGCTCAAAAAGAGTTACGAAAAAAACGAGGCATGAAACAACTTGAGGGTGAGTTTATAGAACCGACAGAAGCGGAAATCGCCGATATTATGCATTGCTATAACCCTTCAGAAGTTCCAGTCATTAGCCAATTAGCACGCAGCTTTGCTGTAAGCGATATGTATCATGCCTCGGCTCCCAATCAAACTTGGCCCAATCGCTTTTTTGTGCATACTGGCACAGCCAATGGTTTTGAAAACAACATGCCCATGCATTTCCCCTATACGATGAAAACGCTCTTTACACGTTTTAATGATCTAAAAAGGAATAATGGCTGGAAGATCTATTTCCACGATATCCCCCAATCTGCGACATTGAGTAACCTCTGGAAATCTCCGGAATCTTTTAAACCGTTCTCCCAATTTGTAGAGGATGCTGCTAAGGGCCATCTCCCAAGTTATTCCTTTATTGAGCCCCGCTTTTACCAAGAGGCCCAATTTCCAAGTGATCAGCACCCTCCGCATGATGTGCGGCATGGAGAACAGCTTATAGCTGATGTCTATAATGCCCTCAGAAAATCTCCCCAATGGAAGGAATCCCTGTTGGTCATCACTTACGATGAACATGGGGGTTGCTATGATCATCAACCTCCACCCCAAGCTGTCCCCCCTGAGCCACCTAAACAGAACCAAAAATTTCATTTTGACCGGTATGGTGTCAGAGTGCCTGCAGTCCTGGTCTCACCGCTTATCGCTCCTCAAACCATTCTGCGTCCACCAGCGGATTCAAAAGCCCCAGTTTTTGACCACACCTCCATCATTGCCTCCGTGCGAAACTGCTTTAGTCTAGGTGGTCCCCTGACGAAACGAGATGCTGTAGCACCTGATTTTTCAAGTGTCTTGAATATGCCAGAAGGGAGGTACAATATGGGACCTGAAGAGATTACTGCTCCCCCTGCTCCAAAGACTAGCCTTCAAGAGGCCAAGGGGCTATCTATGAATGCATTGCAAAAGGCCTTGTTCCATATGTCAGCACATTTGCCGAACAACTCCGCTCTGCCAAAGGGAGAAAACTACTTGATCAATGCTGTGAGGAAAATCCATCAATTGTTTAGGAATGCATTGCAAGGAGTTGAGGAGAGTGCTGATCAGGGGAAAGCTGCGGATCTTCTCACTGGCCGAAAGATAGCTTTGACCAATTTTGCCAATTTTTGCCACAATCTGGGCTGATCGAAGCCCCTTTAAAAAGCTTTTATCTGCCAAGGAAAGCCAAAGAGCCTCTATTTTATATTTTTAGCTCTTTGCTTTTTAAAATGTGGTGACCTCCAGAAATCAAAACTCTCTTAGAGATAAATAGCTGATAGATATTTTGAAACTGATCCGGGCAGGGGCCATATTCTAAATGAACATACCTAGCCTCCGGAATAATCATTTTTTTACTTCTTCTTTTTCCGGCTATTACGCGCTCGCGCGCAATCGCTGGTTGTCGTCCCTTATAATCAAAATCTAGTAGCGATTTTAGCCAAAAGCGTTTATCCTTTTATGTTCAATGATATCTGCCACAATTTTATAGACAGAACACGAAAAAGTCGAATCTACATTGATCGCTTAAGTCTTAAACCTGATTAAAACAAACATGAAAGTCATCGCAAAATGAATCCGATCAGAACAATCCACTATGTCTAATAGAATCCCCAAAGAACTGCAGCCGTGGATCGAAGCCAAAAAGAGGCATCGTCTTTCTCAAATGCATATCCAAATGGCTAGAGAATTAGGAATGAATCCTAAGGGTTTTGGCAAACTTGATAACCATAAGCAAGAACAATGGAAAGCTCCCTTGCCTCAATTTATTGAGCATCTTTATTTGAAACGTTTTGGCAAAGAAGCTCCCGATATTGTGCTGTCTTTTGAACAGATTAAAAAATTGAAAGTTCAAAAAAAGGAAGCCGCAAAGGAACGAAAAGCTCTTAAAAGAGCTACTAATGCCTTGTCCCCTTTTGAAAATGAAGAGCCAAAAGCTGACACACTGGAAAACCGACAAATGAACTCACGCAAACAAACTCTATTTCAGATGGTCTGTGATGAGCCTTGGTTTTCTTTTATCCGGAAGGGTATAAAACCAGTTGAAGGACGAAAAAACTCTCCAAAATATCAGAAGATTCGAGTCGATGATCTTATAGACTTCTCAAACGGCAAAGAGCATTTTCGAGTGATCGTGACAGAAATTAGGTCTTACGCTTCTTTAGAGGAGTATTTGAACGACGTCACAGTTGAGAAGGCTTTGCCAAATGTTTCATCTTTTGAGGATGCCGTAAAAATTTATCATCAATGGAGCACTCCGGATGAAATACAAACGCATGGGTTTTTAGGGATATTTGTTAAACTTGTGTAGTTTGCCGCGTACAGAACGACCTTTACGGTACCTCCTTAAAATGGGCATGATTCAAGCTAAGATTGGGATCAAGCCTGCCATTCTGCCATTCAGGGATTTATTTTAGAGAAAACCATCGAGTCACCCCTGAATGACAGAATGACATGCTTGACCCCAATCTTAGCTCCATCGAATGACAGAATGGCAAGCCTGACCCCCATCTACTGTTTTACTAAAAGGTCCACCCTAAACCACCGCCAACGGTGAAACCACCAACTTGAACTTTTTTTGTATAGACATTGGTTGATTGGGTGCGAATCCGCGCCCTTTCATAAGAGTACTCCCCAAAAATATCCAACAATATGTGAGGGCTAACAAAAAAGTTGAATCCTCCATTTACGAATCCGCCGATGCCATTGCAGCACTTGTTTTTGCTTAAGTACGGAGAGTCATTATGCTGATGTACGTAAAAATAACGAGGCCCTATGGTAAAATAACCCTGCACGCATTCACAGATATTTATGATTGGCCTCAGGCCAAGGCTAACAGGCGTTTCCCAAAGGGTTGTCCGGCCACAGTTCAACGAACTGCCCCGGCTAATCCGATACTCAACGCTGCCGTATAGCTGCAGGCACTCCCATATGGGATAGGAACCACTAATCTGCACGTCGAAACCGCCCTGTTTATAGACTTTGCGAGCTTTAGAATCCGCGAAGATAAAATAACCCGCCTTGAGTTCGACTAGAGGCTGATATGCGCAACAAGATTCGCAACAAGATTCACAACAAACTTCAGGAGCAGAAAAACACAATGGTTCCTCGCAAAAACCAGGCGTTAAAAAGATCAAAAATAAAACCGC
>Ga0207043_1108_pt1 | contig 10898 bp, 20 predicted proteins | sample Alteio_BWMinCont_71_FD_153304 | JGI IMG/M metagenome (GOLD analysis project Ga0207043, IMG submission 153304) | Enriched cells from forest soil in Barre Woods Harvard Forest LTER site, Petersham, Massachusetts, United States -... | ecosystem: Environmental > Terrestrial > Soil > Temperate forest >... | reverse complement strand
ACACGTTCCGTCAGCGTTGAATGCAACAAGCATGACAACTTCACTTTGAGCATGCGCAATATTCCTAAAACCGAATTTGCTCTGGCAAAAAATATTAACGGTTATCAGCTATTGGTGGCTCATGAAATCGTCATGACAGAAGCTGCTCTGCAAGAACTTAACCAGTGGCTATGCTGAAGAGGAACACAAGATGAAAAAAAATCCGTACCAAGTTGTTAAACATCAGCATATCACAGAAAAATCTGTCGTGCTCGAAGGGCTAAAGGATGCTAAGTCCAATCCCTGCCTCGCAAAATGCGAATCGCCAAAATACGTGTTCGTTGTTGATCCATCAGCAAATAAACACGAAATTGCTGCAGCAGTAGAAGAAATCTACAGCGACAGAAAAATTAAAGTCGTGAGTGTAAACACGATCAATGTCAAAGGGAAAACACGCCGTATACGTGGACGCCTTGGCAAAAGAAAATCGTTTAAAAAAGCAATTGTTACGCTTGAAAAAGGCGATAGCTTAGACACTCTTTAATCGTTTAATGTGGGAAGTCGATCTTCCCATCACAACAAAGGCTCAATGTAAATGTTAAAAAAATACCGTCCAAAAACTCCCGGCACACGGCAGCTCATCCTCCCGATGAATGAGACACTCACACGTGCCAACGAGGAAACGCGCGCTGTTGTTGCTCCCACAAAATCCCTCTTGCTGCCCAAGAGACGAACAAATGGAAGAAATAATCAAGGCCACATCACCTGCCGCCATAAAGGTGGAGGACATAAGCGTCACTATCGTATCATCGATTTTAAACGGGATAAAGAAAATATTCCAGCACGCGTTGCAGCAATCGAATACGATCCTAACCGCTCTGCTTATATCGCTTTGCTAAACTATGCAGACGGAGAAAAGCGATACATCATCGCTCCCCATGGTCTTAAGCAAGGTGATGTTGTACAAACTAGCGATGAGCCACCTTTCAGCGTCGGCTGCTGCATGAAACTAAAATTCATGCCGCTGGGCTCCACCATCTGCAATATCGAACTCTATCCAGGTAAAGGGGCCAAACTCGTCCGTTCCGCAGGTCTGTCAGCACAGTTGATGGCACGAAGCGGCGGCTATGCAACACTTCGTATGCCTTCCGGTGAAATGCGGTTGATCAACGAAACCTGCCGCGCCACATTTGGAACCGTCTCCAACTCTGAACATAACCTGCGCGTAGAAGGAAAAGCGGGAAGAAAACGTTGGAAAGGGATCAGACCCACTGTCCGCGGAACCGCAATGAACCCTGTCGACCACCCACACGGGGGCGGTGAAGGTAAGCATAAAGGGAATATCCCACAGACACCTTGGGCCCTCTTCACACGTGGTCTTCGCACCAGATCGAAGAAGAAATCTAATAAATTTATCGTTAAAGATCGAAGGAAGAAGTAGGTATGGCTAGATCGCTAAAAAAAGGCCCTTTCGTTGACCATCACCTTCTCAAAAAGGTTGTAGATCAAAGTACATCGTCAGCAAAGAAACCCATCAAAACATGGTCGCGCCGTTCCATGATTATCCCTGAGATGATCGGTCACACATTTGAAGTGCACAATGGACGTAAGTTTCTTACTGTATTTGTCTCAGAAAACATGGTAGGCCACCGCTTAGGGGAATTTTCTCCGACACGAACATTTAAAGGCCACCCAATTAAGAAGTAGGGACGTATAATGGATAAAGCTTTTGCTATAAGTAAACATGTAAGAATTAGCCCGCGCAAAGCAAGACTTGCCGCAGGATTAATTCGGGGTTTGGGAGTTCCCCAAGCGACAGCTCAGCTTCTCTTCTCTTCTTTGAAAGGGGGACGCCTGCTGAAGAAAACATTAGACAGCGCTGTTGCCAATGCAGAAACACAATTAGATGCGCGACGTGAAAATTTGATTGTTAGTGAAGTGCGCGTAGACCAAGGTGCTGTGTTTAAACGTGCGAAGCCGAAAAATAAAGGCGGACGCCATGCAATTTTAAAAAGAACCAGCCACCTGACTGTTGTGGTCAGTACGAAGGAGTAATTCAATGGGACAAAAAGCAAATCCAGTCAGTTTGCGCCTCATTCTCAACAAAGGCTGGCGTTCTAAATGGTATGCCAATAAGCAAGAATTCGGTCAGTTATTGATTGAAGACCATAAGCTTAGAGAATACTTGATGAAAAAGCCTGCTTGCGTGGGAACATCACAGATTAAGATTCGCCGCATGAGCGAAAAAATTGAAATCACCATCTGCACAGCAAGACCAGGTCTTGTTATCGGTAAAAAAGGTGCTGAAATCGACGTCATGAAAGCAGAACTTTCCGCTTTGACAGGGAAAGAAGTCTGGGTTGAAGTGGAAGAAATTAAGCGTCCAGACCTCGATGCTAAAATCGTTGCCGATGGCATTGCAAAACAGCTAGAAAGACGTATCCCATTTAGACGCGCCATGAAAAAAGCCATGCAGTCCACCCGCGATGCAGGTGCTCTAGGAATTAAAGTGCAATGCTCCGGCCGATTGGGCGGTGCAGAGATCGCGCGGACAGAGTGGTATAAAGAGGGAAGCACTCCGCTTCATACTCTCCGTGCTGATATTGATTACGCTACAGGGCGTGCAGAAACAACTTACGGAAGCATTGGCGTTAAAGTCTGGATCTATCGCGGCGAAGCCAATCTCAGCAATAAGGAGGTTGCATAAACCATGTCTTCTTTAATGCCAAAAAGAACTAAGCATCGCAAGATGCAAAAAGGGCAGTTCGCCGGCCTCAGCAAAGGCGCTCAGTTTGTCCACTTTGGAGAATTCGGGATGCAAGTGCTCGAGCGCGGTTGGATCACCAACAAGCAAATCGAAGCCTGCCGTGTAGCCATTAACCGCTACTTCCAACGTCGCGGCAAGGTCTGGATCCGTATGTTTCCAGATAAGCCGGTAACTAAAAAGCCTGCTGAAGTACGTATGGGTAAAGGAAAAGGGGCAGTCGATCACTGGGTTGCTGTCGTACGTCCTGGACGCGTTCTGTTTGAAGTAGGAAACGTCCCGAGAGAACTCGCTCAAAATGCTTTGCGCCGCGCAGCAGCAAAGCTTGGGCTTAAAACACGCTTTGTCGAGCGTGTGGAACAAGTGTAGAGGAGTATCATGACAAAAGCTAGCAATCTGAGAGACATGACAGTTCCAGAACTCGAAGTGGCCTTGGCCGATTTGGGAAAAGAACTTTATGCACTTGTCAATGAAGGAAAGAGAACCAAGAAGCTCGAAAAGCCCCACTTGATTCGTCAAAAGAAAAAAGAAAAAGCGCGGTTGCTGACCATCATACACGAAAAGCAATCAACGCATTTGTAAGGAATAGAGGTTTTTCATGAATCAAGAAGTTAGAGTTTCAAAACGTAAAACGCATAAAGGCGTTGTCGTTTCCAATAAAATGCAAAAAACTGTCGTGATTAAGTTGGAACGCACCCTACCGCACCCAAGATATGGCAAAGTGATCACACGCGCCAAAAAAATCTATGCCCACAATGATGGCGAGACTTTACCGGTCGGCGCAGTCGTAGAAGTGGTGGAAACAAGACCCATGTCTAAACTGAAACGTTGGCGCGTGATCGGTTAAGAGAAATTAAAATTGGAGTGACCAAGTTATGATTCAACAAGAAACCAAGCTTAAAGTCGCTGATAATTCAGGTGCAAAGCGAGTCAAGTGCTTTAAAGTGCTTGGAGGGTCAAGAAGACGTTACGCTTATGTGGGCGATATTATTGTCTGCTCCGTACAGGAAGCCGATCCCGAAGGGAGCGTAAAAAAAGGTGATGTCGTAAAAGCTGTCATCGTCAGAACCAAGCACTATATCAGTCGTCCGGATGGAACCAAAATCCGTTTTGACACCAATAGCTGCGTACTGATCGATGATAAGAAAAACCCACGCGGTACCCGAATTTTTGGACCTGTCGCTCGCGAAGTGCGCGACCGCGATTTTCTAAAAATTGCCTCGTTGGCCCCTGAAGTGATTTAAAAGTGTGAATAAAATGGAAAAATCGTTCAATAGAAACAAATCTGTCCGAAAAGGCGATACCGTCTTTGTCATCGCCGGAAATGAGCGTGGCAAAACCGGAACAGTGCTTGCATATTCCGGGGATAAAGTGCTTGTACAGGGTCTCAACATGCGGAAAAAGCATGTGAAACGCTCTGAGCAAAATCCAAATGGCGGCATCGTGGAAAGGGAAATGCCTATCCACGTATCCAATGTGAAACCTTATATCGCAGATGCGAGCAACAAAAAATAAATAGTGCGCATGTTCTTCATTGCTCGCTAAAACATAATAACTTAAATGAGTTGAAAGCAAAATGTCTAGGCTAAAGAAAAGATATCAAGAAGTGGTCAAGGCTGCCCTTCAAGAGAAATTCGCCTTCACAAATCCGATGATGATCCCCAAGGTCCTTAAGATTGTGATTAATATGGGAATCGCCGAGGCTTCTAAAGATAAAAACGCAATCCAGGATTGCGTTAACGAACTCGCACAACTTTCCGGTCAAAAGCCTGTGATCACGAAAGCTAAAAAGGCGATCTCGAACTTTAAGCTTCGCGAAGGGCAACCGATAGGCATCAAAGTGACCCTCCGTGGTGTCAGAATGTACGAATTTATGGACCGTTTCTTTAATCTCGCATGCCCACGCATTCGGGACTTCAGAGGCTTTCCAAGTAAAGGCGACGGAAGCGGTAACTACACTCTCGGCCTAGAAGATCAGCAGGTATTTCCTGATATTAACCTCGACCAGGTGAAAAAGACACAGGGAATGAATATCACATTCGTCACATCAGCCAAAGGCGATGAGGAATGTGTAGAGCTGTTGAGATTGCTCGGTCTACCATTTAAAAATTTACCGATTTCGGTAGCAGCTTAATAAGGAGAAACAACCTATGGCAGCTTTAAGCGATCCCATCGCCGATTTCCTTACAAGGATTCGTAATGCCACAAGAGCTCAACACCGCTATGTCGACGTTCCCTGGAGCATGATGAAGCAAAACATTGCTGAAATCTTAAAAGCCCACGGATTTATTGATAGCTTTCTTGTAAAACAAGATGACAAAAAGCGCGGGACAATGAGAGTCTTTTTAAAATACACTGATGGCCGCCAAGCGGTTATCCAGGGAATCAAACGTGTTTCCAAACCTGGATTGCGACGCTATGTAGGTCATAAAGATATTCCCCATTTTTATGGAGGACTCGGTCTGTCGATTTTATCGACTTCTAATGGCGTGATGGCAGGTTTTGATGCCATGACGAAAAAAGTGGGCGGAGAGCTCCTTTGTTTAGTTTGGTAATAAATGTAGAACAAGTGTATAATCGCTTGTTTGTAGTCCGTGATAAGGAGTAAAGTTGACATGTCTCGTAAAGGTAAACTTCCGATAGCGATTCCTAAAGGGGTTGAGGTCAAAATTGCCGAAAAGCTGATTTCTGTAAAAGGGCCCAAAGGCACTTTACAGCATGAGCTCGTGCCCGAAGTCAAAGTGCATGTAAAAGACAATGCGATCCATGTAGAATTAGATGAAGCACATGGCAATGCAGGCAATTTCCATGGCCTTTACCGATCGATCATTGATAATATGGTGGTAGGTACTTCACAAGGATTCGAAAAGAAACTAGAAATGATCGGCGTGGGTTATCGTGCTGCCGTGCAAGGCAATGCGCTCGACTTGCAGATTGGCTTTTCCCATCCGACAAAGATAACGATCCCACAGGGCGTCCTGGTCAAAGTAGATAAAAATACTTCGATCGTGATTACCGGGGCCGACAAACAGACCATCGGCCAGTTTGCCGCTACAGTACGCGCAGTGCGTCCTCCTGAACCGTACCAAGGGAAAGGAATCCGCTATGTTGGCGAATACGTACGTAAGAAAGCGGGTAAGGCAGCTGCTAAGAAATAAGAGAGTGAAAGGGGAAGGCCCCATTATTTAGAATCTATAGGAAATCAATGAGAAGCCAAACATTAAAGAAGCAAGAAATCAGACGCAAACGTACATTGCGTGTGCGTAAGACTCTGCGAGGCACAAGTGTGAAGCCAAGACTTTGCGTCATCAAATCAAACAAGCACATCCAGGTGCAACTGATCGATGATGAAAAAGGGCATACCATCGGAACAACCTCTACGTTTGCAAAAGAATTTCGCGATACAGAATTCTCTAAGAAAAATAAAGCATCTGCTGCTAAACTAGGTGAGGTGATTGCTGAAATCGCTAAGAAAAATCAAGTGACTGCAATCGTATTCGATCGCGGACCATTTAAATATCATGGAATCTTAGCCGCGTTGGCAGACAGCGTTCGTGCAGCAGGTTTACAATTTTAATCGTGTCAGCCACATCGTGCTGCTGATAAAATCAAGGGTAGTTAATGACTAAACAAAGCGACTCAAAAAAAGAAAAAGTCAACAGCGAATTGACTGAAAAAGTGCTTTACATCAATCGCTGCTCGAAAGTAGTAAAAGGTGGACGCAAGTTCAGCTTTTCAGCATTGATCCTCGTAGGGGATGGAAAAGGACGGCTTGGCTACGGCTTTGCCAAAGCGAACGAATTAACAGATGCCATCCGCAAAGGTGGAGAGGCTGCCCGCAAAAATATGCGCAGCTATGCTTCTGAAGGTAATACGATTCCTCATGAAGTGTTAGCTGATTGGGACGGTGCTGAACTCCTTTTAAAACCAGCTCCCGACGGCGCAGGCGTTATTGCAGGCTCCAAGGTTCGTCCCGTCCTAGAGATGGCAGGAATCAAAAACGTCATGGCAAAAAGCTTAGGTGCCAGCAATCCGATTAACCAGGTAAAAGCGACCTTTTTGGCGCTCTCTAAGCTACGCACACGTAGCAAGATTAAACAGATGAGAGGTGTATAACCATGTTGACACTAGGATCTTTACAAAATACAACACGACCGCGCAAGACTTCAAAACGCGTCGGACGCGGCCTGGGTTCCGGCCTTGGCAAAACATGCGGACGCGGTGAAAAGGGCGCAGGCTCTCGTTCAGGCTATAAGCGTCGCCATACCTATGAAGGCGGCCAGTTCAGAATGTTCATGAAAATGCCCATCCGAGGTTTCAACAACGCACAATTCCGCAAAGAATATGCAGCAGTGAACCTGGGGCAAATTGATAAAATGTTTGAAGATGGCGATGTCGTAAACCTGGCTTCTCTAATGGAACGTGGTTTCGTTAAAGGACGCGAGATTTTGGTGAAAGTTCTCGGCAACGGGGAATTGACCAAAAAAGTGACGATTGAAGCAGATGCGTTTTCTAAATCTGCTGAAGAAAAACTACAAAAAGCGAAAGTGAAATTTCGTGTTGCTGGACAAGACTAATACTGTAACTGCTGCCTAACCACAGAGAAAGGTCAATGCTTCGAGAAATCCAACGAATTGCCCAAGTCCCAGAGCTGAGATCAAAAATCCTGTTCACACTTCTGATGTTGGCGATTTGCCGCATTGGCGGATTTATTCCGGTGCCAGGTATCAACGGCGAAATCGCTGTTAGCTTTTTCAGAAACGCCACCGGAGGAGGACAAAACCTCTTCCAAATGGTCGATATCTTCTCCGGAGGCGCGTTTTCTCAAATGACGGTGATCGCATTAGGGGTCGTCCCTTATATCTCCGCATCGATCATTATGCAATTGCTTGTCGCCCTATGGCCATCATTACAGCGCGAGATCAAAGAAAACAGCGAGCAGGGGAAACGAAAAGTCAATAAGCTGACACGCCTGCTGACTCTTTTTCTTTCCGTTCTGCAATCAGGCCTATTCGCGAAATACGCCTTGCAAATGAATATTACAAGACCGGGAATTGTCGCCGGAGAGCTGCTAGACGTCCAAATTTTGGGCTTTCCATGGCTTTTCTACCTCATTGTGATTTCTACAATGACGACAGGAACCGTCTTTTTGATGTGGATTGGAGAGCAAATCACAGAAAAAGGAATTGGCAATGGGATGAGCTTGATCATCACCATCGGTATTCTGTCACAGCTGCCAACAGCGTTTGGAATGATTTTCCAGCAGTTGAATCTGGATTCTCAAGAACCTGGACAGATGACATTCTCTTCTGTATTGGTCCTGATTGGAGTATTCGTGGCCGTCACAATAGCCACCATCATGATTATCCAGGGGCATAGAAGAATTCCGCTTCAGTATGCCCGACGGGTTGTAGGGCGAAAAGAGGTACAGGGAGGCAACTCCTACATCCCTCTTAAAGTCAACTACGCCGGCGTAGTGCCTGTTATTTTCGCTTCTTCCCTCTTGCTCTTCCCTGCAACGTTAAGCACATTCGTTGGAAAAGGCAATTTCTTAGGCGATGTAGCTCTTTGGCTATCTCCGGGAAGCATGGTGTATGTGTGCATTTACGTCCTCCTGATCATCTTCTTTACCTACTTTTGGACTGCTACACAGTTTCGTCCGGACCAAATCGCTTCCGATATGAAAAAGAACGGAGCCTTTATTCCGGGAATCCGCCAGGGAAAGCCAACTCAAGACTATCTTGAGAGCACAATGAACCGAATCACTTTGATCGGCGCCGTACTGCTGGCCATGCTTGCGATACTGCCAACGATTATCGGAAGACTGCTCGGCGTTCCCCAAACGATCAGCTACTTCTTCGGAGGTACCGCCTTGCTCATTCTGGTAGGTGTTGTGCTGGATACCATGAAACAGGTGGAATCCCATCTGATCATGAAACGGTATGACGGCTTTATGAAGACAGGACGCATGCGAGGAAGATAATTGTTAAGTTTGCTTTGCAGCAAAAGCGTAAGTTTGTTATTATACTTTAAATATTTCAGCAATTGAGTGACGCATGAGCGTCTATTGAGAGGAGTTTCCAATGTCCATCAGAGTTATCGGCATCGACATACCCGAGAATAAACGTCTAGAAATCAGCCTGACGTACATCTTTGGAATTGGTCGTCATCGATCCAATGAGATCATCGCACGATTGGGCCTTGATCCAGATATGCGAGCAAATAAGTTGACACAAGATGATGTTGCCCGCATTAACACCCTACTACAAGCAGAATATGTGGTAGAAGGCGATTTGCGTCGACAAGTTCAAAACAACATTAAGCGTTTGATCAGCATCCATGCTTATCGCGGAATGCGCCACCGCTTAGGACTGCCTGTGAGAGGACAAAGAACGAAAACAAATTCCAGAACTCGCAAAGGTAGAAGAAAAACCATTGCAAATAAGAAAAAATAATTAAGAGGAGTCCTTAGCTTTGAATAAGCCTGCACCAGCTAAAAAAGTTGTTAAGTCCAAAAGAAAATCAAACCAGAACGTCCCATCAGGCGTGGCACATGTAAAAGCGACTTTCAATAATACGATCATCGCTATTACAGATCCCGCCGGCCGCGTGGTTACCTGGGCGTCAGCAGGAAAAGTAAACTTTTCCGGCTCACGAAAATCCTCGGCATTCGCCGCCACTGTAGCTGCACAAGATTGTGGCAAAGCCGCGGTAAGCCTTGGCATGAAAGAAGTCGAAGTGAATCTGAAAGGGCCGGGCGCCGGTAGAGAGTCCGCAGTGCGAGGCTTGCAGAGCACAGGACTGACGATTACAACAATCAGGGACACAACGCCTGTGCCGCATAATGGATGTCGTCCACGTAAACGCCGCCGCGTTTAATCGTTTGACATACATAATTAAGGAACTATTTGAGACGAAGAGCATTCTCACCTGATATTCGTGACAATGCCTTTGAAAAACTCTAAACATTATCTATACTATTCAGGAGTAGCAGCATGTCTGTTAAGTATGGCACATTTGAAATGCCTCAAAAAATAACTCTCGATGAAGAGACGGCGACAACGACCTATGGACGCTTTGTTGCTGAACCGTTTGAGAGAGGGTTTGGACATACCGTTGGAAATTCTATGCGGCGCATGATGCTTTCTTCTCTGGAAGCGCCAGCCATCATCTCTATCCGCATTGAAGGTGTTCCACACGAATATATGCCAATTGATGGCATCATCGAAGATATGACAAATATCATCCTGAATTTCAAAGGCGCCCTATTGCGAAAATTGCCTATGGATGATTCTCCTTTTTCCCGTGATCCACGCATCTTGACAACCCGCTTGGAAGTGACCCGCGAAGATCTCGATAAGAAAGGGCATTGCCATATTAAATTAGGTGACCTGATCGAAGATGGTTCCTACGAAGTGGTGAATCCTGAATTGCACCTCTTCACAGTGACAAAACCAATGACCCGCCAAGTCGATCTGCGTGTCGCAATCGGACGCGGCTACGTGCCTTCAGAAAGACATGTTGTGCGCGATAAAACTTCCGACGAAGTCTTGATCGACGCCGCTTTTTCTCCTGTCCGTCTTGTCAACTACTACGTGGAAAATACGCGAGTAGGACAAGATACGGATTTCGATCGATTGATCTTTGAAGTCACGACAGATGGACGTATCACACCGACAGAAGCTGTGAGCTTCGCTGCTCAAATTGGCGTGAAACACTTTGCCGTCTTCAATCAAATTGATGCCTTTGAATTGTCATTTGATGAGTCCGCAGGCCTCAGCAATGCCGATGAAGACGAAATGATGGAGAAACTCAGCCTTCGTATCGACGAAATTGAACTTTCTGTCCGCTCGACTAATTGCCTGAGCGGCGCGAATATTGAAACAATTGCCGAGCTAGTTTCAATCCCTGAAAGAAAAATGCTGGAATTCCGCAATTTCGGTAAGAAGTCGCTCAATGAGATTAAAGCAAAGTTGACAGAGATGGGATTGCATCTCGGCATGGATTTGGCACGCTATGGCATTACAACAGACAATGCAAAAGAGCGTGTACGCCAATATTTTGAAGAAAAAAAAGACCGTAAAGATTTAGCAAAAGTTGAAGAGTAACAGGTAGAATTATGAGACACTTAAAAAACACATGCAAGCTTAACCGC
>Ga0207043_1107_pt1 | contig 10900 bp, 9 predicted proteins | sample Alteio_BWMinCont_71_FD_153304 | JGI IMG/M metagenome (GOLD analysis project Ga0207043, IMG submission 153304) | Enriched cells from forest soil in Barre Woods Harvard Forest LTER site, Petersham, Massachusetts, United States -... | ecosystem: Environmental > Terrestrial > Soil > Temperate forest >... | reverse complement strand
ACGCTTCCGATGGCGCGGGGAGGGGTGATAGCTGGAATAACGTTAGCGTTTGCTCGTGCAATGGGTGATTTCGGTGCGACGTTGATGGTGGCGGGCAGTATCCCTGGTGTCACGCGCACAATGCCGCTCGCCATTTACGATGCTCTTATTGCAGGTGATAATCAGACTATCTATGCTTTCGTAACAATTACGTCGCTGATTACAATGGCGTTTACGTGGATTGCGATGAGGATGCAGACCCATCCGTCTTGACTTCGCCAATCCACCTTCCCGACTGTCGGGAAGGAAATATAGTACATCCTGTTCAGCGTAATGTCTCAGCCTCTCGTGTTTCGGGAGAGGTGGCCGGAGGCCGCAGTGGGTGAGATTCTTCACTGCGCTCAGATTGACACCTTTACAGACTTTGAGCGTCAAACTTATAGACCGATGGGTCACAATATCGACTCAAACACATGATCAAAGCAATAATTTTCGATTTTGACGGTCTGATTCTCGATACTGAATACGCTGAGTTTGGCAGTTGGCAGCAAGTGTATGGCGAATATGGCTTAGAGATGCTCCTGGATGATTGGACGTCGATCATTGGGAGCGGTGCGTCAACAATAAAATGGTCTCCTCACGACGATCTCAAAGTCAAACTCGCGGATAAGTACGATAGAGAAACGATCCGTGAGAGGCGAAAGGTCGTCTTCGACGAATATCTCAGCCGTGAAACTATCATGCCGGGTGTCAAAGAGCTAATCGCTGAAGCGGAAGCGGCTGGTTTCGGACTGGCAGTAGCGTCGAGTTCGCCAAGAGAATGGGTTGAAGGATTTCTGAACAAACTGGGACTGCGTCATCATTTCTCGGTAGTGAAAACAGAAACCGATGTAATCAACGCCAAACCTGACCCAGAGCTCTATTTAGCTGCGATGGAGGGTTTGGGTGTAACAACCCATGAAGCCTTCGCACTGGAGGATTCCGCCAATGGAACAACAGCGGCAGTGGCGGCGGGGCTATTCTGTATTACCGTGCCGAATAGACTGACTATCCACACCGATTTAACCCATTCGAGCTTGATTGTGAGCTCATTGGCAGATGTGACTCTGCGTGAGTTGTGCGAAATGGCTGAGAAGTTCTACATGGCTGAGTAAGTGTCATTCTGAGCAACGCGAAGAATCTCTCCTACCATATCGAAGCGCTTCTACTCAAGCATCCCAGCCGGAAGTCTATAACTCATCTTGGCGCCTTATTCGTGTGCAAGCGGCTCTGACGGGCTTCAACTCCGCACTCCGGAGTCGCCCGTCTTTCGCCGGCACACCCGGTTTGTTTGGTTCGCTTAACATAGAAATGGATGGTGGCATCCAAAGTACAGCAGCCTACCGTGAGCACCGCCGAACTAGAAGAATCTCTTCCCGATCCATTTTGGCTTCGGTTCCCCGTTACCGGGGCGGAGGGGCTCACGTTACTTATAGCTCGGCAGAATAATCCCCTTCATGATTACGTTCTGGGCGAATAGGAAGACGACTAATGTCGGGAGAGCTGCGCACATTAGCGCGGCCATCATCGCATAGGCCGGTGCGGACTGGGCGCTGAGTTCATAGATCCAGACCATCAGGGGCCATTGTCCCTGAGCTTGTTCGATAGTCATTGCGAATAAGTAGGAGCTATACATCGACGTAAACGCTCCCAGCGCAATCACTGCGAAAATTGGTTTAGACAATGGCAGAGTTACTTTGTAGAACAGGGTCATTTCACTGGCGCCGTCGAGCATCCCAGCTTCATAAAGTTCCGGTGGCAAGCTGTCGAAAAATCCTTTGAGCAGGAAAATCGAGAATCCAGACCCGGCACCAGGGATAATCAACGCCCAGTAAGTATTGAGCAGTCCAAGCTGCTTGATCAGCAGGAAATTCGGAATCATTGTGACTTCAGCGGGGAATGCCATTGTCGCGAGGCAAAAGAGCAGAAGAGCCACCGATTGCTTCATTTTGAACCGTGACAGCGCATATGCCGCCATCGGGTTGACAATCACTGCCACCAGAACCGCGCCGACACAGTAAATCACCGTGTTCAATAGACCTCGTCCATGTAGTGCAAGATAGTCCAATGCAAATCGATAGTTGCGTGTGACAAACTCCGATCGTATATCCGAGGCATGTGAGTCGACGTATTCTATGTCATCTTCGGCGAGAGGGATAGGGGTTGATTGTCCTTGCTGATCTCGCCATTGGTTTTCGATACTCATTACAGCGATGATCTTAGGATCTTCCTTGCTGACTCGATTTGCGGCAGCCCGGACTTGGTCGCCAGTCGCGTTGTCATCCAGCACAGGAATGTACTCGGTGTTCCAATGGGGATTTGGATACGGAATATGAACAATAGCCACAAATCTCAATGGCATTTTAGTCCGTACAAAGTTTGTCCAATCCGACGGATACGGCGCTTGTGCCAATCTTTCCGGCAGCGTAATCTGAGTCCAATCGGTGTAATGCGTATGCCAAACGGTGTTGAGATCGGCGATCTTGCCGGACTGATACACTTCGTCATGCAGGTAATGCCGATAAAGTGCATCGCACAAAACGGGATTCATCCAGTTCTCAGGCAGGCTCTTTTCGAACTCGGCCCAGTCTTTGGATTTGACAGTCTGAGCAGGGAGAAATAGGCGCGTTGTCGGACGCTGGTATGGCGGGAAAAGAGTGAGAAAGCTAGTGTTCTCTTCGGTGTAGGCTTTGTTGAGTTCGTCGATGCTGCCGTGGTATTTGTTCGATGCCCAATCTCGGTATCGGTTGAGCAGCTTGGACGGAACGTACTGCCCGCTTGCCCCGAGGAATCCAGGCTGTTTGTACATCAACGGCAGAGCAGCAAAGAACGAACGCCATTTTGGAACCAGCTTAACTTTACTGGGATCGTTCGGGACTTCAACTTTCTGCAACGACGTATAGGTAGTTTGGTAGGCATCACTAAGCGTGGTGATATTGGCGTTATATTTATCCTCAGCGTACTTTGCTTCTAAGGCTGAGTTTGACGTGAGATACGACGGGATGATTTTGTACTGCGCTAGGTCGTAGTCGGTCGTAATCGACGAGCCGATCATTATCAGGAACGGATAGAGGGTCGTGAAGGCTCCAAAGCACAAGAGGAAGTAGATGCCGAGGAGCAGCCCCCGCATTTTCGCGCTTTTTCGTCCGACAACTGGAATCAGAGCCATGATGGACGATTATACGGGCTGAACGTGTAATTGTGCTAGTGCCGGGCGTTCTTAGCTATGCGCAAATCGCCAGGTTCGCACACTCGTGCGTCTGACATCGTCATTTGACGCATGTGTATAACCAACGCTGGCTTCATCAAGTACCCTGAGCCAACGCATTGGTATGCAGAAAATTTCGTCACTGAGACTGATTATCTGATCCGCTGACGATAACGCTTTCATGCCTGTTTGGCGATCTTCGTCAGTTAAAAATTTGATGTAGGCGTTCTTCATTGAATTGGCCATCCTTTCTTACTGATGGCTAGGTCCCTAACTACATTACTTCTTTAACAAGGCAAGAAATATGCCAAACCTTTGTTAAAGAAATATTAAATATTTATACTGGGATAGCCCGGTCAACGTTCCAACTGATAGCATTGTCAGGCTATAATATCTGCCTATGATAAACGCAGTCCTGTACTTTGTTGGACAAGAGGGCGTTGACACGGCGATGCATTCTTTAGAATTTTTGCATCCCAAAACCCTTGCTCGATCCCTGGCATTAATCGACCTCTTAGAAGAATCCACGCTTCCTACTGAGATCGATAAACTCGTTTGCCCGGACAAATCATCTGAGCCGCCGCACCCCGATCAAAAAGCATCCAAGAGCGTTGTACATGGAGATCTCAGGCTGCTGAAAGCTAAGATGGGGAAAACCAAGCTGCGCTTTGCGTACACGCATTTTAGTGGTCAGGCAGTGGTGATTGCGTCAGGAGAGCAGACAAAGGGACAGCAGTGTATTAAGCTGGTTGAAGACTTCGAGCGTTCACAGGCTGCCAAGGCGAAGACGCTAAAAAACGTCAAGACTCCAGCTTTAAAATCACACAGAGAATTGGTCGCGGAACTCACGCTCAGTGACCCGATCTTGGCCGCGTATTACACCAAAGCGCGGGAGCGTACACAGTTTGCGCTTTCACTAATTCGTCTTCGAGACAATGCATCTCTCAGCAATGAAGACCTGGCCCAGCGGACTGGGCTTACCCCTAAGCTTGTCACTAGACTTACCCGTGGACGTCTGCCAAACCTCGAAACAATGCGTCGCTTGGCTGATGCACTTCAAGCCCGAGTGGTTATTGGACCGGCCGGTGGAATCGTTCTGGAAGCCGACGAGCCGCTCGCGCCAACCACCAAGCGATATGCGTCGTCTGAGAAATCGCATCCCGCAATTCAAGCTGATCCTAATCTAGTCACCGAACTGCTTTTGGTGCAGTGATATAAACACTTCAGAATAGATTACTCGTTCACTCCAGCGACAATATCTCCCTTGGCGTTGATATTCAGCGATGCTTCACGGATTTCACGTTCATTCATGTGTGAATGTCCAAAAACCCCTGTATTGTCGATTGGCTTGCCACCGTTATCGACTGCGTCCGCCCCGATACTATATAGGACGTAACCGTTCGATGTTAGACGATATTTCAGCGGCTGATGCTGTGAGAACGGATCGATCGGGACTGCCGGGATGTATGCGGGAGTGAGTTTGTTTAGATCGGCTGGATAAATACCATGATCGAGGTGATACGCTCTGAGGGCCAATTGGACTTCAAGCAATCGGTTCAACGCCAGGTTACAGTAAGGCGCGAGACTCTCAGTTGTATCACCAGCCAGAATGTCCCCAAGGCCAGGCATGTCTGAAGGTATTATTGGTGCTGCCTGCTTGATTTGATCCGGCCATGGCAGTTTTGAGTCGGCGACTCGCTGATTCATATACGATGCGTACTCATTGTAGTAGTGGCTGGGCGAAATGCTATCCACATAGAACGCCTGCCTCAAATTAACCGGCTGCAAATCGACATAAAGATTGTTGCCAAAATTTCCGTTGAAATCGCGTCTCCAGTTGGGATTGCTAAACTCGTCGAGCATCCCTGCCTCAGTCCGCCAAGCTTCCTCCTGAAGTGAATCGCTAAACGGCTGCTCTCCTGAGTTGATTGCAGCTAATCGTTGCGCAGCTGATTTTGCCTGATTCGAATTCAGATGATCTATCAATCCTTCTGCTTGGACGTGCGCCCTGCCATACCTTTCAGTCGAAAGTCCGAATGACAATTCCAGAAGACCGCCGCCGTGTGGCAGCATACTTCCGATCTCAATAGTATCCATGCATGAGTTAATCGCAGAGCTCCAGTCGTTTTGATGTGCTTGAACTTGAGATTGGAGGATTAGCAAATTCTGTATATGACTTGAAAAATAGGTATCACTCTCATCCGGAACATAATAGTTACTTCGAGGATTAACATAAGATTGCGCTAAACCCTGACGCACGATGGAAATTACTGGCTGGTTTTCTGCAAGCAAGTGTGCTTTTTCAGCCCATGTAAAGACATGCCAACCATTCGCAGGATCGGAAGGATGGTCTAAAGACGTAGGTTGATCAGTTCTAGGTTTGGTAACAGCCCAGTTTATTACGTTAATATCTTTTTCCATCGGCACGGTCGACATGAACGTGTGATATGCGTTCGGCGACGGAATCGCTTGGGATGGTATTGACGAACCGTTCGGCAGAGAAACCGCCTGGACTTTGATTACGACTGCGGCTGTGATGATCAATAGCGATGTGATGACATACCATTTGCGCAGCCGGAAAGTGGTTGTGGACTTGAATCGTGTCATTCGTTCACACCAGCGACAATATCTCCCTTGGCGTTGATATCCATATTCGGATCGGATATGCGATCCTGGTTCTTTAATTCATATGGCTCAGAAGCCGTAAAGAAGGCTGTGTTGTCAATCGGGGTGCCTCTATTATCCGTCGCATCTTGCCCAATGCTGTAAAGAAGATATGAGTTGCCATTCAAGTGGTAATTGAGAGTTGAGTTATTCGAAAATGGATCGAGCGGTACTGATGGCAGGTATTCCGGGACTAATTGGTCTAAACTACTCGGGTATCCGTGATGGTCTAAATCGTAGGCTCTAAGAGCAAATTGTGTTTCCATCAATCGATCTAGTGTCAGATTGGCACAGTACTTGAAATCCGCTTGTGAGAAAACCGGACATAAAACTGCGCATATAGGATCGGATGTTGGAACTTTAGGCTCAGGTGTGCTTAATTGTGCTGGCCATGGTAGTTTCGAATAGGCAACGATCGAATCCATATAAGTTTTGTACCGATTATACGAATCTCTTGGCGAGACCAGCGACAGGGTTAAATTAGTTCTAAGTAGATCAACAAGTGATGAATTCCAGGCTGGCTGACCACCTAATGATCCTAGCTCTTTCCTCCAATCTTCCGTGTGGAAAATCTGAAGAAGCCCGGCCTCCCCGCACCACGCATCTTCTTGCAAGGCCTGTGAGTAGGGATTTTCATTCTCAGTAATCTGTGCTAAGCGCAGTGCATCAAATTTGGCTTCGTCGGCACTTAAGTGATTAAGCACACCTTGATTTGAAATGGCCTTGCGTCCAATCGATTCGCAAGCAACTCCAACCAGCATTCCGATCATCGGTGAGCCATGCTGTATTTGACTGCCGAGCTGTATACTGTCGATTCCAGATGTTGCTGCGCCGTCCCAATCCTGTTTGGCGGAATCGACCTGCGACTCTAAGCTAAGCAATCTAGCCATACCACGGTCTTTCGCAAAATACGGGAACAGGGCTTCAAACGAACGCGCGGGCGGGTTCATATACTGCTCACTGAGGCCTTGGTGCAATTGATCAAGGGCGGGCTTATTCTCATCGACTAACTGTTCTTTGTCCGCAAGCGAAAATACATGCCAAGCGCTCTTGTAATCGTTGACATTTTCTCCCTCTGGTGCAGGACCGGTGCGCGGTTTTTCGATCGCATATCCAATTTTGTCGCTGTCTTTAGCCAGAGTTTCAGCAGCGTTAAATGTATCTCTTGCATTTGGAGTAGGCATTACCGCGCCTGGAATTGCCGATGCTTCGGGCAGCATATTGTTATGGATTTTGATACCAATCGCGCTAACGATTATCAGCATCGCAACCCAGACATACCATTCTCGAAGCCATGTTAGGAGAGTATTGGTGTAGTTCATATTCTTAATCTGTTGGCCGGTATCCTTGCCTAATTTCGTACTGTATTAACTCACCACGATCAACCATGCTACCGCCAGTGCGCTCAAGATGCAGATAGGTGGAATGAAGTATCTTCCCAATATCTCACAGCGCTTCCTGGTTTTAAGCGTCTCTCCCTGCGTGAACAAGTGGAAAGAGATCCGGAAGAGGCACAAAGTCACGAAAGCCGTACCGATCACCGTAGTGGTCACTCCAATGTCCGAGGTGGCGAAGTTTGGCAATCCAATTAAGAATGGAAGGTAACCAAAGAATCCAACACAGCCGAAAATAATAGCGACCGAAGACACGACCGTCGCCAAAACGGCGGGTATAGCTCTGTCGATCAGCATAGTGATAATAGAGCCGACTGAAAAAGCAGTGATCGCGAGTCCTAATCCAATCAAGACTACCGAAGTATTTTCGTCAGTCCCCCAGTTCTTAAGGAAAGTGTCTTGCCCTGTCACAAGTCCCAATGGTAGGCCGATTTCACATAGGATCCAGAAAGTGGCTGCCGACGCTGCCATGGCACCGATCATGATTCCAATGCCTGTCAAAACCTTGATCCACCAGACCTTTGATCTCGAAATAGGCAATGAGTCGAGGAATAGCAAAGAACCCTTTCCTACTTCGGGAGCTACAATCGACGCTCCACTTATTACCGAGGAGAGTCCCCATAACCCCAAAACAAAGGTGACAAAATCGTTCATGGTCATTGGCGTGAATCGATCTATGGTATTGGGTGAATGCCTGCTGATAATCACCCACATCGCTGGGATCATGAAAAGAACAAACGCCAATGCGACCATGCTGGAGATAATGGATCGATTCTCGCGCCATTCCTTGAGCGAGAGTGCCTGCCATGGCGTGAGCGGTTTTATGGGCTTTATGTCAGCGCTGATTGTGAGAGACGTTGGAGTGGACATGTTCTTCCTTCGTTTACTGAACTTTTACAAACCACGATGCAATAACCGTGACCAGGACAATCGCAGCTGATGGAGCTACATAGGGGATTAGCAGCCGGAATCGTTTGTTGGTTTTTAGCGTTTCACCGCTGACAAACAGCCGATACGAAGCAGCAAACAAAATGAGCGTTATTAGCACAAATACAGCTATCAGAATATTCAACTGCCCAGTATGCGTCCCAAATTCGATTGTCTGACGGTGTGGCAGTATCAGTAAAATCTCCCCGACTGTCCAAATCGTGAGCAAATAAATTGTCACGGCAGTTACGACAGAGCCAATCAGTGCGCTGAGAGTACGATCTGAGAGCATCGTCACAACCGATCCGACTGAGAAGAGAAATACGGTTGCGGCGAGAGCTACTAAGACCTGAGCCGTTACGTATTCAGCTGGGGTAAGAGTCTGCCCGGTTGAAACCAGATTCATTGATAAACCAAGCATCGTGATTAAAATCATGACTATTGAGCATACGACCATGCTGGCAAACATTACCAGCAATCCCATCCCGATCTTTGTCCACCAAATCTGTCTGCGCGATATGGGGAGCGTACTAAGAAGCTGCAAGGAACCATTGCCGACTTCAGGCGCCACAATTACTGAACCGCAATAAAGTGCGCACACTCCGCAAATAGACAGGAGTATGGATAGCAAATCGGACTGAGGTATTGGCAAACTTAGATGAGTCAGAACCCCAAGAGTTGGAACAATCGGAATTACGGCGACTAAAAGCGCTGCGAACCCAATGATTATTCGGTTTTCGCGCCATTCTTTGGCTGCGAGTGTGTTCATATTGCCTCCTGGGGAATATCTAGGAGGGCGACGAAAATCTCTTCCAGGCTGAGGTTGACAGTTTCCTGGATCATAAGTCCCGGCGGAAGAGTCGGCATAACTCCGGCTTTCGACAACTCGACCTTCACAAGCTGTTCGCGTCCGATCCGTTTGACCTCGATCACACGGCATCCGGGGGCATTTGTAGGCAGATTGTCCTCGCCTGTAATACGCAGAAGTTTGACAGTATCCTTGAGTTGATCCAGCGGCATTTCGATCAGCATTTTGCCGTCCTTGATGATGCCGACATGGTCGCAGATACGTTCCATTTCATCAATTTGATGACCCACAAAAAGCACTGTTCGCCCCGACTGCTGTAATGCTTCGATAACACTGCGTTCGAACTCACGCCGAGCAATTGCGTCCATACCCGACGTACATTCGTCCAGCAGGACAATATCGGGGTTGTGGGCCATAGCGATCACTAGAGCAAGAAGTGCGCGGTAGCCCCGTGACAGCGATGAAACCTTTTGAGTAGTGTTGAGACCAAATCGCTTCACTAACGCGATCTCCTCTTCACGCGACCATCTCTCGTAGAACGCGCTTGTGAACTTTAACACTTCAGCGACTGTCATCCAGTCGTACATCGGAAGACGATCAGGGATATAGCCGACCCTCTGCTTCAACGCTTCGGGTTCTTTAGCTGGATCGTGTCCGAGCACTGAAATAGTGCCGCTATCGCGGTCCATCATGGCCATAAGTAATTGCACGAGCGTGCTTTTGCCGGCACCGTTGCGTCCAAGCAAGGCATAGACACTGCCGGTCGGGATGTTCATGCTGAGCCCGTCCAGAGCTGTCGTTTTGCCGAACTTTTTGACAACCCCGGAAACCGTTATCGCGGATTTCACAGACTTAGATGAATCACTGCCCGCTCCGTTTTGATCTAATTCCTGTAGTGATGACCCTGTCATTTTTTGATCTCCTGTGAGGCGGGCTTGGGTTTAGTGATGTGATTTGGATTTGCGTTACCGTTGCGGCTGAGTACGGTCATGCGGTCTTGGACTATTGCTACAAAGCTGGCTGAATCAAGACGCATCTGTATCGCTTCGACAACAGCGGCGTCAATACGTTCATTCAGCGATTCGATAGAATCTGCGCCGGAATTGCCGGCATGCTCGATGATGAATGTCCCGAGACCGCGTTTGGTCTCGACAATCCCGCTACGCTCAAGCTCTTGGTAAGCCTTAGCAATTGTGTTTGGGTTGACTCTAAGCTCTGCTGCTAGTTCGCGGACTGTTGGCAGTTGATCTCCTGACACAACCATCCCGGAAACAGCCTGCCTGGTCACCTGCGCTACAACTTGCTGCCAAATGGGGACGCCACTCGATGAATCAATTCGTATATACATTGTGTTATTGTACTATTACACTAATACAATAACACAACCGTTTTTTCTTGTCAAGTGGATAGAGTAAAGTTTTTTGAAAATACTTCAACGAGCCGGAGTGGGTTAACGGTACACTTTCCCATGCCTTCATCATCCTCGGCTGATATCGTAATAATCGGAGGCGGTCTTGGCGGTTGTGCGGCGGCTCTTGCTGCCACTCGTCTTGGTTGCCGGGTAATCATGACCGAAGAGTACGATTGGATTGGCGGGCAGCTGACATCGCAAGCTGTGCCTCCTGACGAACATCCATGGATCGAATCTTATGGGCGTACAGCGTCTTATGCTGCGTTACGAGAGCATATCCGCGACTATTACCGGGCTACATACCCCTTGAAGCCAGATATTTCAGCTAATCCGATCTTCAATCCCGGCAACGGCTGGGTATCTGGGTTTTGCTGCGAGCCGAAATCCGGTTTATATGCACTCGAAATGATGCTTCCACCGGCGATTGATTCGGGATTGCTGGAGATTAAAACCGGCTGGATTCCGGTTGA
>Ga0207043_1106_pt1 | contig 10950 bp, 12 predicted proteins | sample Alteio_BWMinCont_71_FD_153304 | JGI IMG/M metagenome (GOLD analysis project Ga0207043, IMG submission 153304) | Enriched cells from forest soil in Barre Woods Harvard Forest LTER site, Petersham, Massachusetts, United States -... | ecosystem: Environmental > Terrestrial > Soil > Temperate forest >... | reverse complement strand
TGGATCGAGACGCCGCTTTCAAAAAGAGCTAAAAGCTGATCTCCAGTCCCCGTTGCCATATCGAGAATTTTCAACGGCTTGTTGGAGTGAAGATATTTAGCGCATTTTTTTCGCCAGCCTTGGTCCATCCCTAAAGAGAGGATCCGGTTGATGCGGTCATAAGTAGGGGAAATGAGATCGAACATTTTCCATACTTCGCGCCTCGTTGGTTCATTCATGAAGTCTCTCCTTGGACTGTTTCTTTTTTCAAAATTTGCATGTGCGGCAAGAAGTCCTGCGACGCAGAACAACATCAATTTTCCCTGTTGGAAAAGAATGGGATAGAAATCGCACAGCCCAATGAATAGAAATGCGGTGAAAATGGCAAGAAGGGAGGCGGTCAAAGGATTGATGGATCCCCGTAATGAGGCCCGCAAAAGAGTCAGGATGAAAAGCAAAAAAGCGAACAGAGAGATGAGGCCGGACTCCGTTGCGAGAAAGAGGTAAATGTTGTGGGTCCCCGTGGGTACAAACACCATATTGAAATCCTTCGGGATATATTCAGGAAGGCGCACTGAATATTGATTGTATCCAACTCCAAACAAGGGATTTTTCTCGATCATTTTGAGGGCGATATTCTGGTAGACGATCCGGGCATTATCCGAGCCTGCAGAGACCTCATTATAATTGAAGACGCCTCCTCGATGAAGATATTGGTCATGCAATAAAACAAAGGTCACCGTTGCCGAGAGGAAGAGGGTCAGTCCGAGAGACCGGATAGAGCGGTCTTTAATGAAAGTCTTCGTCCCCCATTTGAATGCAATCAGTCCGAACCAGATGAAAGTCCCTAGAACCCAGGCAAATAAAGCTGAGCGTGAATAGGTGGTTGCAAGAGCAAAAAATTGGAATGGGATAGAAAGAAGAACATAAGGTCTGAGTTTTTCGAAACGATGAGTCAATGGATAGAGGGCCAGAAGCGAAAAGGATAGGAAACCTCCGAGAACATTGGGATGGGAGAATGTTCCTGTGGCCCGGTTAAGATGGTTAGTGACTGAGACCCGATGAAAGAATCTATCGAAAATCCAACGGTTTCCATCAACAACGCCGAATCCACAAAAATTCCCAGAAACAAATTGAGGTTCGCCGAAAATCCGAAGGCCCAGTGAAGATTGATGAAAGTATTGTCCGATCGCAATGCCTGTTTGGAAGAGAGCCGTAAGGACAATCGCGCCTAAAACCAAATAGGTGATTTTTTCTTTTTCTTCCCCTGAGAAAGCATTTGCGATAAACGAGAAGAGGAGTACCGGCGTTAGCAACTGCAGCAATCGAATATAGGGAAGAGGGTAGTGGGCGAATGGGGAGAGTCCGATCGAGATCAGCGCGCAGAAAAAAACAATCCAAAGAAAAAAAGCGCTCCGTTCTAGAAAAAACCGCCGTAGGGGAATGCGGAACCAAAATAGAGCCATTCCTAGAAGAGCAATCGATATCAGGTCAGAAGCAAAAAAATAGATCTTTTTATCGTAGCAATAAGGGATCGCCAATCCATCTGGGATCAGCGTCAATGAAAAAAAGCGGAAAAGCTTGTCGTACTTATGCTCGAGCGGAATAGCTAAGCTAAGCAAAACGAGCAACACAGCCGCAGCAATGAACTTTTTGGAAAAACGCATAAATTCCGAATCACTTTACGAGGATCCGAAATTCCCTTCAAGAGGCAGGAGAAGGATTGATTTTAAAGCCTTCGTTTTTTATTCTCTCCGGCCTTTGAAATATAGGAACATTATGCGTGCAGTCTCGGACTTGATTTTTTCAACTGCGACCATTCCTCTCAACCCACAGGATCCTTTAATAGACTTTAGGAATCGATTTAAAGACGCTATAGACATGGGAAGAAGAGAAGTGGCAGCCCTCCTTCTCTCTTTTTCGGCCCCGATTTCACAGCATGATTCTTTTTTTAAGGAGATGCTCATCGGGTATCTAAACACACCGAAAGAAATCGGTCGTGTCCACATAGTGTGTGGATTGCTTGGCTTATCTGGCTATACGACTCCCTTTACGCGGCTAGCCGAAATCGCGGCAAATCTTTCTCAGAGAAACTTCAAAGAGCTCGATTGCCAGATATATCTTCTGGAACAATTTTTGGAGAAAAGTCACAGTCCCAAGCTTACGATCTATGTTCAAGAACAACTCGAGTTTTTCCAGGCAGAGAGGAGCCCAGAGATCGTCATGCTTCTCACGCATCTGCAGCATTATCTACACAATGAGCCGCCCTACGACAAACCCCACTCTTCTCTAAATGGTGTGCAGCTCGATACGGGGAAGAAGGTTTAGTTCTTAACATTCATTATAGGAGTAACATATGGCATCATCAACCTTACCTGTCCACGTACCTCCCCAAAACCCTTATCAGGCAGCTTTTTGGGGTACCCGAGCTCTTGAGGCAACAAAAACGAAATTTTCAGATGGCAGAAAACACACCTGCGCTCTTTCAGATCAACCGATAGCCTTTACATCGCGAGCGATTCAAGTCATTACGTTTAACCCAGAATGCGCTTGGATAGATACTTGGTGCGATGCCTACAACTATGTCCTCTCCCTTCTTAAACAAAACCCTCCTCTTAGAAATCCTTGTTGTGATGGGAGCCTCAGTGAAAAAGATCTTGGTACCATCGTGAAATTCTTTGGAATTAAAAGAGATGATTTCCTGGAAATTTGGAATAGATCGATTACTTCCATCACTAAAGTGGTGAACTGGAAAGATAAAGGATTTGCTAATAATGCTTCAGCTCAAGATCGCTTGGCCTGTTTTGCACAATTAGTTTCATGGTCACATCGTAAGAATTTAGCTCATTATGTTGGCTCAGATCTTCCAAGAGTAGTGAAACCCGAATCAACGGGAATTTGTTACGATTCAGATAGCGATGTCTAGATTAAGAGAGAAAATTAGTTCGGACTCTTTCCTCCATATCTAACAATCAGCTGTTCGAGAGGGGAGTATTCACCTCTATCTGCTTTTCTTAAGGATTCTATGTACTCTGTTCTGGCATTTGAATTCTCTAGAAGAATTTTCTCAGGCCAATGGGGAACCTCTCCATGTAAGGATTCGAGATAAAGATCGGCAACGAGCCGGGCATGTCTTCCATTGCCGTTGTGGAAAGGGTGAATTTTGGCGAGTCGAAAATGAATCCTGGCGCTCTGCTGCAAAACATTCAGATCTGTCTTTTCTTCAAGCCAATATTGAACGTCTTTGCATAATTCATGTATTTGTAACGGAATCTGGAAATAGGTAACTCCGATGTTGCGCAATGGACCTTTGTAATAGATGCCAGCCCAGTCCCAAACATCGCAAAACATCTCGCGATGAATGTTCCTCAAGCCCTGTTCGGTAAACCATCGAGAGGGATTCCTTCTTTTTGAAAAAAATAGTGTCATAGCGTTTAAGATATTTTCAGCTTCAACTTCATTGAGCTGATCTCTCGTTTTGACCCATGGCAGCTTTAAGCCGCTACTTTCAGAAATGGGAGTGGCGCCTTCGGGGAGCGACAATTTGACCATGTTTTAGTCCCAAATTTTGGAAGTTTCTGAATCGAGCAATCTCTTCTGCTCAGAGAGAAGCATCTCTTCAAGCGCCTCTTTTCGAGGCAACTGTTCTTCTAAAGCCATGGTTCCTGCGATCCTTTTGACCCTTTTTTGAGCTGCGAGAAAGGCTTGTTTTTTCAATACTGTGTCAGGATCGGTTTCCGGCACAAGAATAAGAGCTAATGAGCACCCTAAACTTCGGAAGATTTTTTCCAGTGTTTGAAGAGAAGGGCTCGTCTTTCCTGATTCCAGTTTAGCGATATAAGACTGGGGAACCTCGGTTCTTTTCGCTAGCTGCTTCTGGGTCATCCGCAGTCGTTTGCGTAAAGATCGGATCAATATCCCCGCTTCATGGAAGAGGATTTCTTTAGAAAGCCCTTTTCCAGCTTTTAGAACCTTATCGATGAATTTCTTCTCAGCTCCGAGCATGTCCTCTTTCCTTTGAACCTTTACCTGTTAATATACCTTAGGAGGTGTATTTTAAAGCAATAAATATAACCGATTAGGTATATTTAATGGCGTCGCTTAAAACGCAATATATTCTGGATCAAGGACAGACCAAGGGGAGAATGGAATAGATAGAGTTTTGGGAACTAGGTAGCAGCCCATCAAATTCGATGGGTGTCTTTCTTTTTCACAGCCATTTTCTTATCGGCTGAATCGCTTACGCTCGTTTTCTGTGAGATAGATTTTGCGCAGGCGGATGAAATTCGGGGTTACTTCCACCAGTTCATCGTCCGCAATGTAATCGATCGCCTGTTCCAGCGTGAACTTACGCGGCGGCGTCAGGATGATATTCTCATCGCTGCCGGCAGCGCGGACGTTGGTCAGCTGCTTCGCTTTCGTTGCGTTCACGACAATGTCATTGTCTCGTGCATGTTCGCCGACAACCATCCCTTCATAGACTTCATCGCCCGGTTTTACGAAAAGCGCGCCTCGGTCTTGGAGATTGAAGAGGCCGTAGCCATTGGCTTTTCCTCCGGTATTGGAAATCATCACTCCTCGGATTCGGCCAACCATTTCCCCTTTCCAAGGAGCAAATGTCTCAAAAATCGAGGTGAGCACGCCCAATCCGGAAGTGCGTGTCAGAAAATCGTTCCGATAGCCCATCAATCCGCGGGTAGGAACGAGGAATTGCATCGTAGTCAATCCATGTTCCGAGGTCTCCAAAGAGCGCATTTCCCCTTTGCGGCGGGAGAGATCGTCAATCACTGTTCCGGAAAAACTCTCAGGCACTTCGACGTGGACCCGTTCCATCGGCTCCATCATAACGCCGTCGACTTCTTTTGTGATGACCTTAGGTTTAGAAAGGGCCAGTTCAAAATTCTCACGGCGCATCGTTTCAATGAGAACAGCGAGGTGCAGTTCGCCTCGTCCGCAGACGCGGATCGCATCGTCGCGCCCGGGAATCTCTTCGATTTTCAGAGAAATATTCGCACGCCTCTCTTTTTGGAGCCTTTCACGCAGCTTGTTCATGGTGACGTGTTTGCCATCCCTGCCGACGAATGGGCTCGTATTGACCATGAATTCGACAGAAACTGTTGGTTCTGCGAGGGTGATCGGAGGAAGAGAAGGAGAGGCGGGCAATGTGGAGGAGTCCGAGGCCTGTTTCATACGAGGAGCTGAGGACGAGATCGAGATGGGGGGGAATAGAGGGGATGAAGCCGACAACTGTGGGTTTGACGACGACGGCTTTGAGCGTTGGGATCTCTTGCCAGGGGGAATCGAGAAGAGACTCATCCACTGCAATGGGAAATTGGGTGATTTGAGAAAAGCGGACGAGGTCGGGAAAGGTGCGGAGAGGCTCTTCAAGATAGGCAAAGTCGGAAGGGTGGAAGTGGGATGCAAATTCAAGGGCTTGGTCGAGTGTCCACGCGCGGTTGCAATCGAGGCGGAGGCGATGATTTTTGATGTAGCTTTTAGTGAGTGCAATTGCGCCGGGAAGAGAGAGATGACCCAATTTGAGTTTGACAGTTGAAAAGTTCGGTTTGGGGCCGAGTGCGCATAGGGGAAGATGGAGGGGTGTTTGAGGAAAAGGGATGGAAGCGCACGAGAGTCCGAAGCGGACAGAAGCGAGTGTCGGTTTTGCTGTAGAGAGGCGGGGAAGAAGTTGGAGTATCTCGAATTGGGCCTCAGCAAGGGTTTCTCGACTGAATCCGGGAAGAGGGGCGATTTCTCCTAAGCCATCATTCCATTGGAGAATGAGCCCTTCGCGAGTGTTCCAGTTACGGGTGTCGAGGGGAAGTTTATAATGATAAAGGCGGGCTACCATAGACCGAACGAGAAGAGGAGGGTGTAGAGGAAGAGGAGGAGCGCGCTTTTTTGCAGCACTGATATCAGTTCAAGCGGGTCTTCAAAATAAAACGCTTTTTTGATGGCGGGAATCGCAACAAAAAAGATGAGGGAAGAACAGGCGAGATTGAGGGGAGCGTCGAAGAAGTAGATCAGGGAAAGGGGGACGAGAGAGGCTGCTAGAATAGAGAGCGTGTATTCCCAGCTTCCAAATCTGCGGCCGAAACGGACGATGAGCGTATTTTTCCCAGCGAGGCGGTCGGTCTTTTCATCCCGTAGATTATTCGCAATGAGAATGGCGCAGGATAGGAATCCTGGGGCCAGACTGGAGATAAAAATCGGGAGAGAAACGGTTTGGGTCTGAAGAAAATAGGTGCCGCAGACAGCTACGGGGCCAAAAAAAACAAAGACGAGGAGCTCTCCAAGACCGAGGTAGCCGAGGGGTTTTGGCCCGCCAGTATATAGGATGCCAAAGGCAACGCAAAGGGCGGCCACAGCAAAACTCCAAAGCCCTGCGATGATCATGAGTGGAATTGCGACGAGGATTGCGAGTCCAAAAATAATCAGACACGCGACGAACATGGCAAATGGGGTGATCCATCCTTCTTGCGTGGCTCTCTTCGGCCCATTGCGAAGCTTTGTGTCAGCTCCTTTCATAAAATCGAAATAGTCGTTTGCATAGTTCGTGCCGATCTGGATGAAAAGAGAAAAGAAAAGGGTCATGGTAAAAATGGAATAGGAAATGGGCTGTTGATAGGCTGCCAATGCCGTTCCGATCAGTACGGGGCTGACGCTTGCGATCCAAGTTTTCGGCCTCGACGCGAGAAGGTAGGCTTTAAAAGCGTTGGGCCGGCGGCCTATCTCAGGCGCTAAAGCAATATTAGGGTCGCTTGGGGAAGCGTGCGTAGTTTGGTTTTCGCTTTTCGTTAAAGGCATTGCGTCCCTCCTGTCCTTCTTCTGTCATGTAAAAGAGCATTGTGGCGTTTCCTGCCAGTTCTTGCAATCCAGCTTGTCCATCGCAGTCGGCATTGAGCGCCGCTTTGAGACAGCGGATCGCGATAGGGGAAAGCTGCAAAATTTCGCGGCACCACTGGATCGTTGTTTCTTCCAATTTTTCATAGGGAACAACGCAGTTGACAAGGCCCATATCCAATGCTTGCTGCGCATTGTATTGCCTGCACAGAAACCAGATCTCGCGGGCTTTTTTCTGTCCGACGATCCGGGAGAGAAAGCTTGCGCCATACCCTCCGTCGAACGAGCCCACTCTCGGTCCTGTTTGGCCAAAAATAGCGTTTTCAGCTGCGATGCTCAAATCGCACACCACATGCAGTACATGGCCGCCGCCGACAGCATAACCTGCGATCATGGCAATGATCGGTTTTGGGCAGGTGCGCATCTGCCTCTGGAAATCGAGGACGTTCAGCCGGTGGACTCCATGAAGGTCGGAATAGCCTGCATCTCCGCGGATCTTTTGATCGCCTCCGGAGCAAAAAGCGTCTTTTCCTTCTCCTGTGAGAATGATGACCCCGATCTCAGGATCGTTCCGGGCATCGTTCAGCGCATGGATCATCTCATCCACAGTCAAGGGACGGAATGCATTGCGCACCTCAGGCCGATTGATGGTGATCTTCGCGATCCCGGGAATCTTATGGTATTTGATGTCTTTGTACGATCCGAAGGGAATCCAGATTGTCATGAAAAAACTCTCTTTTGAATTTCTGCTGCTACTGCTTTGGGATTTTCAAGATGGACGACGTGTCCGCTTGAAGGAATTAAAGTGGGGTGTCTGTAGAGGGCGCGGAATTTGGAATCCCATTCGCCAATCAATACATTCGCATCGTCCAGCTCAAAACGGGTCTGGAGGCCTAAACTGAAATGGATGAGTGCTTTTGCCAGATCTTGCACGTTCTGTTTCTTGCGCATTGACCAATCCGCTTTGTAAAACTGAAAGACCGGTTGATCGTACCAGCGTTTCAAAAACTCGTCAATCGGGAGTTCCAATAACATTTTTTGCCCACATAGCATCATTCTCAAGCCGTTTTTGTTTTTCCGACTCGTCAGTCAGGCCGGGGTGCGCAGAGGCAATGGTCAGCGATGCGATCCGAGAGGGATTTTTGGCTGCATAGGCCATCGCTAGACGTCCTCCCAGGGAATATCCGATCAAATGAAACCGTTCAATATCGATCTCAAAGTCTTCAGAGAAGGGAACCCCGCCGTGGCCGGGCAGATTGATGCCAATGCAATGGCAGGGAGGTAGAAAATCGCAAACGGGCTGCCAATCGGCGGCGGTGCCGAGAAAGCCGTGAAGGAAGACAAGAGGGATGCCCGGGCCTTCTTTTAGACGAGAATTTGTTGGCATCGTTCAGTAAGTTCCATTTGGAATTGGTGGTTATAGTGGCGGGAGGTGATGATTTCGACGACGCTCGATTTTCCCGATTGGAATGCATCCGAAAGCTCTTCGCGGGGATCAGAGTCTGTCCGGACATAAGGAAGCTCGAACATTCTCGCAATGTCTTCAAAATTCCAATCGTGGGCTGCGCCCCAATATTTTTCAAAATGAGGGCACTTGACGATCGGCAGATGATGAAAAATGCCGCTGCCGTAGTTATTGGAAACGATGAGGGTGAGCGGATATTTCGTTTTTTTTAACAGTGCGAAGGAGTTGAGATCGTGCAGGCAGGCTTGATCTCCGATAAACGCTAAAAGGGGGGCGTTGCTCCCATTTGAAAGGCCTGCGGCTGTCGCGATATTCCCATCGATCCCAGTCAGGCCGCGATTCACGAAAAATCCTTTGCAGCTATTTTTAGGGAAAAGAAAATGGTCTGCGTCGCGGATCGGCATTCCATTGCCTAAAAACACCGGATAATGGGAGGGGAGAATCTCCCCAATGATGCGCATCGCATGCCCTTCCGTAAATCTTGGATTTTCAGCGAAAAAAGACTCAACGGTGCCGTCGATTTGTCTGTCCCACTCTTTCCAAGATTTGAGCCAATCAGGATCTGTTTTTGCCTCAAAAAGAGGGCAAAATTCCGAGGCGTTTGCCTGGATGCGCCCTGTTTGGAGGCGGGCTGGATCTAATAAAGAGGGACGGGGATCGACATGGAGATAGGGGCAGGGGTGGAGTTCCTGAAGCCATTCGAGCGTTTTTTTGGATGTGACTCTCTCGCCGAAATGGAGGATCATGTCAGGCTTTAGCTCGCACCCGCTCTTCAAAATCCAATCGAAATGGCGGATTTGCTCATGGGTCGGATGGCATCGGGCGTGGGTGAGAAGGTCTGCAAAAATAGGCCATTGGAGCCTTTCCGCTAATTGAAGAATAGGGAGAAGGGATTCGGGAGAGTCAAGCCGGCCGATGAGAATGAGCCCTTTTGTAAATCGTTCCCAGGGTTTCAGTGCTGAGAGGTCGGGTTTTAGTTTTGGAAAAGAAAGTTGGATGGGAGATCCTTTTGGCAATGAAGGTCCGATGAGTTGGAATGGCTCGCGGAATTGGCAATTGATTTGGACAGGCCCTCGCGGGTTTTGCTGGGCGTGAAAACAGGCTTGGGCCATCATCGAGCGGAAGTAGCCTTCGTTCAGCGTAGGAGGAAGGTCGGCCTGCCACCGGACAAAGGGCTGGAATATCTTCACCTGATCGGTCGTTTGATTCGCGCCGCAATCGCGCAGCTCAGCGGGGCGGTCAGCAGTGAGGAGAATCATCGGGACGGAGCTATGGTGCGCCTCCATGACGCTGGGAAGGAGATTGCCTACGGCGGTCCCGGAAGTGGCGATGATGGCGGCGGGGGCAGCAGATCCCTGAGCGAGGCCCATTGTATAAAATCCAAGTCCCCTCTCATCGAAATGGACGTGGATATTTACATCTGGATATTGCGCCGCTGCAAGCGCAAGAGGGGTATTTCTTGAACCAGGAGCTATGCAGAAATGGTTCACACCTTGCTGTACCAGCTGATCGATCATCCAAAAGGCTTCTTTCATAGAAAAATCCCCTCATAAAGGCGCAATTTCTGGTCGAGCTCTTCCCATTCTTCTTCAGGATCGGAGCCCTCTACAATGCCAGTGCCTGAAAAAAGAGTCGCTGTTCTTCCCTGGATGAGACAAGAGCGGATCCCCACAACCCATTCAGACGCCTCGGGAGTTTTCCATCCGATCGCCCCTCCGTAAAGCCCTCTTTGAAAAGGCTCGAGCTCCTCGATCAGCTTCAGGGCTTTTTCCTTTGGCATTCCGCAAAGAGCCGGAGTGGGATGGAGACGCTCTAAGATTTCTTCGTCGGTAACGTTCTCATTCAAGAACGCTGAGCATCTGCTGTAGAGATGTTGGACATTTTGCGCGGCATGGACGGAAATCGGAGAGAAGGAGATGGGAGCGATACAGATGGGTGCCAAAGCTTGATTCAAGTACGTTTGAATCGGTGAAAGTTCCCTCATGTCTTTTGCGCTCGCTAATAGCTCCCTCTTCAGATTTTCATCTTCATCCCGGTTTTTCCCTCTTTTTCGGGTGCCGGCGATAGCTTCGCTGACGATTTCCCTTCCTTTTCGAGCAAACAATCTCTCAGGCGAGGCGCCTAGAAAAGAGAATTCGGGCGTTTGAAGGCAGAAGACGAAAGCTCCTTCTGCTTTATCCTTAAGAGCGGATGCGATGGCAAAAGGATTTGGGGATTCGGCTAATTCCAGAGTGACGGAGCGAGCCAGAACGACTTTTTGGAGTTCTTGATTGAGGATGCAATCGACCGATTTTTTTACCCCTTCGATCCATTTCCCGTGTTCAGGAGAGAAGGTGCGTCTCAGCACTTTGATCGGAGGGGTGGGCGAGGGGAGGCGATGGAGGATCTCGATTCTTGGAGAGGAGATCCCCGCAGAAAACGGGCGGAAATGGAACGTGCACTGAGAAGGGGGAGGATTCCCTTCCCTATCGGCCCAGAAGATCTTCACGATTTTTCTCCCACATAGAGAGTGACAGCTCCAAGGGCCATCGGATAAGCCGAAATCTTTTCAAACTGGGCTTTTCTTAAGAGAAGGCAAAACTCTTTTCCCGAAGGGAAGGTTTCAATGGTTTGATTGAGATATCTATAGGCTTCTGGTTTTCTGGATAAGAATCCTCCAATCCGAG
>Ga0207043_1104_pt1 | contig 10987 bp, 10 predicted proteins | sample Alteio_BWMinCont_71_FD_153304 | JGI IMG/M metagenome (GOLD analysis project Ga0207043, IMG submission 153304) | Enriched cells from forest soil in Barre Woods Harvard Forest LTER site, Petersham, Massachusetts, United States -... | ecosystem: Environmental > Terrestrial > Soil > Temperate forest >... | reverse complement strand
ATCTTATTTCTATTGATAAATTAAAACTTATATGGTTGATTGTTGCATTTCTGAAATAGATTTTTTTGCTCTTAGTAAAAAATGCTTGAAAATACTAAGAAAGAATTACAGTTGTCCCGGAATTGATGGAATAACTTATAAAAATATTAAAAGTGATTTTTATACCCATAGAAATAAAATTTGGGCTATAATCGAAAGCCTCCTTAAAAATGAGACTGTCACTGTACCTAGAATAGTCGAAATTATTGACGCGTTTAAAAAGAACCGGAAAATTTACGTTTATAATATTTATGAGAGAATAATACAGATTTATGTTAAACTAAAAATTGAAAAATTGGTAAGAAATCATATTTCTGATTGCGTTATAAGCCATAGGAGAGGGATAAATATTAGTGATAGGTATTCCAATTTTCTGGAAATTAATCGGGACCTTAAAATACTGTTAAAAATCGACGTAAGAGATTACTATATATCTATATGTAAAAACAAGCTTTATAAGTTGTTAATTTCTATTGGAGTATGTGTCAATACTATTAATGCAGTCCAGTTATTATTGAAGCATTGTGAATATGGAATTCCTGCAGGTAATTGTTTATCACCCCTACTATCTGATTTTTACTTAACGAAATTTGATGAAAAAGTGGATGTGCCATATTTGAGGTATAATGACGATATGTATTTTTTACTTGACAATCTTGAGAATACCCGTGGTTATTTAAGTAGGATTAGTGACGAATTGTCTGAAATAAACCTAAAGCTAAATGAAAAAAAGATATCTATTATAGTTAATCCAACTTTAGCTAATTTCATATGAAAGAATCGCTGTTAATTGTAGATGGATTAAATTATTTATACCGCGCTTATTTTGGTATTACAGAAGCAATAAAGAACAAGGACGGTGTACAATTAAATGCCGTCTATGGCTTTTTTTCGTTTTTGAGAAAGTCTGTTTCAGCAACAAATACTAATGCAGTACTAATTGTTTTCGACTCTGAAAACGCTGTAAAAAACAAACAAATCATATTTAAAGACTATAAATCTAACCGTGATTATTCAGATTCCCGCATGTTTCTACAGTTAAGAATTATTAAGGAAATATTGACCATGATGAAAATCACATATCTTGAAGAAGATAATGTCGAAGCTGACGATCTGATCGGTTCTTATGCGATACATGCAAAAAACAACCAATCGGACGTTTATATTTCATCCAATGATTACGATTTCATACAATTGGTTGATGACAAAATATCCCTTAGCAGAAGTTATCGAGGAGAATATATTATCTTAAATCCAGGAATAGTATTCGAAAAATATGGGATTCCAGCGTGCTATTATGCCGATTATTTAGCGTTAGTTGGAGACAAGACCGATTGCATTGATGGTATAAAGGGAATTGGCCCTAACACTGCAAAGGGATTAATCATTAAATATAATACTATTGAGAATTTGCTGAATAATCTAAGCGAATTAAAACCTACCGTTAAGAAAAAAATAGAAGGTTTTGTTGCGAAATTAATACTAAATAAAAAAATGACTCAAATAAATGTATCTGTGAAGGCCAATCTTATTTCTATTGATAAATTAAAACTTCAACCAAATATCTTGTCCGTCAAGACCAGTGAATATTTAAGTAGGCTCAGTTTATGAAAGCCTTATAGAAAACACGAATTGAAATAATCAAACATAATTACTTTGGCGCAAGTCTTCGACGAAAGATTCTGCGGTTGGCCATCTTCTCGCTAGGGCTTGAGCCCGGGAATGACCTGCTTTTCTAGCAATTCGATAATGCGGGTTGACGTAGACATCAACGTTCTGAGTTTGTAAGTTTACAGCTTACAATTTTTTATTTCAAAGAATTTTCTTTGATTGTACGCGATTGAGAAATGGGGCGATAGGGAGGTAATTTGATTCTGAAGCGACGGCTTTATCAAATGACGTGCTGTAAGAACATTGTTTGTTAAATAATAATGAAATGCCTCTAAATGTTCAATCAATTTATTAATCCAAACTTTATTAATTAACCAAATCTTAACAAAATTTTGCCAAGTATAGAATTATTATACCAATGGTGCAACACAAAATAAAACACAAATAAATAAAATGTAATTAAATAAAATTAAATAAAATACAATGTAATGAAAATGGTATCATTTTCTAATAACCAAACAGAATTAATAAATCTTTAAGGAGATTAGGAATAATGGAATAAAATTCGTTATTTTTGTAAAATGAAACCTAAGATTTTTAAAATAGAGATCAATAAGGCAAAAGCCACGATTCATAATAGTGGAAAATTGGGATTTAATATAGAAGCTATAGAGGTAATGCAATTAAACAACCAAGGATCTTACTTATTAGCAACCGATGAAGACGATGAAAATGTTCTATATCTAATTCCATCAGATATAACAGACGGTGTTGGGAAGGTTGCTAAAGCTGGGGATTACTATTATTTAAACGTTGGGGATGCCTTCCAAAAATTGGGATTTAAATATAAAGAATATACTATAATGTTTGACATTGAAAAAAGCGAATATGAAGAAAAAGAAATATTTATTCTCAAAAAAAGAAGAGAAATTAAACGAAAGGAAAAAAGCACGACTAATGAAGGAGGCACGGTATAAATAGAATAGGTTGTTACGCTCAATAACAACCTATTCAAAAACTACTCGGTGAAAGTAGTTTCCTGTCGGCTTACCACCCCACAGATTTTTGTTTCTTTTTACAAAGTTATTAAAGTTACTTTAAATATTTAAACAAAGTAACATTTGTAATATTTTTTTTACTCACCCGGCTTGTGGCTATCTGTTTCTCCGATTCTTTAATCTGATAGCATTATCTACTACTAAAAAGCTCATAAAGGATGAGTGTAAAAAACAAATATGACAAATTCAACAAAATCTACTATTAAATTTTATCCCGTTTGCAATGGCGATCAATCTTTAATCAAATTATCTGACAAAACGACAATCCTCGTTGATTGCAATATCCGGGAAACGGCAAAGGGTGAAGATGATGATGATCTTTATGATGTTCACGAAGATCTACTTAATTCAATTGAAAGGGATAGTAAAGAAATACCTTTTATTGATGTATTTATTTTAACACACGGCGACCAGGACCACTGCCGTGGCTATGAAAAGAATTTTTATCAAGGCGATCCAAAAAAATATTCCGACACCGATAAGAAAAATAAACTCATTAGGGTCGATGCCATGTGGTTTTCCCCGATGATAGCTGAAGAACATACCAATCCTGATGAAGATGCCTATCAAACAGAAGCCGAAAGAAGATTGGCTTTACATCGTAAAAAAGATGCTTCAAAAGACGATCCTGGTAACCGCATCAGAATTATTGGTTACGATGGCAATGCAGATTATAAGGACTTAGATCATTTAAGGTCAATCCCAGGCGATATAGTAAGTCGTTTTAATGACAAGAACCAGGAGACCTTTTCGATCTTTATACATTCTCCATTCAAAAAGCATTTGGTATCGGCTGAAAAGGATAAAAACTCAACTAGCATTGTTTTCCAGGCCAGGTTCAAAGAAACGAAAACAGATACCAAATTCATTACTCTTGCTATATTTGGTGGCGATTCAGATCATTATGCTTGGGACACTATCCTGAAAGAGACAAAAAAATCAGGTAAGGATAAAAGTGAAAGTGCACTTAATTGGGATATTTTTCTGGCGCCACACCATTGTTCCTGGTCATTTTTCAATGACCGACCACAGGAGGAAAATACAGAACCAAAAAAAACTTCGCTTGAAGCCTTAGACTATAAACGTGGTTCATACCCTAAAGTAATTGCCTCGTGCAAACAGATTGTAGCGGCGAAACCAAATCCACCACATGATGCCGCTAAAAAACAATATGTTAAAAAAGTAGGTGATGATTATTTTTGGAATACCTCCACTTATGATGTCAAAGGAAAAACCCCTCAACCAATTGTTTTCGAAATTACAGCGCAAGGCCCAATGAAGCCAAAATTTATCGAAGGTACAGCGAGGGCAGTAGGAAGCGCAGGCTTAGGTATTGTAAATTCTGCTTCAAAATATGGCAGCAGAAATATTTAGCCGTAGCTTACCGGAGTTTTCCGGTACTATAGAGAATCCCGCCTTAAGGGATTCTCTTATTATCTTGACCGAAATACTCGGAGGAAATTTTAATATCTTGAAATGGGATGACACCCGTATCGCTGTTCCGGTCAAAATTAAAGTCGATTTGCCGTCACTTGGCAATCACGACAATATTGATATACAAAGTATCGAACCTGTTTTGCTTGTGTTTAACATTGCTGATTATCCTTTAGTATCGCCGATGGTGTTTACGGACCGGACTGACTTTCCGAAGGATAAACTTGCTCACTTATACATTGCTAAAAATGGCCGGCCACCCGCTTTTTGCTACGTAAGGGGCAATAGTGACGAGTGGTATGCCAATAAACGAATTAATGATCTGTTGATAAGAATCAGTAATTGGCTACGAGACGCTGCTGCCGGTGAACTTACCCAGGATGGTGAACAATTTGAGCCATTGAGGCTTGAAGGTTATAATGGCACGATCATTTATGACTATGACCTATTTGCTGACACTGTACATGGCAATAAATCCTTAATTCCCGGAGAAAATTATACAATTGCACTATTTGAGCGTTTAAAAGATGATGACGTAATAAGTTTTCGGTTCATCAAAGTTTTGACACTCGAAAATCTATCAGCTGTAATTGAGGAAGTGGAAAAAGAGAAAAAAAAGGATAAACAAGCGGTTGATAGAAAACAATACCATTATGGGTACATCCTATGGAGCAATGATGAGCAAAGGTTTCCCAATTATACAATCGATTTTCCTCATGATTGGGAGGGGTTTAAGACGTTTTGCAATTTATATAGGATTGACTTTGCCGAGTTTGAAGATACTGTTGCAACGCCTGATGAGAATTATTATATATCTTTCCCTGTGATTATTGGAATTAAACGACCTGCAAATTTAATTGGGTATTCCTCAAATATTGAGTTTGTAAACTTCCGCTTCATGGTTGACACTGGCGATGTAGCAGATGGAAAAATAACAACTAATATTCCCGTTAAAATACAATTGCATAATCAGCCCTTAACATTAGCTAAAGCAAGAACGATTTCAGGGAATCCCAATATTCTATCTAACCGGAATGTAGTATTTGGTTGTGGTGCGTTAGGTTCAAAAATAGTCATGCATTTTGCCCGATCCGGGCAAACGGGTTTAACTTTAATTGACCCTGATCATTTGTCTCCGCATAACTTGGTAAGACATGCATTGTTTACCGACGATGAAGGGGCTAATAAAGCCGCAGCCTTAACTGATAAAATTAGGAAATTGTATCCATTTGAAAGGCCAGGGGTTATTAGCGGGCCATCTTTTAAAGATGGATTATTTGAAAAACCAGAAACTTTTTCAGATTATAAATGGGTTATGGATTTTACAGCATCGGACGCCTTTTTTAATAAACTGGTGCTGACTAAAAGTATGGAAAATTCTCAGATTTGCAGTGCAAACATATCTGATTTCGGAAATCTGGGTATCCTTTTAAAGGAAGGCAAGCACAGAAACCCAAGGATTGATGATCTACAGGCTATTTTATATAGCAATTATAAAGCGAATAACATTATTAGTGAGTGGTTAATAAGGGAGCATGCCGGGCATGCCAGCGGCAATTTAATAGTGCAAGTAGGTGTTGGATGCAATTCTGAAACTACTGTTTTAGCTGACGACAAGATTTCTGCTCACGCCGCGTATTTTGCCGGAGCAATTAAGAACGAAATGAATAAACCGAATGTAACAGGTAAAATTTTATTGAATCGAATTATCGACGGCAATGATTATTCAATCACAACGAATTCTATTCATGTTGAGCCATTCGATGTTTTAATCGCAAAAAATGACTCAGGTTGGACGACGCGTTTTAGAAAAGGGATTTTGGAGCAAATCAAAAAAGAATCAGTTAAAGCTAAAAGGCACGAAACCGGCGGAGTATTCATAGGTATAGTAAATTACAAAACAAAATCCATCCATGTGGTTGATTTAATACCTGCACCTCCCGATAGCAAAGCCAACAGCATTTGTTTTTTCCGAGGACATCAAGGCTTACCCGAGCAGATAAAATATGTAACAGATAACTCAGGGGGGCAACTAGGATATATAGGCGAGTGGCACTCACATCCGAAAGGTCCAAACGGGCTTAGTGATGTTGATATGGCTAGCGTAGCACGGTTTAAAAGGGAGTTTAATGAATTAGCGACACCTTTGCCTGTTTTTTTAACAATAGTTACGCCTGCTGGTGTACTACCATTTGTTTTTTAAAGTCATAATATATGAGCACAGAAAAAAATCCAAAAGCAAAAAACACGCCTTCGCTTTGGCTATTCTTTTCCTTCAATTTAGCCCTGCTCTTGTCACTATATTTTGCAAACAACTTCTCACAATTGACTAATGATTTTCATTCCATCTTAAATATTCGTTCGACCAGTGTTTTGATATCGCCCTTAATACTTTTTATTATTAATGGTATTTTATCAAGCCATCAAAAAGCTATTATAGTTTTCTGGCGAGTAAATAATACACAACCTGGCTGTCGTGCATTTTCACTTCATGGTCTGCAAGATTATCGTGTTGATATGCTTAAATTACAAACTAAACATGGATCTTTGCCAATTATTCCCATGGATCAAAATCGCCTATGGTATAAAATATACAAATTACATGAAAGTGATTTGATGGTATTCACTAGCCACAAACAATATTTGTTGGCACGTGATTTAACCGCCATGGCCTTTTTATTTATGAGTTTGGCTGGAGTTTCTTTTTTATTTCTCGGAAAATATCCATTAAATTGGGTTTACTTAATGTTGTTGATTTTACAGTATTTGGTACTGGCCATTGTCTCACAGAACTACGGAAAAAGATTTGTCACAAACGTGTTAGCAGTTGATTGTACAAAATAGATTCTATTTTCTATAAGGATGCGTTAACAGCCCCTAACACACATTGTTAATTACAACATTGGAAAAGGAAATATTTTTGAAACTGAATGGTCAATGGTGGACAAAGGCACTAAAAGGCTTACTTGACGTTCCATCAATTAACAACTTCAAATAAATATTGAACCTCGGCAGGTTGATAAAGTCATCAACCGTAAATACAGGATAAAACTCATCTGCCATGATTTTTGCATCGGCGATACCTAAACGAAAAGAGATAATTGTCCCGACATTGCCTAATATCCCGCTTCGCACTTCCTCCTGTAACTGGTCAAGGTATTGATGTGTTAAGAATAGACCAATTTTATATTTTCGGACTTCGGATAACATTGCGGCAAAAGAAGTGGTGATAAATGAATGGCACTCATCAATGAATACCATGAAGGGCTTTCGATCTTGTTCATGTAACTTGGCTCTTCGCATTGCAGCAGTTTGGATGCTGGTTGTTAATAGGCTTCCTAAAATTTGAGATACATCGTCGCCGATAATACCTTTAGAGAGATTGCAAATGAGGATTTTCCCATTATTCATAATCTCCTCAAAGGCAATGCTCTCTTGCTGGCCGACAATTTCTTTTAATATTGCATTCGCACTGAATACCCCTACCTTATTGAGTATCGGCATAATCGCCTCGGTTCTGAAACTGTTGGTGTAGGTATCAAACTCATTATGCCAAAAGGATAGCAGTACGCTATTTTCGGTGAATTGCAATACCAGGTTTCTAAATCCCTGATCTAAGAGTAAAGGCTGAACATCCAACAGGGTAGCGGTGGGATATTCTAATAAGGTTAATATTGCAAAGCGTAAAATATACTCTAAACGTGGCCCCCAACTGTCTCCCCATATTTTTTTGAAAGAAAGCACTATTTCCGATGCAACTAAATGACGTTCCTGCGTTGGGACGTTTAAGAGCGGATTAAAGCCGGTTCGATGGGTTGGGTTGGTAGCATCAAAGTAAATAACATCCTTTTTTCTGGCCTCGGGAATATATGCTAAAAGCCTCGTACAGGCATCCCCATGCGGTTCTATAAGTGCAACCCCATATCCTTTGTAAATATCGTCTATGGCCATGTTTAGGAGCAAACTGGTCTTGCCGCTACCGGTCTTCCCGATGCTGTAGATGTGAGAAAAACGATCTTGCAATTTGATGCCAAACAGCTTGTTGCTGTTTCGGAAATTCGTGTAGCCCATGGGGGTGAAAGGTTTTGAATGGTCATAATCATTGTTCATGTTAATGACTTAATCCTATGGCAAAAGGAAGTGACTACATAGAGAGGCGAAATAGGTCTGTAAGACGTAATTGCCTCTCTGTTTTCTGCCTTTCAATCTTGCCATACTTAGCCTATACAAATAACAACTTTATGCTAATATGAAAAAGCTAGGCACGAGAGTACAGGAAAATATTGTAGAACCTAATGAGGAGCAACGAGCTCTCTTGCCTAGCAGCGGAGAACAAAATCGTTGCTCCTCTTTGGGTTCTAATAATCAAGAGGCGCACACGCAAATACTGCTGGAAACATTAGCCGAATTAATCTTGGAAGCTTTTTTTCATGAAAGAAATCACGGAGACGACAAATAAAAAAGCTGTTATCTATTGTCGCGTATCTACAAAAGAACAGGTTGAGGAAGGAAATAGCCTTGTATCACAAGAGCGGCTTTGTCGTGAATATGCGCTAAAAGAAGGATACGAAGTTTTGGAAATTTTCATAGAAAAAGGTGAGAGTGCAAAAACCGCTGACAGGAAGGAATTACAACGAATGCTTACTTTATGCACCTCGAAAAAAGATTTGGTTCACGCCGTCATCGCATATAAAGTTGACCGGATCAGTCGAAATATTGCAGATTACAGCTTGATTAAAGTACGGCTTAAAAAATTCAATGTAATAATAAAATCAGTTACAGAATTGTTTGAAGATACACCTGCCGGTCGATTTATGGAAAACATTATCGCAAATGTTGGTCAGTTTGATAATGAAGTGAGAACGGAGCGAAGTGTAGGAGGTATGCGAGAAGCAGTACTTGAAGGCCGGTACGTATGGATGGCACCCCCTGGATTCAACAACGAAAAAATAAATGGGAAAAGCACGATAAAACCCAACGCGGTTGCCCCATTGGTCAAAGAGGCATTCGAATTAGTTGCTCAGAGAAAATACTCAACGGAAGAAGTCCGGTTGATGGTGATTAAGAAGGGTTTAGTAAATAGTGGTGGCAATCCAATCCCCCACTCAAATTTTTATCTAATGCTTCGCAACCCTTTATATAAAGGAAAAATAAAAAAATTTGGAAAAATGGTTCAAGGAACGTTTGATCCTATAGTTTCAGAAGCGTTATTTGATGACGTTCAGGCAATATTGAAAGGACGAAAACTTAATGCGAGATATTATACACATGATAACCCGGACTTTCCATTAAGGAGATTTGTATTTAGCGATGAGGGCAAGCCGCTCACCGGCTATTGGGCACAAGGCCGACGATTGAAATACCCATACTACTCTTTCACCAAGGCAAATTCGACGATTCGCAAAGAGGTTCTTGAAAATAAATTTGCTGCCTTTATTGATCAATATAATTTTAACGATGTTCATTTGAAAGACATACGCAAGTACTTGATTAAATTATTTGGGCAACATTCTGACAAACAATTACAAAACACGGGGGCAATTCAAAAACGTATTGATGAAATAAATACCGATGTTGATTATCTGATTAATTTAGAGAGAAAGGGCAGTATTAGCAATGCTATATTAGAAGAAAGAACTAATAAACATGAGTTAGAACTCGATGACTTAAAAACCTTGTTGAGACATAAAGAAAATTCCAATGTTGACATTCAACAAGTCTTAAATTTTGCTCAGAAAATGCTCAAAAATTTCTCATTGCTATGGCAAAGTACTAGTTCAGAAATACAGAAAAAATTACAATGGTTCGAATTTCCTGAAGGTATCGTTTTTGACGGAGATAATTTTCGAACCATAAAAATATGTAGCATTTTCAAGCTTAAAGGGCTATTGGATAGTCCTAAATCACTCCGAGTCGTCTCAGAGTATCATAGAAAAAACACCGTGTCCAAGACTATTTTGCCTCCCTCAGATATAAACCTATTGGAAACAAAAGAGTTTTGGGAAATTGTGTTGAAAGAATTACTCCAATTAGAAGAGATTTTAACAGGAAAAGAGGCTAAAGTCGAGGTTGAGGAAGAGTGTTTTAGTGATTACTAATTATAAGATAGGTGAAACTCATTCAGACAATCAACCATTGCATGCATGCAATAACCTCGGCATGGTCTGAAATTACGTTTTCTATCGAGAGTCTTAAAACTGGAGCATAATAATAATGAGATAAATCAATTTTATTAGTCGAATTAAGAACCTGATTCTATTTTTATCATTTCTTATTGCATTGCAACGCCCTCATGATCCGATCAACAAATTACCTTGAAATCATTGATCTATCAGAACTTGAACTTTGATTGTTATAATGATAAGTGGTTTCATTCTGTTTAAATTTTGTTAATGCTTCAAAATCAAAGGGTTTATAATCTAAACTTTTTAATTCAAGACTTTTACTGTCTGATTTTTTTGTGATTTTCGATTGACGTGCTATAAAACCCTTAAATTCGTCAAACAAGGAACTCAGAGTTATCGATGGTTTTACAGAACTACTTTCCAATTCCTCACTATTAGTAGCGAGTGTGATGAGTGAAATCGAATCAGTACGCCGTCTTTCCAAGCCACTTCCAGTCTGTTGGTAGGATATAGTAGGATTAGTGTGATTGTCCAGCCCGTTTTGGGTAGCATTCGTAGCTTTCCTGTTTTTTTTCCGAAGCCGAGCCATTCTCTTATTAGCCTTTTTTTGTTTGCGTGAAGTTTTCATCATACATTTTATTTAAAGAGAACAATAATCAAACTAACACAAATGAGAAAAATTGAGAACAATAATGAACTCCAAGAAAAATGGAACCATCT
>Ga0207043_1105_pt1 | contig 11054 bp, 6 predicted proteins | sample Alteio_BWMinCont_71_FD_153304 | JGI IMG/M metagenome (GOLD analysis project Ga0207043, IMG submission 153304) | Enriched cells from forest soil in Barre Woods Harvard Forest LTER site, Petersham, Massachusetts, United States -... | ecosystem: Environmental > Terrestrial > Soil > Temperate forest >... | reverse complement strand
AGGTAAACACACACACTTCTAAAAGCACTATCCAAATGGCTCGGGTTGAAGTCTTGCTAACAGAGGGATTCCCGTTCGTGGACCCTGGATCTAATTTCATCGATCCCGTTGTGTTGGCGATGGATTCAATTCCAGATAAAGCGACAATGATCCCAACAAAAACATTCCAATCCATTTTGAGATTTCCGGAGATGGGTGTGAGATGATGGATGGCCTTAGGAAGGAATGGCAGGCTAAGAGCACCTAAGCAAATGATACATACAACAGTAGGAATAGCAAGTCCGATTGCTAAATTCCCCGTATGCTTAGGTCCTACCAAATTCAAAAGTCCAATGATGGCAATGCAAAGGATGGCCCAATACTCAGGATGAGAAACACCGAGGTAATGAAAGGCTGATACGGCACTGAGTGCCGCGGTAATGAGATAATCAGAAATCAGGAAAAAGCCACCTATCAATGCCAAAACTTTTGAACGACAGCGAGCGCTAGTGTAAACCCCTCCGCCATTTGGATATAATTTGCATATCTCAATGTAGTTCAGACCGACAAGAAAGGTTAAAACGCTCACCGCGAGAATAAACCAAAACGAGCTATAACCGGCAAGAGCAAAGGCAAGTCCTAAGACATAGGCTTTGCTTGTTCCAAGATCACCATAAAGAATGCCAGCAGCTCTCCAGGAATTGACTTCCCTTGGTCTTTCAGTTTGAATGGTAATCATCTTCTATCCTCCTCTGCTCTAAGCTCTTGATTTTCGGCAATCAGTTCGCCATCTTATAGAAAAATTACAGCAAACAGCAAAGTCAGCGGACACTCTTTCTCAAAATTATAAAGTTTCAAAAGATAACTATCGCTAACCCTGCAACATCGCTTAGTCTGACTTTCGGGCAGGGGCATGGGCACGGGCACGAAGGGGCAGGGCATTTATGCAACAAGGCCCTTTATTTCCCTATTCCTTACGCTAGTGGCAAGAATAGGGAGAACACCATGCCGCCTTGCGGCCGATTTTTCACTTGGAGCGTTCCATTATGGATTTCGACAATCGCTTTCGCGATTGCCAGGCCTAGTCCAAGGCCATGGGTGGTGGATCCGGGAATGCGGTAGAATTTTTCGAAAGCCACATCGACCATTTCCGGGGGGATGCTTTGCCCCTCTCCGGCGATGGACACCATGACATAATCCCCCATTTGCTTGGTTTCGATTTCGATTGTGGATTCGGGGACAGAGAATTCAACGGCATGGAATGCCAGGTTGTAGAACAGCAATTCCATCAGATCATAATCGAAAGGAACGGGAGGAATGGTTTCATCGAGCAGTACTTTCCATTGGTAGGTGGTCATGCTTTTTTTCATTCTTAAGGCGCATCCCCTGACAAGTTCTTTCAGGTCATGGGGGGCTCGATTGACGGGCGTTAGGCCTGCGCTGAGATTAACCATAGCTAAAATGTTATCTAAAATCCTCATCAAGCTTTGTGAAGAAACACAGATCCTTTCGACGCATTGAGCGATTTGGTCTGAGTTTTTAATGATCTCCATCTTTTTTAAATCTTGCGCAGCATCTTGCACATTCATGAGAGGCCCTTCAAAGAGATTGGCGATGAGCTGCAGGATAGACTGGTAGATTTTTTCCGATTGTTTGTGTTTTTCAAACTCACGTGTTCTCTCTTCAGAAAATGTGCGTTCGATGTAATTGGCAAGCTGGTGTGCGACTGTATACAGGAAGTTTTTTTCTTCTACGGTCAGATCTTTATTTTCACTAGGTTGATAGGCTAGAACCCCAACAACCTCTTTACTCCCTTTTAGCGGGATGTAAAGATTTTGAGCAAATGGCAAGGTGGATGTTGACCATCCGGCTTCCTGGTTGTTTTGAAATACCCAACTTGCCGCAGCCTTCTCTTTGTCATTTTTTGAAAGAGGAAGAGCGTCATCGAAAATCAAACCATCCTTGATATCTTTTAAAATGATTTCACAGTGGCCGCCAAGGGATGAGTTTAATCCCTCTTTTACAGGGAAAAGCGCTTCTTTAACAGAAGACGCTTTGGCAATTTCTCTGATGATCCCATAAAGAATGGCGAGAGACTTCTCCCTCTTTTCTGACATCTCTTTATTTTGTCTTCCCCGGTCAATCAAAACCCCTGTGAAAATGGCTGTTAAAAGATAACAAGATAAAAGAACAAGATCATCATTTAAAGGCGTGCCGAAGCTTTTTTCCGGAATAAAAAATACCGCCCAAATAAGAGCATAAAGGATGGAAGCAAAGAAGATGGGGCCCCGTTTGAAGAACAGGCTTAAAAACAAAAGACCAAGTAAAAAGATGAATCCCACTACTTTATAGCTGACGACAGAAAGGAAAAGTCCGCTGAAAACAGCCAGAAGGATCACATAGCAAGCCACCAGTAGATAATTGGTGATAGGATCGGCAAGGTGATGCCATTTCCATTTTTTGCGGCGGTATGATTTAGGAAAAGATGTTTGCCTGATCACGTGAAGATCGATGTCGCTGCATTCCCTTGCCAAATGGTCCATGAGAGAATTTCTTTGCAGAAAATCGGGAAACCACGATTTTGGCTGACGTCCAATAATGATTTGCGTTACACTGCGCTGTCGAGCCACCTTTTGAATCGCTTGTGCCAGGTTGGTATCGTAAATGGTCAGGACTTCGCCCCCCATGTCTCGCGCGAGCGCCATATTCTTTGCTAATGTCTCCTCTTCCTCTTTGCTTAGTTCTTGTCCTGTATTGACATGAACGGCAAGCCAAGGGGCATCTAAATTGGAAGCCAGGCGGCGTGTCATGCGGATGAGTTTTTGTGAGTGGGGACTATGGCTGATAGCGACCAAGAGGCGTTCGCGCAGTTTCCAACCCTCGGCACGTTCAACCGTCGAGACCATGCCATGTAAGTCATGCTCTACTTTCTCTGCAGCATATCTTAAGACCAGTTCTCGAAGCGCTGTCACCTTATCTTCCTGGAAGAAATGGTTGGCGGCAATGATAGACTGATCTCCCAGATAGACCTTTCCTTCACTCAATCTCCTTAGAAGATCGTCGGGGGACAAGTCGAGGACTTCGATAGAAGCTGCTTTATCGACGACTGAATCCGGGACCGTTTCTCTGATGGTTATTCCTGTGATTTTTTCTACCAGATCTTTGAGACTCTCGATATGTTGTACATTTAAAGTGGTGTAGACATTGATTCCATGATCCAGCAGTTCAATGACATCCTGCCATCGCTTTGGATGTCTCGAGCCCGGCACATTGCTGTGGGCCAATTCATCCACTAGAACAAGTTGCGGCTTGCATTTAAGGATGGCATCCAGATCTAATTCTTCAAAGACAGTATCCTTATATTTCATCCATTTCTCAGGGATAATTTGCAGGCCATCCAACAGCTTTGCCGTTTCTTGCCTTCCATGGGTATCTACGGCTCCTACAACGACATAGACCCCCTCTTTTTGAAGTTTTTGTGCAGCTTCAAGCATGGCATACGTTTTGCCCACCCCTGCAGCCATTCCAAGGAAGATTTTTAGCTTACCCTTGGCTTGTTGGTTTTGTTCCCTTGTAATGCTCTTTAGGAGCTCTTCGGGATTTGGACGGTCTTCTTCATTCATGGTGATGCTTATCTTTATTGCTAAGTTCATCTAAGGCGATATTGAGTCTAAGTACATTCAAGCAGGGTTGTCCCATAAATTTAAAGGTTCTTTTTTCGGTCATATATTCTATGAGCCTATCCAGGAGCTGTATATCAGCCTCATTAAAACCTCTAGCTTTTGCGATGCGCTTCTTTTGATACAGTCCGGCATCCAATGTGATATGGGGATCTAATCCGCTGCCGGATGCAAAGAGCAGGTCATCTGGGATCAACTGGGATGAATCTATAGAGGTGGTGCTTTGAAGATGCGCTATACGGGCTTGCACTTGCTCTTTTAATTTGGCGCTGATGGGACCCAAATTGCTTCCTCCTGAATGCAGGGGGTCATAATGAGAGGCGGAAGGACGCCCCCAAAAATATTTCTCAGAGGTAAATTTTTGTCCGATAAGATGGGAGCCTATAACTTTATCATTGACCCGGATCAGGCTTCCGTTGGCTTGAAGCGGCATGCTGAGATGGGCCACTAAAGTGATCAGCAGGGGATAGACAATTCCCGTCATAAGTGTCATCCATAAGCACATGTAGAGAGAGCGTTTGAACATGGTTATACCAAACCTAAAAGAGTGATGAGAAGATCAATGGCTTTGATAAAGATGAAAGGGGTGATAATTCCTCCAACCCCATAAATGAGCACATTTTTCTGCAAAAGTTGATAAGCTGATTGTGCCCGGCAGTTGACCCCTCTTAAAGCTAACGGGATGAGTGCAATGATTACGAGAGCATTGAAAATCACTGCGCTTAAGATGGCGCTTTTATGAGAGTGGAGTCCCATGATGTTAAAGATGGCAAGAGGACCCTCATGCTCGCTGGGAAGCACGTAGAATCCCGCAAAGATGGCCGGGATGATAGCAAAATATTTGGCGATATCATTGGTGATGCTGAACGTTGTGAGAGTTCCTCTGGTGATTAAGAGCTGCTTGCCGATCTGGACAATATCAAGGAGTTTTGTGGGGTTGCTATCGAGATCGACCATATTGCCGGCTTCTCTGGAGGCTTGCGTACCAGTATTCATGGCGACGCCGACGTCCGCTTGAGCGAGTGCAGGAGCGTCATTAGTGCCATCGCCGGTCATGGCGACCAAGACCCCTTTTTTTTGTTCTTTTTTAATGATATCGAGTTTCATTTCAGGTGTAGCTTCAGCGACAAAGTCATCCACCCCTGCTTCGGCGGCAATGGCAGCAGCGGTGAGAGGATTGTCTCCGGTGATCATCAAAGTGCGGATTCCCATTCTCCGCATCTCTTCAAACCGCTCTTTAATTCCGCCTTTAATAATATCTTTCAGTTGGATGACGCCTAGCACTTTATGGTTATCACTGACAAGTAAAGGGGTTCCCCCTTGGTGGGCAACATTTTCCACCAAGCTATCCGCTTGAGCTGAACGGATCCCCCCAAGCATTTCGATGTGATGTTGAATCGCATCAGCAGCTCCTTTTCTGATTTGCCTGACGACCTTTCCTGTCTCATCGAGGAAATCGATTCCACTCATCCGCGTTGCAGCAGAGAATGGGATGATGACACTGTTGGCCACTTGCAATGATTCGGCCCGTAAGCCAAATAAGGTTTTTGCAAGCACAACAACAGAACGTCCCTCAGGCGTCTCATCGGAGAGCGAAGCTAATTGCGAAACTTCCGCCAAATCTTTTACGGAGATTCCAAGTGTAGGTAAAAATGCGGTTGCCATCCTGTTGCCCATGGTAATCGTGCCTGTCTTATCTAAAATCAGCAAATCGATGTCGCCGGCTGCTTCTACGGAGCGGCCGCTTTTAGCTACAACGTTGCAGCGGATTAATCGATCCATTCCAGCGATACCCACAGCATTGAGAAGGGCGCTGATGGTCGTGGGGATCAGGCATACAAAAAGGGCGATCAGGACCGGAACATTCACCATGCGCAAAGAGGAAGAAAGGCCGAGAGAGGTTGTATATTCTGAAAACAGTTTTAAAGAGAGAACAGTAAATAGAAAGACGATGGTGAGCCCGCATAGTAAGATATGAAGGGCAACTTCATTAGGCGTTTTTTGCCGTTTTGCCGCTTCAATCATGTGGATTATATGATCCAGAAAGCTTTTTCCTATTTCTGAAGTCACAAGAATTTTTAAGCGGTCGCTTACAACTCTGGTCCCTGCCGTCACCGCGCTTCTATCGCCGCCGCTTTCCCGGATGACAGGAGCCGATTCTCCAGTGATGGCGGATTCATCAACGGTAGCAACTCCTTCAACAACTTCTCCATCTGCCGGAATGATGTCTCCTACTTCACAAATGACGAGATCTCCTTTTTTCAATTGAGCGCACGGAATTTTTTCTTCAATCCCATGAGTCAAACGGCGTGCCCAACAGTCCTCTTGAGCTTTCCTAAGGGAAACGGCTTGCGCTTTACCTCGGCTTTCGGCAATTGCTTCGGCAAAATTGGCAAAGAGGACAGTAAACCACAACCAGAGCGCTAGCTGAAGGTGAAATGGATCCCGAGGCGTCTCCATAAAAGCATATAAAGTGGTAACAATAGCCCCTAAATAGGTCACGAACATGACGGGATTGCGAAATTGCGCCCAGGGATTCAACATCAGGAAGGCATTCCTTAGGCTTTCCCAAAATTGAGAGGAGGTCATTAATCGCTTTTCGGGATGCTTCATCTATGAGCCTCCAGGAAAAGGGAAGGCTTCTCCTTTTAACATCAGAAGCTGCTCTACAATGGGTCCTAAAGATAAGGCTGGAAAGAAAGATAGTCCTCCAATGATCATAATCGTGCTAAACAGTAAGAAAGCAAAGAAGAAGTTGTCTGTTGATAAGGTGCCAACGGAAATTGGGGCTGATTTCTTGTTGGCGAAGCTGCCGGCAAGAGCTAAACTGGGGATGAGGATTGTCAAACGGGTGATCACCATCACGCCGGCTAATACCAGATTGTAAAAGGGGGTATCTGCATTTAATCCGGAAAAAGCACTGCCATTATTTGCGGCTGCAGAAGTAAAGGCGTATAGGATTTCTGTTAATCCATGGGGACCGAAGGTAGATAAACTGGTTTGAGCGGTAGGCAAGACGCTCGCAATCCCTGCCCCGAATAGGATCAGGATGTTGGGAGTTAATATGGCAACGACGATCCATTGGATGTCCTGCTTATTTAACTTCTTTCCCTTATATTCCGGGGTTCTTCCTACCATCAATCCGCAAAGAAAAACAGTCAGTAGAATAAACATGATCATGGAGCACAGTCCCACACCTACTCCTCCGAATGCGACTTCCCCTAACATCATGTTTAAAAGGGCGATTCCGCCGGCCAGAGGGGACAGACTTTCGTGCATCATGTTGACCGCACCGTTAGAGGTCGCCGTTGTGGCTGTTGCCCAGGATAAGCTGTTGAGAAGGCCGATCCGCACCTCTCTTCCTTCCCATAAGTGACTTGTATCGAGAACGGGGTTCATTAGACTTTCTGAGAGGAAGGCGACGATCAATCCTCCAAACCAAATGACAGTCATCACACCGAGGATCAACCATGCATGCCGTACAGATCCTATCAACAATCCATAGGCATAGGCCATCCCGGCAGGAATGGCTATTATAAAAATCATTTGCAAAAAGTTGGAAATGGCGGTGGGGTTTTCAAAAGGATGTGCACTGTTGGCGTTAAAAAATCCTCCCCCATTTGTTCCGAGAATTTTGATGGCCGCCTGCGAGGCGACGGGGCCTACGGGGATGACTTGAGGTCCACTTTCGAGTGTTTCCACTGTGTGATAAGGAGAAAATGTCTGGACAACGCCCTGACTGACTAACGCCAGGGACAAGAGGATCGATAAGGGAAGGAGGAGATAAACAAGACTTCTAACCAGATCGCACCAGAAATTGCCGATTGTTCCAGGAGTTTTTTTTACCAGGCCCCGAATGAATGCCATGAGCACGGCACTGCCTGTGGCTGCACTTAAGAAGTTTTGGACTGTTAATCCAAGCATCTGACTGGCATAGCTCATCGTGGTCTCACCCGAATAGGCTTGCCAATTGGTATTGGTCATAAAGCTCGCCGCTGTATTGATGGCAAGCGCCCATGAAAGACCACCGAATTCCTGAGGATTTAGGGGCAGATAAGCTTGAAAAACCAGAATAAAAAATAAAAGAAAAAACCCACAAACATTAAAAACAATCACATTTTTGGCGTATTGGGTCCAGGTCATCTCCTCTGCAGGATTAATTCCTGCCACTCGATAAGTGGTTGTTTCCAGCCATCCCAACACGGGATGTAAAAGTGTGCGGTTTCCATAAACAAGGAGGCTCCATAACCCGCCAAGTAATGGCGTTATAAGAAAAATAATGGCGATTAAGACTAATGGTTGCATCCATTTTAATAAAAATATGTGCATAGATGATTAAAACCTTTCCGGATAAAATAAAGCGTATGCCAGATAAGCAAATAATCCTGTGACGACAAAAAGACTGCCTAGCGATTCTGTCTCCATTAGCTTCCTTGTATAAGAACTTTGGAGTGCGGTGACAAGTCACGCGCACTCCAAAGTTCCCTTGGCCTAAATCCTTTGAGTCATGTACTTATACTCAAGGGTGAAGGTACTGACAGAGTTGCTAAAATTCAACAAATATTTACACAATATATGAAGAGATGCAAAAAGATAGCCTCTGTGGCCCTGGCGCGCCTTGCGGCTCCTGAGGGCACAGAGGCTGATGTAGAGTCTCAATTACCTTCTTTATGCGAGGCTGTGCTGATTGCGGCAGATAGGCAATGGACACCGAATTGTGATCCCAGACGATTGCCCCAACGCATGCTTTCCTTAAAATCCTGAGGATTTTCAGGGTCGTGTCCAACATAGAAAACATCGAGATCTTGTTGGTAGGAGCACAAAAACTCTTTGAAAGCATACATGATGATTCCTCCAAGTCGATCACCGACTTCAGCCCCTGCCGTAATGTAAAAATAGCGTTGGGTTTCCGGAGAGAATCCGCTGATAGCATTGATAAAATTGAGGTTATAGGTAAGGTCTTTGATTGCTAATGAGTCATTTGGAAGAAATTGTGGAACGAGTTCAGGATGATATTCTCGAAGATATTGAGAGGCTGTTTTTCCGTTTTCATCTCGCTCATCTAAAGAGGCTTTTTGTTGTAAAAGAAAGGACAGGCCGGCTGAATTTCCGGTGATCGCAGCGACATGCGTAGGAGTCAGGGCAAGGCTTCCTTGAGGAGAGCTGAATGAATTCTGGCCTAAATGCTGGGTAATTTGATGGACCCGCTTTTGAATGGTTCCGCTTTTATAATCTGAGGGTTGATTTTTATGTATCATCAGATGATGCCAAAAGCAGGAATATGTAGGGCGATTGAATCCATTTAGTAGAGGGTCATTTAAAGATGACATAGAAATTTTGTCCTTTTTTAAATCGAGCAGTTCAGATGAGTCGTGTGTCCTAAAAAGTGATGGCAAAAAAGGTAACCAGGGCGAGGACGACCTGACTACCTTCTTTGCCATGGATGCTAGCAACTCTGCGGAGAAATTATCAATACTCAAGATCAATGTTCAAGATATTTGTTTTAAAAAAGTATAAAGTGGGGATAATGATTTTTTTTAATGGATGTGAAGTATGAATCTATCCCCTCAGTATAATCTAGACGAATTAGCAACTTTAGCTATGCTATCAAAAGGGTTTATTCCCGATTTTCCTCCAGCAGTTGTGCAAGAGACCGCTGCTCTTACTCTTCCTCATTTTCCGATTCCTAACTTTCAAGCTAAAGATTTGCGAAAGCTGTTGTGGTTTTCTCTTGATAATGATGATTCACGCGATCTTGACCAGCTGACCTATGCTGAACAGCTGCCTGGAGGCGGTTATAAACTTTTTGTTGCAGTCGCCGATGTAGGCCTTTTAGTAAAAAAGGCTAGCGCAATTGATAACAGAGCGGAAAACAATACCACATCTGTCTACACTCCAACAAAGATCTTTCCCATGCTTCCAGAGAGGTTATCCACGGGTTTAACTTCTCTAAACCCCGGAGAGGACCGTGTGGCGATAATTTTTGAAGGGACATTATCTCCTGATGGCGTTTTAGGAGAGTACACGATCTATCTTGCTTATGTTCACAATTATGCCCAACTTGCTTATGATGCGGTCAGCCATTGGCTTGATGGAGGAACCTCCCCAGAAACGGTTAGAAAGGTTCCGGGACTCGAGGCACAAATACGCTTGCAGGATGCGATCTCACAAAAACTAGCTCAGCTGCGTCATCAGCAGGGAGCGCTTAGCCTGGAAACGATAGAGCCCCATACCGTTTTAAAGCAGGGAGTTCCTGTTGCGATCGACTTGGTTCCGAAAAATCGCGGACGCCTTCTCATTGAAAACTTCATGATTGTAGCGAATACCATTTCAGCACGATTCGCTCAGGATCGCAATTTGGCATTTTTGAGACGTGTGGTCGTAGTTCCCAAAAGATGGGATAAAATTATCCAGGTTGCGGAAGAGAGAGGGACACAGCTCCCGCTGAGTCCTGATTCTGTTGCTTTAGAGAAATTCCTCACGAAAGAAAAAGACCGTGATCCTGTCTCCTTCCCTGATCTGTCTTTAACGATCATCAAATTGCTTGGGAGTGGAGAATATCGAGTGATTTACCCCGGAAAAGAGTCTCCCGGACACTTTGGTCTGGCTTTGCGCGACTACACCCATTCCACAGCACCTAACCGCCGCTTTCCCGACCTCATTGCGCAAAGGATTCTTTTCGCTAGTCTGCAAGGCCTTCCGATGCCTTATACTTCAAAGGATCTCGAGACCCTAGCTGCCAAATGCACGCAAAAAGAGGATGATGCGGAAAAGGTAGAGAGGAAGATGAGGAAGTCCGCAGCGGCCTTAGTGCTTTCTACACAGATCGGGAAGACATTTGATGCCATCGTCACCGGTGCCAGCGAGAAGGGCACTTGGGTGCGCATTCTCACTCCTCCGGTCGAGGGAAAGCTAGTAAAAGGCGCCGCTTCATTGGATGTAGGGGATCGCATCTATGTAAAACTTCTCAACACTGATGTGGCCAATGGCTTCATCGACTTCGGAAAGGTGAGCTAAGGGATCGTTAACGTACGTCCTAAAAAGTGATGGCAAAAAGGTAATCAGGGCGTTCTCGCCCTGCCCATAGATACTCTTCAATGCGCTTTATTTGATCTGTTTTGTAGCGATCATTCATGGCTGCTAGTCACAATGAGGAGATGTTAACATTTTAACTTAGAAAAAACTGTCCAAACGCTGATTCCCATAGCGCTTGAGATAGGGATGTGCTTCCATAGATACTCTTCAAGGCGCTTTATTTGGTCTGTTTTATAGTGATCATTCATGGCTGCGAGTCCCAATGAGAAGATATTAACATTTTAACTTGGGAAAAATGTCCGTCAGGGTATTTATGCAATACGGCCTTTCTATGTATAAAGTCCAGCCTCTGTTGAGCCA
>Ga0207043_1101_pt1 | contig 11224 bp, 9 predicted proteins | sample Alteio_BWMinCont_71_FD_153304 | JGI IMG/M metagenome (GOLD analysis project Ga0207043, IMG submission 153304) | Enriched cells from forest soil in Barre Woods Harvard Forest LTER site, Petersham, Massachusetts, United States -... | ecosystem: Environmental > Terrestrial > Soil > Temperate forest >... | reverse complement strand
ATCACAGACTGGTCGAAGCCGCTGCTGGACGGCGGACTTGGGCCGGGGTCTGCTTCGCAATATTTGATCAAGCTGATTAACATTGCGGCCGATCGTTATGGCATCGATCTGAAGCCGCCGTTTGAGCAGTTGCCCAATAAGCATCAGCACATTCTGGTGTACGGGCCGCCGAGGACAGAGGCTCCGAAGACTGGATTTCATGGCATTCTCTCGTATCTTCGCGATGGGATGGAGGATGCGAAGAGCGATGGGTATCGCGAGTACATGATGAACTTCATGTCGGCGTCGATTTGCCCTTCGTGCAGGGGTAAGAGACTGCGGCCGGAGTCGCTGGCGGTGAAGGTGGGCGGGCTGTCGATCAGCGATTTCACTGCGCTTTCGCTGAATCGTTCGTTGGCCGCGGCGCGCGAGCTTACATTCACGGCACGCGAAGCGCTGGTGGCTGAACGCATTCGCAAGGAAGTCGTGGAGAGGCTGGAGTTTCTCGCTGGGGTTGGGCTGAGTTATCTGTCGCTCGACCGCAATGCGGCGACGTTGTCGGGAGGAGAGGGACAACGTATACGGCTGGCTACGCAGATCGGTTCGCGGCTGCGCGGGGTGTTATATGTGCTGGACGAGCCCTCGATTGGGCTGCATCAGCGAGATAATATGCGGCTCATCGAGGCGCTGACGAGGCTGCGCGATCTTGGCAATACGGTGCTTGTTGTCGAGCATGATGAGGACACGATTCGCGCGGCGGACTACGTGCTCGATCTTGGTCCCGGAGCGGGCAGGCTGGGCGGCGCGGTTGTGGCTGAGGGCACTCCTGCGCAGATCATGGCTACTCCGGAGTCGCTGACTGGGCGCTATCTATCAGGTGAAACGAGCATCATGCATCGCGAACGGCCTCGACCGCTCACAGGCAAATGGCTGGTGATCGAGGGAGCGCGCGAACATAATCTGCAGGATGTTTCCGTGAGATTTCCGCTGGGCGTAATGACTGTTGTCACAGGGGTAAGCGGCAGCGGCAAGAGCACGCTGGTCAACGATATTTTGTATCGGTCGCTGGCGCAGACGCTTTACTCTTCGCGTGAGGAGCCGGGCAATCACGATACGCTCGCCGGCGCGGACCAGATCGACAAGGTGATTCGCATTGACCAGTCGCCGATCGGGCGCACGCCGAGGTCGAATCCAGCGACGTATACGCAGCTGTTTTCGCCGCTGCGCGATTTGTTTGCGATGATGCCGGAGTCGCGCGAGCGTGGATACAAACCGGGACGGTTCAGCTTTAACGTTGCGGGCGGCAGATGCGAGGCTTGTCAGGGCGATGGGCAGCGGCGCATCGAGATGAATTTTTTGCCAGATGTCTATGTGCAATGCGAAGTGTGCAACGGAAAGCGTTATAACCAGGAGACGCTGGCTGTGAAGTTCAAAGGTTATTCGATTGCGGGCATTCTGGACCTGACGATTGAGGATGCGCTGACCGTGCTGGGCGATGTGCCGCTGTTGAAGCAGAAGCTGCAGACGCTGGTTGATGTGGGGCTGGGATATATCCATCTGGGGCAGAGCGCGACGACGCTTTCGGGTGGAGAGGCGCAGCGCATGAAGCTGGCCCGCGAGCTCTCGAAGCGGCAGACCGGGCGCACGCTCTACCTGCTTGACGAGCCGACGACGGGACTGCACTTCGACGATGTGCGCAAGCTGCTGGAAGTGCTACACAGGCTGGCGGATCTGGGCAATTCGGTGGTGATCATCGAGCACAATCTGGATGTGATTCGCAATGCGGATTGGCTGATCGATATGGGCCCTGAGGGCGGCGAGGATGGCGGCCGCGTGGTTGCCGAGGGGCGGCCCGCGCAGGTGGCTGCTGTGCCGGGTTCATTTACCGGGGAGTTTCTGGCGCGATACTATGCGGAGCATGGTGTTCCGGCGGAGGCGCCTGCTGAGCTGGCGGCGCCACTGGTGGAAACCGATCCGGCGATTATTGCAAGGAATGCCAAGAGGGCTGCGCCAAAGAAGACGACGGCCAAGGGGCCGCGGCAGAAGAAGACGGGCATAGCATGAGCGACGAGCTTATTGAATCATCAGTTACTACCCCGGCGACTGCGCCGGTGGCGCCAGCAACTACTACCGAAGAGGAGTGGCTGGGGGAAGCTGTCTCGGAGCGCTCCGCTCAGCAGGTTAATGAACCCGCGACGGAAGAGGTCGGGCAGGAGATCAGGCAGGAGGCCGGCAACGCAGGTTTTGCGCAATATCCAGGTTTTGCGCCGGACGGCATGTTCGCGATCCCTCCCCCGCTGCCCTTGCGCAGGAGGCCGCTGTCGTGGCCCTCTGTGAGAACGCCTAACTTTGCCGACTTTGGCATCTTTGTCATGATGCTGATACTTGGATTCCTGGTGGCCTCGGTGGCGATCGGTCTTGCGCTCTTTCTTCACTCGTTTGGACTGCGGAGTTTTGACGATGTGCAGAACAGCACGGGAGTGGCGCTGGCGACGCAGGCGCTAATCTATGTGGTCGGACTATCGGCTGCGATTCCCTTCTTTCGGATTGTCTGGGGCAAGGGATTTTTTTACGGGATTCACTGGCATGGTGGAACCGTGCGAAGGATGGTTATCCGGCTGATTTTTACCGCAGTCTTGTGCAACGTGATTGCGGTGCTGGGCAATCTGCTGCTTCCCTTTCCGCAGCATGCGCCGATCGATAAGTTGTTCGGTACGTCTTCGGATGCGTGGATGCTGATGATCTTTGGGGTCACTGTTGCTCCGTTTTTTGAGGAGATGATCTTTCGCGGCTTTCTGGTGCCGGCGCTGGCGACGGCGTGGGACTGGTCGGTTGAGCGGTCACTTGGCTGTGCTCCGAGGCTGCCCGATGCGGAGGGCAATCCGGTATGGAGCCGCTTCGCGATGGTGTTTGCGGCGCTGGTGGCCAGCGTGCCGTTTACCCTGATGCATTCGGCGCAGGTGGGACGGGCTTGGGGGCCGCTGCTGCTGCTCTATTGCGTGAGCCTGATTTTGTGTACGGTGCGGTTGGCGTCGCGTTCGCTGGCGGCTAGTACGCTGGTGCACTCTACTTATAACTTTCTGCTGTTTGCGATGATGCTTTGGCAGACGGGCGGCTTCCGGCATATGGACAAGATGTAGCTGGATTTCTCGGCAGAATTTGTTGCCCGGCATGTTAATCTCGGCTCACCCATGAGCCAGTCTGAAGCGGTCTCAACCTCGTCGCCTGCCTTGCAAAAGCCCGATCTGCCGCGTGTGCTGGGTGGCAGCCATGCGATGGCTATTGTTGTTGGGACGATCATTGGCAGCGGCATCTTTCTTGTTCCCTCGGAGATGATGAATGCGGTGGGCTCGTCGGGGCTGGTGTATCTGGCCTGGGTGGTGGGCGGGCTGCTGTCGCTTTTTGGGGCGATGACTTATGCGGAGCTGGGCTCGATGATGCCATATGCCGGGGGCGAGTATGTCTACCTGCGCGGGGCCTATGGCGATCGAACCGGATTTCTTTATATGTGGACGTGGTTCGCTGTAGCGAAGCCTGCTTCGATCGCTTCGGTGACGAGCGGACTGGCACGCACGCTGGGGATCTTTGCGGTCTTTCACTGGCTGGATACGCAGGCTGTTGGCGGTCCGCTGCCGGTGATGTGGTCGCAGTTGTTTGCGATTGCCGTGACCTGGTTGATTACGGGGTTGAACTACCTGGGTATCAAGAAGGCTGGGGATTTTCAGGTTGTGTTTACGGTGCTGAAGGCGCTGCTGATTCTGATTGTGGCGGGGTTTTGCTTCAGTTCTTCGCTGGGCTCCTGGGGTAATTTTGCCACTTCCCTTCCCCATGCGACCGGTGGCCTGAACGGGTTCATGATTGCTTTGATTGCGACGCTGTGGGCTTACGACGGATGGAACGACCTGACCATGGTGGCTGGTGAGGTGAAGCGGCCTGAGCGCAATCTGCCGCTGGCGTTGATCGGCGGATTGTTTGTGGTGGGTGTGCTGTTCATGGCGACGAATGCGGCGATCCAGTACATATTGCCGGCGGCGCAGATTGCTGCTTCGCCGAGGCCCGCGGTGGCCGCGCTCGGCGTTGTGGCCGGACCGGCCGGTGCGGCGCTGGTGGCTGCCGGTATGGCGCTGAGTATCTTTGTGACTCTCAATGGGACGGTGATGTCGGGGGCGCGGATTCCTTTTGCGGCGGCGCGGGACCGGCTGTTCTTTCCGCGGTTTGGTGAGGTGCATCCTAGGTTCAAGAGTCCGGCGTATTCGCTGGTGGTGCAGGCTTTGCTTTCTTCGGTATTGCTGCTGGCGCTGGGGCGGTTTCAGCAGTTATTTGAGCTGGCGGTGTTTGCGGAGTGGTTGTTTTATGCGCTGACGGCGACTACGGTGTTTATCTATCGCAAGCGGCATCCAGAGATGGCGCGGCCTTATCGGGTCTGGGGATATCCGGTGCTGCCGGCGGTTTTTGTTATCTGTGCCGCGGTGGTGCTTTATTCGAGTTTTGTGGGGAACCTGAGGGGGTCGCTGATTGGAACCGGGCTGATTCTGCTGGGGCTGCCGTTGTATGAGTGGGTGCGGCGGCGGTATGCGGAGAGCATCACGGTCGCTTGAAATGAGGCCGGAGTCAAAGACTGAGCGCGGGCTGTTTTGCGTTTCTCCGGTTCACTCCTATGACATACACTTGTTTTCGCCAAATACAGGAGGGCGTGTGCCAAAATTTTTGATCGAACGGAATATTTCCGGCGCTGGGAAATTGACGCCGGATGAATTGCAGGGGATTTCGCAGACTTCGTGTGGAGTGCTGCGCAGCATGGGGCCGGAGATTCAATGGGTGCAATCGTATGTGACCGACGACAAGATCACGTGCGTCTACATTGCGCCGAATGCGGAGATGGTTCGCGAGCATGCCAGGCAGGGTGGCTTTCCTGCGGATGCGGTGCTGGAGATTCGTGGGATTATTGATCCTACGACTGCCGAGGGTTAGGTTTGGCGAGACTGCGCTTTGGCGAGCGAAGGACGAATACAGGTCCTTCGACTCCGCTTCGCTGCGCTCAGGATGACGGCGGGGTTAGAGTTTGAAAGAAGAAAAACAGATCCCCATTCGACTTCGCTCAGGGCAGGCTTTCGCATTGCTCAGCATGACAATGGCTATGCTGCACTAGCGGCGGGAGCTACTTTGCTCGCGGATGGGTGCGGTCATAGACCTGCATCAACTGGGCGGCGGTTAGTTGTGTGTAGCGCTGGGTGGTGCTTAGGCGTTCGTGGCCCAGGAGTTCCTGAATGCTGCGCAGGTCGGCGCCTTCTTCGAGCAGGTGCGTGCCGAAGGCGTGGCGCAGGGTGTGCGGGTGCACGTCTGACGACAGGCCGCGCTGCACCGCTATTCGTTTGACGATGCGGGCGACGGAGCGGGTGGAGAGGCGTCCGGTGCCGCGCAGGTGGAGATTGAGCAGGAGCGCGTCTGACTTGCGCTGGGCTGCGTCGAGGCGGGCCTGCCGTTCTGCGAGATATATGCGAATCGCCTGTGCTGCGGCGTCGCCGAGGGGGACGTAGCGCTGTTTCTGGCCTTTGCCCCGGACGAGGATCGCTTCGTTTGCCCAATGAATGTCGGCGAGGTTGAGGCCGGTGAGTTCGGCGTTGCGGATGCCGCAGCCGTAGAGCAGTTCAAAGATGACAGCGTCGCGGGCGGGCCAACTGGCGGTGGCGTCATCCTTATCGCCGATTGAATCGACTACGAGATTCATCTGCTCGATGGACGGAACACGGGGCAGATGTTTGGGCAGTTTGGGTGTGGCGACGAGCGAGGCGACGTTTTGGCTGACGTGGTTGAAACGAGCCAGCCAGCGGAACCAGCTGCGCACGGCGGCGAGTGCGCGTGCGGCAGAGGCTTTGGAGAGGCCGCGCTCGTAGAGAGAGCCTAGCCAGGCGCGGATGCGGGTGTGTTCGATGGCGGATGGTGCTGTGTCTTGCCCCAGATTCTCGAGGATGTAGAGGACGAAGCCGCGCAGTTCGCGCTCGTAGGCTCTCAGTGTGTGGGGAGAGCAGCCGCGTTCGTTGGCGAGTACGGCGAGATACTGAGTTGCGAGTTGACCGAGTGGCGACGAATGAGCAAGCGCCTGCCCGGCGGCTTCTTCTGGGTGCGGAGAGTGCTGGAACGGATGGAGGAGCGTGCTCATTGCGGCTCCTTATCCTGAAGGAGAAAGGGCTTGCCCATGGGTTGTTCTTCGTCTGCCTCGCGGCGGGTGGCTCGCGGGTGGTGCTGGCGATGAACTGCTTTGAGGCGTCCGAGCGCAAGATGGGTGTAGACCTGCGTGGTTGAAATGTCGGCGTGGCCCAGCAGCAGTTGCACCGAGCGCAGATCGGCTCCGTGCTCGACCATGTGGGTTGCGCAGCTGTGGCGCAGGGTATGTGGGCTGGCGGCGATGTTGCTGGACTTGACCAGCATCCAGACGGATTGGCGAGTGAGCGGCATGCCGCGCAGGGAGAGGAAGAGCTTGGCTCCGTCGGCGGCACGAGCTCTTGATCTGACCCGCGCCAGATGCGGGCGACCCTCTTTGAGATAGATGTTGAGAGCTTCGAGGGCTGTAACGCCGAGCGGCACGATGCGCTCTTTGTCGCCTTTGCCGCGCACCATTACGCGGCCGGAGTCGAGGGCGAGATCACTGGTCGAGAGGCTTGTGACTTCGGAGACGCGAAGGCCTCCGGCGTAGAGCAGCTCTAGTATTGCCCTGTCGCGAAGGGCGGTGGCGCGCGCCTGTGGATGATTGGCTGCGATCTCGGCTCGTTCGAGCATGCCGTTCACTTCAGACTCGGCCAGGGACTTGGGCAGCACCTTCCAGGCTTTTGGCGACTCGATGTTGATGGTTGGGTCGTGGTGGATGCGCCGGTCGAGGAGGAGCCATTTGTAGAATCCGCGAATGCAACTGAGCTTGCGCGCGGCGGAACGGGAGTCGATGCCGTGGGTGCGCAGGTGTTCGAGGAAAGCTGCTACGTCCTGCTGGGTTGCTGTGAGGAGAACGCCGTGGCGGCTTTCCAGGAATTCGGCGAATGTCTTGAGGTCGCTGTCGTAGGCCTCGCAGGTGAGGGGGCGCAGGCCTTTTTCGACGCGCAGGTATGTGAGGTACTCCCGCAGAAGCCCGAGATTGCGGGAAGTCTCCACAACCCGATTATGGGCTTGCGGCGGGTGCGGCGGGGCGGCTACGGGATGTTCAAGAACCACGTTGAACACCGAATCAAATTCGGCAACAAGGTGTTGCATCGTAATCATGGACAGCGAATAGCAACCGGTGCATCGTATTCAGCGGATTGATTTTCCAGGGCGCTAGAGAGTTTTCAGTCTGAGTATTGACAGTAGGGGAAAGAGTGGTGGTCTCCCACCCTTTGTGCAAAAGGCGCACAAAGGATGGGGCACCCGAAGTTGTGTTTACACTTGAATCTAAAACTCTCTAGCGGGTTGCCAATTGTGCCCTGCGTCTGAAGAATCCGATCATCTGCAAGACCAGGGTGAGGGTGACGCACAGGATCACGGTCACCACCCAAGGGGCTTTCTGGGTCTCTATGCCCTGGTATCCGAAGGAATGAATGGCGGTAAGAGCGAAGGCTGCGTAGTTCCAGCGCTGCAGTTGCTTCCATCGCGGGGTGCCGAGGGCTCTCAGCGAGAGATCATTGGAGGTGGCCAGGAGAGCGATCAGGACTGAGACGGCGAGGGCTCCGGTGTAGTTGGCCATGCCAAAAAGATCGTGACGGATGGGGAAGGGTTGATGATCGCGGCGATCGTAGATGTAGTAGAGCCAGGGTCTTCCGCGCAGGTGAACGAATTGCCCGACGGCAGCGTGCACGAGACCGAGTATTCCGGCCCAGATGCCCAGGTCTCTTCTAAGGTCGCTGGAAACGGGATTGCGCTGGTTGCGAATCAGGTTCCATGGCCCAACGAGCAGCGTTCCGGCGAGAAGCACCAGTGCAGGATAGGCGGTCGCGAAACTTGCCCTGCTCAACACATCTGAATAGGGACGGGGGGCGTAGAGAGCAGCAACGGCGGCGAATGAGATCACCAGCAGGGGCAGGTGATGCTGGAGCAATCGGCGATGAATGCGTTTCAACTGGGGCGGCAAAGTCACTTTTATTTCAGCATATATTCACAGACCGGCTTGCCAGGCTTTCTCCGCCTAATGAGCGGCAGCATCACGGCTTGTCTAGGAGGAAATCAGAACTTCTTTGAGCCGATGCGGATTAGATTCGCGAAATGTTCATAAAGACTTTGAAGAGCGATGCGAGGCAACAACCCTGAAGAGGATTCAGATTGGAAGTCCAACCCGCTTTACAAGATCATTAAAGCGGGGGTCTGAACGCAGCGGGTCGAGGCATGGGTCGATCTTGAGATAAGTAAGGCCTTTGTCACGTGACTGATAGGCTTTTTCGAGCCACTCAAAGGCATGGTCGTTTTCCCTGAGCCCGGCGTAGACAATGGCAATTTCATACCGACCAATGCCGGTCTTATCGATGTGCCCTTTCAGTTTTTCGATCATGGCACGAGCCTCTGCGACATGTCCCTGCCGGGCGTAGGCATTGCCCAAATGTCCGAGGGCATGAGGCTGATCGCCTATCTTCTGGAATTCCTGAATTCCCTCATCGTAGAGACCCTTTTCTACGTAGATGACTCCCAGAGGAAAGAAGCTTTCGTCGGGTTGGTGCTGAAGGGATGCCGCCCGCTGCATCTGCTCAAGCGCCAGATCATATTGCCGACCGAAGTAACAGATGAAGGCTGTATTCAGAAAGGAACGGCTGGAAACGGGGTCTACCTGAAGCGCCAGCTTGCCTTGTGCAATAGCTTCCTTTGACCTTCCCAAGCGGTTGAGATAGTTGGCATAGGTGACGAGGACGTCGGCCGAATTCGGTCCGAGATCAAGAGCGCGTTCGATCTCCCGTTTTTGGGTGGCCCAGTCCCAGCTCTGATTCATGGCTGCCGAACCTAGTTCCAGATGTGGCTCCGGCCTGGAGTCGTCTAACTCGATGGCTTTGAGCGCTTCAGCCCTTTGCTGGGAAAAGGCCTCAGCATACGGCATCCAGCCGGCTTCCCCCATCCATCCATATACATTGGCCAAAGCGGCGTGCGCGGCTGCATACGATGGATCCTTTTCGACGGCCTGGCGGAAGTAGGCGACCGAGCCCTTAGGGTCCGCAGTGTTCTCATGCTGCCGCCCCTGAAGATAGAGCTCCACCGCTTCGGGATTGACCTGCTGGGGGCGATCGAAGCGCGCCCGCTCGGAAGGAGTCAGTTGGATGCGGATCTGGTCGGCGATGGCTCGCGCCACCTCGCTTTGTAGTTTCAGAACGCTGATCATGTCGCGGTCATAACTTTGCGACCAGATGTGCTGATCGGTTCTGGAATCGATCAACTGGGTGGTGATGCGGACGCGGTTCCCCTCCCGCTCGATCGATCCCTCGATGATGGCGTCCACCTGCAACTCCCGGGCAATTTCCGGAAGGGTCTTTTTTGTCCCCTTGTAAGTCATGGTTGAGGTTCGGGAGATCACGCGCAGCGAGCTGACCTGTCCCAGATCGGTGGTCAGCTCTTCGGTCATGCCGTCGGCAAAGTATTCCTGCCCCGGGTCCCCGGAGAAATTCACGAGAGGAAGGATCGCTATGGAGCGAATCTGCCGGGAGGTGGAAATAGCTCTCCATCTCAGAACTGCAAAAAGCGCACCCGCGGCGAGCAGAACGGCTGCGGCGAATACAAGTATTCTGGTTGAAATCTTTAGTCCGAAGGTCCGCGCAGGAGATCTGGGGGCGTCGGGAGGTTGAGCGATGAACCCGGAATCTGGTTCAGGATTGTCGACTCCGGGCGGCGGGGCCGGAGAAAGAACGGGAGAAGATTCAAAGGAAAACTGCGGAAGGTAGGACCCTGAAGGAAGGTCAATTCTGACAGAAGGACGAGCCGACAGACTTTGATAGTACTGGGTAAGCCGCTTGCGAACTTCTGTGGCCTTGACCCGGACAACGGCATCGTTGGCGGTGTCGTAATCGACTGGACGGCCAAACATTTCGACGCCGAGCATGCGCTCCCGCAAGCTATCCAACCGGCCTGCCAGAGCGTGCTCTACGACCAGGTTCAGAAAATCCTGCGCCCTTTTGCTCCCCTTGAATGCGTCACTGGCGAGTACCTGGGAGAGATGCTCTCTTACGGACGCTGATCGATCCGCGTCCTGCTCCCCTGGCCTCCATCCGTCGGACATTGCACGTACCTCAAGCGGGTGCGGTGAGCGTAATACGGCCCCGACACCGGAAATCTGCCTGATCGAGGCTGGCAAACGGGTACGTCAGCCACAATCTGAAAACCTGTAAACGCATGAAAAATAAACGCATGTATCAGGATCCTTGTAGCAAACAGTTTAGAACATTCCAAACGAGGGAAAGTCTCTGTAGCGTCAAATCACATCGGAACGACGATGCCGCAAAAACGCCAGAATGCGCCTCGCGACCTGCGTTTGCACCGTGAGGACAGGAGGTCCCTGTGAATAGATTCGCCTTCAGTCTACGGCAACCGGGGGAAACAAGTCCGCGAAATCAGCTTTATGTGCTGAACGGGGGTGGACACATCGAAATTGATCCTACACCAGCTGCCGACAGCCACCGCTACTTTGCGCTTCAGCCGATCTTTACGCTTGAACGCCGGACTTTCGGTTATGAAGCCCTGTACCGCACCGATTGGGAAAACCATTTCAGCGGTGACTCCAATACGGCTACACGGACAATGATCGACAACTGGCTCCTGTATGGATTTGAGGATCTGACCGGAGGTTGTCGCACTTTTCTGAATTGCACACGCGAGTCATTGCTGAGCGGATTTCTTACCTTGCTGCCACCATGGGCGGTGTTCGAAATATTGGAGTCGGTCGAGCCTGACGAGGAAGCGCTGAGAGCGCTCTGAAGGAACTGGGATACCGAATTTCGCTGGACGACTTTGAATGCCCGGACCGGATGGAAGGGTTTCTGGAGCTGGCAGATTTTATCAAGATCGATTTCCGGCTTACGGGATCGGACGAGCGCTGCCGCCTGATAAGTCGACTGAAAAGAACCGGGGCGACGTTGATCGCCGAAAAGATCGAGACCGAAGAAGAGTATCGAACGGCGGTCTGGGAGGGCTTCCAACTTTTCCAAGGCTACTATTTTCTGGAACAAGCCTCGTTTGCTATGACGAAGGATTCGGTGAATGTGATGACTTGCCTGCGCATTATGGAAATACTCGACCGTCCTGGATTCGC
>Ga0207043_1103_pt1 | contig 11284 bp, 11 predicted proteins | sample Alteio_BWMinCont_71_FD_153304 | JGI IMG/M metagenome (GOLD analysis project Ga0207043, IMG submission 153304) | Enriched cells from forest soil in Barre Woods Harvard Forest LTER site, Petersham, Massachusetts, United States -... | ecosystem: Environmental > Terrestrial > Soil > Temperate forest >... | reverse complement strand
GTGATAATAGGCGTATTGATGTAAAGAAATCCCCTTTCCTGAAAGAAGCGGTGTGTGGCAAAGGCAAGGGCATTGCGTACACGGGTGACGGCGCCGATCGTGTTGGTGCGGGGACGTAGATGCGCAATTGAACGGAGAAATTCAAAGGAGTGCCGTTTTTTTTGCAGTTGATAAGTTTCGGGATCACAGGTTCCGATGATGGTGATCTCCTTTGCCTGAATTTCCAGATCCTGGTTTTCCCCTGGACTTTCTTTAACAACTCCTGTGATGGATACAGAGACTCCTGTGGAAAGACTATTGATTAACTTCTCGTAGCCCGGCAAGTCGGGATTGGCGACAACCTGAAAATTGGAAAGGGTAGAGCCATCGTTGACTTCAATAAAGGCAAATGTTTTCTGATTGCGAACTGTTCTGACCCACCCCTTAATCGTAACGTCATGCCCAATAAAAGAAGATTTATCGTTGCCTAAATTTTTTAGCTGCTTAATTTTTGTACGCATTATAGTCTCCTGAGTAACTCTAAATTCTGTCAGCCTTGAAGGGCTGCAAATTCTCGTAACATTCGAATTTCTTTCTCCCACAAAGGCGGCCCCCCAGGTGTCTCTAAATACTTGGGAACGCGTCTGGTGCGGGGATCCGTCATCAGAAACCGGAAGCAGTCCAGCCCGATCGCTCCTTCGCCAAGCGCGGCATGCCTGTCCACCCGCGATCCTAATCCTTTCACAGAGTCGTTGAGATGGAATGCTCGCAAATGCTGCAGGCCGACCACCCGGTCGAATTCTTTCAAAGTTTTGTCGCAAGCCTCTTCTGTGCGGAGATCGTAGCCTGCTACAAAGATATGGCAGGTATCTATGCAGACACCAACCGGAATTTGTGAGTCCAGTTTATCAATTAAATAAGCCAGCTGTTCAAAAGAGTATCCCACGCTAGAACCTTGTCCTGCTGTCGCTTCCAATAACAAGCGCAGGGAGCCGTCCGCAACCAGATCTTTCATTTGCAGTAAGCTGTTTACAATTATATCCAAGCAGTGCTGTGGATCGGAATCCAATGCTGCCCCCGGATGGAAATTCAGGAACGTGAGGCCAAGTTGTTTGCAACGCTGGATCTCTTCTCGAAATGCTGTCAGACTTTTTTGAAGGTTTTCCGGATTAGGCGCCCCGAGATTGATGAGATAGCTGTCATGACTCATGACTTGTTCGATCCCTGTCTCTTTTAAGCACTCCCTCCATTTGCATAAGGCATTAGGTTCAAGAGGTTTTGACTGCCATCTCTTTTGATTTGCGGTAAAAAGCTGGATGGTTGTTGCCCCGATCTGTTTTCCTTCCAAAAGGGCATTGAAGGCTCCCCCTGCTGCTGAGGTGTGAGCGCCTATTAATAAATCTGCCGGGTCGTCAAGTTTCTGTTTCATTGCAAGTTACATATTCCTAAATAATAGCATTATGCTACATTTGACGTATGAATTCGTCAAGGGTTTAGACATGTTATCCACTTCATCCACAACACTCGATTCCAACCGATCTATTATCCATTCTGCCGCCCGCTTTTTTTCCGGCACCATGCTCAGCCGAGTGACGGGGATGTTGCGCGACATCTGTATGGCGTATGCCTTTGGAACTCAAAGCGGCATTGCTGCCTTATTGGTTGCGTTCCGGTTTGCGCATCTTCTGCGACGCCTCTTAGGCGAAGGGGCAATGCAGACAGCTCTCATCCCTCATTTCGAAGAATTGCGCAAAGATGACCCACACAGGGCCGGAAATTTTTTCTGTGATTTGACAGTAACACTCACTCAGCTCCTTGCTTTCATCATTGTCATCGTCATGGGAATTTTGTGGGGGTGCCTGCAATGGGGAAATCTGGACAGCGGGAATGCAGAGATTGTCTGGCTCACTTTCCTCATGATGCCAAGCCTACTTTTTATCTGCCTCTTTGGGATCAATGCATCATTGATGCAATGCGAAAAAAGCTTTTTTATTTCCAGTGCTGCTCCGGTAGCTTTTAATCTATTCTGGACGATTGGCATCTTTGCCAGCGCTCATCTTCCTTCTCAGCAAGCCATGACCGTCCTTTCCCTTTTTATTATTGCTGCTTGCTTCGCTCAATGGTCTGCTACTCTTCCCAAGGTGTATGACATTCTTAACACATTAAATATTAAAAGTTTATGGAAAGGCGTTTCCTATTCTTCCGATGTGCTCCGTTTAGCCAAACCTTTAGCCCTAGGCATTATCGGCATCGGAGCCTCCCAAATCAATAACGCTTTAGATGCGATCTTTGCACGCTGGGCAGATCCGGAGGGCCCTGCTATCTTATGGTATGCCATCCGCTTACAACAACTGCCTCTTGCCCTCTTTGGCATCGCCATTGCCAACGCCCTCCTTCCTCCACTGGCCCGTGCAGGAAAAAACAACGATACCGTACAGTTCACCCGCTTTTTAAATTTTTCTGTCAATCGCACAATGGCAGTGATGCTGCCGATGACTGCAGGACTCTTGCTACTCGGCGATGCCTGCATCCAATTAGTCTATGGGCATGGCGACTTTACCCTCACCTCTGTCGTCAGCACAACACTCGCCCTATGGGGGTACACGATCGGGCTCTTCCCCATGGCCATGGTATTAATCCTGGCTCCGGCTTTTTATGCTAAAGGGAATTACCGAACCCCCTCCATGGCTGCTGTGAGCGCCATGATTCTCAATACGATTCTAAATGGCGTGATGATTGCGTTCCTGGGATTGGGAGCGGCCAGTGTGGCCATCGCCACGAGCATCAGTAGCTGGGTGAATTTTTTCTGGTTAGGGCAGCAATTAAATCAAGATATGCCCTGGGTGAATCAGTCCTTGTTGGCGTATGGAGGAAAAGTGCTGTTAGCAACAGCAGTCGCTTCATTTGCGACAGTATGTTGCCATGAGTGGCTATGGAGTAGCTTTCCTGCATGGGATATCTTACGTGGAACCCCTCCTGTTTATGCCTCTTCTCTTGGACACCAAATAGGTGTTCTTCTTTTAGATGGAAGTGTCTTCCTCTCTGTGTTGGTGGGCTTCGGTTACTTGCTGCGGCTGCAGAGACACTAAAGTAGCCAGGTTTGTGATGATTTTTGTTTTCAAATAATCAGACTTACTGTAGAATTTCCACTATATAACATATTAAAATACAATATGTTATATTAATCCTAACCACTTTAAGTGAGTTGTAAGATGATAAAAAAAACCATTTTCTTAAGTTTTGCTGTCTTGACAGCTGTTCTATTATTTGCTAAACCTGCGCAAGCAGAAGCCAAAAGCCATTGCAGAAGAAGCACCAGCGTACAACTAAACGTGGGGCAAACTCACCGTGACGCTTACGTGGTGCGCCGCTGTGCCCGGCCCGTAGCGATTCCAACAGCCGTGTACGTTCCTGAATATCGCGCTCTCCCCTACTATACACCTGTCTATGCTTATCCCGCTCCTGTCTATGTAGAAGAAGTGTATGTTGCACCAACTCCTCGTCCTATCGGATTTGGCGGCCTCTCCTTCTCCTGGAACTTCTTTAAATAAGGTAATAAGGCCCCTGCTCCCTGCCCGTGCCCCTGCCCGTGCCCGTGCCCGTGCCCATGCCCGTGCCCGTGCCCGGAACATCAGATATGTGACTGCCTGAAAGCGTGCTAGAAATCTAGCGCAGTTCAGGTGTCTGATTTTTCGGGCAGGGGCAGGGGCAGGGGCAGGGGTAGAGGGCACATTAGGCAGCTATCGCGGATTCGCAAATACAGTATTTCCTTTAAGCTGACCAGCCAGGCGGGCAATATTGGCTCCGTGATGGAAAGAAGCTTCCAAACTTTCACTAGAAACCCCTACAGGCTCCATGTTGGGTCCTCCTGACCTTGCGTAGGGCCCCCAATGCAGCCCGCCTGCGGGATATCCAGGAGTGTTCTTAGGGAGAGGAACGATGATGAAACCGAGCTCTGCGAAGTTTGCCAGCAAGCTGAGCATCACCAGCTCACATCCGCCGCCTGCGCTGCCAAACCCTCCTCCAGTTGCAAAGACACCGCCCACTCTTCCGATGAGTTTATCTTTCATCCACAATCCACTGCAGACCGTGTCGATCATTTTTTTAATGCGCCAATCCGGACTACCCATATGGACAGGCGAGCCAACGATGACGCCTTGGCTGCTGATCCAGTCTTCGGCTGTCACTTCCTCTGCCTGTTTGATGACGACTTGGGTGTCGACCACTGATTGTGCGCCCGCCATTACTGATTCTGCCATTTTCTTTGTATTGCCGTAGTCTGTCGCGTAGATGATCACTATTTTTGTTGTCATTTTTATCTCCTTTAGATAGCTGCAATACAAGAAATTTCAATGGAAGACCCTAGAGGGAGGTCAGCCACTTGAATGGTTTGCCTTGCAGGTGTTACAGGACCTTTAAACCGTTTCGCATATTCTTCATTCATAGCAACAAAGTCTTTTAAGTTTTTCAAAAAAACATCCACGCGAACGACTCGATCCAGGCTGCTTCCCCCCGCTTGCAAAATGGCCTCAAGATTATCGAGAACTTGCTTCGTGAGTGTGTGCATATCACCAGTGACCAAAGCTCCTGTTTTAGGATCGATCGGAAGCTGGCCCGAAACAAAAAGCAAGGGACGATTTTCTTTCAAGGCTATAGCTTGAGAATAGGGTCCGAGGGCCTTAGGGGCCTGGGGAGCTTCTATTTTTTGTAATAATTCTTTCACAAAACCTCTTGTTTTAATTATAACGACATACAGGCCGGCAGGACACACAGGACACACAGGACACACAGGACAGACAGAAAAGAACTGCGAGGAAAACCAAACGTTTAAAACTAAATATCCTGTCTGTCCTGTGTGCCCTGTATGTCCTGTCTGTCCTGTATGTCCTGTCTGTCCTGTATGTCCTGTGTGTCCTGTGTGTCCTGCATGTCCTGTTTTTATCTTTATCGTTATCACAAGACTATATTAAGTCAAAGGAGATCTTTTATGAGCCGCGTTGACACTGTCGCCAAAGAGAAAGCCCAACCAGCAGTGCGGGAACTGTATCAAGCAATAGAGAAAAAGTTGGGTAAGGTCCCGAACGTCATGCTGACGATGGGACACTCCCCTGCAGTTCTTAAAGGCTATTTAAATTTTAGCGAAGCAGCAAGTCAAACCAGCTTGAATCCCAAATTGCGCGAAGAGATTGCGCTGATTGTGGGACAAACCAACCTATGCAACTATTGTTTATCCGCGCATTCCACAATTGCCAAAGGGATTGGTTTATCTGACCAGGAAATTATCCAAATCAGGAAAGCAGTTGCACAAGACCCTAAGACCCAAGCTATTCTAACTTTTGCCAAGACTGTCGTGGAAAAAAAAGGCAATGTGACTGAGCAAGATATTTCCAATTTAAAGGCAAAAGGGGTGACGGATACGGAGTTGGTCGAAATCATCATGGTGATTGCTTTGAACATGTTCACCAATTATTTCAATCACATCACAGATCCGCAAATCGACTTCCCGATGGCAGCCAAGCTATAGCAGTACGTCTTAAAAAGTTATGGAAGCGGGCATAAGATGGCAAGGTCATCCTGGTCCTGGGATACTAAGCAAACAGGGCGAGCACGCCCTGGTTACCTTTTTGCCATAACTTTTTAGGACGTACATAGCATGTGGCGGTTTTTCTCCAAAAAGAGGTCCTTCCAGTGGTAATGATCCAATAATCCGGTAGGATCTCTTCCCAAAATTTTGTAGGCAATATATAAGGCTTCGACAGAAGCGAGTCCCTCTTCGGGATTGGGGCAATCTTCTTGCCTCCGTGGATAGGCTGTGCGAAACCCTTTTGGGATACTCCGTTTTTCAATGGGAGTTTTTGCTTCCACAAAATGCAACATCCTGGCCGCATAACGCCAAGTAGCATCGAGAAGAAAGATCCCTTTATCCACATCGGCAACTGATAATGGGGGCGCTTCGATTGCTAATAGAATATGTTGGGAAAGCTCGGGGAGATCGGAAGAGGGATACGTAAAAAACAAGCAGTCCTCACGGCATTCCAGCCCCCTTAAACTGCATTTTTTGAGATTCTCTCTTTGATGGCGCAGGATGTATGTTTTTGGAAAAGATTGCATGATTACACTCATTGCGTTAGTATGAGCTTATATAGGATATTTAACCAGGGAAAACCTTATGCTTAACAAATTTCTTGCCTTCTATGCGATTGTATCTTGTTGTATGTGTCAGCTTGTTGCCAAGCAACAGGGACGGCAAGCTTTAGTGCCATGGCAGACCAACTACGAGCAGGCTGTCCAGCAGGCAAAGGCAACATCTAAACCACTCCTTCTCTTCTTTACGGGAAGCGATTGGTGCGGCTGGTGTAACAAGCTTGATGAAGAGGCTTTTGAGACAGCAGAATTCGCCAATGCGGCGGCCAATCAATTCATCTTCGTTAAACTCGATTTCCCTCTCTATACCTCTCAAGACCCTCAACTTAAATCCCAAAATAAAGAACTCCAGCAGAAATTCGATGTCAGAAGCTTCCCCACTGTCATTGTGGTAGACCCCAAGCAAAATCAGCAGATGGGCGTCACAGGATACCGTCCGGGCGGCGGCAAGTCATTTGCCGACTATTTGCTTAAAATGGTGAATGATTATTCGGGGTATCAAAAAAAGATGGGAACATTGGACCAGACCCCTTTCTCTGGTGAAGCCCTGAAGCAACTATATCATCAAGCTCAGCTATTAAAATTAGCTCAAGATGCCGCGAAGATTACTAAGAAGGGAATGTCATCAGATGAAAGCCTATTTTTTATGAAGGAGCGCTATAAGTACCTTGCAGAAGAAGGGCACATCCATAGCCAGGAAGCGCTATCTTTAAAGCAGAGACTGCTGAAAGCGGATCCTGATAATAGTAAAAAAGTGCATTATGAGATCGCCGTTACGGATTTCGAGGCTTATATCCAGACAATGGATAAGGAAGGCGACTCTCCGGAGTTAGCTGTGGCACCCCTGACAGAATACCTTGAAAAATTTGGTGCTCAAGATAAAGATAATGTGTGGCGTTTGAACATCCTCATTTCACAGGTTTATTTAGATAAAGATAAGATTGCCACTGCATTGAAATATGCTCAGCAGTCTTATGAATCGGCCCCTTCTTCTGTGCAGCCTGAACTTGCAAGAGCCGTGAAAAATATGCGCTCTCAGTTCAATCTCAATTAATATCTGCCTGTTTATTTCCAAGCTTAAGAGATGTAAAGCTATATTGTGTGTAGCTTTTTTTTCAACGCAGAGCACGCGAAGTACGCAAAGAAACGCGGAGGGTGTATTGAGGTTTAAGAAATGCTTGGGTGACGTTGCATTTGATATTATTTTTTTCTGAGGAAAAAAATAATCAGCTCATCTTTTTGCTGTGTGGCAGGATGGCGATCAAATGATGGCGGTAGTCTTTTGCTTTTTTGTCTTATGCCGCCATCATTCGATCGCCATCTTGCCACACAGCAAAAAGATAGGTCTTTAGCTACCATTGCCACTATTTTCCCTTGCACTTTTGTTATACGGTAAGGTAGTCTGTCGACTCTAACTCATTTATTTAAAGTCTCGCCATGATTGACATTCTTACGCGTACCATTATTGGATCTGCTATTGAAGTTCACAAAATTTTAGGACCCGGTCTTCTTGAAAGCATTTATGAAAGTGCTCTCTGTCATGAATTGCAATTAAGACAATTGCAAATTAATCAACAAATTGCTGTTCCTGTTCGATACAAGAACTTGGAAGTAAGAACACCATTATGCTTGGATATTCTTGTCGAAAATCAGATTATCCTAGAAATCAAAGCTGTGGAAAAAATTCTTCCAATCCATAAAGCTCAGCTACTTAGTTACCTCAAGCTTACTGGCTTAAAATTAGGACTCCTCATTAATTTTGGTGAAGCTACCCTCAAACAAGGCATTCATCGAATTGTCAATGGGCTGTAAGCAAAGAGACTGGTAGCTAAAGACCTATCTTTTTGCTGTGAGAGAGGATGGCGATCGAATGATGGCGTCATAAGACCAAAAAAGCAAAAGACTACCGCCATCATTCGATTGCCATCCTCCCTCACAGCAAAAAGATGAGCTGATTATTTTTTTCCTCAGAAAAAAATAATATCAAATGCAACGTCAATAAGCACTCCTTAAGCCTCAGCACACTCTCCGCGTTCCTTTGCGCACTTCGCGCGCTCTGCGTTGAAAAAAAGCTACACACAATGCTACCTCACACCCCTGACTGTTAGATTTCATGCCAGTGGGTCATTTTAAGATGCTCTTTTGGAATCTCTAAAATAAACCGGGATGGAGTGCTTGCCACATCCACTCCCATTCTTTTTCGATGCCTTGCCATGCTGAGAGTTAAATGTTTCATTGCCCGGGTCAGGGCTACATACATGAGCCTGCGTTCTTCCTCGACTCCAGTTTGCTTCAGACTTTTTTCATGAGGGATAATGTGGTCTTCCATGCCGATCAAAAAGCACGCAGGGAACTCTAGCCCTTTAGCACTATGAAAAGTCATGAGTGATACCTTATCTTCATGCTGTTGTGAAGAGGAATTGCTTTTCCACGCATCTAATGGGAGCCCTAAGATATAGCTTTGCAAGGAAGGTTTTCTTTGATTTTCCGAATAAGGCTGACTTTCATAATCGGCAATGGAGGAAACAAATTCCTGCACATTTTCCCATTTGAAGTCCCTCATTTGTATGCTCTTAACTTCCTCTGCGATGGCTTTCTTGTATTGGATCTTTTCGATCAGCCACAAGAGTGCATCGCGCATATAAAAGGAATTTAACCTGGAAACGGCAGTTGAAGACGGCAAATCAATGCAATCTTTAGAGCTCAAATCTTGCATCACCTTATCACCTTGAACCGCCATTTCCAGGTTGAACTTGGCTTTGGCAACATGGATAGTATCAAGGAAGGTTTGGATTCCTTTTAATGCTTTAGACGCTATTTTATCAGTTAGAGAAACGAATGAAGGATGCCCTTGAGAGACAGCCTGTAAGACATTCCACAAAGGGATACCATGAGAGCGATTATAAGCTGTCAGCAGATCGAGAGCGCCTTCCCCTATTCCACGGCGCGGGTAGTTGATAATACGCAAGAGGGCTTCCTGATCCAGGGGATTTACAATGACGCGCAAATAAGCGATAAGGTCCTTCACTTCCCGACGCTCATAAAATTCAGTACCGCCATGAATTTGATAGGGAATTCCCCGCACCCACAGCTCTCCATCTTTCCATGAATGTTTGATCAATGCTTGTTCGACGGATCTGGAAAGGGCATTGGAACGGTAGAGAATAGCCATTTCTTTCCATTTCAAACCATATTTTTCCCGGTATTTATCCATACGGGCCACAACGGCTTGTGCTTCTTCCATTTCATTGGCGGCATGGAACACTTCAATCGAGTGTCCATCGCCTTTATCGCTCCATAAGGCCTTGCCATGACGCCTATGGTTATTTCCGATGACAGCGTTAGCGGCCTTCAAAATAGTGTTGGTAGAACGATAGTTTTGTTCCAGCTTGATCACGATTGCTTGGGAGAAATTCAAGATGTTTTGAATATCGGCTCCTCGCCATCCATAGATAGATTGGTCCTCATCCCCGACCACACATAAATTGTGATACTTGCCGGCCAGCAATGAGGCAAGGCGATACTGGATAGGGTTCGTATCCTGATATTCATCGATCATAATGTAGCGATAGCGTTCCTGATAGGTTTTCAGCACATCTGGAAAGCGTTCAAAGAGTTCCACTGTCAGAGAGAGAAGGCTGTCAAAATCAACGGCATTATATGCTCTCATGCTGTCATGAAGGCGCCCGTACAAAGTTCTGGTAAACTCATCGTGCCACTCTGAGCCGGTTCCTGCAATTTCTTCTTTCTTCAGCCCTTGATTTTTAGCCAAAGAAATGCTCTCTGTTGCCTCCGCTATCGAAGGGAGCTCTCCTTCATGCTCCAGAAGATCCCTTGCAATCGTTGACATCAGGCGATGCACATCTTGTTCGTCATATAATGTAAAAGCATTGGTATAGCCGAGATGGTGAATTTCTTCCCTTAACACCTGCATACAGAAGCTATGAAAGGTGCATAATGTCACTTGACGCGCCATCTTGACCTCCACTAAGGTTCCTAAACGATGGCGCATTTCAGCGGCGGCTTTATTGGTAAATGTCAAACCGAGGATGGCACGGGGTGAACACCCGTGATCTTTCATTAAGTGGGCCATGCGAAGGGTCAAAACTCGCGTCTTTCCCGTTCCGGCGCCTGCCAAAATGAGCACTCTTCCTTCAATAGTGGTGACGGCACGCCTCTGCGGCGGGTTAAGTCCGACAAGAAGATCCATCATTCCACATCCAAGTTGATACCAGAATCTAATTGATTTTTGACATTTGGATCGCGCAAAAGCTCCCGCGGTTGAACGATCGTAAGTCATCCCATATTAACAATGTGGGCTAGAGTTCAAAAAGAATCAAAATAAATCACACGCACTTTGGAGTGTGCGTAACTTGTCACCGCTTTTCGCGTGTTCGACTCGTCGGATGCCCGGAGCCGACAAGTCGGCTCTTGGGAAAGCGGTGACAAGTCACGCGCACTCCAAAGTGTATGCGCAATTTTTTGCCTTCATTTAAGGCATGCTAAGAATTTCAGGAGTTCAGCTTGAATGTCTGCCGGCTTTGCTTTACGCGCTGTTTGCCTGGGCTTGATATTGAGATCGAAGCCGCTTTGCAGTTTATCGCGACACAAGCGGAACGCTTCGCGCACAATTCGTTTAAAGTGATTGCGATCGACTGCCATGCCATAGTGGCGAGAGGCAGTAATTCCCAACCTGGTCAGAGTGTAATTAGTCTTACGAGCATCAATAATCACCCAGTATCCCACATGGCGCTTGTAATCTTGCGCAATGCGTTGATACTGGTAGCGCGTACGCACGCGCATCGATTTGCTCAAGCGATAATTCAAGCTCTTGTCAGCTGTTTACGGCCTTGACGGCGGCGGCGGTTAATAATTTTACGGCCATCAGCTGTTTTCATCCTTTTGCGGAATCCACAGGCAGATTTACGGCAACGTTTGCTTGGTTGATAGGTACGTTTCACGGGATTACCTTTCTCTTTTATTCGTTTTTGAATAAGAAGACAATACCTGAAACGGGAATAGCCTGCAACAAAAAAAGGCAAAAAGGCGAAAAGCGAAAAGCGAAAAATCCTTGCCTTTGCCCGAATGCCCGTGCCCGTGCCCGAATGCCTTTCGTGCCCGTGCCCTTGCCCGTGCCCGTGCCCGAATGCCTTTCGTGCCC
>Ga0207043_1102_pt1 | contig 11294 bp, 9 predicted proteins | sample Alteio_BWMinCont_71_FD_153304 | JGI IMG/M metagenome (GOLD analysis project Ga0207043, IMG submission 153304) | Enriched cells from forest soil in Barre Woods Harvard Forest LTER site, Petersham, Massachusetts, United States -... | ecosystem: Environmental > Terrestrial > Soil > Temperate forest >... | reverse complement strand
CTTTGTTTTTACCGATGACGTAGATAGAAATGTGGCGGGCAGCATTGATACATTCGTAAGATAAGGTCATTCGCCAGGTGTTGAGCTGGGGGATGAAATTAGCGCATACAAGACTGTTTTCAGTGTGGAGTCCATGTGTTTTGGGAAATAGCGACGCTGTATGCCCATCTTCTCCCATTCCTAACATCACCAGGTCGAAAGCACCTTTAGGAATCAGTTGCAGAATCAAAATCTCATATTGCTTTGCCGCTTCCGTGATATCAGCTCCTTCTGCAGGCATCCGATGGATGTTTGCTTCCGGGATTGGAAGGGAGGAAAAACCTGCATCCATCGCCATTTTATAGTTGCTCTCAGGACTGGTTGGAGGCACATTGCGTTCATCGCTCCAAAAGAGGACGACTTTTTCCCATGGGATCTGTTGGTTATAGGCAGGGCTGGCAAGCAGTTGAAATAATGCCTTGGGTGTGCTTCCACCTGATAACGCCACATGGAAGGTCCCTTTTTCTTTGATGGCACCATTGCCTATATCCAGAAATTGCTTTGCGCAAAAGGTGAGAGTTTCCTGAGCATCTCCGGGAATCACAATGTCGCGGCGGTCATCATAGAAATCGATGTGTAGTTTTCCCGGCTGAAACATGGCTTATTCTTCGGTAAATGCTTGTAAATTGATAGTGGAAATGCTTTTCAACGTTTGCCGATAATGATCGCCCAGGGTGTTGAAAAAAATCTCCCGCATAAATGAGAGGCCTTTATGGATATTAGGAAGAGAAAGGGCAAAAGGGAGCTCGCAAGTGTCCTGTGAAGAGATATGCACATCGACTTGCTGGAGACCATTTTTTCGGCTGATCAGGTAGTGGTGATGATCCGTCGTGGTGATTTCAAGCGATATGATAGCTCCTAAGGGAAGTTCAGGGGCATGCTGTGGAGAGAGTCCGACAATCACCGGATGTTTTGGACCTAAATAACTGATGACAACATCGTCGTGAAAACGCTCTATCTTTTTGTATTGCCAGTTGAAGGAGCCAGCCAACCAGCCTTGCAGGTATAAGGCACGAGCTTCCGGATGCAATGCTGTATCCGTTTTGCAGGAATTATATTGGATAATCATAGATTTGCAGTCATATAGATGCTGCAACTTGTCGGGCGAATCAAAAACTTCTCCAACTACATCGCGCCAGTTGCTGACAAGCGCCCAATTGATATCCATTACATCCATTTTTAGCGCTTCCAAATTGGTCTGCATCTCCTTGCAAAACAACCCTAAGTCATCGGCACACTCGGAATCAAAAATGACCCTTTTGGCATATCCTTGCAAATAAGGAAAGATTTCCCGTTCCTCAAAAGGGTTTTGTCCCCAGAGCAAATACACAGGAAGATCGGGAACCATATGGGCATTGATGAGAAAAGGGACTCTTACCAATTGGTCTTGCGATGCTTCAATGACGATTTGATCGCAGGCAACTCCGGCTCCTGAGGTCTGCCCGCTAAGGACACGCGAGACTTTAACGCGAAAATAGGAAGAGGCACTTTCCTTGTTGCCTTGAATAAAAATGATGCGGCAGGGGAATTTATCCAGAATCGATTCCACAAGCTCTTCCAGATACTTGACACGCCGTTCTTCGTGTCCATAGATAATCAAATTAAACAGGCAGGCTTTGGCCCCTTTTCCAGCTTTTGAGGCATCGTCTCCACGATTAAGCTCTTTTTCAATATTCGGAATTTGAAGGTCCGTCGTTTGTACAGCCATGATTAGATTAACCTCCATTGATACCCATCGCGCATGAGCAACTCGTCGGCGGTTTTAGGTCCCCATGTGCCGGAGGCATAATTGGGAAAATCTTTAGGCTTTTCTGAAGCCCAATATTCGAGAACAGGCGTAAGCAGCTTCCATGATGCCAAAGCTTCATCAGCACGGGCAAAAAGGGTGTTATCGCCGGACATGCAATCGCAGATCAATCGTTCGTAAGCTTCGGGCGGCGCGGACCCAAAATAGGAACCGTATTGGAAGTCCATTTTCACCGGTTGGATCAATTGGCTGAGTCCGGGAATTTTACAGTTCATTTTAAGCGAGATTCCTTCATCAGGCTGAATCCGGATAACGAGAATGTTCGGTTCAGGTTTATTCGTGTCTGTGGAGAATAAGTAGCCTGGAGAGCGCTTAAACATAATGGCGATCTCTGTAGCGCGTTTGGGTAAACGTTTGCCGGCCCGCAGGTAGAAGGGAACACCGTCCCAACGCCAGTTGTCGATAGATAATTTGAGGGCGGCATAAGTTTCCACAGAGGAGGCTGGGGAGACGTTGTCTTCCTGTCTATATCCTTTGACTTCTTTGCCATCGATATAGCCGGGACCATACTGTCCGCGCACAGCCGCTTCGGAGAGGCGCTTTAATGGTAATGGACGAATGGCATTCAAGACCTTGATCTTTTCTGCGTGGATAGCATCCGCTTTGAGGTTTGTAGGTGGTTCCATTGCGACCAGGCAGAGGAGCTGCATCATGTGGTTCTGAACGATGTCTCGCAGCATCCCCGATTCTTCCCATAAGCGTCCCCGGGTGCCAATTCCCATTTCTTCACTGACGGTGATTTGCACATGGTCGATATGGTGGTTATTCCATAACGATTCAAAAATGGAATTGCTGAAACGGAATACCAAGAGGTTCTGCACAGTTTCTTTGCCTAGATAATGATCAATCCGGTAAGTCTGGCTTTCAGTAAGATACTTGGAGATCTCTGTTTGCAATTGTTCTGCAGACTGCAAATCATGTCCAAAAGGCTTTTCGATGATGACCCTCGACCATTTCCCTTGCGGGTGGTTCGGCTCATATATCAGATTGTGGTGATGGAGTTTTTCAACAATAAGGGGAAAATAGCTTGGCTGTGTCGATAAGTAAAAGACTCTATTGCCTTTAGTGCTAAATTTCTTATCAAGCTGATCCAAAAGACGTCGAAGGGCATCATATCCTTCATCCTGATCAAACTCTGACTGATGATAGAAAAGTTGATTGTTAAAAGATTGCCACACATCGGGATCCACAGGACGGTTGCGGGAAAAACGGTTGACGGCATCCTGCATTTCCTGCCGAAACTCTTCGTTGGATTTTGGTCTCCTGGCAAATCCTACGCAAGCAAAATGGCCCGGTAGTTGTCCTTCGCGAGCCAGATTATAGAGGGCAGGAACCAGCTTCCTTCCTGTTAAATCGCCTGTTGCTCCGAAGATCACTAAAATACAGGGATCAACATTTTTTTTAGGTCTGCTTTGATCTTCCAGAGGATTGGGAAAAGCTGTGGTCATAATCTACCTTATCGTCTATTGAGGTGATTTCCTTAGCGTACAATAAGTAGAATTCCAAATCCAGTAGGAAAAAGGCACACTCAATATGATCTGCAGTAAATTGCACGCATAAACTTTGGAGTGCGCGTGACTTGTCACCGCTTTTCGCGCGTTCGACTTGTCGGACGCGCGGGAGCCGACAAGTCGGCTCTTGGGAAAGCGGTGACAAGTCACGCGCACTCCAAAATGAGTGTGACTTATTTTTGAGCCTTCTTGAACCATGCCTATTATTCATTTATTTTTCCTGAGTCTGGCCTTGTAAGATTGCCCACAATAGAGTGGTTGAGAGTGGAGTCTTCCACAAAAGTATCCATCGCAGCCAACGCTTGTTCGTACCCTTTCACTTCGTCATTGTAAACAAGCAGGTAAGAGTCTTGCCGAGCCGTATTGACGGCGTCGCAAACAGCTTTTAACGTAATCATTTTAAGGTCGCGGGCAGGGAGAAAGTGATCTCCGCTATTGCTTTTCCAATTCACTTCCACTAATAGGCCGGCGTCAATGAGCTGCTGAAGAATATGTTTCGTTGCTGAAATGGCTCCCCCCGTGTAATGGGACAAATCGTAAATGGATGAAGGGGCTGCACCGGAACAAAATGCCTTTGCACATCGGTTCATGATCAAAAGGGCTAAAATTCTGGCGTCCGCTCGCCTTTGGCTATGCTCACTTTCTAAATAAAGGGGGTCGTTCTCTGCATGATACGCAATTTCAGCGCCGGCAAGAGCGATCAGCCAACTGGTATTTAGCCAGATCAAGAACAGCGGCAAAGCAGCAAAACTTCCATAGACAGCACTGTAGCTCGCCAAGCCAATTTGAAACTTAATATAAAGGGCCTGAACCACTTGATAAGCTGTTCCGGCACAAACCCCGGCAAGAAATGCATATTTCAAAGGAACCCTGGTGTTTGGCATGATGGCATAAAGCGCAGTAAAAAGTAGCCAGGCGAGCACTAAAGGGAAAATATGGAGGGTGAGATAGACAAGAGGACTGACCTGATCCCAAATATTCGTGCTCTTAGAAAAATCAGTGATCTTAGTGATCACATGGACAGAAAGACTGCTCGAGGCAAAAAAGAAAATCGGACAAAATAACATCATCGCTAAGTAATCGCTGACGCTACGCGCAAATGATCGAGGTTTTTTAACTTTCCAAATGGCATTAAAGGAGCTTTCTATATTGCTAAAAAGCTTCAAAGCAGTCCATAAAAGGATAATGAGTCCAACACCCGCCAATAGCCCTCCCTCAGCATTTTGAATGGCTTTATACGCAAATTCAATGAGCTTGTCTAGCACCTCACGCTGCTCTACAAACTTTTGGGAAAGCTCCGCTTCCAAATGCTGCTGAAACCCAAATCCCTTGGCAATTCCAAAAGCGACTGCCAGCACAGGGACAACCGACAAAAGAGAATAGAAGGTTAAAGCCGATGCTTTAGCGTAGCACTCGTCCGCCTGAAATCCACGAAACGCAGAGCGGGCGATACGAAGAGCTTTGGCGAAGTAGCGGTGTACGCTCCTGGAGCGTGTGAAGAATGCTGCCCAGAAGTCGGAATGAAAGTATTGTGAGAAGTCCCATTTCATAATGCCATTCTGCAATTCTGTAGCATTTGTTGCAACGCTCACGTGTGTTGTTGTGGAAAGTTCTACCTTTCTGCTATCGACTTTTAAGCAGGAGGGCCTTTGCCGCACGTGCCTGCTGCAGCAACTCCTGGTACTGCTTTTTATCCGCAGCATATTCCAAAGCTAAATCCAATGCCTGCAAAGCACTTTCCCGATCGTGAATCGCAAACAGGCATTTCGCTAAATAGAAATAAGGCACCGGACTATCCACATCGGTCACGGCTGCCATTTCATAGGCATCAATCGCCGCTTCATATTCGCCGCAGAGTTGGGTCGACATTCCTAATCCCAGCCAATAGTCATGATTATGTGTGTTTAATGTCACCAGGAACAAGAAGGCGTTTGCGGCGTCAACATATTTTTTGTGTTCAAAAAGGCGATAAGCGGCCTGATAAAACTTGGCCATAGTTTCGTCTTTAAAGCCTAAAATTTCCTGTGGAGTCTTTCCCCTGGCGAGTTCTCTTTTTAGCAGTTCTTTATCCTTAAGTTTTTCCTGCGCTTTTTTAGACAATTTGAATTCATTTAAGTCGTCAGTCATTCTGTCTACCTTTTTTTTGAGGCTTGTCAGCAGAGGTCTTTCGTGTTATACTCATGATTTTTAATAAAGGAAGAAGTTTGTAATCATGACTCATATTAATAATTATGTTGCGATAGTGCCAAAATTATCGCTTCCATCTCAGTTAGATGGACTTAAGAATCAAGATAAGATCACCCCGCTTGTTCCAAAAATCACACAGAGATGGTCGACTACCATTCTTGATAATATTAAGTATCTGGCGGAAAAAGTCAAACAAGTTGCCCTATTTATTTTTAAAGCCTCTCTTTCAGTCTGCCTTTATTGGATTAACCCTTCATTCTTTGCGATGGGGTTTATAGGAGGGATTGCTTTCGATGAAAAAGTCCAGCATACCGTGGGGAAAATTCAAGCGGTCTGGAATCATCTTTCTTATGCTGAAACTGCCGTAGGTTGTTTCCTGTGTGCACTGTCGTTGCCGGTCACTATGGTGACGTCGACTCTTCTTTGGTCGGCCTATTTAGGGGCAAAGGCCAGCGCCCGTCCTTTAAGTAACAAGGCCGTCCCCGGCCTTGAATGACACGTTACATCCTGGGATGAAAGGCTTCAAAAGCATCTTGTAAAGCTGATCGGCTCAGATGCGTGTATCGTTCGGTACTGCTGATGCTGGCATGTCCGAGCATCTCTTGAATCACCCTGAGGTCCGCTCCATTTTCCAATAGATGGGTAGCAAAGGAATGGCGCAGGGTATGCGGGGAAATATTTTTGTTGATGTGTGCCGCCCTGCTGCATTCTTTAATGATTTTCCAAACAGTGATTCTATCGATTCTTTTGCCTCGTTGATTTAAAAAAAGAGCTTGTTCAGGAGTGGCATCACGGAATTTGCTGTAATGATCGATTGCATCCACTGCAGCTTGCCCAATAGGGACCATCCGTTCTTTGCTTCCTTTTCCCATGACGCGAAGTGAGATGTCGTCGACATGATTGATATCGAGAGCACACAGCTCAGAGACTCGGAGACCACTTGCATAGAGCACTTCTAAAATCGCTTTGTTTCGTGCGCCTTCCCGGGTAGAGAGGTCGTGTTGCTGTAACAGCTTTTCCACTTCTTCATAAGTCAGGACCTCAGGAATCAGTTGCCATAGCTTGGGGCTTTCCAAGTGCAGGGAGATGTTTGCTGAGATGAGATTTTCTCTGGAAAGAAATTTAAAGAAGACTTTGATCGCAATCAATGCGCGGCATATGGAGGCGCTGGCGTATTGATGATGCTGCAGATGAGAGAGGAAATCGATGATGTGGTGTGTGGTGATTTGGGGAAGGGAGGAAGCGCCTTTTGTTTGCACAAATGAGAGGAACGCTTCCAGATCGCGTTGATAGGAGTGAATCGTGTTGAGGGCGAGTCCCTTTTCTGAAGCAATATAGGAGAGAAAATCTTGTACTTCTGCTTGCACTTTATGAACAAAGCCTAAATTTAACAGCCAGCTCTTGTTGTACTTTTTCCACATCCAGCTCAGCCAGGACCATCTTTGGGACACCGATCATTTCTTCAGTTTCGATTACTTCATAAATAGATAGGGGAAGCTTCCCTTCACGTGCCATCTCTTGCCTGAGTACGATGCGGCGCCGACGGGCTAAATACAACGCCAACACGAATGCCTCGGCCACAGCTCCGGAGCGATCTAAATCGCGCAAGGTTTCCTTCAGTAGATAGAGCGCACGTTCATCCCGCTGTTTGGGGAGTTCGCTTACGCTTTTTGTTGGAGGCACAATCGACCTCCACGAGCTGCCGTGACGCAATTCCATCTGCTGCCAGCACGGCTCACAGTAGTCCTGACGTAAATAAGTTCCTTCCTCTTCCCCGCGCGTCAGTACAGAATAATAGTGACATCCTTGAAGCAACGGTTCCCCATTTTTAGTGCAGCATGGCGCCCGTTTAGGGATCTCAATAGGCAATACCGACATCTCTTTTCCTTTTAAATCGCTTTCCGTTAAATCGTTTCTAGTTGTTTGACAAAGGCATCACCCAAAGGATAGGCAGGGGAGTGCTGGGGATCAGCAAACCGATCGATCACTTTTTTGGCTAACACCTTGCCCAGCTGCACTCCTTCCTGATCAAAAGAGTTGATGCCCCAAATAAACCCTTCAAAAGCGACTTTATGTTCAAAATAGCCCAATAAGGCTCCGAGTGTAAAAGGGGTCAGCTGTTTCCCAAGAAGGATATGCGATGGGCGATTTCCCTGGAACTGTTGATTGGGATTTGCGCTTTTTTGTCCGACAGCCAACGCAATGGCTTGAGCAAATAAGTTGGAGAGCAGTTTTTGCTGTAATGTTGTGCCTTGTAGCGTGTGGTCTTGTCCGCACTGACTCAACTTATATCCAATAAATTCTAAAGGAATGATATCAGTTCCCTGATGGATCAACTGATAAAAGGAATGCTGCGCATTCGTTCCTGGTTCACCCCAGATCACCGGACCAGTTGCAAATTGTACAAGGTGCCCTTTTTGGTCGATATGCTTTCCATTCGATTCCATCTCCACCTGCTGAATATGGGCAGAGTAGCGGGAAAGCGCTTGTGAATAGGGAATCAATGCGAGGGTGGGGTAGTGCAAGAAATTCCGGTTCCAAACGGACAACAATGCCCCTAAAAGAGGAAGGTTTTTATCGGGAGCAGAATGCAAAGCGGCTTTATCCATCGCGTTGGCCCCTCGCAAGAACTCCCAATAAATATCAAAGCCAAAGGCAAAGCTCAACAGCAGGCCCCCCACCATCGATGTAGTCGAATAGCGTCCTCCCACCCAATCCCAAATATAAAAGCTTTCCAAATAGCGCTGTTTGTCATCCATCGGACTTCCCTGAGAGGTGACAGAAATGAAGTGCTTCTCAGGAGGAAGGGCTGCCTTAGTGAAATAAGCGCGCGCAAAGGCTTCGTTAGCTTGCGTTTCAAGGGTGGTGCCTGTTTTAGAGACAACAACGACCAACGTCTTGCTTAAATTGAGTCCTTTAAAAACCATGGCTGCATCGTCAGGATCAATATTGCTGATGAAATGCACGCGCCGTCCTTCCTTTAACAGGTGCTGCAAAGCGACATAGTGAGCTCTCGGACCCAAGTCAGATCCCCCAATTCCAATGGTGACAAGGTCGGTAAATTGCTTCCCCTGGTCAATGGCAGCGATGAAGCTTTGTAGCTTGTCTACTTCCTTTTTGGCTTGCTGCGCCGCCGCAAGGGCCACTTTGCCCTGATTTGGATGTTCAAAAAAATCGCGCGTCGCCGTATGGAGGACGGTTCGGTTCTCCGAAGGGTATCCCTGAATAAAATTGAGGATGGCGCCCGACTGCATTTGGGCCATTTTTTCCAATGCATGGGCTTCCCGGGCGAGCTCAAAAAGTGCCTGCATCACTTCATCCGTGACGCGCTCCGTTCCATAAAGGAGGCGATATCCGGCAGACTCTCCGGAAAAATGAGCGAGTCTTGCCGGCGTCAGGTTCCCTTCCTTGGCAAGGTCAAATGGAGTGTTCGCCAAAAGGGCCAGCTTCCGGTAAGCAGGATACTGCAAAAAATCACTTTCTTTCATATACACACTCCAATTGTAGCCTTTTTCAGGGTCTAACCGCAAAGGATATGCGCAACACCTTCAAACACAACAATACCCGAGTGGTCATTTCCTTACAGCATAAATATAAAAAGAGGTCTTGTTCATAACTCCGGGGAAGAACGGGCCACTGGCAAAAAGGGCTGCAAGTCGGGATGCATAAGCTGTGGAGTGCGTGCGACTCGTCGCCGCTTTTACAGGAGCCGACCTGTCGGCTCCCGCGCGTCCGACAAGTCGAACGCGCGGGAAAGCGGTGACAAGTCACGCGCACTCCACACGCTTCGCGCAGTCAAGACTGACGTTTCATGCCTGTTTGGGGGAGCGATAGCGTGTGGAGTGCGTGCGACTCGTCGCCGCTTTCACAGGAGCCGACTTGTCGGCTCCTGCGCGTCCGACAAGTCGAACGCGCGGGAAAGCGGTGACAAGTCACGCGCACTCCACACGCTTCGCGCAGTCAAGACTGACGTTTCATGCCTGTTTGGGGGAGCGATAGCGTGTGGAGTGCGTGCGACTCGTCGCCGCTTTCACAGGAGCCGACTTGTCGGCTCCTGCGCGTCCGACAAGTCGAACGCGCGGGAAAGCGGTGACAAGTCACGCGCACTCCACACGCTTCGCGCAGTCAAGACTGACGTTTCATGCCTGTTTGGGGGGGGCGATAGCGTGTGGAGTGCGTGCGACTCGTCGCCGCTTTTCCAGTGTTCGACTTGTCGAACGCACCACTCATGCTTAATAAGTGGGTAGCCCTCCATAAGCCCCGCATCTTAAAGACGAGTAATTTTATACTAGAATCTCTATCTGTAAATCTTTAAATGTACTATTGCTATCAGTCGCAAACAGTCCAAGGGGAGTATTTCTCATGACTATAGGCATGCCGTCAAGAGTAATATTAATTTCCTTCGACTCTATGTTTTGCTCTACTAATTGCGCCATGAGAGCAGTGCTCAGGTCCTCTGCTGTCATAAAGGCGATTGGATTGTCTGACTGTTGATAAAATTGCCGATTTATTTCAAATTTTGTATCTTTCCTGAGAATTTGTTCAGCACATTGCATGATTTCTGCAGGACTATCCCAGTAAACTTGCATCTCCCGATGAGATTCATCCGTCCATTTGGCCCCAATATTGTATTGATTATTGTCTAGCATCCGTCGAAGGTGCGTGATCATGTCAGTCGGATTATCATCAACCTGTTTACTTTGAGCTAAGTTGTGTTTTACGAATTCCAAGGTGCCGTCTTGAACAACTTTCCAAGGATATATAACCGTTGCTTGATGTGTCAGGTAGCGTAAAACAGTGTCTCTCATAAATGTATATGAAGGAGAGTTCACATCAATCTGATCAGGTTCGCGTGGCGCAGCGATTGCAGGGGAGGATGCAGATAAAGGTACCATTGCGGTGCTCGCTGCAGTAGATATACCAGGCGACGTTACGCTTTTTTCAAGATTTTCTAAACGTCTTACGGGAACTACTTTTTGTCTGAAGGTGCTGTTCCCTATGAATTCCCATTCCACACGAGATATTCTATTCAATGCCGTTAACATTTTCTTCTCCTGTGGAGATGGTACTGGAGGTGGGGGTGCTGCGCTTGCAGCGGCTTCTGCACCTGTTGGGGAGGCGTTGCGGTTAGTCAGCACCACCCGTCCATCTGCATCTATTATGTCTTTATCCTTCTTTTCTTCTTCTTCTTCTTCGGGAGGCTGGGCAGCAAGTGCAGCTTGAGGTGACAGTCGCGGTGCTTCAAATGAGCCTTTAGGTAGGTTACGTATTTGGGTGTGGCACTCTAAAAGTTCTGTCAAACGTGTGATTTGTTCGGCTATCAGCTTGAGATGGAAACCCTCATCAGGATCTCTTGCATATTTTGTTTTAAGTGCTTTTAATTGGCGGAGTGCTTTTTCAGGTTGAGCGATGGGAACCTTGCGGAGCTCTCGACCCAAGGGACTTGATATTGTAATTTGATCTATTTCTTCTGTAAATTCTTGGTTGAGCTTTTCTCGTTCGTCGAATAATAACTTGAAGTCTCCTAGGATTTTATCTAGTCGTTGATCTCTTTTCTCGGGAGTCCTCATTTGATCTGTATTTATTGTTTCGATTAGTTGACCTATTAATTGAATTCGCTTATCCTTGTGTGTTTGTATTTTCTGTTTGTGAAGTTCTCGTATTGATGCCAGTGCGGGCTTCTTCTGGCAATAGGAATCGATTGCTCGGCTGATTTCTTCTTCTTGTGGATTTGTAAGTTGGCTTAATAG
>Ga0207043_1091_pt2 | contig 11412 bp, 11 predicted proteins | sample Alteio_BWMinCont_71_FD_153304 | JGI IMG/M metagenome (GOLD analysis project Ga0207043, IMG submission 153304) | Enriched cells from forest soil in Barre Woods Harvard Forest LTER site, Petersham, Massachusetts, United States -... | ecosystem: Environmental > Terrestrial > Soil > Temperate forest >... | reverse complement strand
AAAAGTGGATTTCCAGCCTCTCGATCTGCTCATCGATCGGGCTTTCGCCGGTCAACAGCGTGGGCACCACAACGATGGTCGCAAGATCCGGGGGCACGCCATCCCGCAGCTCAAGGCCAGGCAGAGGCGTGGCGCCGATATTTTCGGTAATGATGCGATTGATTAAAGCCACTGCCACGTCCGAGGCCGGGACGACGCCCACAATCGCGAGCAGTGCCAGCGCCCAACCAACCAGCCCTCCTGCCGAGGCGCCGAACAACCCGCAGGCGAGAACGAATGCCGTGACAAAAGCGACCATGCCGACATAGCCGCATATCCCCGCGGTGGCATTCACCCGGAAAAGGCGCTGTGTCCAGGGAACGCGGCTATTCAGCCGCCGTTCGAAGGCGCTGCGGCCCTTTGAAATCAGGTAATAGCCAGGATCGCATTTCCGATCCGAAGGCGTTCCTGCCAGTACCGCCGCCTCAGACGCCTGCGTCGCCGCGGCAACTGCCAGTTTGGCGATCTCGATCTCGGAGTGTTCGGAGTTGCGCGCAAGGGTCTCAATGGCGCGGCGATAGAGATCCCGCGTCGGGAAATCCATGGCGGCAAACTCGCCATGCTCGCGCAGCGTCTCATCGACAAGGCTTACGCTTTCGAACCACTCCGGCCAGCTGATGGTCGAAATCAGCCGCATGCTGGTGATTACATTGCGCACGGTGACATTGGTCGCGCTCTGGTGTTGGACTTCCGTCCGTACGATCTGATCGGTGGTGGTGCCTTTCTCCGCCAGCTTTTCATTCAGCCACTGGAGCGCGGGCGTGGCATCGGGATCCCGATCCCGGAGCCGCTGCGAAAGCTGAACGGCGAAGGCGATGGACCACGGCACTTTTTCGAGGGTTTGGCGGACGGCCGCGTCATCATTGGGCGCCTCCATGCCCAGAACTCGGTCCGCCGCTTCATCTGCCGCTCGTTTTGCGTCAAGGCGAGCGACGATACTCTCCGCCAAGCGCCGCAAATTCTCCACCAGCGTGATGCGCAAAGTGATCGCAATTGCCCAAAGTTCGCCAATGATCAGGGGTTGCACGCGCTGATATGCGATGACGAATCGCGTAAGTTTTTGAACGTCGAACGCGCTGTCGGTGTGAGCAATCAGCGCCCACGCGATACCGAATACCCGAGGAAACCCGGCCAGGGGCCCGTCTGCGAGCTTCGGCAATATTCGATAAAATCCTGGTGGTAGATCATCCTTAATCTCGCGAATTTGTTCATCAACCACATGGAAGTTGTCCAACAGCCATTCTGCCGCGGGGGTGATTGTCTGCTGCCCACGGGCGGCGTTAACGATCGCGCGATAAGTTGCGATCAGGACCTTGGAGTTATCGAACAGCCGCGGGCTATGTTGTTTGCCGGCGGTCGATTTACCGACGACGCGTTGAGCAGCCGCGAGAGTTTCGGCGTGTTGTTCCAGCCGTTCGACGCTAAACAGCTCCGCCCGGATCGGACCCTCGAGAGGGTCAAACGCCCTAGTATCCGGAAATTTGCGGAACTTTTTAGTAATCGAATTCATAGAGCACGACTTTCCGTTCATTAAATGACGAGAGAGGTTGCTGCACAGCTTCCGGAGAAATCCTGACGTAAACACTCCCGAATTCGCCTACCGCGACCTCTTGGGATCAGCCTAACCGGGCCGGGAATACCGTCGCGTTCTGGCTTTCGATCACCACATTAGGCGACGGCGCGCTCAGAAAGGCTTTGGATTCATCCCGCCCAGAAATGGCGGACATGTCTGCACATGTTAGCGCCGTCGAAAGGGCTGGGCTTAGGACCATTCAAGAGGGACATAACACGGCTATGACGTGGCCCATGAGTGTGGCAAGGACTCCGCCGCCAATTTGAACGGCCCGATGCTGCGCGAGAATCGCCGTTTGCCTTACGCTTCTCCACCCCGGTCGGCACGCCGCTCGTCATTTTTGTGCTGATGTAGAAAGATGGCGATGTGTTGACGTGCGATTTCCGGGCTTGCGTTCGGCTCATCCAGCTCGGCCGCCGCTTCGAACAGATCACTCTGGACCTCTCTCGGAAGGCCGTTCCAGCGCATCAACACGGCTGTGCCCAGGTGCTGGAGGATAGCGCCGTGATCAAAGTCCGTTGGAAGCTGCGCAGAACCGCCTTCGTTTTCCCATCGCGCTAGCGCTCGAACTAGTGGATTGGCTGGAAGCTTAGATGCGCCGGTGGTCATTGAGCATTTCCTTTCCGCGATACTCCACGCTAACTGAGCCAAGGGCCTTACGGCAGTCGTATATTGGCAGTCCGCGATTCATTTGGACGCTGATTCAACGCACTGAGTTAACCGACGATATCGCCATATAGCATCGATAATCGCACTTCTCCTCCCGTGTAAGACTGCGAACTTACTCGCGTGTTGCTGTAGTGCCTTTCGCAAGAGGTGCAACCACCAGCGTGCGGAGTTCGACATAATCGGATTTCAGACCCGGAAGGCTCGCGGTCCCACTTCGAATCTCTGCTGCTCGCCCATCCACTGCCTTGCAAATACAACTCCGCCGTCGTGGTCTTAACGACAATACTTCTTATGTATGGCTCAAGCGCAGACGTTCTGCCCGCTCCCAAGTACACTAAAATCTGTCACTGTCCGCACAGCACTCCGGGCATCTCACATCCGGCTTTAAGTATATTCCGAGCCTAGTGCCCTTGCTCACCAGCCCGCTATAGATGCACTGACTGCGATAAGCGCCACTCGTTTTGATTGCTCAATGACATTCACACCGCAAAGGGATTTCCATGGAACAGGTTGAAGCTAGCACCACTGGCAAAGGCACTGGTAAGCCGCCAGTCTCGGCCGCTGCGCGCACTGCCGATGGCGCGAGTGCGCGCGCCGTTGACCAAGGCGAGTGTGCTATTCACGACGGGGCCCGCACCATGGCCTCCTCGCTCGATGGGGGAGTGGAGATGCTTAAGGATTGGCAGGAACTCATGCGCGCCGGTCTGGAACTGGTCGGGGAAAATATCAGATCCACGGCAACCGATCTGAAGGACTTCTCCGAGTGCCGGACGCCGGAGGAGCTCAGTAAGGCGAGTGCGACTTTCAGCCAGTCTGTGGCGAAACGCTGGCTCGACAGCAGCAATAAATTTGCGGCACTCTCAAACGATTATGCGAGCAACCGCTTCCGGGCGAGCACTAAACTGGCCTCTGCCGCTTTCGATCGGCATCGCGAGGGTTAATCCGCCGGTCATCACGGCAACGCGCTGCAGCCCTATTCTAAGCATCACATACCGGGACTTAGGTGCTGCCCTAAACAGTACATCCAACCTCCGCGGTTACCGCTGACATTGGAGCGACCTTCAGGATTTTCATTTGCTTTAGAAGCCTCGGCCTTGTTGCGCTGAAATTCCCAATTGGCCTCTCAATCTGATGAGATTGGCCGCTTGGTCGCGGTCGCCTCTGGCGGCCTTTCCCAAACACCTACACCATAGGAATCACGCCATGATCAATATGACCCCTACCTTTCGGCTTTTAACCGTTGCGACGCTCATTGGCGGCTCCGTTATGCTGGCGGGCTGCGGAACCTCGGACAGGACGACCAGAACCACTACCATCGAGCAGACGAACACTCGTCCGGTTGATTCAACCACAACCACTACCGAGCGGACAACTCGCCCTGATGGGACTTCAACTACCACTACGACAGAGAGAGATCGCCAATAGCGCGGTTGGATCGAACCCGGCTGCTGCGTCAGTGGCAGCCGGTCACCTTAAGGAGGGGATTCCGTTAGGTCATCGACTTCTAAAAAGTTCCGCGGGTAACCGCGAGTTGAGGGATTCAACACCCGATTAAAATTCGACGTTATTGCGCGAACAATCAACTGATCGCCCATTGATGGTGGCGGATTTAAGAAATGGCGGCGGCTGGCGAGAATTTAATATAAGTGAATACGCATCATCCGCAATCCGCGTGCGATAGATATCACCTTGCTGTGCGAGTACACCCGACATCTTAGATGTCTGGGGGCCAACGTCATTGGGGGTAACCGACAGATGGTGAGCACCTCCTATGAGCCAACCCGATCGATTGACCGAACCGTCCTCGTTAGCGGTGTCGGTCCCAAGCAGCCCGCCGCTTCGAGAGCATTCCTGCGTACGCGCTGAAAGCTTCGCGCGATTTAGCGACGTTTCGTCGCCTCAGAGGTTGACTGCCTTGCTCGGCAGCAAGCGGGCACAGGTTTGTCACGCCCTTTGACTGCACTTGCTCAACTGACGGGCAAAGCGTGCAACCCATCCATTTTCGTCCTTAGGCGCTACGAACGACATTGAACACCCCCAACCCGAGATGGAAGAGGCTACTTCCTTGAGAATCTCCAGAGCCTTCCGTTTTCTTACGCACATTGCGGCCAGCTTAGTTATCGGCGTGGCCATGCCAGCATTCGCAGGAACGTCGCCTGCCATCAAGTTGATGGGCAACGCTTCGCTTGCGACCGTGGTGGAACGCGTTGTGCCGGCGGTGGTTAGTGTAGTTGTGAAGCTCAAAGCGCCGGCGGATGCTACCGGCAATGCCGTCGGTTCCCGCCAAGACCCATACATGGCCAGCGGTTCTGGCGTAATTGTGGATGCCATGAATGGCTACGTGATGACCAACTTTGAAGTCATCCGGGACGCCGCCTCAATGGCCGTCATTCTTCATGACGGGCGTGAATTCACGGCAAAGCTTGTCGGCGGGGATGAAGGTACTGACATCGCTCTCCTGCAGATCGATGCCAAGGATTTGGTAGCCATTCCAGTGGGAGATTCAGATGCACTCCGCGCCGGCGACTTTGTGCTCGCCGTAGGCAACCCGTTCGGCCTTACCCAGACGGTGACGGCGGGGATTGTCTCCGCACTGAACCGCTCGGGTTTTGATACTAACCGCTACCAGGACCTCATACAGACGAGTTTGTCGATCAGTCCCGGCAGTTCTGGCGGTGCTTTGGTTAACCTGAAGGGCGAATTGGTCGGAATTAATACTATCATCGCCCCTGACGGGGGCGGCCTGCGCATCGGCTTCGCGGTCCCGATGGCCATGGCCAGCTCTGTCATGAAGCAACTTGTGAGTTTTGGCGAAGTTAAGCGCGGGCATATCGGCATGGAGGCGGAAAACATGACGCCGACACTTGCCAAGGCTCTCGGGGTGGAACAGGCCCTCGGCGCCGTAGTTGAGGATGTAGACAAGAATTCGTCTGCGGACCGATCCGGCGTCAGAACCGGCGATGTGGTGATTGCCCTCGACGGCAAGCCGCTTGCGAGCGCTGCCGACCTGCATAATCGCCTCGGCGTAATGATCGTCGGAACCAAATTACATTTGACCGTACTGCGGGATGGCGCGCCAAAAGATCTAATCGTAACCATCGACGGTGCATCGGAAACGACTGCGGTCGCAAGCATAGATACCAGACAGACCCTACGTGGCGCTCTCTTTGCCGGCAAAGAGACAGAGGAATCTAAGACGGGCGTAGAGGTGACGGATGTAGCCCACGACAGTCCGGCTTGGCGGATCGGCCTTAGACCCAATGACTTTGTCGTTGCCGTGAATCGTAAGCCGATCAGCTCGCTGTCCGACTTTGAGGCTGCCCTCAACGCTTCGCCGAGCCACGTCACATTGTCCATCGTACGAGGTAGCGCGGATCTTCTAATTATTGGATGAGCCAGCCGCCGCCCGCTGAATCTGACGTTTGAGGTCCCCTTTTTAAAGTGTTCCATCCTCAGCTAGTTTGTCGCGAGGAAGGACAACTATGGGGAGCGCGAGTTCCCCGTACCGTATTTTCTTGTCGCGGAACTGAGGATCGGATGGCCGTCGGCGCCGGCGAGCATTAGCGCAGCATGGCAGCTCGGCTCCTCCTTCCGCTTTAGCGCCTGGAACATGGCGTAGATTAAAGCGAAAATGATTCCTATGAAAGAAACCCGCAAGAAACCGAGTGCACCGGCATAAACATCGGTCGCCATGCCCAGCGGCTCTAGCAGATAGGGAGCTATCCAAACGCGCCTAGGATCGCGGAAGTGAGGGCGACCATATCGTCGCAAGGTCGCTGAGCTGCAGACCGCGATTTACGATCCCGTGTTTCGCGACGAGGCCTTCGAACTCATTCGCTCCCTCATCGACCAGGTCGTGTTGGCTCCTCTACCGATGAAGGTCTAAATATCGAGATCAATGACGAGTTGGCCGCATACTTCAGCTCTGCGAAGGCGCACGTGAGCAAAAACCCGGCACCGTTTCCGGTGCCGGGCTTGCCGAGCAATTAAAAATGGTTGCGGGGACACGCCTAAACCCTTACCGAACGAAGCGCGTATTGCACTGACGGTGACATATTTGGTAGCAGCGGAGATTGATGATGTCGGGCATCGCATAATCTTAATTCAAATTGCGCGAGGGTCAGCGGTCGATGAGCGGCGTTGTGCGCACCAAAGGGGGAAGCCATGACACGAGACCAAAAGGTTGTTGGCGTTGGAGCAGTCAGCGGCGTCATCGCCATGATCGCGGCCGTTATGGGCATATATCATCTATGGCCGGCCACCGCCGGTTTGGCCGATATCAGTAGCCGCCTCGCCTATACGCTACAGGCCGATATTTTTTCCGTTCTTCCGCTCCTCGTTGGAATCGTCGTTGTTGGGAATAGCCGCTTTCTCAGCGAAGCCATCGATCCGACTCTGCATAAGGAAGATTTGGGGATGGAGATCAATGGCCGCGTAGTAGAGAACACGCTGCAACAGTGGGTGCTGTTTTTGGTGGGAACGCTGGCACTCAGCGTCAACCTCGCCGCCGAACAGATGAGACTCATCCCGGCGGCTGTTGTCGTTTTTATTGTCGCGCGCATTGCTTTTTGGGTTGGCTATCGCATTCATCCGCTCTATCGCGCTTTCGGCATGGCGGCGACCGGCTATCTGAATATCGGTATCATCGCCTTTGCTTTTTGGAAAATGTTGCCCTAGCACGCAGGGCGCGCCAACATTTGGCCGCGTATGGGTGCTGGCGCGCTTGCGAAATTAAAGTGTGAACTCGTGCAAGGCCGCAAACTATTTCAGCAGCCTCAAACGCGGCATCATCGGCACATACCATTTCTCCAGCGTTGCGCTTTTGAGGCGTTACCTCGCGGATTTCGACTTCTGATACATTTGATACATGAGCGTCGATCATGCCGACTCGATTTAGGTCTCACTTCGCAGTGTCCAGGTCAATCGAACTGCTTGTGTCCGATAACCAATGAAGATTTGGGCTGTGACCGGCCCTCATAAGTGGCCCGCGGTGAATGTTAGTTGAGCACCGAGGCCACAACACATGTGCTGTACATGAAGAAGTGGTTGTTTGGGATTGGTGCAAGAGGTCATTTTGAAGGACACGATGGAACTTAGCCAACCGATGCCACACAAAAGAAACGGCTATGTGCCGCCCCCTCAACGCGTCGTTACAAAATAATGGCCAAATCCTCCCGGCACCGAGCTTGTTGCGCCGACGATGCGGCAGTAACAGTTCCCGCTGAAGTTGCAACGCTCAGTCCGCGATGACAGTTGCAAGTTTGTCTATGACTTTGCGTGGAATGGAGGTCTAGCGATGATGCTGCGGGCTGGGGTCCTTGCTGGGGTCATATTTGCCGCTTTGACTTCCACGGCATTTGCTCATCACTCGTTCGCGATGTTTGATCACTCGAAGAAGATCACGCTCGTCGGCGACGTGAAGGTATTAGACTTTGAAAACCCGCACAGCTGGCTGAAAATTGTGACACAGGCAGACCAGGGCCAGGCGACGGTCTGGTCCTTCGAGATGGGCCCAGTAGCGATACTAAAGAGAGAGGGCTGGACACCAAAGTCCGTTGAGGCCGGGGACCGGGTGACTGTTAAGTTTCATCCCATGAGGGACGGCTCTTCAGCCGGCCAATTGATCAGCTCCAAACATACTATGTCGCGCATTCCGGCAGCGGATCAGATTCGTAATCTGCTTGTGCGGCCCCATCTGGCAAGCGAGTTGACCAAAGCCATTGGCGTATCACGCCAAGCTGTGGAGCATATCTTACGTCGACTTGTCAGATCCGGCCGGGTCAAAAGAGTCCGCGTGTCACATGAGACCGGCCGGTATATTTACGTACGGGCCGAGTATATGTCGCTGCAGACTCTTCGGTACCGCATACCCCGTCTCCGACAAAATGCCGCGGCCGTATTGTCGCTACTTCCCGCAGAGACTCCCGTCTTTTCTTCTGAAATTGGACGCCGCGGCGAATTTTCGCATCTGATTTTGCGAAACTCCGTCAGCCTGCTTGAGGAATTTGACCTCGTCGAAACGGCTAGGATTCGGAGCCGAGTACTAGTTAGATTGACCCAACGAGGACGCGAGCATCCCCAGTACAATACAGAGATTCAGAACGCCACCCCGGCCAAAAAGTGCAATCTGCTTCAAGCTCTGTTGCAAATTTATGTTCGCGGGGAGGCAAGAACCCGCGATATCTCGCCTGTCATAAGCAAACGAGAGGGAAAACGAATCAAGTCCGTGGCCAGCTACGTTCAGCGCCTTAAAATTCTGAATTACGTAGAGCCAATAATATCGTGCTCAGCTCATCCCGCGTATCGGGTCACCAGAAAATGACTGCAGCTGGCTGCTATTTTTCGTTGAGCAGCGGCACCCTAGGCGTCATCTCATACGCCGAGACGATCGCTGACTATTCCTCGGCTAACTTCGCTAGCACATCGCTCGCACATTGGGGTTCCATTAATTGCGATGCGACCGGAGCTGCCGTTAAACCATTAGTCGGCCCCTAAGAGCCGCCCTTTCGATCGCATTTGGCGGTACCATTCCCGTCAACGGGATGAGGCGAGGTCGCTGAGTAGCGCAGCTGAGTGAAGCTACTATGGCGAAGGCCGTCATCAAGATGGCGAGCACGAAGTGAATGACAGATCTGCTCAACGAAGCTCTCAGGTGCCACAAGTGGGGGCGCTTAGCACAAGCAGAGACGCTTTATAAGCAGGTGTTACAAGTCGACCCGCGTAATGCCGAAGCCATGCACCTGCTTGGCGTTCTGGCTTTTCAGACCGCCCATTATTCTGCCGCGGCGACCCTGATCGCGAATGCGATCGCACTGAATAGCCAAGCGCCTGCTTACCACACGAACCTCGGCAACGTTTTCGACGCGCAGGGGAAACTGGAAGATGCAGTAGCGTCCTATCGGCGGGCGCTTGCGATCAATCCCAGCTATGCGGAGGCCCATACCAACCTCGGCAATGCCCTCCTGACGCTCGGAAAGATCGACGAAGCGGCCATCTCGTGCAGGCAAGCTCTCATCGAAGTACCTAACCTAGTCCAGGCGCGCTGCAATCTCGGCAACGTTCTAAGGCAGCAGGGACGCCTCGATGAGGCAGTGGGCCAATACCGCCAGGCGCTCCAGCATGATCCTGGATTCGCCACGGCGCATAATAACCTGGGCGCCACACTCCGAGATCAAGGCAAGCTTGCTGAAGCGGTCTCCCATTATGATCGTGCAATTGAACTCGATCCCAATTCGGCTGCTGCCCATAACAATCGGGGCGCTGCATTCAGGGCTTTCGGCGAACTTGAGGAAGCAGTTGCCTCCTACCGCCGCGCTCTGGCGATCTCTCCGACCCTTGCCGAAGTGCACAGCAACCTAGGCAATGTGCTCAAGGAATTGGGCAGGCTTTCGGAAGCAATTGCCTCATACCGCCGCGCTCTGGAGTTCGACCCTGGCCTTGCGGATGTACACAACAATCTAGGTGATGCGCTTCGAGAACAGGGCGATCTGAACGATGCCGTCATGTGCTTCGAGCTTTGTCGATTCAGCCGGATTTGGCCGAAGCGTTGTGCAATTTGGGCATTGTCCTTATTCAGCAGGAGAAGCTGGAAGGGGCGGTGGCGCATTTCCGGCAAGCCGTCAGCTGTAAGGCCAACTTTGCCGAGGCCTACTGCAACCTTGGTATGGCGCTCGCACACCAAGGTAAATTGGCGGATGCGGTTTCGGCCTACAGACGCGCGCTCGCCTCGAATTCTGGCTTGGTCGAAGCACACCTCAACTTAGGCATCGCTCTGCAGGAACTGGGCCGCCCGGAGGAGGCATCAGCGTCCTACGAACAAGCGCTGAGCATTAGGTCAGATGATGTTGAAGTCCTTAACGCTTATGCCTCGCTTTTCGATGGGCAAGGCAAACCTGGGACTGCTTTCGACCTTATCCGACGGTCGCTCGCGATAGCGGAAACCGCTGAAGCCAGAAGGCTCTTTTGCTCCTGCATCCAGACGGTCGCAATTAGGCCGGACGACGGTGGCGCCCATGACGCGCTGATCCGCGCCCTGACGGAGCCCTGGGCTCGGCCGGGCGATGTCGCGCGCGCTGCTTGCCGAATGGTGAAGCAGTATCCGATACTCGGTCCCTGCATCGCGCGCGCCGGCGCGAGCTGGCCTTTGACCCTCCCGGCCCACGCATTATTCGGGACAAAAGGTCCCGTGGCGGCAGCCGATCCCTTGATCCTCGCCTTGCTGTCGGCAGCGCCGATCTGCGACGGAGAGCTTGAGCGCTTCCTGACCATGGCGCGGTGCGCCCTGCTCGACACCGCCGCAGCGTGCGCCGTCGCAGACGAAGCTGGGCAGGACCACTTTCTCCCGGAGCTTTCTTTCTATGCTTCACTTGCGCGCCAATGCTTCATCAACGAGTATATATTCCGCGTCAACGAGCCGGAGGCTCAACAAGCCAATGAGCTGAAAGATCTCTTGGTAACTGCACTTCAGAGAGGGACTCCTGTGCCGCCGCTCGTGCTGGTGGCCGTCGCAGCTTATTTTCCGCTTGCGTCCTTGGCACTGTCCCCTGCCCTGTGGAATCGCCCGTGGCCCGAACCGGTAGGGGCGGTCGTAGCGCAACAGGTCCATGAACCGGAGAGAGAGCGAGAGCTGCGGGCCGCCATTCCCTGCCTGACTATGATTGCCGATGCTGTCTCGCACGCCGTGCAAAAGCAGTACGAAAAGCATCCCTATCCGCGCTGGGTGACGGCGGCGCCTGCCCCGAAGGCGATGACAATCACCCAATATTTATCAAGGAAGTTCCCGTTATCGTCGTTCGATCGGCGCCACGGGAAGTCGCCCGTTGAACTACTGATTGCGGGCTGCGGCACCGGCCAGCATGCGATCGAAGTCGCGCAGACCTTCAAGGACGTGCAAGTGCTCGCGGTAGATCTTAGCCTGAACAGTCTCACTTACGCTTGGCGCAAGACGCAGGAGTCTGGGATAACCTGCATCGCATACGCCCAGGCCGATCTGCTCGAGATAGGATCGCTTCGCCGCCAGTTTGATGCCATCGACGCCGGGGCGGTCCTCCATCATCTCGCTGATCCGTTCGGAGCGTGGAAAAGACTTTTATCGGCGCTTCGGCCAGGCGGCTTTATGCGGTTGGGATTCT
>Ga0207043_1099_pt1 | contig 11416 bp, 7 predicted proteins | sample Alteio_BWMinCont_71_FD_153304 | JGI IMG/M metagenome (GOLD analysis project Ga0207043, IMG submission 153304) | Enriched cells from forest soil in Barre Woods Harvard Forest LTER site, Petersham, Massachusetts, United States -... | ecosystem: Environmental > Terrestrial > Soil > Temperate forest >... | reverse complement strand
AGATCGGGTCGTTTGTCCCTGCTTCTCATGCACATCTTGGCATTGTCGACAAGGTGTTTTCACGCATTGGAGCTAGTGACGACTTATCCAGAGGTCAGTCAACATTTATGGTCGAAATGACGGAAACCGCCTATATTCTCAATAGCGCCACAGACCGCTCTCTCGTTATTTTGGATGAAATCGGCCGGGGAACGAGCACCTACGACGGGATTTCCATTGCCTGGTCCGTCGCAGAATACTTGTTAACCACCGAAAATAAGATGGCAAAAACTCTCTTTGCCACTCACTATTGGGAGCTAACAAAACTGGAAGAAAAAATCCCCGGAGCTGTCAACTATCATGTTGCGGTTCATGAAAATGGCGATGCCATTATTTTCCTGCGTAAAATTGTTCGCGGGGGCACAGATAAAAGCTATGGGATTCATGTGGGAAGGCTGGCAGGGCTACCCCCAACAGTGATTGCAAGGGCAAAAGAGATCCTGGTGCATCTCGAAGAAAACGCCAATCAAAAAACGGCATTCGAGCCGACCTCAACCAGGCATCCAGTGAAAAAAAGTAAAGCCAAAAGCATGGGGGATCAGTTCCAAATGACTTTTTTCGGATAAAAACTGAAAGGCGAGTCAATGATTCCCGCTAAAAACCTCGTGCCCTGCATACATGCCCGCTGCTTAAATGTATGTGGCCGATAGGCCGGGAAACGCAAAGGCGCAAAGACGCAAAGTTCGCAAAGAGAGGTTTTGAGACTAGAAGAGGATGGGTTGTGTTGTACCTAGAAGAAATCAGTTTTGCAAAAGCCTCTATATACCCTCTTTTCATAGATATAACCTCTCTTTGCGAACTTTGCGTCTTTGCGCCTTTGCGTTTCCGGCCTATCGCCTACATACATTAAGCGACTGGCATGCTAGTATTTACTGACAGCCTCGAAGGGTTGCAATGAGCAAACATCGATGGAAATCCGCGGAAAAAATCTCCTACTCTTCCACGGTTTCATATTTTTTATTGACATCCTTTTTACGAAGTGATAACAGAAAGTTGTCCCGATTATTAAACCCAATAACACCTTCAAGGAGGATCGTATGGACAACAAAAAACCTCAATCAAAAGCCCCTAATACACAACAAAAACAACCACAACAACCATTTAGCAAAGCACCTCAATCACAGCCAGGCAAAGCAGCTCCTGCTCAACAGAAAAAACCAGGCGCAGGCTGGTAAGCAATTTTCGTGAAAATCATGCAAACCTCTCAAACATAATTGTTTAAGAGGTTTGCCCCTCTTTCCTTCCATAAAATCTCTGTCCATTATCCTCATAATCTGTTAGACTCAATCGCGAAATGATTTATCAGTTTGGAGACTGCTATGACGCCTTATACCGGCTTGGCCGCCCGTCATGTCAATAGCTACCATCAGAGCAGCAGCCTGCTTTTTCAGTTTATTCTGTTAGAATTTATCGAAGCCTGCACCGAAATCCATCGTCTCGACAGCTTGCGGCATCGCCCCCTCTCTTCTTTATCACCGGATGGAGCTGTTGGTCATCAAGCAGCAGAATCCTCCTTCCATCTTATTGAGAAATCCCTGACCAAATTAGCCGGATCTCCAAAAGATCATATGAGGCTATTTTCCTGGAATTTTAGCGAAGGATTGTTATCCAAACTTCGCTCATACTGCATACTTTTCCTTCAAAATGACGACACGAATGAAAAAGAGTTGATTGCTATCCAGCATTATGTGGATAAAATTTGGCAAGCCTGTGTGCAAGCGATGGAGGCTATTCAGGAAAACCCTCAAGAACGCCCCATCTTGCTTATTGCTTTGGATAAAGCACACGCAGCGATGCAACGGTTGGCAAAGCTTATTACCCGCCTGATTTATCAATTCCGGGACGATGAAAATGTGATCTTTTACGTGCTGCGTCACCACCAAATTTTCGATCAGTTATATGGACAACGATTTACAGCAAAGCTCTTAGGCAAAATCTATCCTAAAGGTTTGAAAGAGGTCCATTTACTGCTCACAAAAAAATATCAACAACGGGGTTTTGATCACCTCATGTCAGTCATTGCTGCTTTCATCAAAGAAGTTGAGGCTTCGTTGCACGGATGAACTCCGCACAAGAAGCCTATAGAGAGCTTGTGGCGCTCTCTAAAAAGTACCTTTTACAAGAATATGCAATCACTGATCGGATCCTTTCCGAAAGGGAGAGCTATAGCTACTTCGCCTCTTTTGCCCAGCAGCAACGACGTGTGAAGCAGGACGAACAAAATCGACCGCATCCGCCGCAAAAAGGAAGTCATCCACAACCTCCCCCTTCGTTCTCTGCCAATCATCAGAAACCGCTTCCCTCTTCTTCACCTGATGCCCCTCTTCCTAAGCCTTCTATAGCGACTTCTACCCATCAACAGAAACCGATCATGCCTCCTGCTCCTCATTATCCTGCCGCCTCGGCCGACCCTGTCCATCCTGTTCCTCCCACTACTATAAGGGAGCCCTCTGCTCATCATGTGCCACCTTCTTCTAAGCCCGCGTCTGATATCCCTCCTGCACCATCCGCGCCTGCTCCATCTCCTGTTCAATCTGGGTCACCTGTTCAACATGCGACTAAAGGCAGATTCCAGCTCGAACCACCATCAGCGGTGCAACCTGTTCCTTTTGAAGAGCTCCGTAAAATCATTCAGGAAAAGCTGCCGAGGGTCTCTTTAGTTGACCGCCTACCAGACGATACAGAAGCCCGAAAAGAAGCCAGACGGTGGGAAGCTCCTCCTCAGAGACCTCAGGTATGGATTCTCTCCTGGAATGACACTCCTAAGCAATCAGCATTCCTTGTTAACATTGAGAAGGCGCTTGCCGTGTATGGGATCCATGCGCAAATTGGCAATGCCCTTAAGTTTGAACAAGGGGATAAGTGGGAGGAGCTCCTCCGTTCTTCCGAATTGCAGTTGGTCATCATCAGTGGTCCCGCCTTTCATCAGCTCACTAAACTGAAAAAGCATTATAAAGAGGATACACGGAAAGGAGTGCATGAACTTGATGGGCGGCCGCTTCTTCTCCTTTCCGATCTGAGTTTTTACTTAAAAGAGCCCGCTTTTAAACCTGCATTATGGGGCACATTGAAACAACTGCTCCCATTGACTCCCCCTCGTCCATGATCCTACAAACGCCAGTTCAAGATGGTAAAGTGATGCAAGATTTTGAGTTAGAACCACTAACAGCCGGGGGTGATCATTCCCAAAAGGTGAAGGCGCCCCCGGCTGTTAGTGGTTATGGCTCAAAAGATTGCGTTAATTTGCCGTCTTCAACTGCCGTTTCTGGGATGAACCCTCCTTTCGTTAAATTTGCTTCTGTTATCCTCGATGTTGCTGTCGACAAGCTGCTGGACTATGGTCTGACTGCAGACCAGGCTTCCGTTGCCAAACGAGGGATGCGCGTCGAAGTACCCGTGAAAGGGCATCTACGTATGGGATATCTCTATTCCATTAAAGACACCCCCGATTTCCCTAAAGTGCAAGGGATCAACCGGTTTGTTGTCGAATCGGAACTCATCACGGAAGATTTGTTTGAGCTCGCCATCTGGATGTCGAAATACTACTGTGTCACATTGCGCGAAACCTTCCAAATGATGCTTCCTGCTGTGATCAGAAAAGAGACTTCGCATAAGCAGCAGCTCTTCGTCATGAGAGGCAAAACACGCGAAGAGCTCAAAGAGCACTGCGAAAACATACGCAACCAATCTTCCTCTCAGGCGGCTGTCCTTGATGTCATGCTGCAAGTCAAAAAGGGAATCCTTCTTTCCGAACTTTTGGAACAGACAGGGGGCTCGAGAAGTCCCGTGAACACTTTGGCAAAAAATGGATGGCTCCATGTCGATATCGTACGGGTCGACCGCTCCCCTCTTATCAATGAAGAGTATTTCCAAACCAAACCTAAAGTGCTAAATCCTGAACAGGCGCAAGCGCTTTCGAGCATTCAGAAAACGCTGCATGATAAACGTTTTGCCACTCATCTTCTCTACGGAGTGACAGGAAGCGGAAAAACCGAAGTGTACCTCCAGGCAATAGACGCCGCGCTTAAACTGGGCCGGGCAACCTTGATGCTCGTTCCTGAGATCTCACTGACTACTCAAACGATCGAACGGTTTCGCAGCCGTTTTGAAGGAAAAATCGCCATCCTGCATCATCGCTTAAGCCAGGGAGAGCGATTCGATGAATGGCATAAAATCCGCCGCGGCGAAGCACAAATTGTGATCGGAGCACGATCTGCAGTGTTTAGTCCGATACAGCACCTGGGACTCATCATCGTCGATGAAGAACACGAACACTCCTACAAGCAAAGTGAAAGCGCTCCCTGCTATCATGCACGGGATATCGCAGTGATGCGCGGTAAAATGACAAATAGTGCAGTGATCCTTGGCAGTGCCACTCCCTGCCTGGAGAGCTTCCACAATGCCTCAAAGGGGAAATACACGTTAAATACCCTCAACAAACGGGCCGACATCGCCTCTATTCCCAGCTTTACAATTGTCGATATGCAACGGGAATTTGAAAGAAATAAAGGGTACACCAACTTTTCAGAACCCCTCCTGCAAGGAATCAAAGAGAGGCAAGCAAAAGGGCAGCAAACCATCCTCTTCCTTAACCGACGCGGCTACCATACGACATTGCTATGCCAGGGCTGCGGACAATCCGTAGGCTGCGCCCATTGCGCCGTATCGCTCACTTTCCATCTGGGACATAACCATCTCGCTTGCCATCTTTGCGGATATACTGTCGCACCCCCACCCACGGACTGCCCTGGATGCCGCAAAGGACAAACGATGAAATTCCGCGGTGTAGGCACCGAGCAAATCCAAAAAGCCCTTCATGCCATCTTCCCCGATATCCGCACGATTCGGATCGATGCGGATTCCACAAAGCACAAAGGGAGCCAGCAGAAATTGCTGCGCGACTTCGGTTCCGGGAAAGCCGACCTTCTCATCGGCACTCAAATGATCGCCAAAGGGCTCCACTTTCCGGAAGTGACACTCGTGGGGGTACTCAACGGCGATGCAGGCCTTACCATCCCGGACTTCCGCGCTTCTGAAACCACCTTCCAGCTGATCACACAGGTCGCAGGGCGCGCCGGAAGGGGACAAAGCAAAGGAGAAGTGATCGTTCAGACCTCCTCCCCGACCAACTCCACGATCATGCTGGCGGCCAGCCAGGACTACGCCAAATTTTACGAAGAAGAGATGAAAGTCAGGGAAATGTTCGGCTACCCCCCATTCTCCAGCCTTGCCAAACTCACTTTTTCCGGTCCTTCCGAAACAGAGACACGCCAAATAGCCGAAAGATTCCGACAGCAGCTGACCCAATATTTGCCGCAAGACTTCACCATCCATCCGGTGATTCCCTCCGGTCATGCCAAAATCAAAGATAAATTTCGGTTTCAGCTGCTTCTACGCGGACCAAACATCTACCCCATGGCGCAGGCAATCCACAAAGCAAGAGAGCAAATGTTGATTCCCAAAAGAGTGCATGTGCTGGTTGATATCAATCCGACCTCAACGTTTTGAGCTGCAGGACACACAGGACGCACAGGAAGAAAAGAAGCAGAAAACAGAAATGGTAAGGTAATATTATTCCCTCAAGATGGATCCGAAATTGAAGTTCAGAAAAGTACCCGAGGTGCAGGCCCGATTGGCAACCATACATGTCAGGGAATTATGATGCATAATTGTTTGGCTGTCGAATACGACGAAAAAAATCCAAAAGTACTCGGTTTAGCCAATCAACGAATATGGGAAAGGGATGATATTGTCCTGCACAAAAGCGAAACGCGCACCAGAGAAATCAGAGGAAAGGTAAAGAGTCTGAACACTGGATTAAAACATTAAAGAATATCGGACATCCTCCAAAAGGGGAACGGTGGGTAAGTGTAGGAGACCGAGCAAATGATATATATGAGTTTTTTTCCGGAATAACAACATTAGGATGGGATGCAGTTGTTAGAGCATCACAAGATCGGTGGTAACGCTCGAGAAAAGCAGCCGTTTGAATTTTATTCTTTTGTTTGACCTCATTTTTTGGCATGGTTCAAAAAGGTTCGAAAAAAGGTAACACTATGATTGGGGTCATGATTGGGGTCAGGCATGTCATTCTGTCATTCGATGGGGCTAGGATTGGGGTCAAGCCTGCCATTCTGCCATTCAGGGATTTATTTTAGAGAAAACCATCGAGTCACCCCTGAATGACAGAATGACATGCTTGACCCCAATCCTAGCCCCATCGAATGGCAGAATGGCAAGCCTGCCCCCCATCTATAGTGTTACCTACATTTGAACCATGCCCATTTTTTTCACACAATCGCCCCAAAGTTAACGTGCTTGCTGCCCCCAATCTAAGCAACTGGTTTTGGTTTTCTAGAATGACTCCCTATTCTTCTGGAGCCAATAGAACCGCTCATTTTAATGCGCCTTGGCATTCCCTTCTTTCTTGTACGATTTTCTAAAATGAGATTATATCCTAAAACATCCATTAGGTTCGCAAAGGTTTTTAAAGTGAGATTATCCCTTTTACCGCTTCTTATATCTTGAATAATGGCAGCCGATATTCCAGCTTGTTTAGCTAGGCTTCGAATAGATATCTTATCTTCAGTCATAACAGCCAATAAGAGTTCTGAAAGCACAAGTTCATGATAAGATTTATCATAAATCTCTTTGAACTCAGAATCTTGCATTAATTCATCATAGGTTGTCATGGATTCTTGCTTATCTTTTTTATTCATAATACTCACCATTTTTAATTCTTATTTCATAATCCTTTTGACATCTCATTGCTCGTTCCTTTTCATTTAAAGGTAAATCATCTCGCTTTTTTTCAAATCCGTTTGTGACGATGATTTTTTGTCCTTCAAAAAAGAAGCATAAGAAACGATGAGGTTTTGGCTTAAAGGCATATATTCCATCACCTTCATGACGAAATTTTTGTATGTTTAAAATCTTCCCTTCTTTAGAAATTAACTCAAACAAGCGAAAAGTTTGGACTTTCTCAAGTGTATCTAAAGATTTGAAGTACTCTAAAGCAGGAATTTTTCCTTCTTCTGTGTAATACCATTCAACGGTAAATTTAGTGCCTTCATAAGCAATATGTTTTTTCGATAATGTCATGTGTCTCTGGCTGCTTTTTTTCTATTTTTAGAATAGCAGAAACACCATTTGAGTGCAACAATATATTAGTACACTATTCTAGAACTCCTTAACGCGGAGCAATCCAGTCCCCTGGCCTGCGCTGTCAGGGCGAGACGCCCTGACCACCTTTTGCCTCTTTAACCAGTTGGATTAATTTTCTTCCTGCTTCGTGGAAAGTTTCATCTGGTGAGGCCAATGCTTGCTCGCCTAGCTCAATAGCTGCTTCAAAACCTAGTCCTTTTTGCACTACCTCTTGCATTAACTTGAGGCCTAAGAGTTGTACAGATGAATCCTTGCTCTGTATCATTTTCCTAGCAAAAGCAATGACTTCTTCCACTACCTCGCTTGGCTTGTCTGCTTTTCTAATAATTTGTGTCACTAATCTGACACTTTGCTCTGGGTGATCTAGTTCAAAGTTAGCAACAGCAATCATCGCTTTGACTGCTTGCCCTTTGTCCAAAAGAGCATCTAAAAGATCATACATTTCTTTAGGGATATATTTTTCCTGAGCCACTCTCTGCATAATCACCTCAATCGAAAAATCAATTGCGTGACCTTTTATGACAAGTTCTTTTAGCAATTCGAAAGGGTAAAGTTCTTCTTTGAATCCCTGCTCAGCCATTGCCATCGCTTCTGTGAAGCCGTATCCTTTAGAGACTAAAGTACTCATGAACCGCATGCTTGCGTTATGCACCCACAGCAGCGAGCTATTCATTCCAGCTTGTGCCATTGCCATCGCTTCTTTGACCCCATATCCTTTAGAAACGACAGCCTGCATCAGTTCAAACCCTTTGTCACAGATAGACATGGATCTGCTTTGCACGGCTATACCTGCACAAGCGATCGCTTCGTCTAACAATTCATGTAATCCATCTGCTTTTTCAACCGCTTTTATCATGAACGCGACGCTTTCAATTGGTGCAGCACGAGCAACAGCGATCGCCGCTTTAAATCCTTGTCTCTGATCCAGAAGAGCTTCTAGAAGATTAAAGACTTCTCTGCCAAGCCAGCGCTCTTGAGCCGCCATTTGTAAAATAACCTCGGTGGCTATGTCCATTCCTTGACCTTTTATAACAAGCTCTCGAAGTAATTCTAAGGTGGCGTCTCGCACGAATAACGCATCTTTAGTACCCTGTTCAGCTATCGCAATTGCCTCTTTGAATCCGTGCCCCTTAGAGACCAACTGACTCATGAGTCTAACGCTTGCTGAACGAACTCCTTCCTCATCTTGATTCCTCATTCCAGTTTGAGCTATTGTAATCGCTTCTTTAAATCCATGATTATTATAGAAAACGAGAGCTAGCATTAGACCAATACTACGCCCTTGAACTTCAGGAGAGTCATCCGCTATTCCTTTTTCTGCCATTGCAGTTGCTTCCGCAAGCCCTTTCATTTTGTATTCTACAACCCACTTCATGAGTGAAAGGCTATCTAAACGGATCTTTCTATTAAGAATGTTATCGCGGTCACTTAAGAGCATTCCTTGTTGCGCAGTAGCAATTGCCGCTGCAATTCCTTGCTCTTGATCCATCATTTTCTTCATCAATTCACGGCTTTCCCTGCGAACGGCCTCATTGATATCAAGGCATCCTTTGCTAGCAAAAGAGAGAACAGCCTCCATGTTGGATCCTTGCTCTGCAATCGCTTCCATTATTCCAATACTACACAAGCGATTCTCTTGGTTTACATCCTGAAATCCCTGATTGGCAATCTCAATTGCTTCAGAAAGCGTTTGTCCTTTCAAGGCGAGATCAATTGTAAGACGTAGACTATTCAAACGAATTGCACTATTAACATCTTGAACACCTTGACGGGCTATCTCAATAGATCTTTTAAAGCTTTGTTCTTTAGCAACCAATTTATCGGTTAATTCAATCCCTTCCAAACGGACACTTACATTTTCATCTCGTATGGCCTTTTCAGCCATATCCATTGCTTCAGCAAATCCTTTTCCTCTTGACACAAGCTCCTTCATAAATTCGAGACTAGCTTCACGGATAATAGCATCATTGCTTTTAAATCCTGTTCCTGCAATTTCGATCGTCTCATCAAATCCTTGGCCTTGATCCATCAAGTCGCTTAATAAGCGAAGCTGGCTACCTTCAATAGAAGGAGTAAGATCTTTCATCACCTGTCTGAGGATTGAAATGGCTATATCAAATCCTTTTCCTCTTTTTACAATGCTACTCATAAGCTGGATTAATGCGGCCGTTGGTGACATCTGATGGTCATTGACAATGGTAAGAGCTAGTTCCAATCCCTGTTCTTTTTGAACGACCGCGTTCATAAGATTTATGGTTGTCCTTCGGATGTTAGCATTTGGATCTTTAATTCCCTGTTCTATCATTGTCAGCGCTTCTTTAAATCCATGATCCCTCTCGACAGTGAGTCTTAAGAGAATTAAGCTTCTCACACGTGTGTGTACATCCGTATCTTGAAATCCTGTTCGTGCAATAGCGATTGCCTCTTCTAATCCTTTGTTAAACGTGACAACTGCAGACATCAAGCGTATGCTCTTCAAACGGTCTTGAGGATCTGCGCTGTCTATCCATTCTTTAGAACGTTCAACAGCAGCATTAAGCCCCATCTTTACAGCTACAGTCTTTGTCAATTCGACACATCTTTTTTGCACTTCAATGTCTGAATCTTTCATTCCTTCTGCCGCTAACGTGATGGCAAGATCAAAACCTTCGCCTTTGGACACAATATCCTCAATCAAATCAAGGCGGGCCATGGTCACTTCTCGGCTTGTTTTCCCTGTGTCTAATGTTAAAGCAGCGATTGCTTCTTGAACTCCCTGATTATGATTCGTGATTAAAAACTTATAAAGATTCAATTCAGGAAGACCTGGAGGAGTGTGACGCTCGCTTAAGCTTGAGAGGATCTTTTCGCTAATACCCTGTGGGGACAGATTACGCCTGTCTGCTAGTCTGCCTAATACACCGCTTTCCAGAATTACAGAAAGGCTCATTTCCAGCAGGAACAACCATTCTTTCTTTGCTAAATCAAAGGCTTCGGCATCATTGATCTTCCAGGAAAAATGCATCTCTTGGTCTGCCATGTGAACAGGTTCAGACAGAGGTAGACCTAAATGATCCAGCATCCAAAGGATTGTTTGGCTGACTCCCCATCGTGTGCGGGCGGGTCCTAGAAGAAATCCTTTTAAGGTCGTTTCTCCGGTTTGTTTATTATACTCGATTCTCATCTTGGCAGCGTGGTTTCTAAGAGGGATATTGTATTCCGCTACAACTCCGGTCTCGCTTACCCCTAAATTGCTCCTTTCAATACGCCTTCCAAAGCTTTGATCGACATGTGTCAACATATGCTTGAGCAAGTCTGGAAAAGGCGCTGCCTCTAAGCTCTTAGTTTGGTATAATTGGTTGCTGTTGTAGTTGAGAAGTGCGAGAAGGTTTTGGTGGCACAAGGTAAACAAGTCTTCCAGGTGTTCAGGATAATGGCGTGAAAATTCCGTATTGGAACCAAGCATGGCTGCGACAACACTAAATTCCCTTGAAGGATCCAAATGAACAACATCATTGGCGGGCATTGCATCAAACAACTCTTTCATCTTAGCTAAATAGGTGGGGGTGGGCCAGGCTTCATGTGTAGGAATTCCGGCAGTATCCAGGGTATTCCCCCAATCGAGCAGTAGATCGAGATAGGGACCCAACATCTGCTTAAACACTTTTGGTTTATCTTCTCGGGACCATTGGGAACTGCTTTTCATGGCTTTAATTGAGAGGTCGAAGGTATCGACAAGCTCTCCCATGACTTTGAGGGCTAAGGTCTTACTCATGGGAGAACTGCTGCGCAATTGCTCTGCCAGGGTTCCTTCGGGACCCAAATTAGCCTGAGACTTCACCTGCTCCACTTGACTTTGCAGCCATTTCCATCCTTTTTGAAACGTTTCCGGGTTGCTAAAGAGATCGATTTGCTTTTGCTTTGCGGAGAGGGCCTGATTTAAAGAAAGAAAATGATTTAAAAATGGCTCTTCCTTAGTGGGTAAGGCATTTAAAAGCTCATGGAATCTTTCTGATGGAGTGGCTGCATCAGTCTGACTAAAGGCAAACGTCAACCAAGTAGGCAGCAGCTCCGTTTTCTCCAGGTTTTCCAGCATCTTGTGGAATTGAGTTAATTGTTCTTTTGTGATTTGTCCCGCTTCCGCCAGAGGTTCGAGGGTTTTGAGGAAGTCGACCCAGGCCTTTTGTGTTTCGGGGAGGAGCGCTTCGGAGCCCAGTGTCACCAGATCGGCGAA
>Ga0207043_1063_pt2 | contig 11454 bp, 6 predicted proteins | sample Alteio_BWMinCont_71_FD_153304 | JGI IMG/M metagenome (GOLD analysis project Ga0207043, IMG submission 153304) | Enriched cells from forest soil in Barre Woods Harvard Forest LTER site, Petersham, Massachusetts, United States -... | ecosystem: Environmental > Terrestrial > Soil > Temperate forest >... | reverse complement strand
TAAAAAATTTATTAAAAATGTTATTATATCTAAATTATATTAAGGTTTTATAAAGAGCTGTTTTTTTAAGACATGGTTCAAAAAGACTCAAAAATAAGTCACACTTACTTTGGAGTGCGTGTGACTTGTCACCGCTTTTGCAGGAGCCGACTTGTCGGCTCCCGCGCGTCCGACAAGTCGGACGAGCGGAAAGCGGTGACAAGTCACGCGCACTCCAAAATTTATGCGCAATCTAATGTTACCTTCATTTGAACCATGCCATTTCTAGTGATAAAAATTTAACAAGTGTAAACAAAGATGTTTACAACAATTAAAAGAAAAGTAATAATATGCAAAATATTAAGCATGTTGTTTTTTTAAAAAACGGTTTCAAATATGAGATTATTAAGTCATAAGTTCTATGCGTGTTGTCCTCTAACAAACACAAGTCAAAAATCAAACTTTGAAGCCAGTGGAAGTATAAATGTCCCCACCAAGGCAATATCACCCAAAAAGGATACAAACACCATTCTTAATGGGGTTAGAAACGCTTCGATCGCCATCAGTGTTTTATTGGGGTGCTCCTTAATGACAACCGGCCGAAGAGAAGACCTCCTGGATGGCATTGCAATTGCAGCCGGAGGCACAGCCCTAACAACGCTATTTTTAGGACTATTTAATGTTGCTAAGAAGCAAACGACTGTCGGAAAGAAACACCTAACCACTGCATTGTCTTTAGCTGTTTTGGCCGGTCTTTCCCTTAAACTTAGTAACAGTCTCGAACCTTCACAAGCTACCTCTACGACACCTTCTTCATTATCAATACCAGGACCTGTATATGAAACATGGTTTAAGGCAAATAAAGGGATCATTGATCAGTTGAAAACAATGGAGGCTCCGGGTCCTGCCCTAGGGGCTTTGCAGGGTATGGCCCTTCTAGAGCCCCATATGATGGTGCGCTCAGGCTGGTATGAGCAGGCGCGATTTTCCGGCAATCCCAAAAACTACGGTTTTGACACCATCGAGAATACCATGTCTGAGAAGCATCCCGTACTCTTGCTTCCTGGAGCCATAGGTACCTGGAATTATTTGGGGGATCTAGCAAGGTCATTAAAACAAGCGGGAATCCCAGTTTTTACTATTGATACAGGAGCCGGAGCTACATCAGATGACAAACTCAAAAGAGTAAATAAGAAAATTCTCGAGATTCGGACATTGTATCAAAATTCTACATCTGTGGATATTGTCGCTCATTCCATGGGAGCCAATTTAGCCTTGGCCGTTGCATACGATGAAGCAAGCGTCTTTATTGATGCCGAAGGCAACCTTGCCTTTCGAGAAGATAAACCGCTCGAAGCAAACCCGTTAGTGAGGAAGATCATTACGTTAGCTAATCCATTGATTAAAAGCGAAGTGGAGTCCTTAAAGCAAATTGAAAAGATCGATCATTTCTTCAATATCATCGCTAAATATGACGGGATCATGGGGCATAAGCAGCCTGGATTAGTTGGTGATGTGGCGCATCAGGCTGAAGAGGTTGAAAACGGTCATATTGGCATCGTCTTTGATTCTGAAGTGCATCAAAAAATTATTCACAAGCTTTCAACTGTTTAAAACAGCAGGAAAAATAAATGCGTTTAAAACATACTTTTAAATAGGGTCTGAGCAAGTTAGAAGTAGGGATTATTTGCACAAATATCATCATTTTTTAACAGGATAAGCATAAAGCCGCATGCGGCTTTATGCTTATACTATTTTTTGCATTTCGAATCGCTGTAAAACTGCGAATATGCTTGCTCTATAACTCAGATTTATACACAATCGTGAGTTATAGAAAAGAGGTCTATCGCTCATGGTTTGGAATTGGGAACTGCCTAATTGGCCCCATTTTAGTTATCATTCCGATCTTATTTTGTCGAAAGAAAGACAATTTCTTCTCAATGTCGGCGCTGCCGTTGCCTCTTTAAAAAATATTAGCACAGAAGAATACGACCAGTTTGTGGTCGAAATCCTATCTAGCGAAGGGCTGGAAAGTTCCAGGATCGAAGGGGAGATTCTCGATAGGGAAAGCATGCAATCTTCAATTCGAAGACATTTCGGATTGCCGTCTATTTCCAAGCCAGAACAAAACAAAGAATCGGGGATGAGTAAACTTCTATTTAGCGTTTACGAATCCTTTGACAAACCTCTCACTCATGACATGCTCTTCGAATGGCATACCTATCTATTTGAACATGCTTCTCGCGATATGTCTTTTGGTCGCTACCGCACTCATGAAGAACCGATGCAGATCATTTCACGGCGATACGATTCTCCCACCGTTTTTTTTGAAGCGCCTCCCTCGAATAAAATGGATGGCGAGATGAGTACGTTTGTTGATTGGTTTAATAACTCCCACTCAGGTTCTATTTTGGCTCGTGCTGCTATTGTCCATGTCTATTTTGAAAGTATCCATCCATTCGAAGATGGGAATGGAAGGATTGGCCGGGCCTTAGTAGAAAAAGTTCTTTCTCAGGGGATTGAAAAACCGGTGCTTATTGCCGTATCTAAAACATTAGAAAAACGGAAAAAAGACTATTATGATGCTCTTGGACGTTGTAATCACACACTAGAGATTGGTCATTGGGTAGAATTTTTCTCGGATGTGATCATACAAGCTCAGCAAGACTCATTAAGTCAGCTTTACTTTTTGATCAAAAAATCAAGAATTCTCACGGCATTGAATGGACAACTCAATTTCAGGCAAGAGAAAGCTTTACTGAGAATCTTTGCCGAAGGTCCGGCGGGCTTTCAAGGGGGGATGAGTGCAGATAAGTATATTGCGATCACTCATGCTTCTCGGGCGACCGCGACACGCGATCTTGCTGATCTTGTTGAAAAAGGTGCTCTTGTGAAAACGGGCGAATTGCGGCATAGGCGCTATTGGTTAAATCGAGGTTGAAAGTCAAAGTCTTGACAAAAACGTAGGTTTTATTCCAAACTCTCTCTGTTAACCTGATATTCTTTGGCGGCCATGTTTTGTGGTGTAAAAAAGCCTTTTAGGCGTATCTTGAAATCGTTACTTGGAAAAACATGAGTAAAACCAATTTTAAAAGCACTTTTTCTCAGCAGCATCAACAGAAAGTGGACGAACTTGTCGCTCTCGCTAAAGAGCAAGGATTCATCACTTACGAGGAAATCAATGAAATCCTCCCGATGACATTTGACTCCGCGGATCAGATTGATCAGGTGCTGATATTCCTCAGCGGGATGGACATTCAGATCTTCAATCAAGCCGATGTGGAGAGGCAGAAGGAAAAGAAAAAAGAAGCGAAAGAGCTGGAGGGACTGCCGAAACGCGCTGAAGGGACACCCGATGATCCCGTCAGGATGTATCTGAAAGAGATGGGATCCGTTCCTCTTTTGACTCGCGAGGAAGAAGTGGAGATCTCGAAGCGTATTGAAAAAGCGCAAATTCAAATTGAGCGGATCATCATGCGTTTTCGCTATTCGACTCGCGAAGCCATTTCGATCGCCACCTCTTTACTGCAAAATAAAGACCGTTTTGACAAGTGCATTAGCGAAAAAGAGGTCTCAAACAAACAAGAGTTCATGTCTATTCTTCCTAAGCTATGCACATTGCTCAAGCAGGAAGATGCTCATTTAGAGACATTGCTACAGCAACACGAAGCGCATGAAACGAAAAAGCAAGACCGGGTCAAATTAGCGGAAGATATCGAAAAGAGTCGTATCCTTTCACAAGCTTATTTACGACGACTCCATTGCCGCCATAATATCATCGATGACTTTGGGGAGTTGATCCTACGCGCGTATGACAGATTTTTATTCCTCGAAAAAGAAATCAACGAGCTCATCCCACGTGCAGAACGCAATAAATTTGCGGCATCCAAACTAGCGGCCCTAAGGCGGCGCTTGCGCAAAAGGGAAATTGCTGCTGGCCGCTCCTTAGACGATTTCAAAAAAGATGTCCGGATGCTGCAGCGCTGGATGGACAAAAGCCAGGAAGCCAAAAGAGAGATGGTGGAGTCAAACCTCCGTCTGGTGATTTCTATCGCGAAAAAATACACCAACCGCGGCCTTTCTTTCCTGGATCTGATCCAGGAAGGCAATATGGGACTAATGAAAGCGGTGGAGAAATTTGAGTATCGCCGCGGCTATAAATTTTCAACCTATGCCACTTGGTGGATCCGTCAGGCTGTCACTCGCGCGATTGCCGATCAGGCGCGTACCATTCGTATTCCTGTACATATGATTGAGACCATCAATCGAGTGTTGCGCGGCGCGAAAAAACTAATGATGGAAACGGGAAGAGAACCAACGCCGGAAGAATTGGCTATTGAGCTCGGATTAACATCAGAGCGTGTCAGGGAAATTTATAAAATCGCCCAACACCCGATCTCGCTGCAGGCAGAGGTCGGCGATGGGGGCGAAAGCCAGTTTGGCGATTTTCTTGAGGACACCACAGCGGATTCGCCTGCTGAAGCGACAGGCTATTCGATCTTAAAGGACAAGATTAACGAAGTGTTAGAGACGCTCACCGACCGGGAAAGCAAAGTCTTAATCCAGCGCTTTGGATTGCTGGACGGAAAGCCCAAAACTCTCGAAGAAGTCGGAATCGAATTTAATGTGACAAGAGAGCGTATCCGCCAAATCGAAGCAAAAGCGCTGCGCAAGATGCGGCATCCGACGCGCTCCAAGCAGTTGAAGGCATTCCTAGATCTACTTGAAGCCGAATAAGCGGTTGCGGTTAAGATGCCAACAGATACTGCAAAACTCGATGTGGAAGCGGCTCTCGACCTCCTCAGCACTTCAGGACCTTTGGCAAAGCATTTAAAAGGCTTTGAAGCAAGGCATGAACAAAAAGAGATGATGCGCAATGTGGTCGATGCCTTTAATGGCGACCACGTAGCCTTGATTGAAGCGGGGACCGGTACGGGGAAAAGCCTGGCTTATTTGATTCCTGCTCTTCTTTGGGCTGCAGAAACAGGCGAAAGGACCGTTGTCTCGACCAACACTATTACCCTCCAGGAGCAGCTGCTCCAGAAAGATATCCCTCTTATTTGCAAAGCCCTTAACCTGAGCCTTAAGGCTGTTCTGGTAAAAGGAATGCACAACTATGTGTGCATGCGGAAATTATCGGATGCCCAGCAAGAACTTCTTCTAGTAAGCCCCCAGGAGGTTGAAGAGCTACAGAAAATTGAAGTTTGGCAAGCATCGACTCAAGAAGGCTCTCGCTCTTCTTTGCCTTTTGCTCCATCTGCAGCTACTTGGGAAAGAGTATCAGCTGAAAACGATGCGTGCAACCGCAATAATTGCTCTTATTACCAGCAGTGCCATTTCTTCAAAGCACGGCGGCAGGCTTCGGAAGCGCAGATCCTGATAGTTAACCATCACCTGCTGTTTGCTGATCTTGCCTATCGCGCCGAGAATGGAAATTTCAAAGACCAGGCTATTCTTCCCCCTTACACACGGATCATTCTAGACGAAGCCCATAATATTGAGGATATCGCCACCGATTACTTCGCTTCACGTATCAGCCAATTCGATCTGATGCGATTGACAGCGCGTCTGACAACGGAAAAAAAAGGGCAAGTCAGCGGAAAGCTCCCTTTCTTAAAAGAGAAAATCGCCAACCACTACCGCAACGATTTTTCCGCCGACATCACGTCGATTCTGAACCGTCTTGCTATGGACCTCCCCGGGCTCAAACGAGATCTGCTCCATCAGGCCCATGAGACATTTGGCGCTTTTTTTGAATTCACACAGTCGGCTCAACCGATTTCCGTTGATGAGCATCCCACAGCAGAAAGTAAATTGCGCATTTTACCCTATCACCACACGCACAAGTTTTGGAAAGAGCAACTTGTCCCTTCCTCAAAACTTCTCTGCGAATCGATTTTACGCTACGCCCAAGCCCTTGTGGCATTGGTTAATGATTTGAAACAGCGCAAAGATGCCGCCCTGGATGAACAAATCAAAGCGGTTTGCTTTGAAGTGAGCACTCTGGCTGCCCGTTTAGAAGAAGCCAGCAGTGTATTGGCCAGATTTACAGCTGCCGAATTCCCTCCTGACAAAGTGCGTTGGATCGAAATGCAGCATTTCAAGACGATGATCAATACGACTTTAGTGGATGCGGACCTCGACATCTCGAAAATCCTTGCCGGTCAGCTGTTCAGTCAGTTTTCGACCATTGTGCTCTGCAGTGCTACCCTGACAACAAATCAGCAGTTTCATTTTATCCGTCAACGTTTAGGATTGACCTCGTCGCATCTTCCTGAACGTCAAATTAAAGAGTATATTTATCATTCTCCTTTTGATTTTCAAAAACAAGCACTGCTGGCTATCCCTACAGATATCGCTGAGCCTACCGCCTCTTCCTTTGTCCACGATGCTTCAGAAAAAATCTGGCAGATCATTCAATCAAGCAGAGGGAATGCGTTTGTCCTTTTTACCTCATATACGATGCTCAAAACATGCTTCGATAAGCTGGAAGCCAGGCTCAAAGAACACCGCTTCCATCCCCTCAAGCAAGGAGATGATGACCGACAAACCTTGTTAAACAAGTTCAAAGCGACCAATTACTCGGTCCTGTTCGGCACAGATTCCTTTTGGGAGGGGGTAGATGTAGCAGGGGATGCATTGCGATGTGTCATCATCGTAAAACTGCCGTTCAAAGTCCCAAGTGATCCCCTCATACAAGCACGCTCAGAGGCGATTACAGCACAAGGAGGGGACGCTTTTATGGACTACTCCCTGCCGCAAGCTATCGTGAAATTCAAACAAGGGTTCGGCCGTCTGATACGGCACCAAAAAGATCGCGGCTGTATCATCTGCCTCGATACACGGCTTCTGACCAAACGTTACGGAAAATTCTTTTTAAACAGTCTTCCCAAGTGTCAACAATTCTTTGTGCCCAGCAATGAACTGCAAACCCATATGCAAGAGTTTTACCGAAAGACTCATTTCCTGACTAAAACACAGTAATTCCGCTGAAAGTTGAACCGTACTGACAAGCTAACTTAAACAAGATGGGCATGATCAGGCAGGATGGGCAGGATTAGCTCTTTTATAGGCATGGTTCAAGAAGGCTCAAAAATAAGTCACACTCATTTTGGAGTGCGTGTGACTTGTCACCGCTTTCCCAAGAGCCGACTTGTCGGCTCCCGCGCGTCCGACAAGTCGAACGCGTGAAAAGCGGTGACAAGTCACGCATGCTCTTTCGATCAGAAGATGATCGCGGTCAAAAAAGGAATTTTTCTATGCCCATCCTCCTGGGGCTGATGGTCCTCTTGGAGGTTCAGGTGGAGGTTTTTGAAAGTTTAAAGGGTGTACTTTATGAAAGCTTCTATGCATTTGTAACACCCTATCTGTGCTGCCAATTTTGACAGAAAAAAGTGTATCTGTAAAAAGATCTCCTATGACTGTATCAAGAACGACGATTTCGTCTCCTGGTTTTATAATAAGATCTTCACTATTTAAATCTATTTTGAAGGTGTGAACCGTTTCCCCTGTTTCCGGGAATCGTACTTCTAAGTATAAGGTTTCCCAGGAATAGTTATAATTATAGCCAAGAATATAACCGCGCTCGGTGATTAGACTCCGTGTAGTGCCATCATTAACTGGTATTTTTTCAAAAGCAACTACTTTTCCGGTATATAATGGGGTCATTTCTGATGTCTGTGCTTTATGATCGGATGTCTGCGTTTTATGAAAAGTTCTGTGCATTTGTAACAGTCTATCCTTGCCATTAATTTTGACAAAAAATATTGTGTCTGTAAAAAGATCTCCTGTAACCATATCAAGAACGTCGATTTTATCTCCCGGCTTAATATCTTCCAGAATAACTTTAAGCTGTGCTATCTGGTCGAATGAGTTTCTCGGAAGCTCCACTTCTAAATCCATTTCGAAGGTATGAACTGTTTCTTCTGACTCTGGAAATTGCACTTCTATGATCAAGTTTGCCCAGAGATAGCTATAGTCATAGCCGATGTAACCACCGACTCCCGTCCCCTTTGCTCTTGATGCGGTTCCCCATCCTCCTTTTATTTTTTCAACAGCAATGACCTTGCCGGAGTACAGTGGGGCGGGTTCTGTGGCTTCTATGCAAGGTGAAAAAGAAAACAATAGCAGCATGTAAAAAATAATGTAATGCATAAAATTATCTCATATAAAATTGTTTATTAAATTTCTTTATACTACTATATATTAAAATCAAATAATTTGTCAAGTTAAAAATATAGTCAAGGTAGCAAGGGTGTCTCAACTGTACGTCCTTAAAAAGTTATGGCAAAAAGGTAACAAAGGCGTCCTCGCCCTACCTGTCAGTACACTCAGGACCAAAGTGATCTTAACATCTTATGCTCTTTGCCATAACTTTTTAAGAACGTCCTTATAATTGCTCTTATTACCAGCAGTGCCATTTCTTCAAAGCACGGCGGCAGGCTGCGGAAGCGCAGATCCTGATAGTTAACCATCACCTGCTGTTTGCCGATCTTGCCTATCGCGCCGAGAATGGAAATTTCAAAGACCAGGCTATTCTTCCCCCTTACACACGGATCATTCTAGACGAAGCCCATAATATTGAGGATATCGCCACCGATTACTTCGCTTCACGTATCAGCCAATTCGATCTGATGCGATTGACAGCGCGTCTGACAACGGAAAAAAAAGGGCAAGTCAGCGGAAAGCTCCCTTTCTTAAAAGAGAAAATCGCCAACCACTACCGCAACGATTTTTCCGCCGACATCACGTCGATTCTGAACCGTCTTGCTATGGACCTCCCCGGGCTCAAACGAGATCTGCTCCATCAGGCCCATGAGACATTTGGCGCTTTTTTTGAATTCACACAGTCGGCTCAACCGATTTCCGTTGATGAGCATCCCACAGCAGAAAGTAAATTGCGCATTTTACCCTATCACCACACGCACAAGTTTTGGAAAGAGCAACTTGTCCCTTCCTCAAAACTTCTCTGCGAATCGATTTTACGCTACGCCCAAGCCCTTGTGGCATTGGTTAATGATTTGAAACAGCGCAAAGATGCCGCCCTGGATGAACAAATCAAAGCGGTTTGCTTTGAAGTGAGCACTCTGGCTGCCCGTTTAGAAGAAGCCAGCAGTGTATTGGCCAGATTTACAGCTGCCGAATTCCCTCCTGACAAAGTGCGTTGGATCGAAATGCAGCATTTCAAGACGATGATCAATACGACTTTAGTGGATGCGGACCTCGACATCTCGAAAATCCTTGCCGGTCAGCTGTTCAGTCAGTTTTCGACCATTGTGCTCTGCAGTGCTACCCTGACAACAAATCAGCAGTTTCATTTTATCCGTCAACGTTTAGGATTGACCTCGTCGCATCTTCCTGAACGTCAAATTAAAGAGTATATTTATCATTCTCCTTTTGATTTTCAAAAACAAGCACTGCTGGCTATCCCTACAGATATCGCTGAGCCTACCGCCTCTTCCTTTGTCCACGATGCTTCAGAAAAAATCTGGCAGATCATTCAATCAAGCAGAGGGAATGCGTTTGTCCTTTTTACCTCATATACGATGCTCAAAACATGCTTCGATAAGCTGGAAGCCAGGCTCAAAGAACACCGCTTCCATCCCCTCAAGCAAGGAGATGATGACCGACAAACCTTGTTAAACAAGTTCAAAGCGACCAATTACTCGGTCCTGTTCGGCACAGATTCCTTTTGGGAGGGGGTAGATGTAGCAGGGGATGCATTGCGATGTGTCATCATCGTAAAACTGCCGTTCAAAGTCCCAAGTGATCCCCTCATACAAGCACGCTCAGAGGCGATTACAGCACAAGGAGGGGACGCTTTTATGGACTACTCCCTGCCGCAAGCTATCGTGAAATTCAAACAAGGGTTCGGCCGTCTGATACGGCACCAAAAAGATCGCGGCTGTATCATCTGCCTCGATACACGGCTTCTGACCAAACGTTACGGAAAATTCTTTTTAAACAGTCTTCCCAAGTGTCAACAATTCTTTGTGCCCAGCAATGAACTGCAAACCCATATGCAAGAGTTTTACCGAAAGACTCATTTCCTGACTAAAACACAGTAATTCCGCTGAAAGTTGAACCGTACTGACAAGCTAACTTAAACAAGATGGGCATGATCAGGCAGGATGGGCAGGATTAGCTCTTTTATAGGCATGGTTCAAGAAGGCTCAAAAATAAGTCACACTCATTTTGGAGTGCGTGTGACTTGTCACCGCTTTCCCAAGAGCCGACTTGTCGGCTCCCGCGCGTCCGACAAGTCGAACGCGTGAAAAGCGGTGACAAGTCACGCATGCTCTTTCGATCAGAAGATGATCGCGGTCAAAAAAGGAATTTTTCTATGCCCATCCTCCTGGGGCTGATGGTCCTCTTGGAGGTTCAGGTGGAGGTTTTTGAAAGTTTAAAGGGTGTACTTTATGAAAGCTTCTATGCATTTGTAACACCCTATCTGTGCTGCCAATTTTGACAGAAAAAAGTGTATCTGTAAAAAGATCTCCTATGACTGTATCAAGAACGACGATTTCGTCTCCTGGTTTTATAATAAGATCTTCACTATTTAAATCTATTTTGAAGGTGTGAACCGTTTCCCCTGTTTCCGGGAATCGTACTTCTAAGTATAAGGTTTCCCAGGAATAGTTATAATTATAGCCAAGAATATAACCGCGCTCGGTGATTAGACTCCGTGTAGTGCCATCATTAACTGGTATTTTTTCAAAAGCAACTACTTTTCCGGTATATAATGGGGTCATTTCTGATGTCTGTGCTTTATGATCGGATGTCTGCGTTTTATGAAAAGTTCTGTGCATTTGTAACAGTCTATCCTTGCCATTAATTTTGACAAAAAATATTGTGTCTGTAAAAAGATCTCCTGTAACCATATCAAGAACGTCGATTTTATCTCCCGGCTTAATATCTTCCAGAATAACTTTAAGCTGTGCTATCTGGTCGAATGAGTTTCTCGGAAGCTCCACTTCTAAATCCATTTCGAAGGTATGAACTGTTTCTTCTGACTCTGGAAATTGCACTTCTATGATCAAGTTTGCCCAGAGATAGCTATAGTCATAGCCGATGTAACCACCGACTCCCGTCCCCTTTGCTCTTGATGCGGTTCCCCATCCTCCTTTTATTTTTTCAACAGCAATGACCTTGCCGGAGTACAGTGGGGCGGGTTCTGTGGCTTCTATGCAAGGTGAAAAAGAAAACAATAGCAGCATGTAAAAAATAATGTAATGCATAAAATTATCTCATATAAAATTGTTTATTAAATTTCTTTATACTACTATATATTAAAATCAAATAATTTGTCAAGTTAAAAATATAGTCAAGGTAGCAAGGGTGTCTCAACTGTACGTCCTTAAAAAGTTATGGCAAAAAGGTAACAAAGGCGTCCTCGCCCTACCTGTCAGTACACTCAGGACCAAAGTGATCTTAACATCTTATGCTCTTTGCCATAACTTTTTAAGAACGTCCTTA
>Ga0207043_1096_pt1 | contig 11610 bp, 14 predicted proteins | sample Alteio_BWMinCont_71_FD_153304 | JGI IMG/M metagenome (GOLD analysis project Ga0207043, IMG submission 153304) | Enriched cells from forest soil in Barre Woods Harvard Forest LTER site, Petersham, Massachusetts, United States -... | ecosystem: Environmental > Terrestrial > Soil > Temperate forest >... | reverse complement strand
CGATGAATGAGGCTGAAAAGCAAAATGCTTTTGCCATGCATGTCCTTAAGTCCCTGGCAAACAGCCTGGACGCCCATACAACAGTCTTAAACCCAACAGAGGCTTATGATATGCGTATACGTTTGGAAAAGGAATTGCAAGGTGTAGGGATAGCCCTGCAACCTTCTGCAAATGGCTTTATTATTACACAGCTGGTGAAAGATGGTCCTGCAGCCAAAAGCGGTTTAGTGGAAATCAATGACCTCCTCGTCGAAATCGATGGGACTCCCGTACAAAGGTTGTCACTGAGCAAGGTGATGGAAATGCTGCGGGGTAAACCCGGCTCTAAGGTTATCCTTGTACTGAAACGGATGATTCTGCTTAACGGAGTGACTATAGAAAAGGTGGTGACGGTTCCTCTGATGCGCGAAGAGGTGTCTGTCGATGAAGATCGCGCCCAATGGAGCTATGTGACATTTGATGGGGGGATCATTGGCAAAATTAAATTGGATTCTTTCTACCAAGGCGACAACGGGATTACGAGCGAAAGCGATGTGCGCAACGCCATCTCTCAATTGGATAAACAAGGGAACTTGAGAGGACTCATCCTCGATTTAAGCGAAAATAGCGGAGGGTTTTTATCTCAAGCGGTAAAAGTGGCAGGATTGTTCATTACTAACGGCGTCATTGTCATTTCTAAATACTTCAATGGCGAGGAACATTTCTACCGCGATATGGATGGAAAAGTGACTTACGATGGTCCCTTGATTATTTTGACATCCAAAGCGACCGCCTCCGCCGCCGAAATTGTCGCCCAAGCCTTGCAAGACTATGGTGTAGCCATCATTGTAGGTGATGAACATACCTACGGCAAAGGAACTATCCAAAGCCAGACAGTGACCGAAAATCAGGCTTCCACTTTCTTCAAGGTAACAGTAGGGAAATACTACACCGTATCAGGAAAAACGCCGCAGATCCAGGGAGTGAAAGCAGACATCGTCGTGCCAAGCCAATTTGTCCATGAAAATATCGGAGAAGAATACCTCGACTATCCCCTAAAAGAAGATCTCATCCCTCCTGCTTATGAGGATAATTTGGCCGATATCGCACCCAATTTAAAACCTTGGTATATGCATTACTATACCCCCACACTCCAGCATAAAAAGCTGTTTTGGGAACGCTTAATTCCCCAACTGAAAAAAAATAGCGAATCCAGAATGAGCCAAAATACAGAGTACCAGGCATTCATCAAAGGTTCCTCTGCTCCGGGAAAACAGAAAATCAATCCGGAAGACCTGCAAATGGCAGAAGCAACGGCGATCATGAAAGATATGATCACTTTACAATTGCACCTACGAGGCAGCGAATCAGAACTCGGAGGTTCCTCAGCCCAAACGGCTGGAATCATTTATGAGAAATCCAAGTGACGGGTAAGGACGTACTGGAGAAGTGACAGGCTTCATACAAGCTCTTGAAGTGGAAAAAGAAAAAGTATCCGTTCATCCTGTGATTTTTATATCGATTACGCGCTCGCGCGCAATCGCCGACAAAAATTCAGAATTAGGTAAAAGTGATTGCATAAAAAAGAGAAAGTAACGTATCTTTCTCTTTCCTTCTGGCCAGATAGCTCAGTCGGTAGAGCAGAGGACTGAAAATCCTTGTGTCGCTGGTTCGATTCCAGTTCTGGCCACATCACCGGAGACATTTTCAGAGATGGCAATGTCTTCGGCTTTTTCATTTCCTAACCCTTTATTTTTTCTGTAGGATAAGTGCAAGCGCCGGATTCAATGCGCTGGTTCGATAATTCCCATCTTGAAAGACCAATTTTGCCGGGAAGATCGAACCAAGCAGTTTTCTGCGAGCTTGCGGTTCGGCCGCTTGAAAATACCAGGCCAAATCTTTCAAAAGGCTCATTCCATAGCGAGCGTATTTCTCGAAAGCTGTATCGGCGATTTCTAAATCATTCATTTGGATCGTTAGCCTATCAATTTGCTCGGTAGTGTGCGATTTCAGCCGTTTATAAGAATCTGCGTCCATCTCTCCTGTAAGAAATCGCTGTTGATCGAGTTTTAGAAGATTTTGTTTATGCCTTTCAATTTCTATCCTTAATTTATGAACTTGCTGATCTCGATCGCCCTCTTTTGCTTTAAATAGCACCTCCATCATAGCCATTTGGAGATCGATAATTTCTTGAGGAGGTTGTAGAGTGCCCAGAAACTGTAAAAACCGTCCATTAGCAAAATCAGCGTTGACGCGCACTTTGCATGATCTTTCACAGTGGTAGTAAGGATATTTTCCACCATTGCCCGAAGAAATGCTTCCCGTCCATGTTTTCCCACATTCGGGACATGTTAAATGGCCTCTTAATGGGAGTTCGTCACGCAGCTTTTCTCTCGTGCGTAAACAAGAGTTAGTCTCTGTGCGTTTATTTAAAATCCTTTGCACCTTCAAGAACAATTCCTCTGAAACAATCGCTTCATGAACCCCTTTCACCAGACATCCTTCTTCATTCGCGGTTTCTGGCACATAAAGCTTTCCTGCATAGACGGGATTCCTAAACATCTGACCAAATTGGCTGCGTTGCAATCGAAGTCCATTTTTCCATGATGCTTTTCGAACATCTTCTATAGGAAAAGCGCCTGTAGCAAAGACTTCAAAAGCTTCACGAACGAGGGGAGCTTTTTCATCAAGAACAAGCAAGGGAGTTTTTAGAGCACTCCGATCTTTCGAGTAACCTACTGGGGCGTATCCGTATGGATAATAGCCCTCTTTGAGAGCACGTAGAATCCCAGATTTTGTGTTCCTTGATCGGATGCGGTTATCAATCTCAGGAAGAGTCATGTTCAGCATTGTGAGCAACAAATTTGCTGGATTGTCTGACTCTTCTCCGTCATCCAGCGTGATGACACGGGTTCCGTAAGACAGCAGCTCACGGTTCATGAGAATGGTATTTTCAATGTTCCTTGAGAACCGGCACCATTTCGTGACGAACAGGTACTGGATCTGTTTTTTATGTCTCTTAAGGTAATCCAGTAGCTGCTGAAAATGGGGGCGCTTGAAATCTTTAGCACTGTATCCCTCGTCCTTGTAGTGAGCAATAACGTGAATCCCTCTTCGAGCGCACTCTTTGCGTAGGAGATCTTCTTGATGAGCTAAGCTAAATCCATAGTCAGCTTGTTCGTCGGTCGACACCCGTGTATAAATGATCGCTGTTTTGGGTTTTTGATCTCTCGCAGAGTATTTCATATTCAATTTGACAGAGCCTCTCTATGAACTCTTTAATAATTTTTACTTCGCTGCGAGAATATTTCTTCTCATAACCATTGAGAATCTCCATGGCTTTCTCTTCTGAAAGCATGAACTACCTTGATGAATGGCAAGACTCTTTTGAGGTCATCAGCAGAAGTCTTCGATTTAAAAAACACAGTAGTTGACCGTGCGAAATATTGGTGGGTCATTGGGTAGATCCTTTAAGGTGTTTTTTAATCGTTCTTGTCCGAGAAGCGGTTCGTCCATCTACTATGTTTGTCGTGATGGTTAGATTCTTGTGCCCTTGCTTGAGTACATGCTCAGATACATCAGGCGCAAATCCCTTTTCAATATCGCATCGATAGATCTTGCCTTTTTCTTTTCTAAAAGTGATCTTATCGAAGTCCTCTTTTGCAAGAGTCTCGAGAATTTCTTGTTGCTCAAAGGTAATCCCGCTTTCAAAGGGAAATCGCGATTTGACTCCTTCTTTCGGGAGCAGTTTATTGAGGAGGGGATTGAGTTGAACAATGATGCATGATTCAAAAAGGGTTGTTGCCAATGCTGCCTGTAGCTCTTCATAGAAGAAAAAATCACGCCATAACGGAGCCAGAACAAAAAACGTAGGTTTTTCTAGAAAAACAGCGCACAAAGCATAATATTCAGCCAATGAGATTGGGCATTCCCAGTCGATGATTTCAAAGAAGGTTGGTTTTATATGACCGATGTCGCCTAAAGAAGTATTCAAATGACGCAATCTTTGAATAACAGAAACCCACAGCGCCTCGACCAGGTTAAATTTCCTCCAACCATCCATGGATTCTCTTTCGCATTCAATAAGGCCTTTTGAATCCCAATGGCTAAGCACACGGTAAAACCGCCAGTCTTTATCCATATCGTAATAAGCTGTTCTCGTTCTAAATAGCGTCAATAAATCCTGGATCTTTTCTGACTGACAGATATGGTAAACATGGCTCAAAAAAACATCCCCTCGATCAGGAATGTTTGCTTTCTCCTCATCTAGACCCATGAACGTCCTTCTTTGCAGCATGAACTTCTCCTAAAACATAGATCTTACACGCATGTAATATTTGTGTAAAAGAAAATTGGAATCAAGACAGGTGTCTTCGATTATCAGGCAGAAGAATTACAACTCGGTCGCCGAATGGTGAAAGGTCCGGCAAAGGAGCCTCGGGATCGTAAATGATAACTGGATCTAGAGGAGCTGCTTTTTCTTTTAGCGTTTCCTCGAGCTTTTTCAGCCTCTTTTTACTGGAGGCTTTCATGAATTTGCCGTTCTTCTAATTTCTTAAGCCGTTCCTCAAAATCATTCATCTCTATCACTTTTGCTTGCCTTTCGATGATTCTGGTTAAGCAATCTCCTTCTGTAGGGGAGAGTTCTCCACGAGATACAGCTTGGGTTATTCTATGGATCGCTTCTAAAACATCCGAGCTGGTTTTCATAGCAGGCAAATCGATAAATATAGAGGCTTCTTTTTTAGGTGGAAGAACACGATCCAGCACAAGCTTGATTGCTTGGATATTTCCCCGCTTTGCTTCTTCTATAGCCTTACGGCAAATTCCTTCAATCTCACCTGCAAGCAAAGTTTCTGCTGCGATGGTCGCTTTATTCCTGGTTCCTCTTGGTCTGCCAAGAGGATTTCCCGAACGGCCCTTGCTGAACTTTCCCTGTTTTTTCTCTGTTTTATCAGGCATACAGTTTACACGAATTTTTTCTCGCAAGCATGATGCAAGCAATTATTTCTGCACCTGCTGTGAGTTGTCAATTTTTTCTTGTTATAGATGTATCATATCTGATACTCTTCTGAAAAGAAGAAAGGTAAAAAAGAGCCCATGTTTTGGCCAATCATTTAAGATGACAAAACTGAACAATAAATCACTTTCTAAACTTCTTTCTGAGAAGGAGCTTCTTTTAGATGAGTCCAAGGCAGAAATGGTGAAAAGGACGATTGTTTTTCAAATTGAGCTTGAGTTAAAACGGCAGCAAATTACAAAGACAGAGTTGGCAAAAAAGATGAATACTAGTCGAGCCGCTTTGAATAGATTATTAGATCCCAGAAGAATTTGCACTCTGAAATCTTTAGTCTTAGTTGCAATAGCGTTAGAAAAACATTTAGAGATTAAATTCACTTAAGTTTTATGAAAAATCAGCCGATGAAAGAGCAAATTACAGACAAAGTTGTGAGTGAATGTATTATTTTACGTGATACAGCAAAATTTGCTGGTATTAAAGATATCGAAAAACTTTTTTGGTATGAGCATCTTATTTATTGTGATTACAATGAGATGACTAATCATTGTTTTTGGGGGTACCTTGAAGGGGTGGGAACACACGATCGCACGTGGATGCTGGAACGATACAAAGAGCTAATAAAAGAAGGTAAGGCAGACTGCATTCGTTTTATCGATTTAATTTCTTTCTCAGAGTTAGATGCATTGATAGTGGTTTGTTCCCAAAACAATATAAGCATGCAGGAGAGAAGGTACCTCGTACATGTGTTCTGCAAATTGCTTAAAAATGTAGATGGAAATTGCTCTCATGATATTTCTGTGGAATCGCAAATCTTTTTTTTCAATTTGCTTTTAGATATTGCAAATCAACATGGTTGTATCATTTACGAAAGTTCGACGGCCTATCAATACTTCATTCCTCGTTTAACAATTAGTCCAGAAATTGAAAATGCTGCGATGAATATCTTTTCTGAGTTAGTTGAATATTTGCGAAATAGTATTTATTCAGAACAGAGAAAGTTTATTGAATCGATGGTTGATTTGATCAAAGCGCGGTTCTTAAATATTCGAAATAGATATGAAAAAGAAAAATCTCAAATAATTGAGGATTTTTTTAACTTCTCATTAGGAGACTACCTGTCAAGTCATAAAGCTCGGTTTGAAGAGTTTAAAACGTCATTTCCTCGTTTAAATTCACTTTTCGTTGAGCCGTTAAATGCGTCTTCCTTTTCTAAGGTGTTAGTATATCGTTTTTTTTGCGAGCCGATATTTTTTCGAAAAATATTAAATTTTGTTCACCTGCCTCTTCAAGATAGAAATAGATTAATTTACCTTAAGCAATTAGCTGATTTAGAAGGTTTCTTTGAAACGACATCTAGGAAAGCCAATTGTTCAGATTTCTTAAAAAAAGTAAGCAAGTTCGTTGAGTTGATGAGTTCAAATAGTTTGAACAATATCTTGGGAGACTCATTTGGATTGCATGGAGAAATCAACAACTTGCAAAAAGCATGGGAATTACAGGCATCGTCTGTATATTCTTCTCATATTGAAATTCCCCTAGCGCCTGATAGCAAAAAGCATAAGAAGATTGGAGATGTAAGGCTGCATTTTCCCCACACAAAGTCTTATCAATGTTTTGAAAGCAAATGTAAAAAACCTGGATTGGGTTTTGATGGGGATGAGTCCAAATTGAATGATTATTTAATGAATGTTATCCCTTTGATTTCCGGGTATGTAAATATCTGTATTCCAAGTATCAATATGATGCAGCTATTCCCTAGGCTAGTGGTAAGCGATGAACATATCTTCGGTCGATTATCAGATCTCATTCATACAATGTCAGAAAAAGGGATTCGGGTTACTTACTCTGAAAATGAATTAAGTGATAGTAATACTGAAAAGAATGCGCTAAAGAGCGTTCTCGAGTGTTTCTATGATAATGAATTTATAATGTCAGAGGGTTACCTCCTGCCAACTGATGATGAGATTCTCAATCATAAGAAAGATTTAGCAGATATCTTATTTGCGAAAAATTTTTTAAGGAACACTCTAAAAGAATCTCTAAAAAAATTTCGAGATGAGAACGAAAGAGCCAAAGAGAACAATCTTTCTATTGATTCATTTGTAATTTGTTGGACTCTTTTTACTCCTGATTGCTTGATTTACAGCCCTTTTTTCACACAAGATTCTTTCACCGTAGATCTAGTAAATCATATTAGGAATGGGGTTCGTGAAATTTTTAACGATGTATTGCTGTCACATGAATTTTCTGATTTGCAAAATCAAAAAGTTGAACTGATGTTCTTGTGAAGAACGGGTGATGGTGCTCTAAAAAGGAAAGGTGAATGTTATGAATGTTCAATTGCAGATGTTCCCAGAAATGCCCCGGGGGAATGCCAGACTCCCTAAACCCTTCATCAAATGGGTTGGAGGTAAGCAATCGTTGGCTGATACTCTTATCGGGTTTTTCCCATCAACTTTTGAGAAATATTACGAACCGTTTCTTGGTGGTGGCAGCGTATTTTTTTCTTTATCTCCTCAAATGGCTGTACTTTCAGATGGGAATAAATGGCTAATAGATACATACGTAGCGCTAAAATCTGACTGGAAGAAAGTCGTTAGTTACTTAGAAAAAATGGTTAATACCGATCAGGAATTTCTAAGAATTCGAGCTATCGACCCTTGGACACTCAACTTGTTTGAACGAGCAGCTCAATTTATCTATCTTAACAAGACTTGCTTTAGAGGCTTATTCCGTGTCAATGGAAATGGGGGATTTAATGTTCCCTATGGAGCTTATGATCGACGTTATTTTGATCCCGAAAATTTAGAGGCAGTATCTTTTGCTCTTGCTAATATAGAGATTAAATCTGGCGATTTTGAATTTGGCGTGTATGGTGTCACTGAAAATGATTTTGTATATTTCGATCCTCCCTATTACAAGCTTGGGGGATATTCTGATTTTAATCGCTATACTTCTAAACAATTTCGGGAGAGAGATCATTTCAGGTTAGCGGCTTTGTGCCGGGAACTAGATGGGAAAGGGATCAAGTGGGCAATGAGCAACAGTGACACGCAGTTTGTTAAGAATTTGTTTTCTGGATTTCAAATTCATCAAATTTCTACAAGAAGAGAGATTAATCTAGAATCGCAAAATAGAAACGTTTTAGAACTTCTGATAACTAATTACAAGGTGTCAAGATAGTGAAGAAGTTGTCAAACAAAGAAAAAAATCTGAAAATTAGTTCTAATTATCAGGATTTGGGTTGGGAGCACGAATTGTGGGATGTTGTTCGTTATTTTCGATCGATTGGTAAAAATGAAAAAAAGCTAAGAGAGTTTTGGCTTAACCACTTGAGAGAAAAAGCATCCTTAGCTGTAATTGTCACGGATCAAGGCTCTAAAAAATGCGAAATCCATGGTTCTGTTCCTTTGAAGCAAGAAACTGTTGACCTGTTTTTTAAATATCTTATTGATTCCGAAAATCAATATCACGTGTTGAAAGAATATCTTAGAACAGAAGAAGAGGCTCTTAACTTCTGCAAAGAACTGAAGGTCGAAGTCTTTAAAACTGCAACAAAGAGTCTTGACCATCATCAGTCATCTAAATCTCTAGTTGCTGCTGTCAGCCAGATTAGTTCGGAAGTCGCTGCCAAGTTTGGATTCGATATCGATATTGACCCTCAGCATCGTTGCGTATGGTTTAAGGAAAGAGATTTGTATGTAACTGCAAGAAACTTGGATGGAGCTATCCCGTGCTTAGTCAATCCATTTGTTGTGTGGGAAATTAAGGAATACTGGGGAAAGACGAAGGGCGGAAGCAAGATGAGCGACGCAGTCTACGAATGTCTTTTGGTCGGTAGAGAGTTACGTGAGTATGAAGAGAAGCATGGATCTAGAATCTATCACGTGGTATTTGTAGATGGCAAAGAGCAGTGGGAACATCGTGTTTCTGACTTTATTCGCTTTATAGATCTTTATAATCAGCGAATTATTGACACTCTCATTATCGGACGGGAAGTTGAGTCAAAATGGCGCTCAACTCTCCATAAAATTTTATCTACCCAAAAATCATAAATAGGATCGCAAGAACGTGGCACATCAGTGGGAGCCTCAGCAGATACTAGAACCGCCATTGGCTCTTGATTTGATTCGGGAGCAATTTCCTGATCTTCTCCTATTTAAGATTCGGTTATTGGGAACGGGCTGGGATAATACTGCCTTTGTGATCAACGAAGATTTGATTTTCCGGTTTCCGCGGCGAGAAATTGCCGTTCCTCTTTTAGAGACTGAATGGTGCGTTCTGCCGAAACTTGGCCCTCGGCTTTCCCTACCTATTCCAATTCCAAAATGGCGAGGTTCTCCTACATCGCGTTTTCCATGGCCATTCATTGGCTATAAAATGCTTGCCGGCTTTACTGCCTGTTATGCCAACCTCTCAGAAGAGGAAAGAGGCAGACTTGCTCAACCTATCGCTCACTTTCTCGCCAGTCTCCATGCAACGCCTGCCTCGATTACTTCTGAATGTCAAATTTGTGGAGATAACCAAGGCCGAATTGACTGGAAAATCTTAATTCCTAAAATCATGAAAAATATCGAAGAGTTATCTTTGCTCAACCTTCTCGAAAAGAAAGATGAACTTGAGTCACTCGTAGAAAGTTTGCAAGATTTAAGACCTCCCATAAGTTCAGTTGTGGTTCACGGAGACTTTTACGTAAGACACATTCTGGTCAACGAAGTGCACGATCTCGTAGGTGTTATTGATTGGGGGGATATTCATGTTGGTGACCCGGCAATCGACCTGGCCATTGCGCATAGCTTTTTGCCCACAAGTGCTCATGCCAAATTTAGAGAAGCCTATGGAGATATATCTGAGGAAACTTGGACGCTTGCTCTTTTGAGAGCTATCTATAGCAGTACGTTACTTATTCTCTATGGCCATCATTCAAAAGATCCAGTCATTCTTCGCGAAGGGCTCCGCTCACTGAAAATTATAGCGAGTAAACAATAGATATCTATTTTTGAAATGGCAACCTCAGGAAGATTGGTTCTATTATGTCATAGGGAGTGATTGAGTGAAGACTTTCTTTATCAAGAAGCCCTTTTTGCTGCCAAACCGCTCTTTTCCCACTGATTTGTGAGGTAGGGCTTCACTTTGATAAGGGGTTCTAGTTCATAGAGAAGCTTTATTCCCTCAATGAATTGGTTCGAGAACGCTCCAGTTCTGGCCACTTTCTTTATTCCCACTTGTATAGAGCTCTGAACGGTTTTTAACGTTAGGAGTTACTATGCAACACTTTAATAAAAAGTTCCCTTTTACGCATTTTTTACGCAAATGGTCTGAACAAGTCAGAACAACTTTGCTTTCGAACCTTGAAGATCTAAAATTAGGTCTTTTCCCAGCAATTCCCGCTGGACATAAACATAACAGGATGAACATGATCAGGCAGGATGGGCAGGATTAGCTCTTTTATAGAATAAATCTTGCCTATTTATCATGCTTATCCTGCCTGATCATGTTCATCCTGTTATGTTTATGTCCAGCGGGAATTGCTGCTGATTCTGAGCGATTATGCACTTTTTCAACAAATGAAACCGCCAAATGGCCGATTCTGACTGATTTTTACCAATGCTTAAAATACTTCAGAATGCGACCCAAATCTTGCTAAGTAAAGGCTAAAGGTCTTTTTGTCGATTTTGTAGATTAAAAGCAGGTCATTTCTTACATGACATTCTCTGTAATTCACGTAATCTCCAACCAGGTTGTGGTCCTTTTTTGAAGGCTCTAATGGTTCTTCTTTAGCCAGCGTTGAGATGACATCATATAATTCCTTAACGATATCCTTTTTGTGTTGGTATTTCTTTAAATCTTTCTTAAAAGGTTTGGTCGGCACTATTTCAAGCATTTGGATCTAACCCCATATCGGCCCAAAAATCATCAATGTTTTTATAGCGTGTAAGATTTTTGTTTTCCTCGATATCGTTCATCGCTTTTTTTGTTTCGGCATTAGGCTCAGAATGAGGGATATTAGGCCTTACAAAAGACATAATAAATTCGCTGATAGTCATTTTTTTCTTAGCTGCAATCATTTTAATATAAGTTCTTTCCTCTTCGGAAACGTCAACGCTGATTTTTATTCGATGAGCATGTGACTGAGCACTCATAACTCCTCCTTATGGTTTCATAATTCATTATAGTCGAATATACATCATTTCGTCAAGTAGACATGTATACATATGGACAAGTAAACAGGCGGTAGGCAAAGAAAAGGGTATCATTGTTAACAAATGGAATCCAGTTTCTTTCCCCATTAGCAAGCTCGCAATCTTGGTGAATGGGAGGATTGAGAGATAATGTGCATGCTGGGAGGTGTACTTTTTGCTTTGTGAGGTTTTGGTATAATTTCAAGATCAAAACCAAGAGCAATAACGAATTTTAGTAAACGTTCTATCGAAAATTCCGATAGAAGCCCACGAATAATTTTAGAAACTTTCGGTTGATCGATATTCATCAAGTCTGCTGCTTGCTGCTGTGTCAGATCTTTTTCTTTTATAATTTCACTGATTAGCATGGCTAGATCTGCTTTTGTTTTTGCTTCTTCTGGATTAGAGAATCCAAAATCAGCGTAGACA
>Ga0207043_1089_pt3 | contig 11644 bp, 9 predicted proteins | sample Alteio_BWMinCont_71_FD_153304 | JGI IMG/M metagenome (GOLD analysis project Ga0207043, IMG submission 153304) | Enriched cells from forest soil in Barre Woods Harvard Forest LTER site, Petersham, Massachusetts, United States -... | ecosystem: Environmental > Terrestrial > Soil > Temperate forest >... | reverse complement strand
GACCCGCGCGGCAGTTTCTCAAGGGATTGTCCCTGGCGGCGGCGTAGCTTTGATCCGTGCGTCGAAAGCATTGGATAAGCTCCAGCTGACCGGCGACGAAGCCATCGGCCTCGAAATTGTCCGCAAGGCGTGCTTTGCCCCTGCGACTGCCATAGCGAACAACTGCGGAAAAATTGGCGGGTTGATCGCTGAAAAGATTGCTGAAAAAGAGGGCTCTTTTGGTTATAACGGCCTGACAGACAGCTTTTCCGATCTCGTCAAAGACGGCGTCATCGATCCAGTGCTTGTAACAAAAAGCGCTCTGGTCCATGCGGCCTCTGTAGCAGGCATGCTGATCACCATTGCTGTCATCATTACCGACAAGCCAGAACCGAAAAAAGCCGCTGCTGCTCCTGGAGCTGGCATGGGTGGAATGGGCGGTATGGGAGGCATGGGTGGAATGGGAGGCATGGGCGGTATGGGTGATTTTGGCGGAATGATGTAATGCCCACTTACGAATATATATGCGCCTCCTGCAGCCATAAGCTGGAGGCGTTTCAAAAGATATCCGAAGAACCGTTAAAGCTCTGCCCCAACTGCAACAAAGAAGATTTGCAGCGGGGAATAGGAGGCGGTCAGGCGACTTTTCAGTTCAATGTAAAAGGGTTTTACATTACCGATTACAAGAAAAAGCCTGAGGGTTCTGCGTGCTGTCCTTGCGGAAAAAACAAAGGCAGCTGCTCTAAAGAGGGTTAAACGCGAGTTTTAGATAAGGAAGGCTGAGATGCAAAGGGATCGCTCTGCAGATTTAAGCCGGCCGCGCGAGAACAATAGCCAAAGGTGCCTATGGCGAGCGCGGCTTTTTTTGCGCGCCTCGCGCCGGTCTGAAAGCTGCCAGCGAGGATTTGCAGATCAGCTTTACTTGCTTATCTAAAACTCGCGTCGAATATCCATCCCATCCATTCACCTTTGCGATGTTCAGAAAGTGGGGTCCAACCCCACTTGTTGGCTTGGAGAAGGTATTCTTTTTTTTGCTCGACAAGGATGCCTGAGACAATCCAAAGCTTGGCGAAATCATTGAGTTTTTTAGGATTTAAACTTTTCTGCTCCGGGAAGATCATGTTCATGAGAAAGATCTGCTCGTTAGCGAGATTTTTCGGCAAGGTTTTGGAAAATTGAGCCTTTAGATTGTTGATTTTTGCATTTTCTTTTGCATGTTTGATGGCGGATGTGTCGATATCGATCCCAATTGCTTTATTAGCGCCGAGAAGGAGGGCAGCGAGGGAGAGAATTCCACTACCCGATCCGATATCGACGATCGATTCATCTCTGACTCGGCCCTTCATCATTTTCAACATTAAATAGGTTGTTGGGTGGGAAAGATCCCCGAATCCCGGTCCTGGCAGGAGAAGAAGGGTTTTGGCAACGCCGAATTTCGAAAGATCGATATGGGCTTTTCCATTAAAGAAATTCTCTGCGAATAACTCCCATTGTTGATTCCAATCGACCGATCTAAAGCTCATCGATTTTTCCAAAAAGCAGGAAGGAAAAGGAGAAGCACGACAAAAAACTCAAGACGGCCCAGGAGCATCCAGATAATTGCCAGGATTTTGGAAAAGGGAGAGAGGAAAGAAAAGGAGTCGGCTGGAGATGCGGCGCGGAAAGCCAGGCCCACGTTATTCATGAAGCAGGCAATCAGACCAAGAGATGTTTCGGGATCGATGTTGTCGAGGACAAGCGAAGCTGTTCCCAGGATAGTAAAGAAAGCGACAATGCAAAAGAAGGAGAGGACTGTGAGCGCGTTCTTGTCATCGACTTCCGATGCTCCTATCCGGAGCCTGCGGACGCTGTCGGGACGGTAGATGGATTCGAGGCGGTGGAGAACGATTTTATAGAGGATATAAAAGCGCGATGTTTTGATCCCGCCCGCGGTCGAACCCGACATCCCGCCTATGAACATGAGGATCAGCATGAACATTTGAGGAGGAAACGGCCAGCGGTCGTAATTGGCTGTAGAAAATCCGGTGGTTGTTTGCATGGAGAGGGCTTGGAAACTCCCCTCGCGGAACGCTTTGCCGAGGGTGAATGTTTCTCCGCTGAAGCCCGCTTCCTGTTGGCCATATAGAAAAAGAGAAACGGCAATGCAGCCGATGGCTGCAATTCCTATGAATAGGAAAAAATCGGGTACGTAAATCCGAAAGAACTTCAAACGCATCGCATGGAAATAGAGGGAAAAGTTGATGCTCCCGAGGATCATAAAAATCATCACGATCCATTCGGTGATTAAACTGTGATAGCTTGCGATGCTCCCATTGCGTACAGAAAATCCCCCTGTCGAAATATTCGAAAGGGATACGCAGACTGCATCGAATATGGGCATTTCCCGGTTTGTCCAAACAAGGAGGGCAATTTCGAGAAGGGTCAAAAAGAGATAAAGCTTCCAGAGCTGCGATGCAGTTTCCCGCACGCGAGGGCTGATCCCGTCTTTGATAGGCCCCGTCATCTCCATTTGGTAGAGGAATTTGCCTCCAACTCCCAATGCGGGCAAGACTGTGAGAAAGATGACGACGATCCCCATGCCGCCAATCCATTGGAGCAGGCTCCGCCAAAAAAGGAGAGCTTTGCTGACCGCTTCCACCCCTGAATGGAGAATCAGTCCGGAATCGGGATCTCGGATCGGAGCCACAGTTCCCCAATAGATGTACGTTTTCTCAGGGACGTGAGGGTTTGTGATGTGGATAGGAATTTCTTCCCAGGTAGAGAGATTATACGACTTGGGAGAAATCATCGTAGCGCCGGTCGTCGTGAGGCCGGACATCGCCTCGAAATAGGCATCGAGGGGGGACAGCGTGCGGCTGAAATAAAAGGGAAGAGAACTGATGAGAGAAGTGATCAGCCAAATGAGGACGACCAACAAAATTCCCTCGCGGCGATAGAGATTCCCCCCTTCTGTTTTTTTTCCTGCGAAGCGGAAAAGAGCGGCAAAAAGAAGAGAAATCACGAGAGTCCAGAAGAAAGCTGCAGTAGTATGGGGTTGAGGATGGAAAGCAGGATCTCCGATGTATTCGTAATAGAAGGCTAAAATAAGAGGTAGGCAGAGAGCCAGGCCGAGATAGAAGAGATATTTGCTTAAGATCTGGGCAAGTTCTCTAAAAACCATCAATGAAACAGTTGTTGCAGTTGAGGGATCTGTTGCGGGTGGCAGATTGCGATGACGATATCTTCGGCGCAAAGGATCCGGTTCCCGCGGCCAACCATAACTCTGCCTTGATTCTCAATCACGGCAATCAAAAGGTCTTTCGGCAGATTGAGATCGGAAAGAGGGATGCCGACTAATCTTGAGGAAGGGGATACTTTCAATTCCACGATCTTAGCTTGGGTCTTGCTCAATGATGCGATGGAGAGGATCGTCTCTTCATGAAGGATAGAGAGGATCCGATTCGCTACATTCACTTGAGCGGATAAAGCGGGCAGGACTCCGATTTTTTCTAAAATCGGCGTGTAGTTTGAATCGGCGATGAGAGCAATCGCTTTTTGACATCCCGCCTGTTTTGCCAAACCGGCAATGAGCACATTCATTTCATCAGAATCGGAACAACTGACGAGAGCATCGGCATCCTGGACTCTTTCGGAGAGAAGAGTATGCAGATCTCTTCCATCTCGATTGATGATCGTAGCCGATGGCAAAAGTTCTGAGAGTTCTTCACAGCGGGCGCTGCTGCTTTCGATGATGCGGACGGAGATTCGCTGCTGAGATAAGAAATGGGTCAAATGGACGGCGATCGGCGTCCCACCAACTAGGACGATCGAGCGGACTTGATGCTCAGGGGAATGGAAGATTTCATGCAATTTATGGATAATTTTCGATTCGCCGACGACAGTCACTTCATCCCCAGGGAGGATATGATCGCTTCCATTGGGAACAAGTATTTTATCCCCTTCTACCAGTTTCCTCCGGATCAAACCGACGATCAAGTCTTCCGGCAGCCGCAATTCGCGGATGGGGGCTCCTCCTCGATCCCAATGATCGGGAATGACGATCGTGCGCATTTGAATGGCGCCATGGGCAAAATGCTCAGCCGCCACGTCGCCTGAATGGACCAATACTTTGAAGAGATCTTGCGCCGCCAGCACTTCAGGGCCGATGAAATAATCGACAAAAAATAGGCGGCTGAAATCGAGGCGGGAATGATTCAAATAATCTCTTGCCTGAACGCGGGCGACTGTTTTAGGAAACCCGAGATTTTTGGCAATGGAGCAAGCCACGAGGTTGGTCTCGTCGTCTCCTGTGGCGGCAAAAAAGAGATCCGGCCCATTCTCAATCAGCCCTTCGAATAGGCTCCAGCTTGGGGCCAGCGCATGGAGTGTGGCGACGTCGATCTCTCGCCCTATCTTCTCGAGGACTTTAGCGTCTTTGTCGATGAGGATGACATTATGCTCTTCCTGCGAAAGGACGGAAGCTACATAGGAACCGGTTTTCCCAGCGCCCAGGATCACAATATTCATAACTTCAATCGTAGATGAAAGGGGGAAATTTCACTAGGGTTTCATTCAATGGAAAATGTGGCTGCGTAGCCTCGATGATCTGTGATGGCTTTTTCAGCCGGCTCATCCTCATTATAGGTATCTAGAATCAAGACCACCTCGAGGTCTTCAAAGAGATTTTGAAAGGGCTTTCGGATCAGAAAATAATCGTCGATCTCGTTTCGGTCTGTTGCGAGAGTGGGGTCGGGCTCGCCGTTGGATCTCGCGCTGAAAAGATTTGTATTTGTGTAGGTATCCTCGTTGAATTCCGGGTGATGCTCGGTGTAGTAGTCATAATAATATTTTTGGATGTCCACTTTGGAATACGGATCGCCAGGTTTACCCCACCTTTGGATATTTAGATCGCCTGCCAGGATATAGGGTTTTCCATTTGTTATTTTGTCCATTGTCTGTGTGACGAATTCCAGTTCTTCCTTCCAATATTTTCCGACATCTGCAGGATCTCCCCCTTCGAAATGGGATGTGGCAATCCAAAATTGGGGAGTTTCAAGACAGAAGAATCCCCTATCCATGACCCGCGCATATACCGCCCTTTGGATCGAATCGGGGAATGAGAAGAACTTCGCAACGCTTACAATCGGATATTTAGAGGCTGCAAAGAGACCGCTATTGCCCTCATTGATCCCCATTCCAACCCAGAAATGGGGGTAGCGGTCTTTCAACTGGTTGTAGAGAAGAGTCCCGCTCTCTAAAGTGAGCTCTTGGCCGAGATAGACGTCCGGATCTTGTTTTTTGATCAAGGCGCCCAATTTGACGACCCTTTTGGAAGCCGGGGCGGTCATGCCGCCAAATTTTTTGGCGAGGATCCAGTCGAGCATGCAGGCGTTCAAGGTCATGATTTTATTCGAAGGAAAGGAGCTTTTTTCTTTGCCTGTTCCCTTCATGTAGTGGTAAAGCTGCTCTTCAGCCATCAATGGATGTAGGAATAACGAGAGGAAAAGGCAGAGATAGAGCATCAAATTATTCCACATAGACCATTTTTTTTGTCATACCACCATCGACGATAAAATTCGATCCTGTGATGAATCCGGCCTCTTCCGATAGGAGAAATGCAACCATGGCAGCGATATCTTGAACCTCCCCGACTCTGCCTACTGGATGTTGGAGATGGTCGATCTTTCTCAAGGTTTCATGATGGCTGTTGATCCATCCGGGGCTGATGCAATTGACACGGATGTCAGGGCCAAAGCTGATCGCCAACGCATGGGTCAAAGAAACAACGCCCCCTTTCGTGGCCGAATAGGCTAAAGTATTAGGTTCTGACTGGAAGGCTCTTGTGGAAGCGATATTGACGATGCTCCCTTTCTGCTTCCGTAGATAGGGAGCCGTATACTTAGCGCAGAGAAACGGCGCTGTAAGGTTCACTGCAATCACTTCTTCCCACGTTTCCAGCGGAAGCTTTTCTGCAGGGACTCTCATTTTTTCGATGCCGATCGCCGCATTGTTGATGAGGGCATCGATTCTCCCAAAATGGCGGACAGCCTCTTTCACCATCTTTTCAATGGAAGATTCCTTTTTCAAATCCGTTTCAACGAATAACAATCGTGAAGGGTCTTTGGGAAAATCTTTTTTTGTCGATCCATCGACTTCTGCTATGACGACATTCATTCCTTTCGTCAGCAAATAGCGGGCGATTCCAGCGCCGATCCCTTTTCCTGCCCCTGTGATGATGGCGACTCGCATAGAAACCTTTTGTGTTTTAGGTTTCTTTTGTCAGAAACAGGAATTCTTATGCAAAAAATTAAGAATTTTTCTTGGAAGCCTTGGCAGGTAGGCTTAACCAGAGATTGACCGAAGCCTCTGCAATAGAATTTGAGGAGATGATATTCCATAACTTTTTCCGATTAAGGAAACCATCTTTGACTGCTCGAAGCATGTTTGGCTTCAGAGCTTCGACTACATCCTCGTTGTTTGTTTTAACGGCTTCTTCGAAGATATTAAATTGCTCCTCAAGTCTCAAAAAAGCAAAATTATCCCGGCCCAGGAGGAATTTCTCAGCGAATTCAGCTTGATCATAACCAGTAAATAAACAGTACAGATATCTGGCGGGTTCTATGGTATTAGGATGAATAATGTTAAATTGATCGATGAGGAAATCAATCTCGTCTTCCAAGGTCGTATAGTTCAGGCAAAATGTGATGATTTCGGCGAGTAATTCATCTGTGCATTTTTCCAGCTGAGGACTATGAATGAATTCTTTCAATGCCTGTATGTGACAAAGAGCGTAGTAATAACTGGATTCCGTTCTGAGTTTTCTCATCAGCTCTCGAATAGGGCGATCGATCGTTGCTATCCGGTGTTCCACCCGTTGTTCCACCGCTACTTGACGCTCCATCTCCAATTCCCACTTGGGCATTTTGTGTCCGGCCCGGGGAGTAATGTCACCATCCGATCCATCCGATAGGTCTTCTTCATCATCCCTTTCAGGCTCATTTTGAGGGGGGCACAACCGGTTTCTAAGTCGGGTGCAACAAGCTCTTATTTGGTCCTCATTTGCAGGACCAAGTCTCTTGAGGATGTTTTGCGCAAGAGAGGCGATAGGGGGCGCTGCCATCTTGTATAATGGAGAGACAACTCTGTTCATTGCAGGGTTTAATAAATATCTATTAATAGTATCGATTGCCATAGTTTAATATTATAAACTACATTAAGATTATATTAAACTATTGCTTTTTAAAATAATTTCTTGGGTTTAGTGTAAGATGTTGATTTTCAATGTAAATGCCGGTTTTTGCTAACTCCTCTCAATAATTCTTTCTATCTCTCTCGACTCTGGGTATAGTGCTCATCTTTTTTTTAATCTGGAGGGAAGAACATGAGTTTAGAAACTGTATTCAGTGCTGCGAGGGGTAAGAGTGTGATGAGTGTGACCAGGGCAGCAAGACCCACCGTCAATTTTTCTCATCCCCGTTCTCAGAATCGACTCACAACCGTTTTTCAACAAAGAGGCCCCTCGGTTCGTCTCTCCTCTTCCTATTCAGGCCGCAAACAATACAGAAGTTCGAGCTGTCAGCAAGAAAAGAGCTTTAAGCCCTATTGGTGGAAAGCAGCGGCAGGAGTTGGACTCGTAGGCTTAGCCTTCGCCTACCATCAATCGAAAAAACCTCGAGAGATCTCTCTTGAGGAACTGAAGCGCCACACCACACCGGAAGAAGGTCTTTGGATTGCTTGGCAAGATCCCGAAGATGGGCAATGGTATGTCTCTGCAATGGCTGATTTTGACCATCCGGGAGGCGACCGGATCCGTGAAGCTGGAGGAGGAGCCGCAATGCCCCATTGGCAGAAATTTGCCCGCCATCTCACCTCTTCTGGTATCCCCACTCCAAAAGTGCTTGCAGAACTTCGCAAACGGGTTGTAGGAAAGTTAACAGAAGCTCCTCCCAATGCAAAAATAACCGATCCTTATGCTTTAGAACCCAATCGAGAGAATTATACCCTGAGTCCGTTGCAAGATCGCCCCTACAATGCGGGGCAAATCCCCGAGCGATTGACCGATTTTTACACAGAAGAAGAGGACCTATTTATTCGATTCCATACGCCAGCTCCTCTCCTTCAAAGTTATTCGCTTAACTTTCAGATCGGAGAGAGAAATTTCACTTTGACGCAAGACGATCTGAGTCGATTTCCAACGGCATCTTATGCTTCCGTATTGCAATGCACAGGGGATAGACGTTCTGAAATGCCTGAGACAAACGGACTTAAATGGGTTAAGGCTGTTGGCAACGTAAAAGTAACCGGATATCTACTTTGGCCTATATTGAATCACCTGGGCGTTCATCCTGAGCAGGGAAAATACCTTTTCGTGCAGCAATTGGATGGAGATGGCAAAGAACTCTTTTCCACATGCGTTCCCCTAGATCAATTGCCGGAAAAGACGATGCTGGTCAAAGAAATGAATGAGAAGCCATTATCCCGAAACCGAGGGTCTTTTCGACTCTGGCTGCCCGGGTTCAATGGGAATTTTCAAGTCAAAAATCCAGTTCAGTTCAAAATTGTTACTGCAGCATCGGCTCCGGCTGAAAAAGTGCAGGAATATGCATCGCTTGGACCCTGGGCTGTCCCTGCGGCCATTAGCAATAACCTGCGCGCTTACATTGCAAAAGAGAAAAATGGGCGCATTTCCTTCGAGCCAAGACTGCGGGTCAATTCGATGGTACAATCTGGAAAAATAATCAAGGTTTCAGAAGGTACCTCTGAAGTGCCTCTTCAAGGCTGGGCTTGGAGCGGACATGGAGAAATCTCTGCTGTGGAACTTTCTCTGGATGGAGGGCGGACTTGGAAAAGAACATCTCTGGACCCCGTCATTGAGCAGCCGAAGGGAGAACGGTATGCATGGACAGGTTGGAAAGCGAATATACCTATCGCAAAAAGAAGGACAGAAGTATTAATCCGTGCAACGGATTCCGAGGGAAATGTTCAGCCGCCGGTATCGATTTGGAATGAGAGAGGGCTGCGAGTGAATCACCAGACAAAGATTGTGATCGAAGTCGCTTCTTCTTGACTTCTCTTGGGAATATTGGATAGGTTGCAGTTATGCATGATCGTAATGAATCGAAGCCTTTTATTCCTGCGGATCAATCCTTACCGGAAATCACCTTTAAAGGGATCGTTCTCTCAATCATTTTAGTGATTGCGTTAGCATCTGCAAATGCCTATCTCGGCCTCAAAATAGGCATTACCATTTCAGCCTCAATTCCCGCTGCTGTCATTTCAATGGGTGTACTCCGTTTCTTTCGCCGGTCTAATATTTTGGAAAATAACATCGTGCAAACGGCAACTTCTGCCGGCGAAGCGATCATTGCCGGGATTTCTTTCGTTTTACCTGCGATGATCATCGTCCGTTATTGGCTTCATTTTAATTACTGGGAAACTTTTTGGATTTCGCTCATCGGCGGTATTTTGGGGGTATTATTTACCATTCCATTGCGACGCGTGTTATTAGATCGGAAAGAATTGCGTTTTCCCGAAGGCACTGCGATTGGCTATGTATTGCAAGTCAGCGCAGGCAATAAAGGCGATTTTAAAGAACTCATCCTCGGCGGCTTGTTGGGTGGATTTATCAGCCTGGCGCAAGGCGGTCTCCAAATTTTCAGCAGCAGCGTGCAAATCTGGCAAAATGTTTCTCAACGTTTTGTGTACGGCTTCTCGGTCGGGTTTGATCCTGCAATCATGGCCGCTGGTTACATTGTTGGACCCACTGTTGCGATCAGTACTTTATTAGGCGTTTTGTTAGGTTGGATCATCGGCGTACCGTTATTGAGCTATTTGTATGGTGTAACCAATAGCGACCCAATGGCTGCCGCGATGGATATCTGGCAGGCGCATATTCGTTATATCGGCGTTGGCACGATGTTAATCGGCGGTTTTTGGACTTTGATCACCTTGATTCATCCCATCATCGTTGGGCTGAGAACTTCTTTTAAATCGATCAAATCGATTCATTTAAACACCCATTCCAGCATACCGCGCACAGAAAGAGATATTCCCATCCAATGGGCGCTCATCGCAACGATTCTGCTGTGTATCCCATTGGGGTTCTTGATCCAACATTATCTTGCCGATCCTAGTTTACATTTTAGTTTTGGTCTTAAAGCAACGACCATCGTTGTTGGTATTTTATTTTCGGTGTTTGCCGGTTTTATTTTTTCAGCTTTAGGCGGTTATTTTGCAGGTTTGTTTGGCTCGACCAATAGCCCAACTTCTGCATTATCCGTAGCTTCTCTGTTATTGTTAGCGCTAATTCTGATTGCATTTTGGAAGCCGTATATTCATTTTGTCGACGGCTCTGCACAAACTTTAGCTGCGATAGCCATTGTCATTATGATTACCGCAATGCTGGGCGCTGCCAGTATTACCAATGAAACGATTCAAGATTTAAAAGCCGGACAGATGGTCGGCGCAACGCCATGGAAACAAGAAGTCATGCTCATTGTGGGCACGGTTATTTCAGCATTTTTAGTGCCTTGGATTTTGGAATTACTTTACCAAGCGTATGGAATTGGGGGTGTTTTCCCCCGTCCCGGCATGGATCCTTCGCGTATGCTGGCAGCGCCGCAAGCAGGCATGATGGCAGCTATTGTTCAAGGCGCTTTCAATGCAAACTTGCCCTGGGGTATGTTAGGTATTGGCGGCCTGATTGCTGTGCTTGTCATCTTACTCAATCGTTATCTCAGCGCCGAAGGGCAAACATTAAATCTATTAGCTGTTGGTTTTGGTATTTATCTTCCTTTAGAAGCCACATTGCCGTTCGTGATTGGCGGTTTTATCGAGTATTTTGTCGATAGAGGATTAAAAAAGCGGTATCACAGGGAAGAAGACAAAACCATTGTTCATGCCCGCCGGCACGCCGGTATTACGCTGGCTTGCGGCCTCGTTGCTGGCGCTGCATTGATGGGCGTGGTATTAGCTATCCCATTTGCAATCAAACAGTCCACTGATGTATTGAAAATCGTCCCAGACAGTTTTACTTCCATCGCCAATGTGCTTAGCATTGCCGTAACTGCATTTTTGGTGGGATTGTTTTATTACACCGTCTGCAGGAAAAAGTTTAAATCACTTTGAATTTTTCGGTCTTGGCTCCAGAGATTTCTCGGAGTTTTTTGACCTTCCAGAAGGGTTATCCCATTAATGGGGCCAATTCAACCCCTTTTCTCATTTTTTGAAATTAATTGGATAATTCTGAATTGAATTATGAGTTTACTTGTAGTAAAATTTTTAATTAATAAAATTAAACTTTAAACAAAGGTATAAATATGTCTGCTTTTTCTATTGCATACGGTTTCGCTAGAGCTCAAGCTTTTGGGTCTTCTGGTGATTCTGAGGCTTTTCCACGCCCACCAGGCAGTGAGTATGGTGAGGCTTTTCCACCACCCCCTTCTCCACTCCTCCATACCTCACGCGACATGCCAGGCAGTGAATATGGTGATCGTGACCTACCAGGCAGTGACTATGGTGATGCTGGATATCGAGATCCTGATTCCGCTCTAAGATCCCAGCTTGACGAAGTTTTTAGAGAGGCTGAAAATTTAGGTCCCCAAGAACTCGTTGAATACCTACGGGGCAAATGGCTATCCGCAGACCCGCAGATTGTTGCGAAGCATATAGGGAAATACTTGGAAGT
>Ga0207043_1097_pt1 | contig 11863 bp, 11 predicted proteins | sample Alteio_BWMinCont_71_FD_153304 | JGI IMG/M metagenome (GOLD analysis project Ga0207043, IMG submission 153304) | Enriched cells from forest soil in Barre Woods Harvard Forest LTER site, Petersham, Massachusetts, United States -... | ecosystem: Environmental > Terrestrial > Soil > Temperate forest >... | reverse complement strand
AACTGGAAAAGGGACGCAACAAAGCCATAAAGATGCCCTTAAATGGTATATCAAGGCAGCAGATCAAGGCTGCATAAAGGCGATGTATCATTTTTCCAAGTTGTTTCAGCAAAAAGGATGGGACATGTCTTATCAAGAGAAAGTCGACCTTGGTGGTAGTAAGAGGACTGATTTATATCTAAGGCAGGCGGCGACAGCAGGCCATATCGAAGCACAATTCCTATATGGACGTGAGAAAAAATCTTTTGTATGGATTGCAAAAGCTGCAGATCAAGGACATATCGAAGCACGATGTGTATTTGCACATTACCATGTAAAGAAATTGCTGGATGAAGGGATAGATCAGGATAACTATTACCAGCCCATGCTTGAAAAAGTGAGAGCATGGATACCGGATATTCAGAAGGCAGCGAAACAAAAAATTAAGGGAGCGGATTTAAGCAACATAGCTAGGGACGCTTTACGTGTGATAAATGCATGGACATGCCTAAAGTCATGCTATGATGGAGGAGGAGAGCACGAACATTATAGTTTAAACGAGGCAGGGCAAATTCTGGCGGATGGAGATCCTGCTAAAGACAGCGATTCCGCAAGTGAATGCTCGACTTCATGCGCTTTATCTGATGGGGGAGATGTTATTGGAAATCACGATCCCCAACCTAAGCGCTTAGTATCTACAAAGGAGATCAGCAAGCCGTCTGATCAGCCTCCCCCTTTGGCGTCGGAGTCTGAAAGCAAAGATGATGCCGATGATGATGATAGGGTGTCAACGCCAACGAGCCATCCTTCATCGGGCGTCATCCGTTATAGACCTCTACGCAGATTTCAATAAGTTTGAGTTAACGCAGGGCGAGGACGCCCCTGGTTACCTCTTTGCCATCACTTTTCAAGGACGTACTAAAAACCACAAAAATCAGTTGATTTTTATTTTTATTTATCTTACGATTCATTTTTAACATTAATCAATAAGTAAATAAAATGAATACATTTTTTACAAAAACCATTCTTTCAATATTACTTTTAAGCACATCACTCTCCTATTCGGCTGAAAATTCGATTACCACCCTTATGGAACATTTTCAAACCCTTGACAACCTACCTAAAAAGAAATTCACCAAGAGTCAATTCCAGGAAATCTCTGCCGCGTTAGAAAAAAAGGAGGAGAAAATACGCCTCGTCACCTACAACATGCTCTTCAACCTGTATGACCACAATCTTGCCGAAGAAAATCGCTGGCCAAACCGCTTACCACGCATTGTCGATCTCATCGCTACCATGCAGCCGGACATCATCAACACCCAAGAGCTCTATCCTTCCCAAGTAGAAGACCTTTTAGCTCTCATTGACAATGAGTTTGAGTTTTTTGCCGGACAAAAAGATGCAGACGGAGAGTCCTACGGTATTCTCTTCCGCAAAGACCGTTTTGAACTTCTTTCAGACAATATCCAGTATCCTCTTTCTATGGTGCAATTGAAAGACCTTAAAACGGACAAAATCGTATATATCTTCAATACTCACATGCCCCTTGCCAATATCGAAAAGAGAGAAGCTAATGCCCGCGCCATCGTCCAGGCCATCGAACCTGTTGCTCAAGAACATGCCGTGATATTTACGGGCGATCTGAATACATTTGCTACCATGCTGGATCTCGATAAGCTGCCTTTCTATGATGGGGACCACATCCATCGCATCCTCTCACAAGGTTCTCTCAAAAACTCACAGTCGCTTTCCTTGCTCGGACACTTCGGTCCGCTTAGCACCTTCACAAACAACGGCACCGGAGCAGATCCTTTTCAAGGCACCGGAACACCAGGCATTGTATTGGATTACATCTACGTTTCCAGCAAGCTCACTGTGTTGGCACATGCCACTGAACCTGCTACGGTCGATGGGCATTTCCCCTCCGATCATATGCCGGTCATGATCGACTTCATTGTGAATGAATAAATACTCATTTTGTACGTTCTTGAAAAAAGGTAACCAGGGCGTCCTCGCCCTGCCTGTTAATATATTGCAAGGCCAGGGACGACCTTGTTACCTTATGGTAAAAAGATAACCAAGGCGTCCTCGCCCTGCCTTCTTACGTCCGCCGCCATAACTTTTTAAGGACGTACCTCAATACTTCATACAGCGAATACTTTCGACCAAAAAAAAAGAACAAGTGATTTACAGTCATGATCGACTTCATTGTGAATGAATAGAAATAGGCTTTGCAGAAAAATTGGCTTAAATTGGTGCCAAAAAAAGCCAAAACATGGTATTTTTAGGTAGGAGTTAGAACCATGAAGCGACATCTTGAAAAAGAATTCATTAAATGGAAAGAGAAGGAAGAGCACCTTCCTATTCTGCTTAGAGGTGCTCGTCAAGTGGGGAAGAGCCATTTAGTGGAGCATTTTGGCAAGACACAATTTAAAGATATTGCCATTGTTGATTTTGAAAGTCGCCCCGAGTTTAAAGACGCCTTTACCACGCGTGATCCCAAGGAGATATTAACCCGACTGGAATTAGCTCTTCGCAAACCCATTAAAGCGGGGGAGTCCCTTCTTTTTTTGGACGAAATCCAGCAATGTCAAGAAGCGCTTTCTTCTCTTAGATATTTCAAAGAAAAAATGCCTGAACTCCATGTCATTGCAGCAGGATCCCTGTTGGAATTTCTTCTTAAAGAAGAAGACTTTAGTTTTCCGGTGGGACGTGTGGAGTTCCTTTATTTGAAACCACTTTCCTTCATGGAATACCTGCAAGCCGCCAGCCCATTTGTCGCGGAAAGATTATCTCTATTTGATTTGAAGAATCCCCCAAGCCTATTAGAGCACCAAGAGCTTTTAAAATGGGTTCATAAGTATTTATTTATTGGAGGTATGCCTGCAGCCGTCAAAGAAAGCCTTAAGGAAACATCCCTTTTGGAAACACAGCGCGTTCATCACCGGATCCTACAAGCTTACGAGAGCGATTTTGGGAAATATGCTAAACATACTCAACACAAATACCTGCGTATTATTTTTCAAAAAGCCCCTTCACTTGTCGCACAAGTGCTAAAATTTACAAGAATCGACGAAGAGATAAGAGCCCGCGAGCTGAAACCCGGACTAGAGCTTTTATGCCATGCAGGATTACTTCAACGCATTTTCGCTACCACAGCATCCGGTTTGCCTCTTCATGCACATATGAAAGCAGACCGCTATAAGCTCCTTTATCTGGACGTAGGATTACTTCAAACCGCAACCAAGGTGGATGCCTCACATTTTTTTGACTCCGATATTTTGCAAATTAATGCGGGAATGATCGCAGAACAGTTTGTAGGACAGGAGTTTCTTGCTTATGAAGCACCCTATCAAAATCCCCCTCTCCTTTTCTGGGAACGTACTCATGGTGGACAAGCGGAAGTCGATTATGTCATTGCCGTAGGATCGAACATTCTTCCCGTCGAAGTAAAAGCAGGAGCAACAGGCTCCCTCCGATCGATGCAAGAGTTTTTAAAAGAAAAAAAGGGAAAGCTTGGGATACGTATTTCAGAACATCCTATCTCCCTACATCAGCAGGTTCTCTCTCTGCCCTTATATATGATCCCTTTTCTTGATAGACTAGTCCGGGAAGCCTTAGAGGTAGTCTAAACGTACGTCCTTAAAAAAGTGATGGCGGCGGGCATAAGATGGCAAGATTATCCCGGTTCTGAGTGGACTAATAGACAGGGCGAGGACGCCCTGGTTACCTTCGCCTAAACCGCTAGGAATTTGAAGGCTTCGGGGAAGCGGTAGATGATATCGGAAGCGCACATGCCGTAAGATGTCAAGTCTGCAGCCGCATGTTCGCCTGCAAGACCGTGGAGGTAGACACCCAGAGAAGCGGCATCCCGAGCGTTGGCCCCCTGCGCCAGGAAAGCGGCGATCAGTCCCGTGAGGACATCGCCGCTGCCCGCTGTTGCCATTCCCGGATCTCCGGTAGGATTCACTAAAATAGGGCCTGACGCTTGGATGATAAAAGTCGGAGCCCCTTTCAATACAAGGGTCACTTCTTTTTTTTGGACATAGGCGCGGCATTGTCGCAGGAATTCAGGCGTGAGGGACGGGTTCCCCGTAGCGCCCAACAGTCGCATCATTTCGCCGTGGTGCGGCGTGATCACTGTTTCTTTGGGAAGCCGGATCTCCTCTTGGGATAAAAGATTCAGGGCATCGGCATCCAGGACACAAGGCTTTTGGATTTGCGGAAGCACCGTACGCAAAGTCGCCTTCACCGCTTCCGTCTGCCCTAAGCCCGGCCCGATAAAAACCGCGGAAGCTCTATTCATATGGGAGAGCATCTCTGTGAGGTCGCCTGCCTGATACGGATTGCGCAAAAGTTCGTAAGGGGAGGACAAAAGCTCTTGCTGCATCCCATCCGGATAGAATAGGCGAACAATTCCGGCTCCTCCTCTTAAGGAAGCCGTTGCGGAAAGGATAGCGGCCCCAGGCATGAGTTTAGAGCCTGCCAATCCGACAACATATCCTGCCTGATACTTATGTCGGCTTCGTTTGATGGGGGGCATCAGCGGCTTTAGCATCTCCTCGGAGAGCATGAGCAACTCTACATCAGCCTCTTCTATGTACTTTTGGGGCAATCCGAAATCCACATAGCGAAGCTTCCCTACATGGTCCCATCCCTCGTTGAGAAAGAAACCTATTTTTGGAAGACCTAAAAAAACTGTTTCGGTCGCGATGATCGCTTCACTCTCCACACTTCCCGTTTCTCCATTGAGTCCTGAAGGGATATCGACAGCAATGACAGGCAGCTCAGAGCGATTGATGTGCCGGATGATGCCTGCATAAGGTTCGGAAATGGCACCGCGGAATCCCGTTCCGAAAAAACCATCAACGACAATCCCTCTTTCCGGAAGATCATCCAGACTATTTAAGGAGCGCCCCCCTTCCGTCATAAACCGTTCATAGCTTTGCCGGCATAAATGGCTGCATTCTTCAATGGATTGGGGGTGGAGCGCAAAGACTTCGTAATCGAGGTGGAGCAGATGGATTCCCGCTACAAAGGCATCCCCTCCATTATTCCCTTTGCCGCATAGGAGGACAGCAATTCGGTCTAAATCGTACCGTTCGACATACTCCTGGACGACCAGAGCCACGCCACTGCCGGCTTCTTCCATAAAATCGGATTCCGAGCAACCATCTTTGTAAGCTAAGGATTCGATTTCGGACATCTGTTTAGGTGTGACGACTTTCATGGCTATAAATGCTCTTCTTTAATCGTGCGTTGCATCAAACGAGTGACAGCCTCCATAGGAGGCATTTCTTCATAGATGATTTTATACACCATTTCCGTAATCGGCATGGACACATTGAGTTCCCGGCTGATCTGCAAAGCTGACATGCAGGTGTAGGCACCTTCGACAACCATTTCGATTTTTTTCTCTGCCTCTTTTGGCGTCATCCCTTGCGCTAACAGGTAGCCGAATCGACTATTGCGGCTGATGAGCGAACCGCATGTCAGGCAGACATCCCCCATTCCCGATAAGCCGCTTAATGTTTCAGACTTACTCCCTTTCGCCAAGGCAAGCTTGCGAATTTCGTGGAGCCCTCTTGTCATAAGCGCTGCCTTGGAGCTATATCCAAAGCCAAGTCCCTCAGAAATCCCGCAAGCAATGGCAATGATATTTTTTAACGCGCCCCCGTAAGCCACACCCTTGATGTCGCTATTGGGATACACTCGAAACGTCTTAGTCGTAAAAGCCTCACAGATCGCCAACATCGTATTCGAATCATAAGCAGTACCCACAACAGATGTGGGGAGCCCTTTAATTACCTCTTGCGCATAGCTGGGGCCGCTCAGGATGCCGATCAGTGATCGGACATCTTCACCGAAAATTTCTATCGCCACTTCAGGTAAAATCAGACCGGAATTCTGCTCAATGCCCTTCGAAGTAATGACAATTGGACAGTGAGGGGTGTTGATTTGACTGATCGACTCCAAAACTGACCGAAATCCGGCTGTTGTGACAGCTTCTACAATCAGATCTGCATCGCTTAACGCTTCGGCCAAATCCGTTGTAAAAAGCATTCCATCGAGTCTTCGGTGGCCCTGGAGATGTGGATGTTCATTGTTTTCGTTTAATTGTCGCGCAAGCGCAGCATTCCGGGTCCAGGACACAATCTCATATCCCTTAGACGCCAATAACGATGCCAAACAAAATCCCCAGGCTCCAGCCCCCAAATAAGCAATTTTCATAGTCTATTCCTCATGACGCCATTCTACTACATAAAGGCAAAAGGAAGAAGGAAAAATAAAGGCAAAAGGCAAAAGGCAGAAGGCAAAATAAAGGCAAAAGGCAAAAGGCAGAAGGCAAAATAAAGGCAGAAGGCAGAAGGCAAAATAAAGGCAAAAGGCAAAAGGCAAAATAAAGGCAAAAGGCAGAAAGTCTCTTGATATGCCGTCCGTTCAGTACTTAGACGCTATTCTGAGACCTGAATGGTGACGAAGGGCATCTATGGTGACCGCATACGCTTTAAGTGTCTATTTTATTGAATATAGAATATTCTCTTTAGCAAATTGTATTTCATCTTCAGTAATAATATGAGCCCTTCCTTTGTATACTTTTAAAGTGACCTCAGCGCCCAGTCTTTCGAGCAGCGCTTTAGATTGTTGGGCTCTGATCAAAGGGATATGGGGGTCGTTATCTCCGTCACTTATAAACACCTTTGTTCCTTCAAAGTTTCCTTGGTACTTAGTCTCATCAATAGTTTTTCCAATCAATCCTCCAGTAAAGGCCATAATGCCGCCGTACTTTAAAGCAAATTGTGAGGCCACTTCTAAAGCCAAACAAGCTCCTTGGGAAAAACCAGCAATGAAAATTTTCTGTTTAGGAATATGTTTTGCTATTTGATGATTAATTGTTTGACCTCTTTGATAGATAAAGAAAGGAAAGGTTCATTATGATTTTCTTCCTCCATAAAGCTATAAGGATACCAAGTGTTGTTAGTTGCCTGAGGCGCAGCTATATAAAAGTGCCATAGTACAGATGGTAAATTTCAGGAGCGTCAAAGTTAATGGTCTTTTTTACCAACCGCAAGCCTAAGATGCCTGCATAAAAATCGAGATTCCTCTGAGGATCCGATGTCAAAGCGGTGATGTGGTGAATTCCTGTTACTAACTTATTCATAGATCCCGACCTAATTTGTTTATCGGAAAGATGATCAAGGCTGCTAAATCTTACTTCTTTTGGGTCGCAACTTCTTGCGCTTTTTGATAGCTTTCGATGAGCGCTCCGTAGTTAGGTGCTACCATGATATACAATTTAGCATAGTCATTGGCATCCGGACGGTTCCATGTGCGCTGAACTTCACAGAGCACTGCATTAGTAGAGGTAGGGATAACTCCGGCTTGGGAAAAACGTGCCACTGTGGTTCTAGATGCCATTTCGCTGGGGTCGCCTGAAGCATCAATAACCGCATACACCTTAAAGCCGGCTGCCTTGGCATCAAGTGCAGGAAACATAACGCAAACACTAGTCCAGACGCCAGCCATGATCAATGTCTTTTTGCCAGTATCTCGAACTGTTTTAACAAAAAGTTCGTTATCCCATGCATTCACTTCACCCTTACGGGGAACAAAGACGGCATGTGGTGCAGCTTCTTGAATCTCGGGCATAATGGGGCCGTTGGGTCCTTTTGGCTCGGAGGCTGTATAGATGACAGGTATATTCGCTAGAGTCGCAAGCTTAGCAAGCATGATTGTGTTCGCTCTCAATTCAGTCACACTGATATCTTTCACTGTTTGAAAGAGACCTGCTTGGTGATCGAGTAATAAAATAACTGTATCAGTGGGATCGAGTAAGTTTTTGCCTGCTCCAGGAGCATGTTTAATTCCATCATGAATCTCATTTTTTCCGTCCGATTGGAAGATAGCCATAAAAACTCCTTTTTTGATTTATACCGAACGTGACTCAAAAATTGGGCATGGTTCAAATGTAGGTAACACTATAGATGGGGGTCAGGCTTGCCATTCTGCCATTCGATGGGGCTAGGATTGGGGTCAAGCATGTCATTCTGTCATTCAGGGGTGACTCGATGGTTTTCTCTAAAATAAATCCCTGAATGGCAGAATGGCAGGCTTGACCCCAATCATAGTGTTACCTTTTTTCGAACCTTTTTGAACCATGCCAAAAATTGGTATATTTTACTATATACTACCTATATAATTGAGGTTGCAAGCAACAGATCCTTTCTTATCACCAAGCAAAGCAATCACATCCAAACGACCATGGGTTCAATTGATTCTCCGACGGCTGATGTGGCGGGCTATGTTATTAGTGGTGCATCTGAAGCATTCCAAACACAGAACTTTCTCTATAAACAAAATGCAACTCCTCCACTCGCTGTCAAAATGGTTACAGTACTCTGTGGGCCTGCTTATTTCGACGATACAAAAGTAGGAATTAAAAAAGCGATGGCAGTCGGTCAACCAAAAACTGATCGTTAGGATTCAAATTTTCGGATCCATGTAGCAGCTTTGAGTCACTTGCTTGCCTTTCCACGCTGTAAGTAATGCTTCAGTGGGGTAATAGAAATCTTGAGCTATCTCTATGGCAGATGTTTGGCAAGACATTCCTGTCACAGCTTCGAGCACCTGTCGATCGCGTTGCTGTAAAGCTCGACTTACCGTATCAAAACTATCGTCTCCACTAAAATTCTTGAGGGGAGCAAAGCACACTTCTCTTGGATAAACCAGCGCTTCTACTTGATTTGCCAAGGGCAGTACATCGAAAATGAATTTTTCAAATTTCCATGCCATGGGATGATCGGCTTGGACAGTATGCCCTTTGCCATCGAGATATTTAACAGCCTTAAATGCCTTATGTAGGGGTATAGAAGCGTTGGCAATCTTTTTAATGAAAGTCATCTCAAATACGAACAAACTCAAGTTGGCGAGTAGATGGCGAAGCGACCCATTAGCATCCATTGCCTTCTGTTCCTCGTAAGGCAATTCCGTGTATTCTACAACCGCAACTTTTCCGTGTTCCTGAACAACAACGCCAACTTTCTCTTCAGGAGTTTTTCGGTAGGTGCATTTGACCACAACGTCGCATGTGCGTCTTTGCTGATATCCAATAAGTTCTGCATCAAAAGGATCGGCTAGAGGATTGTCAATCAATACGAAATTCACATGTCGTACTCCAGCACCCTGCCACTGGTCCCAAATTCCCGAACGCACAAACTGATGTAAGACCCCTCCATTGCCATCCGGACCCATTGCAAGGGTGTCTGCAGTTTCCAAAAAAAGGTGTCCCTGTCGATCCAAAAGGGGCAGGGTATCCTGGGAAAAGAAAAAAAGCTGAGAAGGATCCAGACCAAATAAAGCATGTTTTTCAAAAAAAGAGACGGTGTCAGCATGATTGAGAGGAGAGGTCATAATAGCTAATGGCAGCAGGCGTCCAACTTGCCTACCGGCAGCGACTGTCTTCTCTGCCAATAGTTGGAAAAGACTTTTTTTACGCACTGCTGTCACTTGACATAGCCCTTTGGGACCGTTGATACGAAGACGCGTTCCTTGTCCACCCGCTACAACCAGGCAGCCCACAAGCCCTTGAGAAAGGGCCTTCTTCCCACGCTTGACATCTTCGAGATTCCCGCATCGGGAATAAGATTCAAAAGGGGTGAACGTTCTACGAATATCATCCTCTTTTTTCTGAACGAGTTGTTGCTGAAGGCGTAATGTAGGAAGATCGATCTGCGCGACCTGCGATTCCAGGCTCCGTCTTTGATCCATATTCAGACTTTGCCAATGTCTGACCAAATTCAGCTCCCCAAAAGTAGAAAAAAAAGAGATCACTTGCTGTTCATTCACGTGACTACACTCAATGGGATAGGATTTGTCGTTGTATCGCTTGATAGACTTCATCGACTTCAATTTTCTTCATGCAACGAAAATCGATTGGGCACACTCTTTTATAACAAGGGGAGCATTCCACGTGCTTGTGAATAATAATTCCCCCACCATAGGGTCCTGTTTTGACATCGCTGGTCGATCCAAATAATGCAACAAGGGGGGTTTTCAGTGCCGCCGCAATGTGCATCGGACCGCTGTCATTTGTCAGCATGACGGCACATGATTGGATCAAGGCCATCAATTCTCTAATCGTCGTTCTCCCTGCGAAGTTGATCACACGATCATCGAACCCTGTACAAATCTCATTCACTAAGGGGGCTCCAACGGGATCTCCAAAATAGGCAACGACTATGCGCGGATCTTCTAATAAACGTTTCGTCAGCGCGTGAAAGCGGTCGGGCAGCCAACATTTCGCGGAACCGTAAGCGGCTCCAGGGTTAATACCAATGAGAATGTGTTGATGGGGCCGGTAGCCATCTAATTCCAGACGATCCATAGCGTGTTTCTTCTCCCCATCCGATACATAAAGCGTAGGCGGAGTAGATGAAATCGGGATCCCCAGCGGTTCAAGAAGGGCTTTGTAGGTCAGGACAAGGTGTTGGGTTTCCTTGTTTGCCGGAAAAGGGACAGCTTTATTTAACAGGCAGCTGCGGAGATTTGTGCTAAAGCCAATGCGGTTAGCGACATGACCTCGCCAGAACCACCAAGCGGAAGAAAAGGAATTGGTCAGCAAGACGCCAAGATCATACTCGCCCCGCCTTAATGTGTCGATAATATCGGTGTGCTGGGGACGGTGAATCCATCCGCTAGGCTTTTTAAAACTATAAATCTCATTCAAATGGGGATCATGCTCAAGCAATGCCCCTACATTTGCCTGACACATGGCTGTGATATTCGCTTCGGGATAGCGGTCCCGCAGGTCTTGAATAATGGGTGTCGCCATCACAAGGTCGCCCAGCCAATTAGGCATTCTGACCAGGATATTCTTAGGCAGCTTGTTCGGCCATACTGGTAAATGATTTGTCATAAGATAGGACCATGAGTTTTTATTATTTTCTTAACTAGACATATTGACACTTCACTATATCAAGCAAAACAATTTTCCACATGTTAAATAAATACAACGTTCCCCTTGCCCGTGCCTCCCGTACCCGTACCCCTGCCCCTGCCCCTGCCCGTGCCCGTGCCTTTGCCCGTGCCCGTGCCCGTGCCCCTGCCCGTGCCCGTGCCCGTGCCCCTGCCCGTGCCCGTGCCCCTGCCTTTGCCTTTGCCAGAAGATCAGATCCCGTAACGACAAAATACATAGAACTAGCATAAGAAATCATGGTTTTTATCAAGTTACGGGATCTGATTTTCGGGCAAAGGCAGGGGCACGGGCACGGGCACGGGCAAAGGCACGGGCACGGGCACGGGCACGGGCACGGGCAGGGGCACGGGCCTTATCATTACCCATTTTTTTGAAGATTTTGCTATAAGAGACCGTTTCAACCGAAGGATCTCTAAAATGACTTACACAAACACTTATGAATGGGCACAAACAAATTTTGGAAGCACACCTCTTTTTAATAAGAAAAAAGTAAATAGGCTTGTAGGCATTGCAAGCAGACTTGCGGAAGCAAAGGGAACTACTCTTGCGCGTCTATATGATAATTGGTACGATACTAAAGCTATATACACACTTCTCAAGCAACCAGTTATGAAACCAGATATTATTCAAAGCCCTCATAGGGAAATAGCATTTAAAAATATAGAAAATTGGTCCGGAGATGTTCTAGCCATAGAAGACTCTTCAGAATTTGAGTGGAATCATAAAAAACCTATAGAAGGTCTGGGACCTGTTGGCTCTGGAAGAAGTTGTGACCAGGGATTTATCCTCCACTCCACTTTAGCAATAGGTGTTAAAAATAATGGAGGATTAGAAGTTTTAGGTCTTCCTTTTCAACAATATTATGTTCGTCCCCCAGTACGAGAGACACGAAAAAGAAGAGGGAGAACA
>Ga0207043_1077_pt1 | contig 11900 bp, 8 predicted proteins | sample Alteio_BWMinCont_71_FD_153304 | JGI IMG/M metagenome (GOLD analysis project Ga0207043, IMG submission 153304) | Enriched cells from forest soil in Barre Woods Harvard Forest LTER site, Petersham, Massachusetts, United States -... | ecosystem: Environmental > Terrestrial > Soil > Temperate forest >... | reverse complement strand
GTTCCTGGTTGAGGGTTGGGCAGCGGTAGGCTTTGATGTTCTTGGCTGAGAGGATCGGGAGATATAGTTTCTCGATCTCAAAGAGCGTTTCGATATGATCAGATGTGAAGGTAAGAGGGACGATGACGATATTGGGGCGGCCCTGGTGCCATTCGTGGACGGATTGACAGGCTTCTTCTGTTGAAGGAGTGAGCCATTCTTCAGGGCCGAATTTCGATTGATAGGAGAGGCGGCCAAGAGCGTTGGGGAATCGTTTCAGAATTTCGCGATAGGAAAGATGGCACTCCGATTCATAGATGTCGCCGGCAGCGATGAACGATTTGGGGACGCCGTGGGCTGAGAAAAGTAGGGCGGTCTCTTCTTCTGGAAGTTGATGAGTTTGGAGAAATTGGGCGATACGGGTCTGCCAGGCTTGGATGAAAGCGGGGTGTGCGGGATAGGATTTAATCCAGCGAAGGTGGGTCGCTGAGGAGAGATGGCGGCTGAAAAAACGGGCAATGCTGCCGGTTGTTGCATAGCAAAATTGGGGGAAGAGGGGAAGGACGCGGATTTCAGAGGCATTGAGATTTTCTAGAGTAGAGAGGGTGGAGGCATGGGTAGAGGGAAGATACCGATGGAAAGGGATGACCGGAGCCTTCAGGCGGGTGGAGAGTGTTTGCGCAAGTTCTTCAGTGTCAAAATAAATCGGAGACTTGCCTCCGATTTGTTCATAATCGTGGGCGATTTTTAAGGCCCTCTTTCGGGCGATCCGGCCAAAGAGCCAGTTGTGGATCGGAGTGGGGAACTTTGACCAGATCACATCTTTGTCCCGAAGCAATTCTTGGAGGAAAGGGGAGATTTCTTCGATATGGCGGGGGCCGCCGAAATTCACGAGCAGATAGGCAATCATAAGTTGGGAAGAATGCAAAAAAAATCTTTCTCGTGCAACCATTGTCGCTTTTTGATATCGGGAAAGAAAGAGGCAATTTTGTGAATAAGCTTCTCCTATGGATCTGCGTCTTTTCTAGCATCGCGGGCTTCGCAGATGAAGATCGCTCTTCGGAAGAGATGTCCTATTTTTGGAACAAAAAAAAGGAACCTGAGGCTCCCCCTCCTCAGCCCGTTCAACCGGTTCAAACTAAGGCCGCTACTACCTCAGATCCTGCACTGATCAATTACTGGAAAACGCATAGTTGGGCTTCATTAGGATACAGGCACGATCGGCAGAGGTTTGATGAATTTGGATCTCATCACATCCTAAATTCAAGAACTTCCCTGAAAAACCGGAATACCGTGAACCTCACAATGGGTTGGCATACCACGATCAAAGACTTCATTCTGGGGATTCATGGTGGATATGGATGGTTGATCAATGGAAATTTCAAATATCTGCAAACTGGCAACAATCCGAACGAACCCCTTTTCCATAGACAATATGATTTGGGCGCTGGGTATAACGCGAATGTTCAGGGATCAATAGGGTGGGAATGCAAGATCGTCAAATGCGGCAATATCAAATTTTCAGTGATCCCCGCTGGAGGCTACAGATATTTTCATTTTATGAATTTTCCATCTGAAATGAAGCGCTTTAATATTCCAGATACTCACTCTTTCGCCCTGGGTAGTTATCCAAAAGTGAACGAACAGGATTGGTATGGGCCGTACCTCGAGGCGCGGATCCGGTTTAAATTTTGGAAGAACGCGCAATGGGATCTCTATTATCAATACCAGCATACGGAGTTTCGGGCGAAGAGCAAATTCGACATGAACATTTACAATTATACTCCTGCTCAGGCTCTATCTCTCGCTCAGTTTTTTCAGATTAGTTCCTATATCAGAAGCACTTCAGCTCAAACACAGCTGGGAGGGTCGGACATTCGGATCCACTACACGTCAGGCTGGACTTTCGGACTCTATTTCGAAGGCGCAAGCACTTGGACAAGGTCCGCCCAGATGCGCTTGAAGGAAGTTGTACAAACCACCTTTCCAACCCCTATTACTACCACGACGACCCGCATTCGTGAAGAAAATGCAGCCGTCTACTGGGTCGGATATTGGGTCTCCATCTATTCCGGCTACAAATTTTAGAAATGAAAGCCAGTTGCAAACTCGCTTTCTTGCATAAATTCGATGATTTTGGCGTAGGCTCGTGCTCGGGCAAATTGACATATCCTATTGGCCATAGGCAATTTGTAACGGAGCCGAGTCCTTGCGGCAAAAGCGCGGATTTGAGCTGAAATGGAGTTTTGAAACTGGCTTGTTGGCTGGAATGCGTGAATTTCATAGAATACGTGTAACTATGAATTTTTTTCGAACTGCGATTCTCTGTGTACTTTCTATTTTCATTTTGAATAGCTGCAGCTGCGGAAACAGCGCCCGGCAAGGATTGCGGATTGGGATCGATGCGAATTGGTATCCCATTGATTTTGGCCGCCAGGAATCGTATATCAATGGATTCACAGAAGACCTCCTTTTAGAAATCGCCCGTTATAGCGGGATTGAATTCCAAAGGATTCCTGCCAATTGGGACAATCTATTCGACGGAATGAAGGAAAAAAAATTCGATGCCGTCCTCTCCTCTCTTCCCCCCTATGATTTCAATGCGGCGAAATATGATTTTTCCAGCAATTTCCTCGATTTAGGTCCTGTTCTGATCGTCCCTGTCGATGCGCAGCATTCCGACCTGTCCAAGATGGGAGGAGAACTGCTCGGAGTCATCGTCGGCGATCCCTCCGTCCTGATCTTGCAAAAATATCCAGAGATCATCATCCGCAATTACAACTCGATTCCCGATTTATTAAACGCAATTGTCAATGGAGATATCGAAGGGGCTTTGCTCAATCGGATCCCTGCAGTCAGCTATGTCCGGGATCTGTATTCAGGAAAATTGAAAATCGCCTCTTCTCCTCTAACGGCCACGGGCCTTCATTTAATTGCTATCAAGGGCAAGCATCGCCATCTCATCCAGCTTTTCGATAAGAGCCTCGATTATTTTAAAAAGAAGAAGAAGCTCCAGTCCCTCCTCCAAAAATGGGAATTAGAAACATAAGTTACAAATAACTGACTTGAATATTCAATTGATATAGAAAGTCGGGCCGCTACGCTATCGCTCCGCCCCCGCTTCCCCGGTGACTGGATTTCGGCTTCGATCAACAGTCGTGCGAATAGACTGCCGCAACTACGTGCGGCAATTTTCCTGATGCACTCCTTATCGCGCCTACGGCTACGCGACCTAGAGGTCAGCTCCGCCGTTTTTTACGGCGCGATTGCCTCTTTGCCGAGAACCAGTCTCGGGCTGCGCCCCGGTTCCCACTTCGCGGGTCCCTTCCGAGCGCAGAATAGCCGCGCTACTTCGTGCGCGGCCAAAACAGCCCTACCCCAAATAACTAAACGTTATTAGGGGACCCCTGGGCCAGTCGGGGGACCACCCCAAAGATGATGCATCTTCGGGGACCCCGGTAGCCCCCGCTGCCCCCAAAGAACTCTTCTGCAAATTGTTTCGGACAACGAAGCTTTTTTGAATGGCCCGAAGGGCCAATAACCTGCGCCCGAATCGTATTCAGGATTAATGCGAATTGTTTTTGATTTTGCAGCGGTCATGCGCGGAGTATTCTTCGCGCACTTGCGCGAGAATCTGCGGATCGATGGGGCAGGGCTCGATCTGCCAGATCTCTTTGGCATAGCGGCGGATCGATTCATCCGTAGAAAAAGTGCCCATCCCTGCGATATTGTGGATGGCCGTCTCAGCCCAAGCTTTCGGCTGTAGGAAAAGGGCCTCTACTTTTCTCTGGGTCTCATAATAGGGACGGAGGTCTTTGAGAACGCGGAATGTATCCGTTTCGATGAGATTTTGGTGAATTTCTGCGAAGGCTTTTTCTTCCGATGAATTTGTGGAGAAAGTCCCATCTTTTAGAGAATCGATAGCCTTGCGGATCGCCTGGTCCTGGATGTAGATATCCCAGGATTTATAGTGCTGCGTATTCTCTTGCGCTGTGGCGCCGAATCGGAATGGCCACCACTTGTCCGTTACGGCCTGGCGCATTTCGATGTTCGCGCCATCTTCGGTCCCGATTGTCAGGGCGCCGTTCATAGCGAGTTTCATATTCCCTGTTCCGGAAGCTTCCCAGCCTGCAATGGAGATTTGTTCGGACAGATCAGCTGCGGGAATGATCAACTCCGCTCTGGATACGCCATAATTTTCAACAAAGGCGATGTCTAGTTTATCTCGAATTACGGGGTTTGTCAGAAACTTTCGGGAAAGAGCATTGATCAACTGGATAATCTGCTTAGCGCGGTGGTAGCCTGGAGCCGCTTTTCCTGCAAAAATAGAAAATCGTTTGATGGAAACGGCATTCGGATCTGCCAGGATTTCGTGATAGATCATGATGAGGTGCAGCGCGCTTAATAGCTGTCTTTTATATTCATGGATCCGCTTGATCTGCACATCGAATAATGCAGAGGTGTCTAAGGTCACCGAATGGGCGATGATTTTCCCTTTTTCATCCCGGACAGGGTTTTCTCTGCTGAGAAAAGAAAGGAGGGCTTCTTTATTTTTCTTTTTGATCTCGAGAAACTCTTCTTGGGACTTCGGATCCGATGCAAAAGCTGAGAGTCCCTGTATCTGTGCAAAGTCCCGGACCCAGCTCTTTCCTATCCGCCGGGTAATAAAATTGGCCAGGAGGGGATTAGCATGGAGCAGCCAGCGCCTGTGAGTGACTCCATTTGTCACATTGATGAATTTCTCCGGATGGAGATCGTAAAAATCCTTGAAGAGTTTTGTTTTCAAAATTTCGGTGTGGAGCTTGGCGACTCCATTGACCTTATGGCTTCCTACGATGGAGAGATGGGACATTTTCACTTGTCCGTTTTGCAGGATGGAAAGACGGCGCACTTTTTCTTCATCTCCTGGAAACCGTCCTCTAGCCCTGTTGCAAAATTCTTGGTTGATCTTTTGAATGACATGAAATTGCCTGGGGATCAGATCCTGGACTCGGTGTTCATTCCATTCCTCAAGCCCCTCGCTCAAGATCGTGTGATTCGTGTAGCTGCAGCATGTCTTGCAAGTTTCCCAAGCGTCTTTCCAGGAAAAATCATAGTTTTTCGTCAATGTTCTGACCAGTTCAGCGATGACCAGGGCTGGATGCGTGTCGTTGATTTGAATCCTCACTTTGTCGGCAAAGTTGGTCAAATCTCCGAATAAAATCTGATGGCGATGGATGATGTCTTGCAGCGAGGCTGAAACCAAAAGAAATTCCTGTTTAAGCCGCATCCTTTTTCCCATTTCTGTATTGTCATTGGGATACAGGACATCCGTTAAAGAAGTATTTTCCGCCGCTTGTTCCAGAAAGCCGGCATTGTAGCGCTGCAGTTGAAAATTCCGGGGGGACTCTTTCGTAGACCAAAGGACCAAACTCAATACCGAGTAATCGGACCTTTCCGAATATCCGAGAATAGGGATCGAATAAGGGATGGCACGCACTTCTTCATAATCTTCTAAGAGAAATACATCGTCGCCAAACTTGTTTTTCGCAGGTTTAGCAGTGCCTCGGAAATGGACGTTGACAGATTCGTTATCTTTTCGAAATTCCCAGGGATAAGTATTCAACAGCCAGCAATCGGGCCGTTCGATTTGATTGCCGTTCCAGATTTCCTGCTCAAAGATTCCATATTGATATCTCAATCCGTAGGCTCTTGCAGGATATTGAAGAGTGGCAAGGGAATCCAAGAAGCATGAGGAAAGTCTTCCCAAGCCTCCGTTGCCCAGACCGGGATCGCATTCGCAAGCGATGATGTCTTCGAAGTTACGGTTCATTTTTGCAACGACCGCTTTGACTAGCTCTGTGGCACCGATATTGGTGATATTATTCCCGATCAATTTTCCGGGGAGGTATTCCATCGAGAGGAAGTAGACGATGCGGGGTTTTTTTTCCAGCACGGTCTTGAAAGTAGAGGTCCAATTGATCATGATTTCTTCGCGGAGAGCGATGCAGAGAGCCTCATAGAATTCTTCGATGGTGGCGGCGTCGCTCGTACGCCCGCTGCTGGTGATAATGATATGCTTGATTTTCTGCTCTAGAATCTCAGCCTGATAATTCACATCGTCCATGACCCCGATATAGAGAAAAGCAGAATATATCTACAGAAATAGGAATTTCAGCATATGGAACGCCATGATGGAAAATAGGGCGCAGAGGGGGATTGTGACGATCCAGGAGACCACGATCTCTTTTAAAGTTTGGAGATTGAGGGCTTTTAAGCCGCGGGCCATGCCAACGCCGAACACCGCGCCGACAAGTGCGTGGGTAGTAGAAATAGGCAGCCCCAGTTTAGAGGCGAGAAGGATCGTCGCTGCAGCGCCGAATTCCGCAGCAAAGCCGCGGGTAGGAGTGAGTTCGGTGATTTTTTTTCCGATCGTTTCGATCACCCGCCATCCCCAGGTCGCAAGCCCGATGACGATTCCAGCCCCGCCGAGTGCGAGGAGCCAGGGTGGGATGTAGGAATGGCCGCTTAGGGAATGGGTCTGCAAGACGCCGAGAACTGCTGCAACAGGGCCGATTGCATTGGCCACATCGTTGGCTCCGTGGGCGAATGCAACGAGGCAAGCGCTCAGGATTTGAAGGTAGATAAAGATTTTTTCCACGCCGTGATACTGGGTCGTCGAATGATTGAAAGGAGTATTCTTTTTCACGGTATCGCTAAGCTGGCGCACTTCGGTAAGAATATGGGAAATCTGCTCTTCGTAGACTTCATTGCGGTTGGATAGATGGACGCGCTGCAGGTGATGGAGGGCTTTTTCGAGGCTGACAGCTTGATAGGGATGAAACCCGTCGGATAATTGAAAGGCCGACTCGGGGATCCGCTGCACAAGGAAGTGGCTGATGATCGCCGCAACAAGTCCGATAGAAACGGAAATGGAAAGAGCCACCCCAATGGATAAATTCATATCGAGCTGGGAAAGACCATGAAAAAGAAGGCTTAAAGAGGCGACGGTAAAACAGAGGAAAACGAAAAAGGGAGCGATTTTTTGGGTCGCTTCGATGGGATTTAGGGCATAGAGGATTTTTCGTTGAATCGCATTGAAAATCGCATACGCGACAAGCCCGCTTAAGACAGGAGAGAGAATCCAGCTCAATGCGATCCATCCTACTTCCCCCCAATGTACGGCATCCACCCCTCCGATGATCGCTCCAAAGCCGATGACTGCCCCTACGATCGCATGGGTTGTTGAGACGGGAAGGCCGAAATAGGAAGCGAGCTGCAGCAGGGCGCCTGTAGCAAGAAGGGAACCCATCATCCCCAAAATAAAAATGGTGGGATCGGCTTGGAAAATCTGAGGATCGATGATCCCTTTTTGGATCGTTTCAGATACGCTGGAACCGACGAAAAAAGCGCCTGAGAATTCAAGAATAGCAGCTAGGAAAACAGCCCTTTTTAAAGAAAGAGCCTTTGACCCCACGGAAGTGCCCATGGCATTGGCCACATCGTTCGCCCCGATGTTCCAGGCCATATAAAAGCCAAGGATCAGGACAGAGCCTTGCAAAAGCGTATTAAGGTCCATGGATTCGGGTCTTCACTTTAATTCCAAAAGCATGCGAACGCGGTTGCCAAGCTTTTCTGAAATGCGCGCCAGCTCTCCAATCTCAGCGATAAGGGTCTGGCAAAGATGGAAAGAAGGATAGGGCATCGCATCGCCGCCGCGGTATAAAAATTTTATGAGTCGATTCTGGATCTGGGTAGTCTCGTATTCATAAAAAGCGATCTGTTCGACCATTCCTTTGACCTTCTCCGCCTCGATGCCCCCGAAGGAACACTCGAGAAGCTCTTCCAATTCCTTGATCACCTGGCGGACGAGCCAAAAAACTTCTATGATTTTCTGACAAAGGATACAAAAATCGTCGCGCATCTCGGGGAGAAGCTCCAGCTTTCGGATCCCCGCATGGAAAGCAATATTTTCAGCTTGGTCTGCAAGAGCGTCTTGAAGCGAGAGGATTTCAAGCAAAGAACCGCGGTCGACAGGTAAAAAAAGACTTTTAGGCAGATGGTTTCGGATATCGTTCTTTGTCAGGTCTGCATCATGCTCGAGGCGGGAAATTTTCTCTCCGATCTGTTGGATAGCGGAGGCATTTTGAGAGAGAAGGGCTTGAAAAAGAGCGGGAAGTTCCTGGATGCAGCTCGCCACCTTGTCCATGTGGGTTTGCAGAGGGGCGAAAGGAGATTTTCCAAACAATTTCGCTATGGTGAGCATAAGAAAAAAAGCATAAGTGATTCCGGCCTAAAACGCAATTGCTGTTGGATTTCAATTGATCTTAATGCAAAAATTTTTTCATGCGGTTCCTTTTCTTTCTTTCCCTCTCTCTTTGGGCCCATGCTGTAGAGGTTTCTGTCTCGGATGGGACCTTATTGATTGTTTCCTCCAATGATATTGAAATCAAAAGTTGTCATTCCTCTGAATTGAACATGGATGATTTGCTTTTCGAATTAAATAGTGGAACCAACGTTGTGATCCGCACCCTTGATAGAGGAAGGATTTCCATTCTCGATCCTTTGATCTGGAATTCTTCGGGCCATCTTGAATTGCAGTCTGAAGAAAGCATTGTCATCCAGGCAATTGTCGGCAGTTTGCAAATGGGCAATGTTCAATTGAAGGCAGCTCAGGATATTGTGCTGAATTCAAGCCTATTTTCAGCAGCCCAAATTTTTTCTCAAGGAGGGCAAATAAGGATCGAAGCGGCCAGCCTTTATTTAAAGAGTTCTGGAACTTCGACGGAAATTCTGGCCATGAACGGGGATTTGAAGGTGGAGCTCTCTGGAGATTTGCATCTCAAAAGCGGAATGGATGGATTCCCCGATGCTTTTTCCCGCCTCATTGCGCAAAATGTCTTCATGAATATTGGCGGCGATGGATGCTTATCTGCTGGAGACGGCTCCCGGACAACGGCTGAAATCATCGCCCAGGATGTCTTAGATATTTCCTTTCTTGGGAATCTTTCTTTAATAGGAGGTTTCCATTCCGATCGATCTTTTGCCCTGATTGCCGGCTGCAATTCCACATCTATCTTTGTCGGAGGGAATGCACTGTTAACCAGCGGAACAGAGGGGATCGCTCGGATTGCTTCGCGAAACGGCGATCTGCATCTGAGAGTAGGAAAAGAAGATGAAGGAACTTTGATGCTCACCGGCAACTCTGTCGCTGGACCCGCATCCATCGATGCAAAGGGGACCGTTGAAATTTCTTCGAACCCCAATATCGAAATGAATCTCGGCCAGATTATTTCAAAGACTGGACCGGAACGTTAAATATTCTGACAAAAAAATTATTAATTCGGTATGGTAGATCCAGATCCGTCGGAATATTTATGAGAACGAATATGAAATTCATCCATCTTATCGCTGCTTTTCTCTCTTGTAACCTCCTTCTTCAAGCTCAAGAATCTGATCCTGAAGCAGACTTCGCAAATGAGCCCAAACTTGAAGCTGTTTTTCCTATTCCAATCGTTCATGCAGCCGCTGAAGAACCTATTTCTGACGAAGAATTGATGCAGTTAGACGAAGAGCAGGACGGCATCGCAGTCTCTACAGAGGATATCACAGACATAGGAGAGGCGATCGATGAACAGCACGCTGAACTCTCCCAATCAGAAGATGCTGGCCAATGCGAGACTGAATGTGCAGCTCCCTGCAGAGCGGAATGCAGACCTCCAATCCCTATGGAATGTCCTTGCCCTCCAGAACTTAATTATTGTCCCCCTGTTTGTTCCGAAGAAGAGATGAAGGTCGTCTTTCCTTGCTTAAGAGGGATGCTTCTCCATTGCTCCAACCAGTCAGTCCGCGTCAATAATCTCGATTGCATCGAGGGAGTTGTCGTAGAAAATGTCGACATCCCTGGCAGCACGAAATCCCTCTATAAATACTTGGGCGATTACTGGGACCGCCCCCTGACGAAATGCGATATCATCGACATCAAGCGGAAAGTCATCATGTACTACCGCGAACATAACCGCCCTATCGTCCATATCCAGGTGCCTCCGCAAACTGTGAAAAGCGGGGTGCTGCAACTCGTCGTTTTTGAAAGCCGGCTTGGATGCGTGCGCTCACTGTGCAACCAATATTTCAGCAGCAATCGGCTTGAAGGATATATCCGGACAGATTCGGGCGACCGGATCCGCGGCGACGCCCTCGTCAAGGATTTGAACTGGATCAACCGCAACCCATTCCGCACGACGAACCTGGTCTTTACCCCATCTACAGTAGAAGGATACACCGATATCGAGCTTGTCACAGAGGATCGTTCTCCTTGGAGAATTTACACAGGCGTCGACAACACCGGGATCGCCCAGTCGGGACATAACCGTTGGTTTGCAGGCTTTAACTGGGGAAATGTGTTCAACCTCGACCATATTTTCACCTATCAGTTCACTTCCGGCAGCAGCTATAATGAGTTCTGGTCCCATTCAGCGAATTACACGGCGCCCCTTCCATGGCGCCACACGTTAGATCTCTATGGCGGCTATTCAGAAGTCCGCGCCCTCTTGCAAGGCATCCCAGGAGTATTGACCCACGGAAGCAGCGCACAGGCTTCCCTGCGCTATGAAATTCCCCTTCCATCAGGACTTTCGATCCTCGAAGAGTTCACTTGGGGATTTGATTGGAAAAGGACCAATACGAACTTACTGAACTTCGATGTTCTCTTCTTCGGCAAGACTGTGAACATCACCCAGTTGATGGTTGGCATCAATGCCGGTTTGGAAACAGCCAGAACCCAAAACTCTGGGACGATCGAAGTATTTTACTCGCCAGGACAATGGCTGCCCGATCAGCAGAACAGCCATTATAATGACCTGCGCGCTGGTGCGAAAAACGCATACGTTTATGGCCGAGCTTCAGTCGCCTCGATCTTCCGCCTCCCCTCGAACTTTACATTTGAACCCTCAATCCGTTGGCAGTTGTCCAGCGCAAATCTCCTCGCAAGCGAGCAGTTTGGAGTTGGCGGCTACAATACAGTCCGCGGATATGAAGAGCGGGAAATCAACGGCGATAATGCTCTTGTGGTCAACGTAGAACTCCGCACGGCCCCTGTCAGCCTCTTGCGCTGGTGGGATCGATGCGCCCGCATGTTTAAAGATGAATTCCGTCTTCTGGTTTTCTTCGATTACGGCTACGCAAAGAATCACCATCTTTACTTCGGTGAGCGGAAATTTCAATACTTGATGGGCGCAGGTCCTGGGCTACGCTATGTAGTACAGCGTTATCTGACTGTCCGCTGCGATTATGGATTCAAATTACGCCAGCTCGACTTTGGCCCGAATCCGAACCGTGGAATGCTCCATTTCGGAGTGGTATTAAGCTACTAAGAAGAGTAGCTATTCTTTGAAGATGAGTGACATGTCTTTGTCGGTGAGGGTGCGGAACTCGCCGAGAGGAAGCGGCCCAAGGACTAGAGAGCCTATGCGGACGCGGGTCAATTCGGTGATCTTCAACCCTGCGCGCTCAGCAATGATCCTCACTTCATGCTTCTTCCCTTCTTTGACACAGATGCGGAATGTTCCCTTCCGAATCTTAGCGACTGAGACGGGGCGGACCCATTTCTCATCGACGCGGGCCCCTTCGTTCAGGGTCTCGAGATGCTCGGAATCGATCTCTTGAAGCGTTTTGACGATATATTCTTTGATGATATTGGAAGAGGGGTGGATCACCTTGTTGGCAAAATGGCCATCGTTTGTGACGAGAAGAAGGCCGGTTGTCTCCTTATCGAGGCGGCCCACTGTGAAAAGGCGTTCCGGGACAGCAGGGAAAAGGTCGAGGACGATTTTCTTTCTGCCAGGGCGGATGTTGGTGCAGATAAATCCTTCCGGCTTATTGAGCATATAGTAAATTTTTTTCTGTTCGCCAGAGACTTGCTCCCCATCGACCGAAATCCGGTC
>Ga0207043_1095_pt1 | contig 12113 bp, 9 predicted proteins | sample Alteio_BWMinCont_71_FD_153304 | JGI IMG/M metagenome (GOLD analysis project Ga0207043, IMG submission 153304) | Enriched cells from forest soil in Barre Woods Harvard Forest LTER site, Petersham, Massachusetts, United States -... | ecosystem: Environmental > Terrestrial > Soil > Temperate forest >... | reverse complement strand
GCGCGTGACTTATCACCGCTTTCCGCGGAGCCGACTTGTCGGCTTCCGCGCGTCCGACAAGTCGAACGCGCGGAAATTTCTTCTATATTTTTTTATTCCTTATTACATTTTGTCCTTCAGGGAAAAAATGATTCATAGTACATGCAGTCAATTTTTTTGTTGTATAAGCTAGCGCTGCCGTAGCTGTCAATACAACAGCCGTTCCAAGCCCTATTGCTTGATACCCACAATTAGGGTATTTACCAGAATCATTGCACATCACTGTCATTAACAGGATTGCAGGTGCGGCGATTGGCAAAGCAACTGCGGTTGTAGTAACAACAGATGCAAATGCAGCAATATTTGCTACGGTATTATTACTTATTCTCACAAAAATCTCCTTCACGTTTTAATATAAGTTGCATGTAGCGAGTCAATCCCCTGGTAGATTTTATTTTTGTCATCAAAATTCCAGCATGAATTGCTGCAATGATTATAGTAAATGAGTATTAAGATTTTATAAAGAAGGAACTTTCCGAAGAGATTTTTCCCGAGAGACTTTTGCAAAAACCTCACCTACTCAAATTGTGAAAGACACTTACCGCAACGGAACTTGCCCCATCGTGTAGGCTAGCTCGATCAGGGCTGCGATGCCGATGAGGAGGAAGACGATGAAGACGAATGGAGGAAAGGGGACACTGAAGACCAGGCCGAGAAGGACGACAAATTGCAATGCCGTCATGATTTTGCCGCACCAGATGGCGCGGAATTCGTAGCGGGTGTAGTCCCCTTTCCATTTGAGGTAGAGGCCAAAGAGGAGGATTGAGAAGTCGCGCGACAGCATCGTGAGCGCTTCCCAGGGGAGTAGTTTCCCTTCATAGAGGAAGACGCCCAGGGCGCATAGGACAAAAAGCTTATCTGCCAGGGGGTCCAGGACGGTGCCAAGGCGGCTCATATTGCCATAGCGTCTGGCTAAATACCCATCAAGACTATCGCTGAGCATAGCCAGGAAAATCGCTGTGGCCCGGTACCAGGGGTTTTCCTGGAAAAAGGCGAGCGCCAGGGGGAACCGGAGCAGGGTGATCAAGTTAGGTAATGTCATCATAGGCAAGAATTATAGCATAGCGAGGCTTGGCGTGGCAATCTCTGCGCCATGTTTTTGGATGATCGCTGCGATTTTTAAGAGAAGGTCTTCTTTGATCCTCATGAACCCCTCGTTGTCGATGGTGGGGATATAGGCACTGACAGAGATGTCGAGGGAGTATTGTCCAAAGGTTGCAAGACGTACGATGATCGATTGGGTCTGATCAATGTTGGCATGGGCATGCAGCATCGCTTTGATCTCTTGCATAATCGGTTCGATCTTGGAGAGATCGCTGTAGCGAAGGCCAATGGTCTCTTTGAATTGCCTGTGGCTCATGCGGGAAGGGGTGATGACGATCAGTTTGGAGAAGATGGAATTGGGGATATAGATGGGACGCTTGTCCATGGAGCGGACACAGGTCATGTACCATCCGATGTTTTCTACGATTCCTTCGACAGAGTGGTCGGGGATGGCAATCCAATCGCCAACGGTAAAAGGCTGCGTTAGGTAGATCATAAACCCGCCAAAGAAGTTGGCGATAATCTCTTGCGAAGCAAAAGCCAGCGCCAGACCGCCGATGCCGCCGAAAGCAATGATCGTGTTCATGCTGCGATCTGTTGCTTCCAATAGCAAAAGACCGGTGAAGAAGAGGATGGCAACCGTCCAAATTTTATCGATAGCACCCACTTTTCCAGGATCGAGTGTGATTTCTTTCTGCTTACTTTTGATGATCAGGTGGTGGATGATGTTATGTTTCCATCGCAGTAAAAACCATCCAAAAGCAAGCACTCCGCCGCTTGCGAAGAGTAGGTGACGAGTTTCTATGGAGATGGGAGTGAAGAGGTTGGAAATGATGGCATCGACCGCTTCCACTCCGGCAAAAAACCAAACAAAATAGCTTAGGGGAGCATAGATCGCCTGGACAAAGCTGTCTTTCCAGAATTTTTTTTGTTTAGCGAATCTCTGGTGGAGCCGTTGGAGGACCCATTTTGCCAGAAAGTTGAAGATAAGGACAATGAGGAGAATGGCAATGGCTTCGGAAAGCCTTCCGTATAATCCATCGATCACCCCAACAGCGAAAGTGCAGCAGTCGTTTATTCGATTCGTTAACATAAGTCCTCTATAACAGGTTAAAGCCTGTGCTACATACACAGGCTAAAGCCCAATACCGTTCACTTAATCATTGGGTTCAGGCTTGCGATTTGCAATCTGAGGAAGTCTTGATGACAAAGGGTCTTTAGGAACTCAAATTACAAATCACAAGCCTGACCCCAATGATTAAGTGAATGGTATTGGGCTAAAGCCTGTGCTACATGGTCATTAAACTCTTGCAATCCCGTTTTTCCCATCCCTTTTTGAGGACGTCCATCTTTTTATTCGAAACACCCCCCAGAAATTCGATGGTATTGAGGAAGCGGGCCCTTGCGCGATCTTTGCCGAGGATGGCAAAAGAGTCGAAGAGAGGGGGGCCTTGCAGCTTACCCATGATGGAAGCAAAAAGCAATGGCATCATCACTTTTTTATGATTGATCCCAAAAATTTCCGCTACTTCACGTGAAGCTTGGTTGATCGCCGCACTTTCCCAGCTTTCCTGGGCATCGAGATGCCAGATGATCGCTTGCAAGAGAAGGGCTTGCCCCTCCGGCTGGATCTCTTTATTTTTAAATAATTCCGGAGTGTATTTCAAGTGGTTGATGAAAAAGAAATCGCAGAGATCGATAAAGTCCCCGAAGGTTTTGATGCGGGAGTGGCAGAGCGGCATCAAGCGGCTCATGAAGGCATCGTTAAAGGTCCATTCTTGGATTCTCTTCCATAATTGATCCACAGGAATATTCTTGATCAGATATTGCTGATTGAGCCATTCCAACTTCTGTGAATCGAATACGGCTCCCGATACCCCAATCCGCTTGTGATCAAATTCCTGCGTGATCTCATCGAGAGAGTAGATCTCCCGGTCGCCAGTCATGCTATATCCCATCAAAGTGAGAAAGTTGAGGAAGGCTTCTGGCAAGAAACCGCTGTCGCGATAGTAGAAGATCGAAGTAGGGTTTTTTCTCTTTGAGAGCTTCTTACCATCTTTGCCTAAGAGCAAGGGCATATGCATGAAGACCGGCGGAGTCCAGCCAAACGCTTCGTAGAGATAAACATGTTTGGGAGTGGAGCTCATCCATTCATCGCCCCGGATCACGTGGGTAATTTCCATGCAGTGGTCATCGACGACGTTTGCAAGGTGGTAGGTAGGGAATCCATCCGATTTCATCAAGATTTGATCATCGACATCGGCCCATGGGTTGGTAATGCGTCCTTTGATCGCATCTTCATAGACACATTCGCCTGTTAAAGGCATTTTGATTCTGACAACATAAGGGATGCCGGCAGATTCTTTTTCCCGGATTTCAGCTTCGCTTAAGTTGCGGCAGCGGCGATCATACCCTTGGCGTCCTCCCTGTCTGGCGGAAACCTGACGCATCTCTTCGAGCTCGTCGGCGGTGCAAAAGCATTTGTACGCTTTCCCGGTATCCAAGAGGGTTTGGCAATGTTTCTTGTAAATGTCGAAGCGTTCCGATTGTCTGTAGGGGCCATAAGGGCCTCCGACATCGGGTCCTTCATCCCATTGAATACCGCACCAGGAGAGCGCTTTGTAGATGTTCTGTTCGTATTCGGGACGGCTGCGCGACCTGTCGGTATCTTCGATGCGCAAAATGAATTTGCCTCCAAAATGTCTGGCGAAGATCAGATTAAAAAGGGCCATATAAGCTGTTCCCACATGAGGGTCGCCTGTGGGAGAGGGGGCAATGCGAACGCGGACGGTCATAATAAATGAATTCCTTAATCAAGTCACAATAATTTAGTTGGTACGTACCTCAAAAGGTTATGGCGGAGGGCGACCCAAGCAGGGCGAGGACGCCCTGGTTACCTTTTTGTCATAAGGTAACAGGGCCGTCCCCGGCCTTGAATGTATTAACAGGGCAGGGCGAGGACGGTCTTGTTACCTTTCTGCCATCACTTTTTAAGGACGTACATTGGTGCTGCTGTTCTCTTTTTTCATCAGTTGGAAAAAAATGAGATCCTTCATGATATCATAAGCTTCATAAAGCTGTAAATCACCTTGGCCAATTTCCGATGATTTATCGTCTTCAACATCGGTATCGGTATTTTTTTTCAGCTCTTTTAAAAACTCCTGGTAGCTTTTACTATTTTCAATGCGTAGTTCGGAATTTGCTTTTAACCTTGGAAGGTATTCGTCGTAGTAGTGCATCCGTGGCTGTAAATTGAATTTGTACAACATTTTAATTTTGTCGCGTTGCAGGTAAGGAATATCCTCCAGGTTGTCGTCAAAGCTTGCACCAATGGTGTCATTGTCCAGAGGGAACTTGCTGAAAGTCTCGCCAATGTCTACAACACTTAAAGGGCCCGGAACCACGATATCGGATTTGACGCCGGTCAGCTGCGGTGTCTTGCCTGAAACCGTGTAGTAGCGTCCTCTTGTTACCTTGTATTCTCCTTGCGGATTTACAGCATCATTCTTGCTGGTTGTATTTAAGGTGAACGTTTGGAATGAGCCTTTTCCGAAGGAATGGTCGTCGCCGACAATCAGGGCCCTTCCATAGTCTTGCAGGGTTTGTGCCACAATCTCAGAGGCTGATGCACTTGCCCGATTGATTAAGACGATCAAAGGGCCGTCCCACATACTCTTTCCGTCCAAGTCGCGCAAGTGTTGGATATGTCCGGTATCATCTTTAATTGAGACGACAACGCCTTTAGTAATGAAGAGTCCCGTGACACTGACTGCTTGGGACAGGATGCCGCCGGAGTTATATCGTAGATCAAGGATCAGTCCTTTTAAATGGTGATTTTCTTTGATTTTTGCTAACTCATTGGAGAGGTCTGCTGCCGATGAGCTATCCGGATCCTGATAAAAAGAGTATAAGCGCAAATAGCCGATCACTCCATCTCCAAAAGGAACGAAAGAGGACTCATAGCGCGATTCTTTAAGTACAACCTCAGCCCTGTTAAGTGTGATATCCAGGGTTTCTTCTTTCTGATTGGGCGCGTCTCCGGTCTTGCGGATGACGGTCAATGTCACAGGGGTGTTTTCTTCTCCGCGGATCAAATCGACGGCATCGACGATGTCCATCCCGACCACAGGTTCCCCATTGACGGCAATAATGCGGTCTTTCACTTTCAGTTCTTTACCAAGAGCGGCAGGCCCCCCTTCCACCATTTTGATGATGGTGAAGCCATTGAGGTCGTCACGCAGCTGGGCTCCGATTCCAAACAATCGCTGCTGGACATTGATCATGAATTGTGCGGCTTCGTCAGGTGTGAAGTAAGAGGTGTGAGCATCTAGTGCCGATGATGTGGCTTTAAGGACATCGGAGAGGATCAGTCGCTGTTTTTGGACCGGATCGGTTGTCAGGATTTCTTCTTCATATTTTGTCTGTCTCTTCGCAATGCGCTGAAGGGAGTGTTCTTTTGTCTCTTCATTGAGTTTGGCGGCCGTTTCTGCTTGCAGTGCCTTGATTCTCATCAACCGGTTGAGAAGCTCCTTCTCAGTGGTTGTCCATTTCATATCCTTGAACTCTTCCGCTTTTACATGTCTGGGCAACTGTGTCATGTCAATTTGCTTTTCAAGTTCATGCCGCCTGTGGATCGCTTTGATCATTTGGGCATGGATTTCCTCAAAAGTATGGAAGTCGCTTGCATTATATTCTTTCAATACCTTGTTCAGGAGATCCTCAGAGGGTTCCAACCACTGGTGGATATCTGATTCAATGAAATAGGTCTTAGTGGGATCCAGCTCTTCAATAAAATTTTGCAGGGTGCGCTGAATTAACACGGGTGTAGGCTTCTTATAGGTGGCATGCGCCTTCATGATTTCATGGATTTTTTCTGTCGTATTTTCCGGCGTGAGTTCAGGTAGCCTTGCATCGTGCTGAATAGGAAAAAGAAGGCTGCTAAGAAGAATGGCAGCGAGAAGCCGGAATTGCTTGGTATGTGTCATATAGCCCTTTAAATGAGAGGTTATCCGTCAAGTGAGTTTTTTGGTGTAATTTCGGCGTCAAAGCCCGTATAATCGACGATCGCAAGTTGCTCCGTATTGGATTAATAAGGAGCAACTTGCGAAGCCGGCGTTCGATCGATTCTACGGAGCTTTCACGCCGAAATTACCCATAAACACTCACTTGACGGAGTACTAGTTAATTCTAACGATTTTGTACTTGTGAGTCGAGACCAAAAATTCCATCTATTGAGAAAATTGTAAAAAAAAGCTTGCTTTCAATTCTTTTTTATGTATAATAGATGTTTCAATCAGTGAATTCTTTCGAGAAAGATGGAAATCGTAGGGTTGCTGATGACGTTTCTGTACAGACGTGCGACACTAGGGCCGAACGCCTGTACAGAATCAGAATTTTTGAGTAGATAACATAACCTTTTATAAAAATACACCCAATTAAAGGAGGCCGTATGGCTGCAGAACAAGAGATGACAGAAAATAAACGTATCTCAATAACCGAGGCTGCTAAATTGAACCAGGTAACTCGCCAAGCAATTTACGTAGCAATTAAATTAAATAAGCTGAAAGCAAGCAAAGAAACAACTCGCTGGACAATTCATTTAGATGATTTGGAAGAGTACCGCAAACAAAAATACTCCCGCTCCAAGTCCATGTTTGAAGGAGAACTCGTATTTGATAACACAAAAGGGTTTCACTCTGTCAATCAAGTTGCCAAAATGCTTGAAGTGCCAGCACAGCAAATCTATTATGCCACACGTATTGGCCGGCTCAAAGCTCAGCGCAAAGGCGCCGCTTGGGTCATCCATAACGATGACGTAAAAGAATATGCAATGAAATATGCTGCTAGCAAAACTGCTAAAGCCGGCTAATTAAATAACGTGCCCCTGCCCGATTTCGGGCACGGGCACGCTATCTTTCAGACCCAGTCTTGTATTCCCCGCTTTGCCTGTAAGCAATCGCCTCCATCATATGCTCCCGCAAAATAGTCGGGCTCTCTGCCAAATCAGCAATTGTACGCGACACTCTAATCAATCGATCGCACGCTCTTGCTGACATCCCCATTACATCGACCGCCTGGCGCAACACTTCATGACAATCTGCTGTTAAAGCGCAATGCTCTTTTAACTCCTTAGCAGACATCTGAGAGTTTGCTTTGGCAGCACCAAAGCGGAGATGCTGCCGCTGGCGCGCCTTCTTCACTCGATCCCGAATGACAACAGAACTTTCTCCCCCACCCGCTTGAGACAAATCGCGATAGCGCAAGGCCGGCACCTCGATGTGCATGTCAATCCGATCCCATAATGGCCCCGATATCTTGCTGCGGTAACGGTCAATTTGTATCTGGGTATCTTTGCAAGGCTTGTCAGGGTGGCCCAAATAGCCGCAAGGGCAAGGATTCATCGCTGCGACGCAAATGAAATCGCTTGGAAACGTAAAGTTGCCCTGGGCGCGACTAATTGTCACTTTGCGATCTTCAAGAGGCTGACGCAAAACCTCTAATACCGTGCGCGAAAATTCCGGTAATTCATCCAAAAATAAAATTCCCCGATGCGCTAACGATACTTCTCCAGGACGGGGAAAAGCGCCACCGCCGATCAGCCCTGCATAGCTGACAGTATGGTGAGGGGAGCGGAAAGGACGATGGACCACAAGGCTTTCTCCCTCTTTCAATAAGCCGCCGATAGAATGGATTTTTGTGACCTCTAAAGCTTCCTCGACAGTGAACTCGGGCATGATGCCTGCCAATGCTTTCGCAAGCATTGTCTTTCCGGATCCCGGGGGACCCGAAAGGACCACATTATGGTTCCCTGCTGCAGTGATCTCCATCGCCCGCTTGACGTGCGCCTGTCCCTTGATATCGGCAAAATCCACAAGAGGAGGCACATGCTGAAATAAGTTGTTGGAAAGGGTGTTGGCCATAGGAGCGACAGATGTGGGGTCCTGCAGAAATTTCACAGCGGTGTTGAGATGGTCTGCAGGAATGACGGCAATGCCGGGCAGGGAAGAGGCTTCATAAGCATTAGCAGCAGGGAGGATAATCCCTTTTTTTCCTTGCTCTTTAGCCAGCATCGCACTAGCTAAAGCCCCTTGGGTAGGACGCAGCTCTCCGCTCAGACCAAGCTCTCCAAAAATCAAATAATCGTCGTGATGGGAAGTATCAATAATCTTCAGAGAACGCAACAAGCCAATGGCTATTGGAAGGTCGTAAATAGCCCCCTCCTTACGGAGATCGCCGGGGGCTAAATTTACCGTACTCACCACATTGAAGGCGTTATACCCCGAGTTTCTAATCGCTGTGAGCACGCGATCTTTGGACTCCCTGACGGCGTTATCCGGCAGCCCCACAATGACGAGCAGTGTTTTATCTGATCGGCAGACATCCACTTCAACTTCAACAGGAAGGGCATCTAAACCAATAAGGGCTACCGAGTGGACGCGAGACAAAGGCATTGCTTACCGACCAAATAAAAATTTTCCCTACTCTATACGGAAGAGGAAATAAAAAAAATAAAAATGCTTTGAAATGCAGGCAAGATTACAGGACACACAGGACAGGCAGGAGTATAAACTATCATCCTGCAACCTTGAAAGTCGATGTCCTATCCGTCCTGTATGTCCTGTATGAGAGGCCTGACCAAAGTGAGTGAGGCGTCTGTGACGGAGCAGGTTCTGACAATGTTGCCCGTGTTTTGGGGGATTTGTGGTTGGAAGAGAATGATTTTCATAGTAATTGAGTTGCAGGGATCAGTCTGTGCAGCGAATGCGACTTTCCTGGCACGAGCGTTGCGTTCGACAAGTCGAACGGGGGAAGGCGGCGACAAGCCAGAGTCACCGCACTCCAAATTTCTGTTAATTAAAAATTATATGATATATATATATTAAAATATGTTAAAAATGTTCTAAAAATATTGAAGATAAAAAATCAGTTGGGTATAATTAGGTTGTAGCAGAAATTATTTAATATATGAGGGGCTTTATGTCTTCACCTAGTCCATCCATAGGCTATGTCTCACAACAAATCATGCATGCAGCAGTATACTATCAAAAATGCGACCTTGACCATAAACAATATTCACAATTTGAAAAATTAAATAAATACGTTATCGTGTTTGCAGATTGGGTGTGCAGTAAAGTCTCTCCAGATTATCGCACAATAAAAAGCCAAACTTTAACCAGTCGCAACATCACTCGAATAGATTCCACGACAACAACTCAACCGCCTGTTACAGATACGTCACGCTCTTTGAGCGGCCGGGTGACACCGTTAAATACAAGTCCCCTCATAAGTTTACCACAAGAATCGGACGAGCCAGGCAGAGCCGGATCGAAGCTAAGCGGTCTGAATGAACAGGACAATATCATGTCCAACGGGGCAGATCAGGCCGGAGCAGATCAAGCAGCAGCTGGACAAATCCCTGACGCATTTACGAAAGTAGCGGCCGCTATACCCTCATCCATTCAAAGTGCAGCTCCGACAGGCACAGTTGCTAGTCCACAACAAATCGGTATTCCCATTACACCTACGCCATCCGAAGACCACCCACTTACTGATGCTACAGAGTCTGCCGCCTTAACAAAAACAAACAATCGTCAATCAATAGCCGATACTGCTACTTCCTTAAAACCTGCTAAAAAAAAGGGGATGTCCTCGATTTCAAAAGTGGGTGCAGTTGCCTTCGCTCTATTTTCGTTCATTGCAATCATCTTTCGTGGAGGTTTTACTCCCAACCAACCGACATCAAACTCCACAATACCACCTATTGTGCCCTCTCCTTCTTCTAACGTCACAAATCCCCATCACCAAGATATTGCGGATATTGCCTCCTGTATTATCCAAGGCGGCACAAATATTTTGGATGTCTCAAACACTACCCATAATACAACCATTCTTGATACCACCATTCTTGCACAACAAACGCTACTGTCCAAAAAAGCCTCACATGTAGACTCACACTTTCCAAATATTGAGATACCAAATATTGAGATCAACGAGAAAGACCCAATTGCTCAAAACAGTCTTGGACTGAACTATCTGAATGGGCAAGGCGTTACAAAAAACGATGCAGAAGCTGTCAGGTGGTTCCGATTAGCTGCCAATCAAGGAAATGCAATTGCTCAAATCAATCTTGGATGGTGCTATTTGAAAGGGCAAGGCGTTGAACGAAACGATACGGAAGCCGTCAGGTTGTATACATTGGCTGCCGATCAGGGAGATGCAATTGCTCAAATCAATCTTGGATGGTGCTATTTGAAAGGGCAAGGCGTTGAACGAAACGATACGGAAGCCGTCAGGTTGTATACATTGGCTGCTGATCAGGGACATGCACGTGCTCAAAGGAATCTTGGGTGGTGTTATGAGAGCGGGCGAGGCGTTGAACAAAACGATGAGGAAGCCGTCAGGTTGTATACATTGGCTGCCGATCAGGGAGATGCAGTTGCTCAAAGGAATCTTGGGTGGTGTTATGAGAGCGGGCGAGGCGTTGAACAAAACGATGAGGAAGCCGTCAGGTTGTATACATTGGCTGCCGATCAGGGAGATGCAGTTGCTCAAAGGAATCTTGGGTGGTGTTATGAGAGCGGGCGAGGCGTTGAACAAAACGATGAGGAAGCCGTCAGGTTGTATACATTGGCTGCCGATCAGGGAGATGCACTTGCTCAAACCAATATTGGATGGTGCTATTTGAAAGGGCAAGGCGTTACACAAAACGATGCAGAAGCTGTCAGATGGTTCCGATTAGCTGCCAATCAAAGAGAGGCAGCTGCTCAATACAATCTTGGATTTTGTTATGAGAAAGGACGAGGCGTTACACGAAGCTATATAGAAGCTTCTAAGTGTTACCAATTAGCTGCCGATCAAGGAAATGTAGATGCTAAAAGAGGACTCGAGAGACTCGAGAGACTAAAATTAGCAGGTGGAAATTGAGACGCTAATTTAGACCTAAAGCATGATAAATACGCAAGATTAGCGCAACGTACCGTCTTGTCTGTGCAACACCTAACAGAGGGACAGATGCGAGTCCCGGTAAAAAATGCCCTTGAGGCTCTCAAAGGCCAAATCACCCTTGTAAAAAAAATAGCCCTACTCGATAAGAAATGCGTCTATTCTAGAGGATGGTATAGAGTCGCCCTCTTTTAAGCAAAACCTTGTTGCCGCCAGGCTTCGTATAGAACGATGCCGGCGGAGGTAGCGAGGTTAAGGCAGCGTGATTCGGGGATCATCGGGATGGTTGCAAAGCGGTCGGGCCACCGTTCAGTGAAATGTGGAGGGAGTCCTGAGGTTTCGGAGCCGAAGATCAGAATGTCGTTAGGTCTATAGTGGATATCTGTATATTTTTTAGAAGCTTTGCTAGAGAAGAAATAGAAAGGATAAGAAGTTTCTTCTAGAAACTGTTCTAGATCGTCTATGAAGCTTACATCTACCCCTTCCCAATAGTCCAGGCCTGCTCGTTTGAGCCAGCGGTCTGTGACGCTAAATCCCAGAGGCCTGACCAAAGTGAGTGAGGCGCCTGTGACGGAGCAGGTTCTGACAATGTTTCCCGTGTTTTGGGGGATTTGTGGTTGGAAGAGAATGATTTTCATAGTGATTGAGTTGCAGAATGTAAGGCCGTGCCCAGCTCTCTTTCGTGCCCTTGCCCGTGCCCCTGCCCGAAATGTCAGACACCGCAGTTAGTCTAGGTTTCCAGCACACCTGTAGATAGTCATATGTCTGACGTTTCGGGCAGGAGCACGGGCACGAAAGAGAGCTGGGCACGGAAGAGGGTCGGCAGGAGGATAATTCCTGCCAAGCCTTTAGCTTACCCTTTCTCTGCTTCGTTTTCTTCTAATGTATCGTTGGCATCATGTTGTTCAGGCGAGGAAGCTTTGACCACTTCGATGTCGAAGATTAGGAGAGAGTTGGGCAGTAGTTGGCCATTTGTGCCATAGCCGACATCCGGGTGGACGAAGAGGCGTCTTTTCTCTCCCTCTTTTGTTCCGGCCAATCCTTTGCCGAAGCCGGGGATCGTTTGGTCAAGAGGCACAGTGATCGGG
>Ga0207043_1094_pt1 | contig 12223 bp, 14 predicted proteins | sample Alteio_BWMinCont_71_FD_153304 | JGI IMG/M metagenome (GOLD analysis project Ga0207043, IMG submission 153304) | Enriched cells from forest soil in Barre Woods Harvard Forest LTER site, Petersham, Massachusetts, United States -... | ecosystem: Environmental > Terrestrial > Soil > Temperate forest >... | reverse complement strand
GGGGCAGTTCAGATGAAATCACGCTGCAGCATTTCATTGCGAATACGACTCTGGCCCGCCAAACCATGCAAACGCATTCGAAACAAACATTCGAAGACCGGGTCCATCTCATGACGCTGCATAGCGCAAAAGGACTTGAATTCCCCGCTTGTTTTCTGGTCGGCTTGGAAGATGGGACCCTGCCTCACGAGAAAAGCATGGCCCAGACCGGGATCGAAGAAGAGAGGCGCCTTTTCTACGTCGGCATCACCCGGGCGCGAAGATTTTTGACTTTAAGCATGGCCCGATCCCGCATGCGGATGGGAAAAGCGCACCCGACCAACCCTTCCCGTTTTCTATTCGAAATCCCAAAAACGCTTTTGAAAGCGTCGGAACATAAAATTCTAAGCTGATGCACACGATCATTCTGCGCCATCGGCGTGAAAATTTAAACAAATGCTCCTTACGGGGGCTGGAAGGGCGCCCCGATCTCGCTTTCTATACTTACCCAAGCGATCCTCTTCCCGACTGTTCTCACTACTTGCTTTTGAAAGTCGGAGCTCCACCATTGAGCGAAGCGGATCGAGACCGAGGCCTTTTCCTCATAGATGGAACCTGGCGGCTTGCGCAGGTGATGGAGAAGCAGCTTCCCTGGAAACTCGAGGAGCGGAGCCTCCCCGGAACCTATAAAACAGCGTATCCAAGAAGGCAAACGGACTGCCCCGATCCTTCTTCAGGCCTCTCTTCGATTGAGGCGCTTTATCTTGCGCATCGATTTCTCGGAAGATCCGTCGTTGGGCTTCTCGATCATTATTACTGGAAAGATTCTTTCTTCTTGCTGAACGGCTTGATTTAAACCCATTTTTTGACCCATGATCAATCTATGGTCAATCAGATATTTCACATTCTAGAATGGGTGAACGACTTCATTTGGAGCCACCTGGCCTTTGTGCTGGTCGTTGGATTGGGAGGTTATTTTTCATTCAAATCCCGCTTCTTTCAAATCCGCCGATTCCCTGCAATTTTTGGCTCATTCGTCTCATTTTTCAGTCAAAGGACCTCTACAGCATCCCCTGTTGCTGGAATCCATCCTCTGAAAGCTTTCTTTGCGGCGATCGGCGGATGCATCGGAATTGGAAATGTCGTCGCCATCTGCACAGCTGTTGCGATCGGCGGCCCCGGCGCTCTTTTATGGGCCTGGGTCGGAGGACTCGCGGGAATGTTGATCCAATATTCTGAAGTCTATCTGGGGATGAGCTACCGAGTTAAAAACAAACAGGGAAGCTATGACGGCGGACCGATGTATTTTCTCCCCGTCGCATACAAGATACAGTGGATCGCACCCGTAGTATGCCTATTGCTCTGTTTTTACGGGGTCGAGATCTTCATGTTCAATGTGATGGTCGATAGCATCTCTGTCAATTGGGGCTTTAATCAATACCTGGTCACCTTCGTCCTTCTCGTTGCGATCCTCGTTGTTGCCCTTGGCGGCATCAACCGCGTTGGGGAAGTGTGCAGCGCCCTGATCCCCCTCTTTATTCTTCTTTACCTGGCGATGGGAGTCTGGGTCTTGATTAAGCACGCGCATATTCTTCCGCAAGTTTTCAAGTCCATTTTCGAAGGGGCTTTCACAGCCCAGGCTGCGAAGGGAGCGTTCGCAGGAAGCACTGTAGGCCTTGCGATTTCCATGGGCCTCTCGCGCGGCGCCTATTCCGGCGATATCGGCGTGGGGTATACTTCCGTCATCCATGCAGAGAGCAGCACGACGCAATTTCAACGGCAAGCGGCGCTGACTATCGTAGGCATCTTTATCGATACGTTCGTGATTTGCACGATGAGCATTTTGATCGTCCTCTCGACGGGCCATTGGAACTCGGGGATCGATGTCTCTTTGATGGTGCAGGAAGCTTTAGGCCTTTTTTTCCCCTACATGCATTTTTTCATGCCCTTTTTCCTTTTTCTGTTAGGATATACGACGATTTTGGCCTACTTTGTCGTGGGCGTCAAATGCGCAAAATTCATCTCACCCAAATGGGGGCCCCGCCTCTATTATCTTTATGCGGCGATCGCGCTGCCCCTCTTCGCCTTTGTCGATGCGACGCAGGCGTTCATCCTCATGTCGCTCTCTGGGGCGCTCCTGCTGATTATCAACGTCTTCGGAATGTTCCTCTTACGCAAGGAAGTCCGCTTCGGCCTCGACTAAAAGGAGGTCAGCCAGCATGACTCAATATGGGCACCTAGCTTAATTCACGCAAAGACGCAAAGACGCGAAGAAACGCAAAGGAGAAGAATAGTATTTTTTCGCTGCTTTGCAGCGAGCGGCGAAGCCGCAAATTTTTCTTTTTCTTTGCGTCTTTGCGTCTTTGCGTGAATAGAGCCACATGCCCTCAGGATTGGAGGGCGTTTGTTATGGCAATCCTGGTGAGACATATTGTTTGCAGTGGGTCTCGCGGATGTATTTGATGAGAATCAAAGATCCGATGAGATAAACAGTCAAAATCGATAAGCCGATATGGTAGGCCGTCAGCGGAAATACGCGGGCGCCATTGACTTCGTGCCCAGTCCACCAAAGATCGAGAATTTTTCCGGTCAGCGGATCGGAAAAAGCGCCAAACAGCGCATCAAAAGCATTCATGAATCCAAACGAGGTTCCAGCGATGATCGCTGGATAGCTCTCTTTGATCATACTGAAACAAAGAAGGAAGGAACTGATCGCAAATCCAAAGACAAACAAAAGAATGAAAATGAGCGCCGCAGGGAGGGCGGGAACATAAAAGACCGTGGCGAGGCTAAAAGTCGCGGCCAGGGTTCCCCAGAACATCACTGGGCGTCTTTTGCCGATTTTGTCGGATAACCATCCAAAAATAGGAGCTCCGAAAGCAAACCCCAAGAATATGAGGGAAGAGGCTTTCGCAGCTGTATGGTGAGAAAAGCCATACGCCTGGGTTAAAAAGGAAACACTCCAGAGTCCGCCAAAAGCAGATACAGGAGCAAAAGCAAGCCCGCTATATAAAGAGAGGTACCACGATTGCCGATTGCTCAACACATTCTTCAGGTTTTTCAAAGTGCCAGGCTTTTCCGGCAGCAGATCGACCTCGCGATGGTGAGGAGCCCGATCGCGGACAATAAGGACGAAAACCACTGCGAGAATCACCGCGGCCAAAGCTAAGAGCTCCATCGTATGGCGCCATCCTAGATGAGAGATCAGATAAGAGAGCGGGGCTTGGCCGCCGACAGCGCCGAGCATCGCCAGGGTCATCATCAGTCCCATCATAAAGGCATATTTACCAATGGGAAACCAATTCGCGATCAGCTTGATGCAATTGACCGCTGCAAAAGCGGCGCCAACTCCTGTTAAAAACCGTCCAATACAGGCGATATAAAAAGTGGTGGCGATGGAAAAAAGGAAGACCCCGCATGCGCAGACTAAAATGGCGGTTGTAGCAACCCGTCTTGGCCCCCATCGATCCAGAAGCAAGCCAGCGGGAATTTGCAAAAGAAGGTAGGCATAAAAATAGCTGGCTGCGAAGTTCCCCATTTGCGCTCCAGTCAATGAAAACTCTTTCATGAGATCGGAACTCATAATGCTTGGGGACACCTCAATCGCATATTTGTAAAACATGAAGATGGTGCTTAATAACCAGATGACCCAAGCCTGGAACATAGGGAACTCCTGAATAGAATGAACATATTTCTTTTTATGAATCTATTCAACAGCTAATGGGAACAGCAAGCGCTCTGCAGCTTCGTGAGCGCAGCTTTATCGATCTCGCGGCAATAGCACTTGTAGCAAGTGGGAAAGTACTTTTCTTCCGCTCCCAATTCCACAGAGGGGCCCTCTTTGACCGCTTTGCCGTTTACATGCTTCAGGTTCATGATCGATTTGCGGTTGCAGAAATGACAGGTCGCCTTCACTTCTTCAATCGAATCGGCCAATTCCAACAAGCGGGCAGAACCTTCGAATAGATGCGATTTAAAATCTGTTCTCAGTCCATAGCAAAGGATGGGAATATCATGCTCGAGCGCAATCCTTCGCAATTCTTCAATGACTTTCGCAGATAAGAACTGCACCTCGTCGACTAAGATACAGCTGACTCCAGTGTAATCCAGTCCGCGGAGAGACGATTCGTTGACAATGAGAACATCCGCCTGCATTTCGAGGCCGGCGCGCGATTTGATCTGTTTTTTTCCAAATCTCGTGTCGAGATCGGGCTTCATCAAGAGGACTTTTTTTCCCTGCTGACGATAATTGTGCGCTACCGCAAGTAAATTCAACGTCTTCGCGCTTCCTACTGTTCCATGACGAAAATAGAGCTTAGCCATTTTACACCTTCCATTTTTTAGAAAAAAACACACTACCTCTTTAGATATTTTTTTGAAAAAACATTTGTGATAAAAAAAAGTCTGGTTCATATTTCCTTAACATTTTGAGGAGGTGTATATGACTGGAAAAGTTGGCGCAAGATCAGATTCTCCACTAGGAGAAGGATGGGATTTAGACGGAACGGAAGTGAGTATCACAGATCCTGTAAAAAGAGCAAAAACACCGGACAGGCAGAATATTCTGCCATTTGGAACAGACTCCCTCTCATCTGCAGCGGATCATTCAACTCCGCAACCACCGCCTGCGACTCCGATAAGCGCAGCGCCTCCAGGAGCCACTGAACTAGCAATCTCAATATCTGGAACTGATACAAGAGAGAGAAGAAAGACCAATTCTCCTTCTCTAGGAGCACCCAGTGTGAGCGAAGTGATTATTGAGAGAAAGAATCCTTCCTGCTTAGAAAAGTGGATCGTCCGTTTTTGCAATTGCTGCAGATCCGTTAAGTGCTGCTGGTGCTTTAAGGAATGGGGGAAGAAATCTTAGCGATTTTTTTGGGCCATATAAAGAAGGCCGCCGATCACAGCAAAGCCCACGAAGCTGATGAATGGAAATGTGATAAAGCCAAAGAGAGTGAATACAGGAATTACGCAATCGTCAGCGAACCCGCAGGTCGCGCTCGAAAGAAGAAACGGGATCTTTTGTCCTACTGCCTGATACAGGGCGATGAACCCTCCGATGAATACTAAAGGCAGTGCGTACGGAATCATCTTCAGATCGTTTTTATACGTGGCCATTCCCAAAAAAATCACCAATGGGAAGAGCGCAATCCGCTGATACCAACAGAGATGGCAAGGTTCAATCCGCTCGATTTCACTGACAAAGAGGCTCAAGAGAAGCCCGAAAAGGGAAAGGGACCAGGCAAAATACAGGGCATTTTTTTGAATCCAATTCATTGGGAGACCTTGACTTCTGCCTGAGAGTCCATTAAGGCAACCATCGTCTCGACCCGCGCCTGAACTGACCGGAAAGAAGCTGTGGAGGTGAGAACCCCATTCACATAGAGGCTCGGCGTGCCAAAATCTTTCCCCATGATCTTATGGGCCATTTGCAAGTTCTTCTCCAGCTCATGGTTATAGCACTGGGTGTCAAGGCACTCTCTCAATTTTTCTAAATTGATATTCCCCACGCCCTTTGCAATTCCCAAAAGCGACCTTTCGTCCAAAATGTCTCCATTTTGGCATCTTGTCGCAATTTGATCTAAAAAAGGGACTAAACGGGACGGAGAAGAGTGAAATACCGATAAAGCTGCAGTTGCAATGGGCTTCGACCCTTTCAGAAAGGCCAGAGGAACAATTGTGTAGCGCACCTGTCCGGTGGCGATATATTTAGAATTGATTTGCGGGAAGATCTCCTTGCTGAAGGTGCAGCAATGGGAGCACCGGAAGTCTTCGAAAAGGATCATCTCTATTTTCGCCAGCGTGTTGCCGATCGTAGGATACCCGGATGTATCCAATAAGATCGCCTTGGGCATGCGTAACCCTTCATAAACCGCGCCGGCAGCTAACAATAGAAGAGCCGCCGCAGCTGTCGCCAGTACGAGGAATTTCCTTCTCTCCATGAGTTCCACATACACGATCGCTCTTTCGACGTCTAACAAAAAAATCTATCTATGAAAGCTTAAGAAGAGGACTTTGAGTCCTCAGTAATTTTTTGATCAATGCTCTGAAATAGTGCCAGAGCCTCAGGATGTTGGGGAAACTTTATCAATACCTTCGTTACATCTACACAGGCTTTATCGAATTGATTTTTTTTGAAATAAGCCTGCGCGCGCAAAAGATAATATTCATGAGGATTTGAAGGATTTTGCTGCAAGGCAGTTGTTAAATCTTCAATGGCTCTATCTGTATAGGTTTTACCTCTTAGTTCGACAGATTGGCAGTTCATGTAGCCGCGAGCATGGAATAAAAGAAGCTCAGGATCATTCCTATAAATATTCATCCCCAACCCAGCAGATGAATCGATCAGCATGTGAGGATAATTTTGCCGCTTCTCATGAATCTTACATCTCAATAAAAAGGCCGCCTTGTCATACGTGGTTGTAAGAACTGTCATCAAGTCGTTTAGCGCTAGTTCATACGCAGCAGGATCTTGACTATAGTCGGCGATCAATTTCGCACGCCCGATTATAGATACGGTATGGATGGGATTGGAAGCAATATTCCTAGAAAACTGATCGAAGGCTAATGTAACTAACGTTTTAGTCGCTGGATCTAATCCTTGAAAAAATCGGGAGGAATCGACACCTGAAGAGCTTCCAACTAAATTCATAGATTTCCTATCTGTTTTTTCATCAATTATATCAGTTAGGAAATAAATTGTTAAGAATTAATTAAATTAAAAACATTTCTATTACTAATTCAAGAAATACGAAAAGGAAAAGGGCTGAAAGCAACCACCTGCCGCCTGCGAGTTGGATCGGCCCCCCATGGTGCCCCTGCTTTCCATACCGGGCGATCCAAACAAGCAGTGTGGGCAAAAATCCCAAAAGCAAAGCACACCCAATCCCTCCAGCAAGGACTAGTGCAGTAATAAAAATGCCTGGGTTGATCAATGCAATAGCCGCAGGAGGTCCGAAAGTGAGCAATGCCAAAAACAACCTTCGCATCCCTTTCTTGGGCATCTGCAAGCCATCGGCCAGAAAATCCATCAGACCCAAAGTTACTCCCAAAAAGGAGGTAGAAATGGCAAAAAAGGCAAAGGCCTGTCCGATTGAGGCAATAGATCCTGCAGCGACATGGTGCTTCAATGGCGCAACAGCAGTCTGCCCCAGCTCTTTCGCGTTCAAGAGTCCGAATTCCCCCTCTATCGGGACTATCCCCAAAATCAAAAACTCCCAGAGCAGATAAATCAAGAAAGCAATCGAAGTCCCTCCGATGATGGCGATTCTCACCTTTCTCGCGTCTCTATGCAAATAAGAAGTCAGGCTGGGAATCACTCCCTGATAGCTAAATGAAGTGAAAATCACTGGCAGGGCGATCATCGAAGCGCCCCAATTGGAGGTCTGCAATGAAGATATTTTTACATGCGGGAGGCCCACCACGACGAAAGCAAGGTAGGAAAGGATCAATCCCCCCATCAAAAATAGATTCAATCGATCGACCATCCGAGCTCCCGCATAGACAAAAGGAGCCAAAAAAACCACAAACAGCAGGCACGTTTTCCAGCTTGACCCTCCCCCAAGCCAATCCCCGAGCAAACTCCCTCCTCCTGAAATATAAGCCACGCTTAGGCAGTAGAAAAGGAATAGATAGAGGACCCAGGCGAAAGCTTTGCCAAAGTTTCCCAAATATGTCCCCGCCATCGTGACGAGATTGGCATCTGGAGGTAACTTGAGACAGATCTCCAATAGCAACAGACCTGTGCAGGTCATGAACATCCAGCAGAGGAAGTAGACGAAGAAGGCGGGCATGAAGCCCCCCAAAGCGGTGACGACTGGCAAAGCCAGCATTCCCGCTCCTATGGAGGTCCCTGCGACGAGGAGGGTTCCCCCTACCACATGTCCGGAATGATTTTTTGAAAACATAATCCGAGTATTTTATTTCCAATGCAGGTTCTTTACCAGTATTAATTGGCAACGGAGTTGCCATCCGCGGGCTGTGCGAGGCGGTCTTAATAGCCCACCCTTGACTTATTTCGGGGGGAACAAATAGGATGGGGGGAGTGTTTACATCTAGAGACTTGCCTCCGTACTTCGTGGAACCAAAAATTTATAAGGCCGATGAGCATCGGATCCCTGCCGATAAGATCGACCAACATGCATATTATGTAATTCAAAAACTGCGCCAGGCAGGCCATAGCGCTTATCTAGTCGGCGGCGGGGTCAGAGATCTTTTATTGAGCCAACGCCCTAAAGATTACGATATATCCACATCAGCAAAGCCTGAAGAGATCAGGAGCTTGTTCCGGAATGCTATTCTCATTGGCCGCAGGTTCCGCCTCGCCCATATCCGCTTTGGCCGCAAGGTGATCGAGGTCTCCACGTTCCGAGCCGGAGATACTGAGACTGCCGACCTGATCGTCCGGGATAATGTTTGGGGCACCGAAGAACAGGATGTTCTCAGACGCGATTTCACCATCAACGGCCTTTTCTACGACCCCGAAGCGCAGTTGGTGATCGATTATGTAGGCGGCTATCCCGACCTCGAAAAGAGGATTTTACGCGCTATCGGCCAGCCCGAAATACGGTTCAGTCAAGACCCGGTGCGGATGATCCGCCTCATCAAATTCTGCGCCCGCTTTGGTTTCGAAATCCACAGCCCCACTTTCGAAGCGCTGCTGAATTGCCGCGGCGAAATCATCAAGAGTTCTTCAGCGCGCATTTTTGAAGAGCTTCTCCGGATGCTTGAATCAGGCTCTTCCAAATCCTTTTTCTATCTCCTCAACCAATATGGGCTCTTGAAACCCCTTTCTCCTGCGTTGGCCCGCTATTTGGAACGGGGGCCTGAAAACCTGGCCTTGCAGCTTTTGGGAGAGATCGATGCGGAAATCAGAAAAGACTCCACACAACCGCTCGACCGGTCGCTCCTTCTCGCCGCACTTGTGTTCCCATTTTTCGAAGAGCATATCCGTGAAAAAGCAAAAATGCAGGATAGACCGCTCCATCTCGGCCAAATCGCCGAAGAAGCGCACCGTTCGATCGATCAAGTGTTCAATCCCTTCTTCAATATTCCTAGAAGAATGCGGGGCATTATGTCCTTTTTGCTTACGGCCCAATTCCGTTTTGTGCCCATCGACGGCCGTCCTTTGAGAAAGCCCAGAGCGCCGCGCGACCCCCTTTTCCCAATGGCTCTTCACCTTTTGAAGATGCGCGCTGCAGTCCAGCCAGATCTTCTTCCCCATTATACTCTATGGACGGAAGCCTCTTTCGCATCGCATGAAGCGGGAGAAGCTCACTCAGGCCCTCCAGATGCAGGCCATCCGCCCAGAAGGCGGAGACGCAGGCGCAGACGCCGCGGAGGCGGTGGCGGAGGCGGCCCTCCCACACCAGAAAAAACTCATGAAGAGTAAGATCGCGATCGCGGCTCTGACCGTAGCCCCTGACATCACTCTGTATCATTCAGGACCTGCGCTCGACCATGGACCTCTCCCCTCCCTTTTCTATTTTGCCCTATCGGGTCCAGACAGCCTGACTCTCGATCCGTTCAATCAGCCCGTCCAATTCCTGCACGGAAAAATGATCCGTGTGTTTTCAATGACGCTGCCGGGACATGAAGACGGCCTCCTCGCAAAGGATGCCCTAACAATCTGGGCGGAGGATCTCGAGCGCGGCATCGATTCTCTCGGCGATTTTCTGGATGCAGCCGAACAAGCCGTCGCATTCGCCATCCGGGAACGGTTCGCCGATCCAGAAAAACTTGCCATTGCTGGCCTCTCCCGCGGAGGACTTCTCGCCTTCCACTTGGCTGCTAGAGTAGAAAAATTCCGATGCGTTCTTGCCTTTGCACCCGTCACGAAATTGGGCAATGCAAAAGAGTTCTCCCATCTTCAGGATCATCCAGCCGTCAAAAGCTACGACGCTGAAACGATTTCCGAACCCATTTGCAACCGACATGTCCGTATCTACATTGGAAACGACGATACTCTCGTAGATACTCGTTCTTGTTTTGAATTTGGCATGTCGATTGTCGCAAAAGCGCGAGAACACAAGGTTCGCTCGCCTCAAGTCGAACTTTTTATCACCCCTTCTATTGGACATAAGGGGCACGGAACCCCTCCCGAAATCTTTGCCCAAGGGGCCCACTGGATTGCAGAATGCCTCTAGATCTATTCATTATCGCTGGAGAGCCCTCCGGAGATCTCCAAGGCTCTAAACTCATCGAAGAGCTTCTCAAGCTACATCCCCATCTCAAGATCGGAGCTGTCGCCGGCCCCCGCATGCGTATGCACCCCATTGAAACTTTTTTCCCGATGGAAAATCTGCAAGTAATGGGTTTTATCGACGTTCTCTTCGCTTTGCCGAAGATCATCAAACAATTCAGAGCCATCCGTAAAAAAATCTTCCAACTCCAACCCAGAGCTGTCGTCTGCATCGACTATCCGGGATTCAATTTACGGCTGGAACAGTCTCTCCGCAAAAAAGGCTACACTGGGAAACTGATCCATTATGTCTGCCCCACAGTTTGGGCTTGGGGAAAAAAGGCAATTCCCAAAATGGCTAAAACGCTCGATCTGCTCATTCCCCTTTTTCCCTTTGAGAAAAAATGTTTCGAAAGCACTACCCTACCCGTAAAATATTTTGGCCATCCTCTTGTCTCCGCGATCCGCTCCTTCATTCCCAATCCTCTCTTTCAGAAAGGGAAAATCCTCGCCATCTTCCCCGGCAGCCGCGAGACAGAAATATCCCGCAATTTCCCACTCCAGCTCAAAATCGCCTACACACTCCAATCTCTCGACCCTGAGCTAAAAATCGCCGTCTCCATCGCCCACCCTCATCGCGAAGAACAAATTAGAACTCTCGCCCCCAACGCCCTTCTTATTCCCCCTGAACAAAATTACGATCTCATGCACTCCGCCCATCTCGCTCTCGCCAAGTCGGGAACGGTCACATTGGAATTGGCCCTCCACCACATTCCAACCATCGTGAATTTCGCAATCCGCCCTATCGATGTCTTCATCGCCCAAAGAATCTTCAAAATCAATCTCCCCTTCTACTGCATTGTGAATATCATTGGCTCAAAAGAAATCTTTCCTGAATTCTTCGGACCCAACCTGACCGAACATTCCCTCTTCAACGCTGCAAAAAAGCTTTGGTTCGACGAATCCTCGCGCAAAATCTGCATGCAAGGCTGCAATGAAGTGAAAAATCTTTTAGGAGAAGGAAAGGCAAGCGTAGCAGCAGCTCAAGAAATTTTGAAAACTTTAAATTAACAGGATCGGCTCGCTCTGCGAGCCGGCAGGATCGCCGTGCCTTCGGCACGTCGGCAGGATATAAAAAAAGAAAGAGAAAAGAGGGCCACCGGGCGCAAGCGAAGCTTGCAGCTGCGCCGAAGGCGTAGCATCGACCTTCGGTCGAGCCCGGTAGCCCCTTGTTTTCCTCACTCTCTTCTGGGGTGCGGGGCCTCCCCGCATCCTGCAGCTTCCGAAGGAAGCGTATCCTGCCAGCTCGCAGAGCGAGCCAATCCTGTTCATTTTTCTATTTTTCAGGACTAATTGAAAATTTGCCCGATTCTCTCCTTCTCCCTCCCCCTGTCTCCACTAAATTTTTTATTATCTCATCCTCCCCCTCCATCTCTCTTCTCTAGATTTTTATGGACTTATTGTGTAAATTGGCTCCTTATTTGAGGCATTTGGTGTCATCGTCGTTTGAAATCTTAGTGGATCGGCTTAGAGGCGGCCAGGTTCTAAAAATCCAGGAGTCCTTCGACCCCTCTTTTTTGGAAATCCAGGAGAGCGAGCTAGCTTTCCGCGTTCCCGTCGCAGTGAAGGGAGAGGCCTATCTCACCGAGTCTGAACTGATCCTCCATTTGAACGCGGCGACCCGCGCAAGCATGCCCTGCGCGATTTGCAACAAGATGATCGATAAGGAATTGAAAATCACAAGCTTTTACCATGCCCAGCCGCTGGATGAAATCAAAGGCGCGATCTTCGATTACCGCGAGGCTTTGCGAGAGGCCCTTCTCATCGAAGTTCCAAGGACCATCGAATGCAATGGAGGAAAATGTCCCGAAAGAGCGACAATAGCTCCTTTTCTGAGGACAGAGGCTAGGGTTGAGAAAACGACCTATTTTCCTTTCAAAGATTTAGAATAATATATTTTTTTGGAGATTGAATCATGGCAGTACCACGTAATCGCACTTCGAATGCGAAAAAAAATTCCCGGCGCTCCCACCACGCTAAAGTGCCGAAAAACCTTTCCGGATG
>Ga0207043_1093_pt1 | contig 12287 bp, 10 predicted proteins | sample Alteio_BWMinCont_71_FD_153304 | JGI IMG/M metagenome (GOLD analysis project Ga0207043, IMG submission 153304) | Enriched cells from forest soil in Barre Woods Harvard Forest LTER site, Petersham, Massachusetts, United States -... | ecosystem: Environmental > Terrestrial > Soil > Temperate forest >... | reverse complement strand
AGGGACGACGAGCGATACGCATTTTGCGGGTGCGAACGATCTATCGAAGCCGATATAGATCAGCTACGAGTACACGCGGCATCCTTTCGGGGATTGGGAGAACCGGCGAATCATACCGATGTTCCCGCTGCTGGAACTTGGCTTGCTGGCCAGCGACAGCGAGGAGCCGGAGGCGGATATCGAGCTCGGCGCTCCGCGAACGGTGATTGCAGAGTCGCACATCAAGCTGCCGGAGGGCTATCACGCGGATGTGCCTGACCCGGTGCATGTGAAGACGGAGTTTGCGAGCTTTGACAAGACGTACCGCTTCGACGGCAAGGAGATCGCCGTAGAGCGGAAGGTGGTGGTGCTGAAGAAGAAGGTGGCGAAGGCGGATTGGAAGCAGTATCAGGCGTTCACTAAGGCGATAAGTCTGGAGAGCGAGCCGTGGATTCAGCTGATACGGCCTGCGGTGGCGGTTACTTCGAAGCCAGTGCCGATACCTGTGACGCCGAGCAAGCCAACAGGCAAGGGAGATGGGAAGTCCAAATCGATCGAGATTCAGCTTATGCCGCCTCCCGAGACCAGCGTAGCCGGGAAGACTGTTGAGGCGCCGGAGGGGGCGTCGGCGCAGGAGCTGATGCAACTGGCTTCGGAGCGGCTGATGGCGATGGACTGGCCGGGAACGACGGCGATGCTGAACAAGGTGAAGGCGAAGAATCCGGAGGAGGAGAACCTGTGGGCGATGTATGGGGCGGTGGCCTCGATGCAGCGCAATACGGATGAGGCCAAGACGGATTTGCGGAAGGAGCTTGGGCTGCATCCGGATAACACTCGCGCGGTGGGCCTGCTGGCAGATACAGAGGCCAGAAGCGGGGACGAGGCAAGGGCGCGCAAGACGGTACAGGCTTATCTGGAGCGGCATCCGGACGATGCGAAGCTATCGCTGTATCTGGCTTCGCTGCAGACCAAGGCGGAGGATCACGCGGGGGCGCTGAAGACGCTGGAGAAGGCGGCGGAGTTGAATCCTGCAGACAAGACGCTGCAGATCGAGGTGAGCAAGGAGCTGTTGAAGCTGGACCGCAGGGATGAGGCGATTGCGGCGGCGAAGAGTGTGCTGGGCGAGACGGACGACGCGATGGTGCTAAACAATGCGGCTTATGTGCTTTCGAACGCGGAGGCGGGGCTGGGGGATGCGGAGGAGGCTTCACGGAAGAGCGTTCAGATTCTCGAAGAGAAGAGTGCGGCGATTACTACGGGCGAGGCGAACAGCAACGCGTTTGCGCAGTCGAACCTGCTGCTGGATGCGTGGGACACGCTGGGGTGGATTCTGTTTCGCGAGGGCAAGCCGGAGGCGGCGAAGCCACTGATTCTGGCGGCGTGGCGGAACGGGTTAAAGGCGGAGATTGGGGATCATCTGGGGCAGGTGTACGAGGCGATGGGAGCGAAGGATGCAGCGTATAAGGCCTACAGCCAGGCAGCCGCAACGATGGAGCGGGCCGGGCTGGCTGCGGATGTGAGCAAACATACCCAGGAGAGTATTACGCGGCTCAAGAACGCGGGGGCGAAGACGGAGAAGAAGACCGATCGTGAGGCGCTGCAGGATTCGCGGACGTATAAGGTGCCGGGGGTGTCGAGTGTGAGCGGGTGGGGGACTTTCCGGCTGCAGGTTACGGCTACAGGGGTGATGGGGGCGCAGCAGGTCTCGGGGGAGAAGAAGCTGGCGGGGTTGGAGACGGCCATCGATGGAATGAAGTTGCCGGAGCTGGTGCCGGCGGATTCGAAGGCGCATCTGCTGCGGAGCGGGGTGGTGAGTTGCGCGAGCGGGAAGGTGTGTGAGCTGGTGCTGGTGCCGAATGGCGGGTTGCGAACGGAGACGTACTGAGGGATCTTTCGGGTGGGACGAAGTCTTCGATAGCTGCTACCGGCGGGTTAGCGCCATGGGGTGCGGACCACATAAGTCGGGGTGGCGGTGGTGGTTTGTTTTGTTGCGGAGATGAGCTTGCGGCGTTTTAGCCAGGCTATGGAGGCTTGTGCGGAGCTTTTGGAGATGCCGATGTTTTCGGCGAGGTCCTGGTAGCTGATCTGGATGGGTTGAGGTTGGCGGGTTTGCTGGACGAATAGCCATAGATAGACGAGGAAGCTGGCGGGTTTGCGGTCGTGACCGACTAAGTCCCGCATGAGTGTGTCTGTAATGTAACGGTCGATCTGGTCGCCGGTATGTTTGTGGGGATGGTCGTCGGGCATTGCTATACCAGCGATAACTATAGCAGGGAATGGTGGATTGATCTGGCTGGATTGTGAGGCTATGCTCCGGGAAGTTTCGTTATGAAACTTTGGAGGGGTTGCGATGATTCGAGGGATCAAGTTTGTTGGAGTGCCGGTGTCGGACCAGGATGTGGCGCTGCGGTTTTATACGGAGGCGCTGGGGTTCAAAGTGATTACGGATCAGCCGTTCACGGAGAAGCAGAGGTGGATCGAGGTGATGATTCCGGGGGCGGAGTCGGGGCTGGCGCTGTTTACTCCAGAGGGGCATGAGGATCGGATTGGGCATTTTCAATCGATCTCGTTCTGGTGCGAAGACGTGTTTGCAACTGCGGAGGGGATGAAGTCGCGGGGGGTGGTGTTCAAGAAGGAGCCGAAGGCGGAGGTGTGGGGGACCATGGCAATTTTTGCCGATCCGGACGGGAACCAGTTTGTGCTTTCGAGCAGAGGGAAACACAAATAAGCGAGAGTTGAAGCGCTGGAGGAGGGAGGGGCATCCAATGAAGCGGCAGGTTGGCGTGGGTTGCCGAGGGAATTATGGCGGATTCATTGGATGCGGATTTAGCGGCAGAGACGGGCTGGCGGTTGTGGTGGGGCCGGTCGCGGATGGTTTTGCAGATGTTGCGGCTGTTCTGGAAGTTCATGTTCGACAAACCGGCGCATACGCGGCCTCGCGGGAGAGTTCCTGTAGAGCGGATGACGCGGGAGGGGCTGCTGACGGCTCCGGACCGGACGTTGTGGCGGGTGGGGCACTCGACGGTGCTGATGAAGCTGCGCGGGGAGTTCTTTCTGACGGACCCGGTTTTTGCTGAGCGGGCTTCGCCGGTTTGGTTTGCGGGGCCGAGGCGGTTTCACAGGGCTCCGATCTCGATCAAGGAGCTGCCTCACATCAGGGCGGTGGTGCTTTCGCATGACCACTATGACCACCTGGACAAGCGGGCGATCAAGAGGCTGGCTAAGAAGACTGAGCTGTTTCTGGCTCCCAGGGGTGTGGGGGATCATTTGCGACGGTGGGGTGTGGACGCGGCGAAGATTCGTGAGCTGGAGTGGTTCGATGAGACCGATGTTGACGGAGTCAAGTTCATAGCTACGCCGACGCAGCATTTTTCGGGGCGGAGTTTGTGGAATCGGAATGAGACGCTGTGGGCTTCGTATGTGATTGTGGACGGGGATTTCCGGCTGTTCTATGGGGCGGATTCTGGGTACTTTGACGGGTTCGCGGAGATTGGGGAGGCCTATGGGCCGTTTGATGTGACGCTGCTGGAGAATGGCGCTTATAACGTGCGCTGGCCGGTGGTGCATATGCAGCCGGAGGAGACGGTGCGGGCGCATCGCGATCTGCGCGGGCGGTGGCTGGTGCCGATTCACAATGGAACATTTGATCTGGCGCTGCATGCGTGGACGGAACCGATGGAACGGGTGCAGGCGCTGGCGGCGGTGGATGGGGTCAGAGTGTGTACGCCGCGGTTTGGTGAGGAAGTGCGATTGACGGAGATGACGGCTGGTAGTTGCTGGTGGCGGGGTGTGGATGGAGCGGGGGGTAGCGAGTTAGCGCGGCTTCGCCACGGTGGCGAGTTGGCTAGTTAGCTGGATTTGTGAGTTATTGGCGATTCGTGATGCCATGCGGCTGACTAAAGATGAATCGTATGGGATGGGGTAGCCCCCATCCCATACGATTTTTCCTTTCACAGTGCATGTAGATGCCAAGGATAGATGGGTAGGCTAAAACCTATCCCTACCAGCCTTGGCTTACCTGTTGTTACGTTTGGTTGGGAGTTACAAAAGCAGATTCCCTGCGGGAATGACAGACAGAAAAACAAGGGCAACAGCAGGTCCTTCGCTGCGCTCAGGATGACAACTTCTATTACTCAACTACTTGTCTGTGGAACAACCTCTGTAACTCCGTTCGTGGTTAGTCTTTGTAGGGGTCCCATTCGTTGGCGCCGGCCATGGCTACTCCTACGGGGGTTAGTGTGTGGAGGATGCGCACGGTGTTGCTGTGCGCGGTGAGAACTTCGTTGAGGCGCTTGTAGCAATGGGGCGACTCGTCGACGCCTGCTCCGCGGAGCTCGACTTTGGCTGAGGCAACTTTTTCGTTGAGCATCTCGCGAGTGACTTTTGCGGGGCGCTTGACTTCACCGGTCTTGCGATCGGTGATGCCGGTGGCTTCGCGGCGGCCCATGACGCGGCCTGCGCCGTGGACGGTGGAATAGAGCGCCTGCTTTGACTCTTCGCTGTCGATGCCCTCGAGAATTACCGCGGGCTCGGCCATGGTGCCTCCTACAAATCCTTTCTGGCCGGGGAAGGCGGGTGTTGCTCCCTTCCGGACGACCCAGTATTGCTGGCCATCGTGCTCCTCGCGCCAGGCGAAGTTGTGGTGGTTGTGGATGCTCTCGACGATGGGAGCACCCAGAAGTTTTGCGACGCGGTCGCAGACCCAGTCGCGGCCTGCGTAGGCGTATTCACCGGCGAGCGTCATGGCGCGGATGTACTGCTCGCCGAGATCGCTGTTGGCATCGAGGACGCACGGCTCTACTTCCATGCCGTCTTTTGCTCCTGCGGCTTTGAGGAACCATGTGGCTACTCCGTGGCCGAAGCCGCGCGAGCCGAAGTGAACGCCGATCCAGACGCGGTCGTGTTCGTCGGTGAAGAGGTCGACGTAGTGGTTGCCGGAGCCGATGGTGCCGAGCTGGGCGTTGGCCTTGTGACGCAGGGGGCCGGTAGCTTCGAGTTCCCATCCGGGGTAGCCAGCCTGAAGCATGGCGGGCTGCTCGATGCGTTCGGGGTTTCGGCGGCCTACGCCGAAGCTGATGGTGGACCAGAGGTCGTCCATGATGGGGCCGATGCGGGCGCGAAGTTCTGAACCTGGCATGTCGAGGCACACGGCTTTGTTGCCGCAGGCGATGTCGAAGCCGACGCCGGAGGGGCTGATGGCGTCTTTGTAGGCGACGACTCCGCCGATGGGGACGGCGTAGCCGAGATGGCCGTCGGCCATGAGTGCGGCGCGGTCGGCGGTGGCCGCGCAGGTTTTGATCTGGTTGAGGGTCTTGTCCTTGCAATCCCCATACTGGTTCGCCAGTACCTCCACCGCCGCATGTGGCTGGTACCGGCCAACCCCAAAATCAATCCCCACATACCGCGTCCGCTCCGAAACAAACTGGTAGATCGCCCGCACCTGTTCTTCAGGAGTCTTCGCCTCTTTCGTGATCTCCTCCGCCCGCGCCTTCAACGCATCGCTCGGCTGCGCCCGCGCCAGAGACAGCCCGCGATACCAGTCCCCCACCTCCGCCCAAGTGTGAAACGTCGTCCACGCCACCGAAGGCAGCTTGCGCCCTTCCCCGTCCTCATCCAGATCCTTGGGAGTCTTCGCCTTGCCCTTCCCCCCGTCCTTCGCCTCCGTATCCGCGCCCTGCTCACCCTTTGCCGTTGGCACCAGTTGCGCCACATGCCACACGTAGCTCCGCACCCCGTCCTTCTCCGTCACCACCGGCTTGTGGTTCGGGCTCCACATCTGCACGTACTTATCCCTGGGCGCCTCCACGGTCAGCACCTCATCCCGCACCACAAACGTTCCCGGCACACTAAAGTGATGCGCTCCCCAGAACTCCCCCGGAGCCTCAGCCTTGTCGATCGTCGTCGTCACCTCGTACTCCAGAGTGTCCCCCACCGAAAGGGACCGCACCGGTACATGCTTCTCCTTCAGGTCGCTGTACAGCGGAGCCTCCCGTGTCACCGCAGCCGCCATATCTATCGCATCCGCCGCCGGCGTATCCACCGTGCTCCCATCCGCCTTGTGCACCCGCACCAGCATGATGTGCGGAGTCTCATTCGCCGCCGCATACCCAAATGACAACACGCTGAACTGCCGCGCCGCCCCCTCCGACTGGACCCGCAGCAACACATGATTCGCCCGCTCTCCCGTCCCATCCGCATGCATCCGGTACGTCATCTCATACCGCTCAAACACCATTGCTTCTTTGCTGTAGTCCACAGGAGCCGCTGTCTTCTCCAGCGCAGGCGCAGCAGTCTGTGCAACAGCCATCGAAGACACAAAGACACAAATCAAACCAAGGCGAATCAGGAAGGGAAGCATAACAACTAACTTATACCCAATCTCACCCCCACCAAGAGAGATTCATCAGAGTTACAAAATTGGCAGGCATCCACCTCCCAGGTCTGAGATGGGAGACCAAATTCTTTGGAGGCCCGCGCATCAACTCGCGAACCAGCAATTCATCCAGAACATCGAAATGCCAAACTCATCACCAATGCCGCCAACCAGCTAACTCGCCATGCGCGGCACGCGCGCCAACTCGCTGACTTCTCATGTACCCTGTTCTGTGAACCTGCCCACCCACTCCCGAACCCCCGTCCTCATCGTCCACGGCGGCGCATGGGCCATCCCACCCGAAATGGCCGAAGACCACCAGCGCGGAGTAGCCCGCGCCCTCGCCACCGGCTACGCCATCCTTGAAAAAGGAGGCACGGCCACCGACGCGGTCGAAGCCGCCGTCACCATCCTCGAAGACGATCCCACCTTCGACGCCGGTCGCGGCAGCTTCCTCACTTCCGAGGGCCGCGTCCAACTCGACGCCCTGCTCATGGACGGCAACACCCTCCGCGCCGGCGGAGTAGCCTGCGTCGAACGTCTCCGCAACCCCATCCAAGCGGCGCGCCTGGTCCTCGACAAAAGCCCGCACATCTACTTCGTAGGCCCCGGTGCCGAAGCCTTCGCCCACCAGCACGGCATGCCGCTGATCGACAACAGTGAGCTAGTCCTCGACCGCGAGCGCACCCGCCTCAAAGAAGCCCAAGAGCGCCTGGCCGCAGGCCAACCAGACCAAACCTTCTCCGGCCCGCTGGCCCAGGACGACAAAAGCCCCGAAACCGCCCACCCACATCAAGGCGACAGACCTGCCGCTAAGGTAGCCCTGGGCTCTAGCCCTGGGAATCGCGGTACGGAGGGAGCCGGGGGTTTTAACCCCCGGAAGACAAGCCAAGAAGATTCAGGGGCTTTAGCCCCGGAGTTACCCAACCTCGACAGCCACGACACCGTAGGCGCAGTAGCCCTCGACGCAAACGGCCACCTCGCCGCCGGCACCAGCACCGGAGGCACCCTCAACAAAGCCCCCGGCCGCGTAGGCGACAGCTCCCTAATCGGCTGCGGCTGCTACGCCGACAACCACAGCGCCGCCGTATCCCTCACCGGCTGGGGCGAACCCATCATGAAGTTAGTCCTCGGCAAATGGGCCACCGACCGCGTCGCAGCAGGAGTTACCCCCGAGTTAGCCGCCCAGCAAGCGATAAGTTATCTCTTCACAAGACTAGGCGGCCACGGCGGCATCATCCTGCTAGGCCCCGACGGCCAATTCGGCCTAAGCCACAACACCCCCGGCATGGCCTGGGGCATAGCCACAAAAGAAGGCCAAAGCACCGGCCTCTCGATTTAGGAGCACCGCAGTAAACCACCACCGACAACAAGAGTTGTCATCCTGAGCGCACGGGGTCCCCACGGACAGGTCTTCGTCCGTGGGGTGAAGAAGCGAAGGATCCGCTTTTGCCCTTGCACTTGTTTTTCTTGTTTGTCATTCCCGCAGGGAATCTGCTTTTAGCGCCGGGTGCCCCATATCTGACCGCCGCATTTGTCGTCAGATGCGGGATCATAGCAATCCGCGCCATCCGTCCTACCGAAACGCCCCATTATCCGGCTTCTCAATCCGAGCCGCAGTAATCTGAATCACAGCAGCCCCACCACTCCAGCCAGCCCGCAGAATCGGCAGCAAAACCATCTCCGACTTCCCCGAAACCACCCGCTTCAGCGGCAACACAAACTTACTAGTCGGCCCGCTGGGATGGTCCGAAAAATAAACCTCCCCCACATAAGCCTCGCTCGAACTCGTAAGCTTCTCATCCACCCCCGGATTAAGAAATACCTGCGTCCCAATAACCCCTCGCCCCGGCGCAGCAACCGTGAACGCAAGCTCCTGGCTCCGCGTCTCCACCGAAGCCTTAGAAGGCTCAACCATCCGCCTGCTAGGCACAGCCTGCGCAAACACTGGCGCAGCCCCCCAAATCGCCAGCAACACACACCCCGCCGCCATCATCCCCAACCGCCTCAAAGCCAGCCTCTCAAAGCTGCGAACCAACCGCAATCACCTGGATCCGTCCCGGACGAATCACCTCTTCCTTCGAGACGCGCTCCGGCGCAGAAAGGTCAACCGGCACCAGCCCAACCTCAACCGCCGACCCCGGCGTGTAATTCGCCTCAATCGCCCGCCGCAAGACATCCGTGATATTCACCGAGAAACTCGAACTCCCCATCCCCGGCATCCCGGCATGATCCCCACCAAAAAACGAAATCGTCCCCACATAACTCGGGTCCTCGATAGAAGTCCCCAGCGAAGGATCAGCGCAATTAATAAAGGCCCGCAGCGCCGTCGAAGGCGTCTTAGGCCGCGGCACATCCTCAATCACCAGATAGGACTCAGTCCGCTCCTCCGCGCCGACCGCATGAGCCGCACTCCCATGCCCCGCAAACGCCTTCAGATCGCCGTGGATAGCCACCGAAATCTTCGCCCCGCTCCCCAGGGCAATCGGCGCAATATTGCTAGCCACCCCCGCAAGCCGTCGCATCCTCGCATTCGGTTTCACCCCCTGCAAGCGCAGCGGCGAAGCCATGATCATCTCGCTCACACGAGACGACCCCGACGGCCCGCCCGACGCCGTCTCATAAACATCGTACGGAAGCACATACTTCCCCGAAAGCATCCCGCTCGCCGCCGGACTCACCTGCTTCTTGCTCGCCGAATCGTAAAACCGCGCCAGCTTATGATTGCCCCAAAGAGCAGCAGACGGCTGCGAATTCCCACTGATCGCACTCCAGCTTGCCCAGATGCGATCGATATTGCAATGATGCATCCAAAACACCGGGTCCAGCGGCGACATGAAATCCCCCATATCTCCCAGCAACGTCGCATGCACCCCGTTATGCGGACCAAACTCCAGCTTCCCCGCCGTCGAAGTCTGCCGCTGCTGATCGCTCTTCGTCGCCCCGCTAAACAGATCGATCATCGAAGTTGAAGAAACAATCCCCGTAATCAGCGCCTGGCTCACCGTCTCAACCGGAACCGCCGACTTCTGCCGCGTAGCATCAAACAGCGAACTCGAGTTATCCAGAAATGGCGCTGGCACATCATTCCCCTTCGCCCAGTTCCAGTAAGGCAATCGAAACGTCGTATCTCCCAGCACGTCCTGGCATATCTGCTCAAAATAAAACAAGTACGCGCGATGCCACGGCAAAAACCACCAGTTCGTATGCGGGCAATGATTGTTATGAATGCTAGCCAGCGTCTTCCAGTTACGCGGATCGGTAGCCGGAAGCGCTCTCAGCTTCCCCACCGCCGTCCGGTACTTATCCAGATCCGCCGCCGCCCCAGCACTAGTCACCTCGTGACGCGCCGGCTGAGTATCAAATCCCCACAACGTCGAGCTATTCGCCAGCAAGACAAAACCAGCCGACGCCCCCGCAGAACACTGCAAGAACCTTCTTCGCTCCATAGTTCTTCTCCAGGCTGTATCTCGAAATAACGGCAAAAGACGAGCAGGCCGCCATCCTATCTACATTCACCACCCCTGTCGAGAACTTATAAATACGCGGTCCAACAGAGGCCACGCCCTCATCGCGCGCGCAAGGCCATAGGACCGGCAACCCTCGATAAGGTCTGAGCTCTTGTCTTTGCAGTTGCCCTTGCCTTTCTTTCTGTCATTCCCTTCGGGAATCTGCTGTTACTCCTCTGCCAGATCGCCCAGCGCATCAGGTAAGGCAAAGTTGGTAAGGGTAGGCTTTAGCCTACCCATTTATCCCCGCCATCAGACTCCAACCCCAAAACAACTCATCGTCATGGACAGACTCGATTATCCAATCGACAACAGTTCGCCACTTCAGCCATACTTCCGATTCAGGATCAGGAGAGAGTTAACGTATGTGCGACGACTTCATTCACCAGGGCCTTACCCATGACCCCACAGTTTCGCGCAGAGCCTTCGGGCTTGGAGCGGCAGCAACCGTTGTCCTGAGCTCCGCTGTAGCCGGGGCGCAGGCAAAAGTCGTTGAGAAGGATGTAAATGTACCGATGGCCAGCGGTGTGGCCGACTCGGCGCTCTTCTATCCCGAGGGCAAAGGGAGCTGGCCGGCTGTCCTCGTGTGGACCGACATTCTTGGGCTGAGGCCCGTCTTTCGCGAGATGGGTCGAAGGCTCTCTGCTGAAGGCTATGTGGTCCTCGTGCCCAATCCGTTCTATCGCAACGCCAAGGCGCCCGTCGTCGATGGCTCGTTTGACTTCAGCAAGCCGGAAGACCGCGCCAAGGTAATGCCAATGGCCGCGGCATTGACGGCCGATGCTAACATCAGCGACGCGAAATCGTACGTCACCTTCCTCGACGCGCAACCGCAAACGGACAGAAAGAAAAAGATGGGTGTCCAGGGATACTGCATGGGCGGTCCGCTGACCTTTCGCACTGCGGCCACCGCACCCGAGCGCGTCGGCGCGGCGGCCACATTTCATGGCGGAGGTTTGGTGACTGACAAGCCGGACAGCCCGCACCTGCTCATCCCGAAGATGAAGGCCGAATTTGTCTGCGCGGTAGCAGACAACGACGACAAGCGCGACCCTGCTGCCAAGGACAAACTGAAAGAAGCCTTCGCGGCGGCGCATCTAAAAGCAAAGGTTGAGGTCTACGAAGGCTGCAGCCACGGCTGGACAGTGCGCGGCAGCCAGGTCTACAACGAAGCAGGAGCAGAGCGAGCATGGGCTGAACTGACCGCGCTCTACAAGCGAAACCTCGCCTGAGCGAAAAACCCGCAGTCAAAAACACTCCTCTCGAACTGACAACGATCGCATGCAACTTTCGGCGAGAGCTCGAAACGCTCCCATCCGAAAGTTGTCATCCTGAGCAAAGCGAAGGACCTGCATTTGCTCTTTACCAGATCGACCAACGCACCAGGTAAGGCAAGGTTAGTAAGGGTAGGCTTTAGCCTACCCTTACTAACCTTGCCATCAGACTCCATCCCCAGAAATAACTCATCGTCGTGGACGGGCTCGGATCCCCTCCACGACGACACACCAACAAGAGCAGGATCAAGGATAGGCTTCAACCATTTATCCATGGCATTAAGTCATCGAATAAGAGCACCGCATCCGTATGCTAACTCGAAGATTCGCTGGTCGGCGACTCACCACACCATCGCGCAATCGCTCTTTGAATCCCCTCTTTGATCCCCGGATCATAAGCCACTCCCAGCGCCTCCCGGGCAAGCTCACAGGCCTCCGGCACCAACCCACCCTCGCCCCAAAGGTCCGCCTGAACCCACAAAATATAGGCCATCTGGTTCCCATGCACCTCACGATTTTCACGCCAAAACGGTCGAAGCGCCGTCTCAGCTTCTCGGCAGAGCTCAAGCGCCTCTTCATTGCGCTGCGTGTCGCGGTAGAGAGTAGCCAGGTTGTTCAACATCGTGGCGACATCCGGCATGTAAGCCTCAAGATTGGACGCCGCTAGTTCACGGTAGGTTGAGAGCGCCTCGTCGTACGCTTTCTCCGCCTTCTCCATGCGCTGCGTGTTCTGGTGGAGCTTCGCTAGGTTGTTCAGCTTCCTGGCGACATCCAGCATGTAAGCCTCAGGATTGGACGCCGCTAGTTCACGGTAGGTTGAGAGCGCCTTGTCGTAGGCTTTCTCCGCCTTCTCCATGCGCTGCGTGTTCTGGTAGAGATTCGCCAGATTGTTCAACGTCGTGGCGGCATCCGGCATGTAAGCCTTGGGATTGGATGCCGCCAGTTCACGGTAGGTTGAGAGCGCCTCGTCATATGCCTGTTCCGCCTTCCCAATGCGCTGCGTGTTGCAGTAGAGAAGCCCCAAGTTGTTCAGCGTCCCGGCGACATCCGGCATGTAAGCTTCGGGATTGGCCGCCGCCAACTCACGGCGAATCGAGAGCGCCTCGTCGTACGCTTTCTCCGCCTTCTCCATGCGCTGCGTGGCGCGGTAAA
>Ga0207043_1080_pt1 | contig 12355 bp, 9 predicted proteins | sample Alteio_BWMinCont_71_FD_153304 | JGI IMG/M metagenome (GOLD analysis project Ga0207043, IMG submission 153304) | Enriched cells from forest soil in Barre Woods Harvard Forest LTER site, Petersham, Massachusetts, United States -... | ecosystem: Environmental > Terrestrial > Soil > Temperate forest >... | reverse complement strand
CTTCATTCTGCTATTGTTAAGATTGCTAACCGAGGAACAGGTGAAGTTGCCGCGAGGCTCACGCAAAACGGACAGACCGGCCCGGCATTTATCGAAATTTCCAGGATGGCTTTTAGCCCCGATAGCAAGCATTTCGCTTACGTCGGTGTACGATCTACTCCCAACGGCACAGGTGTCGAAGGCGGATACTTTCTGGTAGTCGACGGTGTACAGAAGGGTGAGTACCCGGAAATTGCCGATCTGGAATACAGTCCAGACAGCCTGCACCTATTTCACTTCACCACGAGCCATCTTCACGGGGGCGGGGTTGCGTATATGGATCAGAAGCGTTTTGCCACATTCAACTGGCTTCCAGGATATTTCATCACGTGGCTGGACGATCACCGCACCTTGCAGATCCTTGGTGTAGGTAACGATAATTTAGTTTATCGCGCACGATATTTTCTTCCCGGCGCTAATCGTAATGCCGATACACCGACGTTAACCAGCACGGGCGTTGTAGATATGCAGGAGACACATCAGATGCTCGGCATGTGACGCGAAGATAAGCTCTGGCTGACTCTTCTTTTGCCTCGCCATACAATGGGGACGGATATCGCGGCTTGACTTTCGGCTAGACCCCGGGTATAGTTTTTCCTCGTTGCGCGGGCGGTTGGCTCAGGGGTAGAGCGTTTCCTTGACACGGAAGAGGTCACAGGTTCAAATCCTGTACCGCCCACCATTCCACTTCACCTCGGTACAAATTGAGCGTGGGGTGAACACTTCTTCCACCCTATAAAACAACTACGCCAACCTCATTACATTGAGGTTGGCGTAGTTGTTTTAGCCGTATCTAGTACGGTTTGAATTGGAAGTGAACAGGGTCAGATCCGTTGTTGATGATCTTGATTCTAAACGACTCGGTCGAGTAGATAAGACCCACCCACCACTGGCAGTGAGGAGAAACGTGTGTGGTATCGGAAGCCTCGAGGAATCCGTATGTGTCATACACTTTCATGTCGATATCATCGTCGGTGTATCGCGGCACAGCCTTTGCATCCCCCCACTCGCCGCCGTTGTAGTCGATAGTAAATGTCACTGACGAATTCCCATCTACCGTATAGGAACCCCACGAATAGGACTGAGATGGGTCAGCTGAAACCGGTTGAGAAATAAAGCTAACCGTAAGAAATGTAGCTACTAATAGTACTAACGCCTTGATCCCATAGTTTTTCATTTTTTGATAATCCTTAATCTTTAGAATCCAAAATCCTTGTTGCACCAGAAGCGAATGTCATGTAACTTTTTAGAGCGCTGCATCCCCACCAATCAGAAAAGCAATAAGTAAAGTTACGTTCTGATTATAACTGCGGGCATTTGATTTTCAAGCTTTTTCTGATCGTTTCGACTGTTTTCACCACCAATCCCAACTTATACTTACACCGTATTTGCCTGGTATAATCAGGATGTTTTTGGTGGAAATTGGTGGAGATTGGGGATTTTGCCGATGTCTCACAAGGTACCGAAGTGGAAAATCCGTGACGATAAACATGCGACGCTGATCCAGCGATTTAAAGCGCGCTTTGTCATGGAGCACAACATTTTATCGACATGCTTCACAATTCCAGCCACCAGTGGGAAGCGGCTTCTGTTCGACGGAGAATGGACAATCCGTGAAGAAAATGTCAGAAAGCTGTTTGCCGGCTTGTTGAAGTTTTCCGCATGGGAAGCTGACAAACTGACTGAGGAACAGGAGGCAGTTCTTCAAGAGACCATTATGGAGTTCTGTCTGATGGAAGACCCTCCAGAAAGAAACTCTCGCCCGCGGTCTTCAGCTAAAACCGAGCATTTCTCAAGTCCTGAACGAAATTCTTCCCCAATTCTGAAGCAGATGGTTGTCTTCGTCAAATTCCTGCATTTACGTGACAACCGCAAGTCACCTCCGGTTTATAGAAAATATGTCCAACGTACACAAGAAGAGTACGACGTCTATGACGAGTTCATGATGGTACGAACACTCTCCTACGACGAGGAAGTAAAAGATCAAAAGCTGCGCGGGCGAAGCAAGGAAGGGATAGTTGATCTATTGCCGATTTTCCCTGTCAGGGATTCTCTTTTAGTACCGGATAAAAACAGCGCCGGCATGCCCGAGTTGGTGGAACATCTTGAACGCAAGCAAACATCGCTCATGCAATCGGTCTATACGTATGTCAACGGATTCCAGTATGGGCAAGAAAATGTGAGCTTCATCATCCCGTCCGACTGCCAGCATGTGGTCGTGGTAGTGGATATGACGTCTCTGGTCCCTAACGACAGGTCTAAATCACTTCTGCTTTCCGAACCGACGGCTCATCATGTAAGGCTTCTCGATGACGGCGGCACTACCCAGTTACGCATGCATTGCTCGATGGGATCTACAGGAGCGTTTATTGTAGATAGCCAGAAAAACGGCGAAAGCACTGACGATACCCCTGCCTGGGATGCGTTAGAACATGACCTAATGCAAGATGACTATGTCGACATACGTCTGCATGTAGACTGGGAGCAAGTCCAAGAGCCTAATAGAATTGCAACTTTCCCGGATCTAAGTATTATCAGTAGCCAACATCGGGTTTGATCCTATCCGAGGGGCAAATTAGTAGAGACGGTTCACAACGGAGCTAATTCTTGCTTCTTGACACAACTTTGGCGTCAATTACCGTCTTCCCTTACGTATGATCGCGGAGGGTATCTGTTCACTGCCAACAAACCGCTTCGTCTTGCCAAAAAGTCAGACCCCACTATATTAATCTGAGAAAACTATATTAATTTGTAAAAACCTGAGCACGGACACTTATGTTTTTAAATCATGGTCTATAATATCTAAATCTTTGTCACGAAAATGGTGTTCTCAATCTACGTAACACCAATGCAAATCGACAGTCACAGTAGTCTGTCGGTCTTCTGACCACTTAAAATGAAAAACACAAGCCCCTATCATTTAGCAAGTGTGCATAACGCTTGTCGTAATCTCTTCAAGTGCGCGGTTATTACCTGTGCACTGTTATCATTTTCTCATCCCTCACAAGCGTTGAGCACCGGGCAATACGTTACTTTTAACACCGCCCAGGGAGCATTCCCGCTCGTGCAATCGGGTCAGTCTGCGCCTATTTACACCGATAAAGCTGACTGGCCTGGGGTAACCCTCGCAGCTACATCACTTCAGAATGATGTGCATAGTGTCACCGGTCAAACTCCGTCGCTGGTAAATCATACTGAGTCCGGCTCGACACCCGTCATAATCGGGACAATTGGGCATAGCGCTGAAATCGACAGCCTGATCGCTAGCGGCACGTTGGATGTGAAGCCGATCAAGGGCAAGTGGGAATCATTCATCATTCAAGTAGTCGCACATCCTGAGCCGGGTGTTGTTAAGGCGTTAGTCATAGCAGGCAGCGATAAGCGCGGCACCATCTACGGCATCTATGATCTGTCCGAGTCGATTGGAGTTTCACCGTGGCACTGGTGGGCTGATGTTCCCCCTGCACACCACAGCGAAGTGTTCGTCAAGCCAACCCGCTATGTGGAGGGCCCTCCGGCAGTCAAGTACCGAGGCATTTTCATCAATGACGAAGCTCCGTCCCTGTCAAGCTTTGTTGCCAAGAACTACGGTGACTTCAACAGCAAGTTCTATCCCCATGTCTTCGAACTGCTACTCAGACTGAAAGCAAACTACCTCTGGCCCGCCATGTGGGGGCATGCTTTCGATGCCGACGATCCTCAAAACCCGGTCTTAGCTGACGAATACGGCATCGTGATGGGTACGTCGCACCAAGAACCGATGACTCGGGCGGACGCTGAGATCAATAAAGATATTAAATCCAAAGGCCCTTATGACTATTCGCAGAATAAAGACGCAATTTACGATTTCTGGAAAACAGGTGTAGACCGTGTCAAAAACTACGACGAACTCTACACCATGGGCATGCGAGGAACCGGAGACACGGCAATCAATGCAAAACCGGATCAGATTATCACGCTTTTGCAGGAAATTGTCGCGGATCAACGCACTATTCTCTCGCAGGAAGTCAATCCCGACGTTACCAAAGTTCCCCAAATGTGGTGTCTCTACAAAGAGGTGGAAGGCTACTATGACGATGGACTTCGTGTTCCCGGCGATATCACCCTTCTGTGGAGCGATGACAACAACGGCAACCTGCGCCGTGTTCCATCAACTGCTGAGCTGTCGCGTGCTGGAGGGGCGGGAATCTACTATCACCTCGACTATGTCGGCGCTCCGCGAGATTACAAGTGGGTTTGCACTGTCCCTGTCGAGAAAATCTGGCAGCAGATGAACTTGGCATACGACTATGACGCTCGCCAGATATGGATTGTGAATGTCGGCAGTCTTAAGCAGAAAGAGTTCGACATCAACTTCTTCCTGGACTACGCGCGCGATCCAAATCAGTGGCCAAAAGAGAAATTAGGCGATTACTATACAATGTGGGCAGCAGAACAATTTGGCCCAGAGCATGCAGCGGAAATTGCTAAACTCGTCACGACGTATCTCAAATATAACGGAATACGTAAGCCGGAGCAGATGATTACGCAGCCTTATAATGTCGTTAACTACGGCGAAGCTGATCGAATGAGCGCAAAATGGCAATCATTAACCGATGAAGCCGAAGCGCTTTATGCTAAGATGCCTCCTGACCAAAAGGACGCGTTTTACGAGTTAGTGCTCTATCCTGTAAAGGCGTCGGGTAATGTCGCCCAGCTTTATATCACGCAAGCCAAAAATCAGCTTTACGCAAAACAAGGCCGTGCAAGCGCGAACGATGAAGCGGGTAAAGTAGCAGCATTGTTCAAAGAGGACGCCGATTTAACTAACTACTACAACCAGACATTGGGCGGCGGTAAATGGGGGCCGTTTATGTCGCAAGTGCATATTGGCTACACCGCATGGAACGACCCTCAATCCAATATCCTGCCAAGTACTCAGACCCTCACTCTTGCTCCTACAGCAAGCATGGGCATAGCAGTTGACGGCTCCAATGAATCATGGCCAGGTGGTGCAGATGCCGCGACCTTGCCGACATTCGACCGTTACAACAAACAAACATATTCTATCGACGTATTCAATCGAGGCCAGGGATTGTTCGCTTACACTACAAAACCCAGCGCTTCGTGGATCGTAGTCAGCCCGGCTTCGGGAAGTGTCTCGAAAGATCAGAGCGTCACGGTAAGTATCGACTGGGCAAACGCTCCCGCAGATGTCTCAAATGGCTCTGTCTCTGTCACAACTCCAGGCGCCGATCCTGTAAGTGTCGGGATAACCGCAGACAACACGGCTTTGCCTGCAACTGTTCCTGCCGGGACGCTTGTCGAAAACCAGGGCTATGTTTCGATTGAAGCCGAGCACTTTGCATCGAATACACCATCGAAAGAAGCCAGTTGGACAGTAATTCCAAATTACGGCAAAACCTTATCTTCGGTGATGCCATTCCCAGCAAACGCAGCCAGCTATGAGAGCACCGCAGGCGCTCCATGCCTCACATATAATATCTATGTGAGTAAACCTGGTCAAGCGAATGTATCGCTCATCGCCGCGCCGTCACTAGATTACGTCCATGGACGTGGCATTCGGTATGCAATCGCAGTCGACGATCAAGCCCCTCAAGTAGTCGATTTGCTGGGCGGAAACGCACAAGCCAATTGGTCGCAATCGGTAGTCGATCAATGCCGTATCAGCACAACTCAGATAAACATCGACAAACCAGGCAGCCATACACTTAAAATATGGATGGTCGATCCGGGTTTAGTCCTGCAGAAGATCGTTGCGGATTTCGGAGGAGCTAAGTTATCCTATCTAGGCCCGCCTGAAAGCTACAGAGTTGGAAAATAGATATGGATAAGACGAAGGCATTTTCACTCACCGGCGAAGTCGCCTTGATTACCGGCGGCGGCACTGGACTTGGCCTAAGCATTGCTCGCTGCATGACCGCATCCGGCGCGAAGGTCGTGATCACCGGGCGTCGCGAAAACGTGCTACAGGAGGCGGTTAAAGAGATTGGTGATGCCGCTGACTATGTGGTTCACGATGTCACGTCGGCGTCTGATTCCAACTCCTTGATAGATACTGTAGTCAAACGACATGGCTCTGTGAGTATTCTGGTCAACAACGCCGGCATCAACATGAAAAAGCCGGCTATCGACACAACCGAGGAAGAGTTTCTGTCGATTCTGACTACCAATGTTCTCGGTGCGCACAGCTTGGTTCGTGCTGCCGCTCCGCACATGATTGAGCGTGGACGAGGATCTATTCTGTTTATCGCGTCAATGGCGTCGTTATTCGGTATTCCTGGGGTTGTTGCATACAGCGCCGCCAAATCCGGCATTGTCGGCATGGTGCGAACCCTTGCAACAGAATTGTCGCCATCTGGTGTGCGTGTCAATGCTATCGCACCAGGATGGATTGAAACGGCGATGTCGCGAAAAGCCATGGAAGGTGACCCTGCCCGAAAGGCCAAGATCATCGGACGAACCCCCATGGCAAAGTTCGGCGATCCTGACGATATCGGCTGGGCCGCAGTCTATCTCGCGTCGCCTGCTGCACAGTTCGTCAGCGGTGTCTGCCTGCCTGTTGACGGCGGAGTGAGCATCGGATTCTAACAGCTTTCCATCGAGAGTAAGACGATTTATGACGTTAAGAACTGAAAGCGGCATCGAACATACGTGGCGTTGGTTCGGACCTTCAGATACCGTACCGCTTCAACATATTCGTCAAGCCGGAGCCACTGGAGTCGTAACAGCACTGCATCATATTCCGAACGGCGAGGCCTGGCCGGTTAACGAAATCCTCGAGCGAAAAGAGATCATCGAAAAGTCTGGTTTGAGATGGGCGGTCGTCGAAAGTGTGCCTGTTCACGAGGACATTAAACGAGCCACCGGGCAGGCACACAAATACCTGGCAAACTATAAACAGTCCCTGCGCAACCTCGCGTCCTGTGGAATATCTATCGTTTGCTACAACTTCATGCCGCTACTGGATTGGACTCGGACACAGCTTGAGTGGAAACTGCCGGATGGTTCCGAATCCTTGCGTTTTGATGCGGTCGATGCAGCGGCATTCGATGCGTTCATTTTAGAGCGCCCTGGCGTTGAAAAATCCTGGCGTGAAGATGTGTTATCCGAAGCGTCCAAACGGTTTAAAGGGATGACCCAGGACGAACGCGATGCCGTGTCCAAAGTAATACTTGCCGGATTGCCGGGAACAGTCGACGATCTGACTCTCGAAGAGTTTCGCGGTCTACTGACCCATTACGATGAAATCGACGACACAACACTTCGCAACAATTACACTGCATTCCTTCGTGAGGTAATTCCCGTTGCTGAGGAGCTTGGGATGCTGCTCTGCATCCATCCGGACGACCCTCCGTTTCCTCTTTTTGGCTTGCCAAAAATCGCGAGTGTCGCATCCGATTTCGACGCTATTTTATCTGCGTACGATTCACCGGCCAACGGTATCACATTCTGCACTGGCTCACTAGGCGCCAACCCTGCCAACGATCTGCCCGCGATGTTGCGACGCTTTGCTCACCGGGTTCATTTCCTGCACTTTAGGAATGTCAAACGCGAGCCGGACGGCAGCTTTTACGAAGCCAATCATCTCGCGGGGGACGTGAATATGGCTGGAGTAATGCAAGCGGCTATCGAAGAGGTTGATCGCCGAGCAGCTGCTGGGATTACAACTAAGCTGCCAATGCGTCCAGACCACGGCCTTCGGATGCTGGACGACCTCCATAAATCCTTCTACCCGGGATATTCGGCAGTTGGACGACTCCGCGGCCTTGCCGAATTACGCGGCCTTGAACTGGGACTGAGATACGCAAAATCGAAGTAGTCTTGGGTTCCCAAGAACCCTACTTCTTACTTCCCGACGCGAGCTCCGCGTCGATTACTGCCTTACCCTCGGCATGAAGCAGGGTATACACTTCGTTTCTAAGCTCGAAAAACTCAGGCGTGTTGCGGATGGTATCGGGACGCTCTTTTCCAAACGGAACCGCAATCTCCGCTTTGATCTTGCCTGGACGCGCCGACATTACCAAAATGCGATCGCTCAGGAAGACCGCCTCATCGATATCGTGCGTGATGAAAAGGGTGGTCATCTGCTCTTTGCTGCGTATTTCCAAGAGCAGCTCCTGCATAATCACGCGGGTTTGTGCATCCAACGCTCCGAAGGGTTCGTCCATCAGTAGAATACGAGGTGAATTTGCCAACGCTCTAGCGATTGCAACTCTCTGACGCATCCCTCCCGAAAGCGCCTTTGGATAATGATCTCTGAATCCGTGCAAACCGACTGCGTCCAGGAAGTGGTTAGCGACCTCTTCGCGCTCTTTGCGTTTTTTGCCACGGATTTTCGGCCCAAACTGAACGTTCTGACGGACAGTCAGCCATGGGAAAAGGGAATAGCCCTGGAACACCATTCCGCGATCAGCGCCTGGGCCGTGTACCTGACGGCCATCGAGAAATACTTCACCGCTGCTAGGTTCAATCAATCCACCCACTATATGTAAAAGCGTGGATTTGCCGCACCCGGACGGCCCTACTATGGTCACTAATTCGGAGAGCTCGATACTCAAGGATGTCGGAGTGAGCACGTTCACTTGTCCGGATTTTGTGCCGTAGTCTTTGGTGATTCCATTGACTTCGAGTGTCGGGATGGTAAATGGCTCAGGCTCACCTTTCCCAGAGTTTGCTGAATTTTCGGAATCTCCAATGAAGTTTGTCATTCTGATTGCGTCTGTTGTGCCTAGTGTTTCCATTGTTTCTAACACTTATGCTTTCTGAGATTCCGCCCACGGCACAAGCTTCGGGGTGACGATTTTGAAGAACATATCGGTCAGCAATCCTAATATACCAAGCACGAGAATCCCGACATACACTTCGTTGGTTCGTGTATGACGCTGTGCATTTGCAATGGCGTAACCTAACCCTGAATCGCACGCAACTACTTCTGCGATCATTAAATATGTCCATGCCCAGCCGATCATCGTTCGGCAGGTGTCGATAATCCCGGGAAGTGTCGCCGGCATAATGACATTAAACATCAAGTGCCAGCTATTTGCGCCGAGTGTCCGTGCGGCGTTCAACAACTCTCGTGGAACCTTGCGGGTGACATCGGCGACCACCAATACCATCTGAAAATACGTGCCGATGAAAATCAGTAAAATCTTGGCCTGATCTTCGATTCCTGCGATGATCATAATCAGCGGAACCAGAGCGGGCACCGGGATATAACGCACAAATCCGACAAATGGCTCATGGGCCGCTTCAGCGATTTTATACGAACCCATCAGAATGCCAAGCGGAATAGCCAAAACCGCGGAGAGCAGGAATCCCATACCAATGCGGTATATGCTGATTTTTGCGTCCGGCACAAGAACACCAGCGGACATCATCCGTTGATAGCCATGCCAGACATCAGTGGGAGTTGGAAGAATGAACGAGTCGATATTTCCCGAGTACGAGTAATGGCACCACGCCCAGATAGGGACAGCGAACGATAGCAGAACAATAGTGAAATAGAGCGGACGCGGGATGTCACTGCCGATCTGGAATATCCTTGCCGACGGCCTGCGTCTAACTATCGTGCGTGAGAATGCCGGCCTGTCTGCGGTTGTCCCACTTTGAACTTGTGTTGCCATCGAAATCGTCCTCATGTCAACGTCATTCTGAACGAAGTGAAGAATCTTTCTGAGAGACTCTTCACTTCGTTCACAGTGACGTCGGAATTCCCATCACTGGGGCGAAAGGGCTTAAGCTCGCGCTAATTCACCTTTTGTTTGTAAGGGTAAGGTGGCAGTTTCCCCAATCCCTTCGCGACTGCAGCCTTTACAAAGACACCGTCCACGACCGGCACGTAAGCCGGCGCTTTTGCGACTTGCTTGGTAGCCAATAAGAACGACGATATCTGTGCGCCGCTTGTATAAAGTGATGTAATCTTTGGGGACTTGGTAAATGCCGAGACTGCTTCAGGGCCACTAAAGATTCGGGTTCCGGTGATAAATTTGGTGTAGAAATCTACCGGCGAATCTGTTCGCGCAGCCATGATAGTACAGGCTTCCTGAGGATGCGTTCTCCACCAGCCCAGCATGTCATACCAAGCGTCGACAATGTTCTGAACATCCTGTGGCCGCGAATCGACTACGCTCTTTTGGAAAACAAGCAAGTCTGGGATTAGGCCTGGAACATTGCGGCTGTCAAAAATGACATGCGATCCCTTGATGCTGGTCAACGCCTGTGATTTATTTGGCTCCCAGACGACAATTGCGTCGACTTTATGAGAAAGCATCGCGACAGGGCAGTCCTGCACTGCAATCGGGACATAGGTGATATCTTTTTCGGTCATGTGATACTTGGCGAGGGCTTCGTCAAGCAGGAACTGATCGCAAGTCCCAAGCTCTGTCGCAACTTTTTTACCCCTGAGCTGAGCAACGGATGTAATTCCCGCAGGAGCGATGATCGCGTCGTTGCCTGCGGAGTTGTCGTTAATTAAAACAGCTTTGCAAGCCTGACCGGCAGCAATCGGACCCATTGAATCAGACCATGTCTGGCAGTTAGAATCGACCTGCTTGGCGGTGAATGCGTTGAGTGAGTCGGTGTACTGAGCAAACCAAACCAGTTTGACATTACAGTGATGCTTTGCGAAAAAGCCTTCTTTTTGAACAATGTCCCAGCTTGTCCAACCAGGCCAGTCTGAATATCCGATGGTAATTGGTGGCGGGGCCGCAATAGCATTTTGTACTGATGCTGCCACACATAGGGTCAATAAACTCGCAACTGCGAGAACTTTGCCGATAATTCGCATTGAAATACGCTCCTTTTGCACAAGATAACATTAGCAAACAAGAGCGCCATGCTCCGAAATGTCTCAGCATAGAGACTATGCCATCGGACAAATCAATCCGTGCGAATTACCCACGAATTGATCGCCAAGCAAACTATTTAAACTAGCGTTGAGACTCCGACGTTGGAGGGGAAAAGCCGAGAACAATTAGATTCTCAAGCCAAACTGGTTATTCACGAGGCAGTGTGAACGACCTTAATGGACTTAAGTATACACGCGCAGATTGAGGCGTGTCAACCCTACTTTGGTGTAAACCCAATAAAATCAACGAAAATAGGACGAAATATAATTCATTTGACTATAATCGTCATATGATAAATATAATATGACGATTATGAACTATTTCCGTTTTTTGCGCTCCAGTCATAAGTGTATTTCACCATCTTCGCAACCTGCAAAGAGTCGATTCTGCCAATCCCATTAAGTTTGCTCAGCCTTTCACGCAAGAACGTTAACAACTCCTCGTTGCTTTGAAACCAAGCCTCGACCACCACGTCATATGTCCCTAGCGTGATACCGGCAAACCGCACTTCCTGCATTTCGCTCAACGCTCGTTCGATTTGATCCATATATTTATGGTCTATCTGTATTCCAAGGATTGCTACCACCCCGTAGCCAAGCTTGAACGGAGTCGCTACAGCGACAATTCTGATAACCTCCTCTTCGACAAGGCGGTCGATGCGTCTGCGCACAGTCGGTTCGCTGCTTCCCACTTTAGCCGCGACAGCCGCGTTGGTTTGCCGGGCATCTTGTTCAAGCTCGGCGATGATCAACCTATCAAGGTCATCGAGTGCAGTCATGTGAATAAAACCTCTATAAAACCACTATTATGTGACTAATATCGTCATAATACCAATAAAATATTAAAAATAAGTCATATTGAATGAAATTTCTTGTTTCGTGGCTTGACTTTGCGTCTGGGGTGGGGCATACTCTATTTGCCTCACCGACGAGTGTTGATATACATGAGCGCCGTTAGCTCATCGGCTGATTGGAAATAAACATCGTCGGAGCTACCTCTTGCCTGCTGAACTTCTGTTTGAAGACACAATCGAACCGGGAGCGACTTGGTCGCATGTTCTAAAACGTGGCACTGCGCTGACACTCACCGACGTCACCGGAACAGCAAATGTCGGCGCGATGTTCTTGAACTTCGAATGTCCGGTTGAGCGTCTCAATATTCCCGATTCCCTCAAGGCGCAGCATATTGCAAAGCTGACAATCGGCAACGTGCTCTACTCGGACATGGGGCGAGTATTGATTTCCATCACCGATGATACAGCCGGCTGGCACGATCCTCTTGGCGGTTACTCCAATGAGGTTCTTGTCGAGCGCAAGTACGGCGAGAAATCCTATCAAACCGCTCGCAACGATTATTACCGCAACGCAAGGGATGGTTTCTTAGTCGAACTCGCCAAATGGGGGCTGAGTGAGGCCGATCTTTGCCCCTGCGTTAATTTTTTCAGCAAAGTCACGGTGGATTTTAGT
>Ga0207043_1092_pt1 | contig 12425 bp, 7 predicted proteins | sample Alteio_BWMinCont_71_FD_153304 | JGI IMG/M metagenome (GOLD analysis project Ga0207043, IMG submission 153304) | Enriched cells from forest soil in Barre Woods Harvard Forest LTER site, Petersham, Massachusetts, United States -... | ecosystem: Environmental > Terrestrial > Soil > Temperate forest >... | reverse complement strand
CCATGCCCAGATTTATGCTTACAGTGGCGGCGTTTCTCTACGTCTCTGCGCCTCCCGCGTCTCCGCGTTAATTAACTAATAGTTTATTTTTTTAAGAATAGTTAAGAGCTAAACTTTTCCCCTATTGCTCTCGATCAGGTACTCATTTGCGCGATGAACCATTTTTTTATACGTCTTGTTTGAGTTTAATTTTTTATACGTCTTGTTTGAGTTTAAATAGTAATATTTTTTATAATAAGAATTGTATACAGTTCGGATAAGAGAAAGAGGTTGATATGGAAAATCAATATTCCTGGGAAAAGTCTACAGGTTGGTTTGATTCACGGAAAGGAATCCAGGTTTCTGTGGATTCCGACAATGTGGAGCTACGGTGTGTGGAGAAAAGCGTTGTCGGGAAAGTCGTAAGTGCTATTGCCGATTTCTTTGGATTCTCAACAAGTTATGGGATTTCGACGATTCCCCGTACATCGTCCGTTTCTATTCTCCTGCCGGGAAATTCAGATGATGTCTATAAGAGGATTTTGCCAATCATACAAACGTTTCTCCATAGTCCGCATCCTCCGATTGGAGAAGCGCCAGCCAATGAAGTTTTAAATGGTATCATTAGTGATATTTACCGATCTGTATACGGAAAAATAGCAAAAAAAGAAGAAAGGAAATCATCCAATCCTGAAGCTCAAGCGGCTTCGGTCCCGATAAGACTATCTGAACCAGGGGACAAACCAGGTGAAAAGAGGGCACAGGATGAGTTAAGTCTTCTAAAGAAGCGGGATGTCAAATGGCATCAAGCAAGATCTAAAGATGATACAGATTTACCCTCACGGGAGGATTTAGATACCTCACCTTTAAAAACACGAGCACCTGCCCTTAGGATTTTAGTGGAATTACCGAAAGAGACTCCGCCCTCGACATCGAAAGAAGTCCCTCCGGCTCCGGAAAAAGAAAAGGTGGAGAAATCCACAGGATCCAAATCTCAAAGTTTATTAAAAACTATCGCTGTTGGTTTCCTTTTTTTTCTGGGAGGCAAGTCCTTAATTAATTTGCAAAGAGAGGGATCAACTTTACCTGAACCTCCACCAGGAGCCCTTAATACAACCAATCAAAGAGAGGGATCAACTTTACCTGAACCTTCACCAGGAGCCCTTAATACAACCAATACAGCAGAGTTGCCTACAGATTTAATTGCTCCTTCCTTACAGGATTTAATCTTGCCAAGGCATTCGCTGGATTTGGATGAGGAGGATGGGAAGGAATTAGATAATGGGGAGGAATTAGATATAGAACCCCCAGAAGCTCTCATGGAGGAGCCTCCGTTAGCCTTGCCTTTGGATGTAGAGGATTCTTCTTTGCGAGGATCTGTGGTGGACCTCTTCATCAATAAGACCCCTCTGTTAAGTGAGGACGATAGTTTGGATTTTAAAGTTATTCAAGAAGGGATGAGGAAGCAAGAACTCGAAGAGGCGGCTAGAGAAGAAAGGGCTGAGAAGTTTGCTAAGAAAGTAGATGTCATGCGGGAGGTCGGCCGAACAGTTGAGCAAGTAGAGTGGGAGAAAATCATTTATAGAGACGGATCTTTTTATGAAGGAGCAATGGATTGGATCAATGATAGGCCTTCGGGAATTGGAGTTCTTAAAGATAAAGAAGGGAATGTGGTGCTTGAAGGAAAGTGGAAGAAAGGGGTTATTGAGGATGGGAAGGGGACCGTCGTTTTAGACGCCTATTCGTTGTTTACCGGTCCCATTCGAGATGGGCTTCCTGCTGGAGCAGGGATTAAGCGAACCGGGGAAGGGGAAGAGCTGTATGTTGTAGAAGGGTATGGAACGCTGCAATTGGAGAATGGGGATGTTTATGTTGGAAATATTGAGGGGCATAGCCCAGCTGGATATGGGGAGGTAAGATCTAAGGAAGGAGACCTGATTAAAGAAGGAATTTTTCATGGCACACAATTAGTCAAAGAGATGATTACTTGTCCTTTCGAAGATGCTGGAATGTTTAGAGGGGAAGTGGACAAACAAGGAAGGCCGGATGGGTTTGGGGTTGTTTTTTCGGATCAGGGGATATTTTTTGGAAACTTTAAGGCAGGCAAACTCTTGGGTGAGCGTCCCAAGCCTAAGAAAACGAATATGCTGTTATTTACTTCCTATACAGCCAATCGCGCAAGCTTCAATAAGCCCGTTATCGATAATCATGAGGAATATGCGGAAGAACACGGATACCACTATGTGAAGTTTATTGAAAATTTGGCGGCTGATTTCGAGACAACCTATAAACAAGAATTAGGGAATACTCTTCCTTACTGGTCAAAAATTGCAGGGATGATACGTTTATTACATCTATTGAATCCCAGTAAGTTCCCGGAGGAGATCCGACAGTATCTTCCCAAGGAGTTGATATGGTTTGATGATGATGCTGTCATCACGAACTTTTCAATTAAAATTGAGGATGTTGTGAATTACTATGCTCCTCCAGGGAGCGAAACGCACCTCTTTTTGACGCAGGATATTATGCATGCTGCAGGGTATGATTTGAATACTGCCTTACTGTTTGCACGAAATTCACCTGAGAGTCGTTCGATTTTTAGTGAGATTTGGGGAAGGAGATTGAAAAAAGTTGATAGGGGTACGTATGGGAATTGTCCCGATCAATCTTGTCTGCACGAACAAGCAGCTTTGCAAGATTTAATGAAGCTGGAAACGTATGGCGCCTCTAAGCATGTGCGTATTATTTCGCAACGCGACCGTAATGATCCTGTAGGGGGGTGGGGAGTTAACACATTTGATCGGGAAAGTCATATTGATTATGGAAGAGGGTCTATGGAATTAAATTATAACGGAGACGACCCTGTGGGCCGATGGAGGCCCAAAGATTTCATTGGGCAAGCGACAGGAATGGCTTCGGATGGAGAGCTATGGGGAGGGGAAAGAGGTAATCTTCGCGAATTGTATATGCTACATCTGGTAAATGAAGCGGAAAAAACGAAAGACAAAAAAACGTAATTTTTGGGGTTTAGGGACCATTTACTTAAACCACGTGGAGGCGCAAAGTGCGCGAAGGGGAGTCGTTAAGCCTAGGAAAGGATGAAGTCTGTGTTGTGTGACCTTTTCTGTAATGCCAAGCAAAAAACAGGCACTGGCACCCATACGAAAACACCAAATTCCCTGACAGACTCTTTCAAGCTGCGATATTCATTCTGGCATTACCCTAAGCCAGGGCGCTTTCATGGAGATTGTGCTTCCAGGTCTTCAGCTGGATAAAGCTTCAAGGAAACGATCGTTTAGCCTCTGTGACATCGAGGGCGATTTGGTTTTTGAGCTCCTCGAGGCTATGAAAGCGCCTTTCCGGGCGGATGAAGCGCAGGAAACGCACATCGATGGTTTGTTCGTACAACATTTCGTGGTGTTCGAAGAGGTGCACCTCCAAGAGAGGAGAGGCTTCTTGACGCATAGTGGGGGCGAATCCCAAGTTGGCGATGCCCCGATGCTCTTTGCCTCCTACGGAGACTTCCACGGCATAGACCCCCAGTGGAGGCAAGCAGAGATTTTCTACTGCGAGATTGGCTGTTGGGAATCCCAGAGAAGCCCCTTTTCCCTGCCCTTTCAGGACCGGTCCATAAATGGTGTAGGGACGCCCCAAGAGGGCAGCCGCGTGCGAGAAGTCTCCTTTTTGGATGTGATGGCGGATTAGGCTGCTGGAAATCCGTTCGCCATGATAATAGCAGTCTGAAAGATATTCAACACTGAAGCCAAAAGAGTGAGAAAGAGAGGTTACAGTTTCCCGGTCTCCATCCCGATTTTTTCCCATATGGGCATCGCTTCCCAGGATGAGAAACCGGAAGGGAAGAACCTGCCTAATTGTGCGCAGGAATGTCTCTGCTGTCTGTTCGGAGAAGGATGTAGTGAAAGGGAGCAGGATAGTTAGGTCGATTCCTGTTTGACTTAAGAGATGCATTTTGTGTGGGATTGAGCATAGGAGGGAAGTCGGGTGTGAGGGACGCAGGACCGTTGAAGGATGGTTGGAGAAGGTTAATACCGCACTGATGGCATGCTGATCCTTTGTTTTTTTGAGGAGATGATTCAGGACTGCTTGATGGCCTATGTGCAGTCCATCGAAGTTGCCGATGGAAAGGACGATGGGCGAGGAAAATCCGGGGATCTCTTCAAGGGAGTGTACGATGCGCATCAGAAGCCTCGGAAGAAGGTTCGACAGAGTTGATTCTGGAAACAGCAGTTTCTGCCACAATAAGGCGGCTTTTCAGGAAATCAGGATCGTATTCGGGGAGCAAGGTTCCATCGATACATTCTGAGAGGAGGAAGGAACCGCTTTTCGTGCGTTGCAAGGCTGTGAGGTGGGCGCCGCATCCCAGAAGTTTTCCCAGATCGTGGGCGATGCTTCGGATGTAGGTCCCTTTGCTGCAGTTAACTTTGAGGACCACTTCGGGGTAGGAGTAGCTGAGCAGTTCTGTTTGCATCGTGACTTTGACAGGCTCTCTTTCGATGGTCACCCCTTTGCGCGCGAGCTCATAGAGCTTTTTTCCCTCTTTCTTTTTTGCTGAGAACATTGGCGGGATTTGTAGGACATCGCCCTGGAAATGAGTCAGGGCTGCTGTCAGTTCTTCTTCAGTCGGACAGATAGCCGAGTTTTCATGAAGGATTTGGCCATCGCAGTCGTAGGAATCTGTTTCAATACCTAGACGGACCGTTGCGATATATTCTTTTTCGGCGCCCAGGAATTGGTTGGATAGTGTTGTGTATTTTTTCCCGACGAGAAGAACCATGACCCCTGTGGCGAAAGGATCGAGGGTTCCAGCGTGTCCAATTTTTTTCACTTTGAGTAGGCGTCGCAATACAGCCACGAGGAAAAAGGAGGATTTGCCTCGTGGTTTATTGATAAGCAGGATGCCTGACGGAGGGATATCTCCGTTATTTGGGTTCATCATCTTGTGGCGGCTCGCTTCTGTGGTCTTTTTCGGAAGCGATCTTGCTTAAGAGCTCTTCGATGCGCATATGTTTTTCTACGCTATCATCGATTTTGAAAGAAAGCGCAGGGAAATAGCGCATGACAACTTCTTTTGAAGATTGGACGGCGATAAAGCCTGCGGCGCTTTGCAAGGCGTTCAAGGTATCTGCTTTTTGTTCGGCAGTGCCGATGACGCTGATGTACACTTTAGCGTGGCGCAGATCTTTTGTGATATCTACGCGCGTCACCGTCACAAGCTCATTGACATGCGGGTTGCGCACATCGCGGCGGATCACATCGGAGATGACCTCTTTGAGAAGGGAGTTCAATCTTGAAGTGCGTTGCTTTGTCATAGGTTTTCTATAGTTCCTGGGTGATATAGGTCACTTCATATGCCTCTAATGTATCGCCAACTTTGAAATCGTTGAAACCATTCAGAAGCACGCCGCATTCAAAACCTTTGGCAACTTCGCGCACATCCTCTTTAACCCGCTTGAGGGAGGCGATGGAACCCTTCCAGATCATCTCTTTACCTCTCTTGACACGAACTGCATTGTTGCGGTTGATGAGCCCTTCAGTGACCATGCAACCTGCAATGATGCCATGTTGGGAGGATTTGAAGGTTGCGATGACATCCAGTTTGCCCCGCTCTGTTTCGATGGCTATTTTATCCAGCAAGTTGCTCAGTTGTACCTTGACATCGTCGATTGCATGGTAGATGATATCGTGGAGTCTTACCTGGATTCCCAGCTGCTTCACGATGGCATCAGCATGGCTTTCGATTTGGGTATGGAAGCCCACGATGATTGCTTTGGATGCGGCAGCCAGTTGAACGTCGGATTCAGAGACCTCGCCGACACCTGTGAAGATGATATTGAGTTCTGCCTTGGAGGATTGAATCTTCATGAGAGCCGCTTTTAGCGCCTCTAAGGAACCCTGTACGTCCGCTCTGAGGATAATGTTAAGTATTTTCTTATTTGTTTCAGCGGCTTGTTGGAAAAGGTTTTCCATGGTCAGCTTCTTCGCTTGCAGCAAGTTCACTTGACGCATCCCCTGCATGCGAGCCTCGGCGATTTCCCGTGCCTCTCGCTCATTTTTCACCACGATGAATTCCTGGCCCGCTTCCGGCAATCCGGACATCCCTGTAATTTCTACAGGAGTAGAAGGCCCTGCATCGGACAATTCCTGGCGGAATTCGTTGTGCATCGTTTTGACTCTGCCCCAATATTGGCCAAACACCAAGGCATCGCCCAGGTGGAGAGTTCCGTTTTGAACCAGGACCGTTGCGATGGAACCCATTCCTTTGTGCATTTCGGATTCGAGGACAGTCCCTCTGGCGCGGGCATGGGGATCAGCTTTCAGTTCCAGGATTTCAGCCTGGAGGGCAAGCATTTCCAGAAGTTGGGGGATCCCTTCTCCCGTAACTGCAGAACAGTTGATCGTGATGGTTTGTCCACCCCAAACCTCGGGAAGCAGGTCTTGTTCTGCGAGCTGGCGGTAGACAGTTTCCGCATTGAAGTTAGGTTTATCGCATTTATTGATGGCAACGACAATGGTCACTTTGGCATCTTTGGCGCGTTGCAAAGCTTCCAGAGTCTGTTGGCGCATCCCTTCATCACCCGCGATGACCAATACGACGATGTCTGTGACATCGGCGCCGCGGGCACGCATGGCGGAGAACGCTTCGTGGCCGGGAGTATCGAGAATGGCGATTTTGCCTACAGGTGTGGAGCAGCAGAAAGCGCCGATATGCTGTGTGATAGCCCCAGCTTCGCCCGCAGCCCGATTGCTTTTGCGGATGGCGTCGATCAGGCTCGTTTTGCCGTGGTCGACATGTCCCATGAAGGCAACAACAGGGGGACGGATGGTAAGCTGTTCGGGGGCGGCGCCCTGCACTTCCTCTTTGATAGTTTTATCGGTAATGCGGATCCTTTGTTCTTCTGAGGAGTCGATAGTGATTTCGCATCCGAACTCTTGTCCGAGCAGTTGGATGGTTGTTTCGTCGTCCAGGATATCGTTTAGAGTGACTATCACACCCTGTGAGAACAATTTGGTGATCAGCTGTGAGGCTTTCAGTTTCATTTCGGAGGCAAGATCTTTGATGGCGATAGGAACGCGTACTTTTAGCGAGCTTGGGCGAATCGTGACATCTTCGACTTGACGAATTTGTTTAGCTCGCTTTTTGCGCCAGTGTTGATCTTCGTCCCCTTCGCGTAATCCTTGCCTATCCCTCGCATCGAAACGAACCTGTTGCTGCCTCTTGGGTTTGATATCCTTGAATTCTTTGAATTTCGCTGCTTTTGCGCCCGCTTTTTTGTCGTCTTCTTGTTGAGAAGTTGTGACCATCTCTTCGCGGGGTTTACTCTTTAATTTCGCTTTTTTCGCCTCGTCTTCAATTGCTGTTGCTCCCTCTTTTGCGGCTGCTTTGTGGGGAGCGGGATGAGAAGGTTGTTTGGCAGGCAATAAGTCTTTAACATGGCGGCCTGTCGGTCCAAGCTTATGTTCGGGTGTCACATATTCTTTAGCAAAAGGATTAACCGATTTCGGAGCTGGCGCTTGCGGCAGACTTAACATCTTTGACGCTCTTGCCGGAGGGCGTGGTCGTGGGGGGGCTATCGGCTGTGGAAGAGGTTCTCTTACAGGAGCGGCAGCGGGAGCCTCTTCGACGATTTCTTGTAGTAGGGGATTGATAGCAGGAGCAGCCGTTTGTTCTTGCTTTTGAGCTTCCAATTCTTCAGCAAAAATCTCTTTCCTCAGTTCTTCGCTCGTTTTGCGGCGCCCGAGGTGTGCTGAAGGTGATTCTTCAAGGGGAGGAGTCAAAACGGCTTCTTCTTCTGGAGCAGCCTCGACTGTTTCTATGACGTCCGTTAGCTCTTCTACAGCCTTTGGCTTACCTTCGTTGGGCACCGGCTCGGCGAAAGCCGAGCGGGATCTTGCGCGAATTTTTGGAGCCTCTTCTTTGACGCCCTCTATCTGCTCGATCTTTGAAGGCTCTTTTTTTGCCAGCTTCGGTTTTGCCGCTTGAGTTTTGGGTTTTGATGGCTCAATCGGCGCGCTTTCTGTTGCTGCTTCTTCAGTAGGAACAGCTTTTTTGCTTGCAAGCTTTTCCTTCAAGCTGCTGAGATTGAGAGCCTCGGCTATCTGTGAGTTTTTAATGGTAAGTTTGAGGTTTTTGGCCAAGGGTTTACATCCTCTGTTTTCTAATTTGTTCAAGTATTTTATCGGCCATGTCTAAGCTAATGCCTGGAACTTTTGCAAGCTGCTCTGTAGTAGCCATCAGTAGGGCGCGCGCTGTGTTAAAACCCTCTGCAACAAGGTGTTCAAAGATGAAGCTATTGACACCTTCAAGGCTGTTGAGAGGTTGGTCGAGTGAAGGATCGTCCGACGATGCCAATTCTGTTCTTTGCAGCTCCATGGTTTTTGTGTAGTCGCTCATCCGCTGAACTTCCAGTTCGTAGCCGATCAATTGGCTATTGAGCCGGGCATTCATCCCTTTCTTGCCAATGACAGCGGCAAAATCGTCATCTTCGACAACGATGGACACTGTATGTTCATCTTCGTTTACACTGACTTTGCGGATTTCAATGGGTGCCAGGGCATTTTGCAATAGTTCGAGGGGGTCTGCGGAGAAGGGGATGATGTCGATTTTTTCGTTGAGTAATTCCCTGACCACATTTTTTACCCGGATGCCGCGCATCCCTACGCAGGCACCGACGGGATCCACTTTAGGATCTGTGGAGCGTACAGTCAGTTTTGTTCGGTATCCTGCATCGCGGACGATATTGTCGATGACGACAGTGCCATCGGCAATTTCCGGGACCTCCTGGATCATGAGTTGTTTCACGAATTCTGGATGGCTGCGTGAGAGGACTACTTCAGCGCCGCCATTTTCAGTATCGTGTACACCTAGCAGGAGGGCCAGAACTTTTTCACCCAGGTGATATTTCTCAGTTTTGGGGTATTCGCGCATAGGCAGGATCGCTTCGACTTTTCCCAGATCGACGATCACGTTTGCGCCCCTGACAAATCGCTTTACCGTTCCTGAAATCAACTCGTTGACGCGGTGCCGATATTCTTCATAGATCACATCCCGTTCCGCTGTGCGCAATTTTTGGGTGATGATTTGTCGAGCTTTTTGTGCAGCGATCCGTCCGAAGTCTTTTGGGGTGGCCATGACATCAATAAACTGCCCAATTTGGCAATCGGGATCGATTTCGCGTGCATCTAATAGGGAGATTTCTTGTCCATCGACTTCTACGTCGTTGACGATTTCCTTTTCGCAGAAGACATCGATATCTCCGGTTTTTGGATGAATTTTGACAGTGACATTTGATGCGCCTGCGATACTTTTTCTTGCTGCAGCGCGAAGAGATTCCTCGATGGCATCGATGACGATATCGCGTTTGATACCTTTTTCGCGTTCCAGGTATTCAAAGATGGCAATCAGGTCTTTGTTCATTATGGTAGCCTCTAAACTTATGGATGGGAAATCGATTGTATAATCCTATCCTTACTATACACTTTCGGAAATAATAAAGATACTAGGATGCATCATAAAAGTCAGCGAATCCCTTTCAGTATCCGCTGACCTAATCTACAGTCTATCAGAAACGTCTTAAGCTTCTTCCTCTGTTGCTGTATGATGGCTGCCATGTTTATCAGAGCTGCCCTCTTTATCGCTGCTGTTCTCTTTTTGAGTGTCTTTTTTCTTTCGCTTTGCTGTTGTCACGACAATGTCATCGCGATTGCATTGATTCTGATCAATCAGATGTTCTTTGATGGACAGAGCGATTTTCTTATGTTCCGGATCCAGTTTGATGACTTTGGCTGTGACTTCATCTCCTTTAGAGACGATATCTTCCACTTTTCCGAAAGCTTGATCGGACAGCTCTGTCACATGGATCAATCCTTCGATGCCGCTGTCGAGTTCAACAAAGGCACCGAATGCGGTGATTTTGCTGACCTTCCCTTTGACGAGGGTGCCCACGGGCATTGTTTTTTCGATTGATTCCCAAGGGTTATTGCTCAGTTGCTTTACCCCTAATGTGATTTTCTTGCTATCCTTATCAACGGACAAAACGACAGCATCCACGATATCGCCCTTCTTCAACACTTCGGAAGGATGGGAGACTTTTTTGATCCAGCTCAGGTCTGAAATGTGAATAAGACCCTCTACACCAGGTTCCAGTTCGACAAAAGCACCGTAGTTGGTTAGGCTGCGAATTTCTGCTTTTACATTGCCATTAACAGGGTATTTCTTTTCGACATCGTCCCAAGGATTGTGTTCTGCTTGCTTGAGTCCAAGAGAAATTTTGCCTTCTTCTTTTTGGACGGACAGGACAATCGCTTCGACTTCATCTCCTTTCTTGACCACTTCGGTTGGATCGGTGATATTTTTGACCCATGACATTTCGGAAACGTGGATGAGTCCTTCGATGCCGGGTTCGATTTCGATAAAGGCGCCATAAGGAAGAAGATTGACGATTTTCCCTCTGACACGAGTGCCTGGTGGGTATTTCTTTTCAATTTGATCCCATGGATTGGATTCTTTTTGTTTGAGGCCAAGAGCGACGCGTCCTTTATCTTTATCGACATTGAGGATCATCACTTCCAGTTTTTGCCCCAGGTGGACCATTTCGGAAGGATGTTTAATACGCTTCCATGTCATATCTGTGATATGAAGCAAGCCATCGATTCCATCCAGGTCGAGGAAGACGCCGAAGTCGGTAATATTTTTGACGATCCCTTCGCGAACATCACCTTCCTGGATATTTTCCAGGAGTTCGACCTTCTTGGAAATTCTTTCTGCTTCGAGAAGTTCGCGGCGTGAGACAACCACGTTTTTGCGCTCGATATTGATTTTGAGAATCTTGAATTCGTACGTCTTATCAATGTAGTCATCCAGATTTTTAATGCGTTTATTATCGATTTGTGAGCCAGGAAGGAAAGCTTCCATTCCGATATCGACCATTAAGCCGCCTTTGACTTTTCGCAGGACGCGTCCTTTGACGATAGAACCCTCTTCGCAGTGTTCGATGATATATTCCCATTGGCGTAGCCGTTCTGCTTTTTCGCGGGAAAGGACGATTTGTCCATTATCATCTTCAGCTTGGTCGAGAAGGACTTCGACTTCGCTATCCAGAGTGAGGCTGGAAGGATCGGAAAATTCCTGGATAGGCACTAGCCCTTCGGATTTTAGACCTACATCGACGACGACGTGATCTTTCGTAAATTCTACAATACGTCCTTTCAGGACGGTCCCAGGCGTAAAGGTTGTGCTTTGCTGTGGGATACGACTTTCTTTTGTTTCGAGCAGGTTCTTAAAAAGTTCGGCATCTTTTTCCTGAAAGCTGACATCATCAACAATGTTGCTGTCGTTCCAGGTGGGTTGGTGTTGTTTTGACATTTAAAGGTTTCTCCTAATTTTCATACTAATGCGACCACAATATCAGAGGATAAAGAAAAATTGCAACGTTTTTTAGTGGCGACGAATTTTTGAAATTCTGATATGGTGGAGAAAAGGAAACGAAATGAGATGAGTGATCGCTCTAGTGAACTAGTTAACTATACTGAATTAAAGTTTTCACGCGAACAAGGGTTTTTTGATAAAAGTGCGGGAATTAGGATTCTGATTGGGATCATTTTTGCCCTCTCCTTGTTTGCTTTGCTCCATTTTCGAGAGGTTCGTGTTGAAGTTCTGGATTTCAACAGCCTCGCACCTGGGTTCGTTGTTGCGCAAGTCGATTTTGATTTTTTGGATGAAGAAGCCACCATTATTTTGCGGCAGGAAGCCATTCGGGACATTGGAAAGATCTATAAAATTTCGGATAAAGAGATTCGGCAGCGGCGCATTGAATTTGAAAACTTCCTGATTTACAATCAAGATTGGCGCAAATATGCCACTAACAGTACGTTTGAAGAGATGTATCGAGGGATAGACGCTCTTGAACAAACCCTATTGCAGATGCGTTTTACGGATCCGCGTACCCTTCAAAAAATGCATGAGCTCAAGCTGCCTCTAACCTATTTTGCCGTTTACACCCCGGCAGATCTCGATCAGCCCGTTGTTTTTCCTGCCCAGATATGGACCAGTATTGAATCGTTAGCATTTCCGGAGGACCGCTTTCAGGGAGGGACTGCAGCAGCCATTATTGGTTTTTTCCAAAGCAAGGGATGGGATGTGGAAGATGATTTGGCAGCGGACCGCTTGCTGCGCAGGCGAGTGCAGAGTCAGGTTGCCGATAAGTATACGCATGTCAGCGCGGGAAGCCGTGTGATTGATCAGGGAGAGCGAGTGACAGCGCGCCATATTGCCATGTTGCAGGCGATGAAGAAAGCATTAAATGACGAGCGCAATTTATGGCATCCCATTACTCTATTGGGCAGTTTGGCATTAACATTATTATTGGTCGGCATCTGTATTGCTTATTTCAGGGTGAACCATCCGCAGATTCTATTTTCTAACCGCA
>Ga0207043_1090_pt1 | contig 12513 bp, 14 predicted proteins | sample Alteio_BWMinCont_71_FD_153304 | JGI IMG/M metagenome (GOLD analysis project Ga0207043, IMG submission 153304) | Enriched cells from forest soil in Barre Woods Harvard Forest LTER site, Petersham, Massachusetts, United States -... | ecosystem: Environmental > Terrestrial > Soil > Temperate forest >... | reverse complement strand
AAGGCTCAAAATAGCATACTTGCGGCGGATGCGCAGACTGTTCAGAACATCGGGACAGCCGTTCAAGCGGCACAAAATACCATCAATAACGCAATCAGCGGCTTGGCGAATATTGCAACAAAGATAAATGGGATTGTATCGGCGGTGAGTTCCGTGACTCAAGTTATCGCTGTTCTGCATTAACCCATCTGCCGCGCTAAATCCAGCGCATGATATGTGATAATCAAATCTGCACCAGCGCGTTTGATACTGGTGATGATTTCGTTCGCAGTAGCCATTTCATCGAGCCAGCCAGCTTTGGCCGCGGCTTTGACCATCGAATACTCACCGCTGACATTGTAAGCCACGACCGGCAGATTGGTCATATCCTTGACTGCACGGATAACATCGAGATAGGATAGAGCAGGTTTCACCATAACAAGGTCTGCACCTTCGTCGATATCTTGCTGCACTTCACGGATCGCCTCGAGGATGTTTGCGCTGTCCATTTGATAGCTTTTTCGATCTCCAAAACTTGGTGCGCTGTCTGCTGCATCGCGGAATGGGCCATAAAACGCCGATGCGTACTTCGCCGAATAGGCCATGATCGGAGTGTTTGTGTGGCCGGCTGAATCAAGAGATTCACGGATTGCCTTAACGCGGAAATCCATCATGTCCGACGGAGCGACTATATCCACGCCGGCTTCGACATAACTGAGAGCAGCTTTTGCCAAGAGCGGGAGGGTTTTGTCGTTGTGGACAGTATCGCCGTCGAGGACTCCACAATGCCCATGCGACGTGTACTCGCAAAGGCAGACATCGGCAACGACTACCATGTCCGGTAGGGCTTTCTTGATCGCGATTGCCGCCTGCTGAACCGGGCCTTTTGGATCCCATGCGCTGGAGCCAATTTCGTCCTTGGTTTCCGGGATACCGAACAGCAATACCGATTTTACACCCAACGACCACGCCAATTCGCACTCTTTGACGATATTCTCGACACTCTGCCTGTGAATCCCAGGCATTGAGGATATCTCGTCACGCACGCCCGAACCCGGCACTGCGAAGAGCGGGTAGATGAGGTCATCGACGCTTACACTGGTTTCCCGCACTAACGCTCGCAGTGCAGGGGTGGCATTGTAACTCCTCCTTAAGTATCATGGCTGGGGTGAACTTTGAGTAGTATCACTCTGATCGAACTGCTTTGCGAGAGCCTGCTGGCGAACAACTTGCTCGGTTAGTAACATCTCGATACCTTTTACGCGTGAGTCTGCCCCGTCTAATAGTCCTTCATATACATTTTCAATTTGTATCTTAATAAGTCTACTAGAAGTATCACTCAACGCGCTGGTTACCTCGCTATCGAAAGACGAGTTGTTGGGGAGATTGTAAGGTTTGACAAGCGTAGCTGCCGGGGATGTATCTCCAAGCAAAGAATCAGTGTCCATCGGAGCTAACATATTTTTGTCAAACTTCGCAAGCATGAATTCATGCCCTACTCCCGAGATAAAACTAATATCGCTTTCGTAAACCGGTTCCTCGGCTGTGACAAGGGCTAGGAGTTCAGTCATCGCGTTCATTGAGCTTTGATTGGCATCTTTGATCCGGTCTGCTTTAGCTAGGTCGTAGAAATATGAGATGAGTTTGTTAAGATGTTTCGTGACGAGTGTATTATCAACGGGCGTATTCCCTAGGGAAATCTGAAACTTATGGTTGTTATTTAGAGTGGTCGCAGCATTGATCAGATTTGAGACCGCTGCCTGGACATCGTCGGGCTTGGATTCGGCAAGGTTATCATACTGGTTGTAGACATTCACAAGAGCATTAGCTAAGTTAGCTCTTGCCTCATAATCGGCTTTTTGTATATCGGTTTGCTTTTTTATCTCGTTGTAGTGAGCGTCGTCCATATCCAAACCACGAATCTTCGTTCGCATCAACTCGGTGGACGGAACCGCATCAATATCGTTAGCCATCTCAGTATAAAAATCTGCAAGTTTCTGTGCAGTTTGAGCCCCATTTTGAGCTACAGTGGCCGCTTGCTTGGCATGGGAATCTTGACATCCCGCTAAAACCAACGCTGAGGAAAAAATAGCCGCAAAGAGAACTAATATTCTTACCTTAAATTGCATGTTCCTATTTACTTTCGGCCACTCACAGGGTGCTTCAATTTTATTTGGAAGTCTCATATAAATGCTCCGTAAAACTTTATTAACAGTAAGGAATATCTAACAAAACCGAAATACATTTATGAATAAATATACATCAGTCAAGCATTATTATAGTGATTTTACATATAACTGTCAAGCCATTGTCCGCGGAGATATCGGGTTTGTTTGTGTCTTATTTATGCCTCTTTGGACGGCCGCATAGAGAGGTATGAATAAGATAGAAACCAACTCACCGACATCTGACGGCCCTAAGTTATCCATTTGAATCCGAATTGAGATATGACATTGGGTGAGTCTGGTTAAAGCCTCTAAATTCATGCGTTTATAAATCAAAACAGAGTTTACTGTAGTACTCGAACGCAGAATGGTATGCATAAGAGGAACGCCACATTGACTTCAACTGTTAAAGTAGGTATAAGAAATCGTTATATAGGCTCAAAAGCTAGAGCTAAGGAGAAGGATCATGAGCGCTGCAACAGCAGTTACGTTGGATACGTTCGACAAGGATGTCTTGGAATCCACAGTCCCAGTATTGGTAGATTTTTGGGCACCTTGGTGTGGCCCATGCCGTGCAATTGCCCCATCAGTTGATGCTATTGCCGAAGAGTTTGCAGGAAAAGCCAAAGTTTACAAAGTGAATGTTGATGAGCAGCCGGAAATTGCATCTCGTTATGGTGTTCAGAGCATTCCTACGTTGACTATCTTTAAGGACGGCAAAGTCGCCGACCAGATCGTAGGTTCGCAGCCTAAGGCTGCCATTGCACAGAAATTGAGTGCCCATGTCTGATACGGTTCCAATAAATAAGCATGCATCTGCCGTGACTAAGGCTAACTTCGAGGAAGTTGTCTTGAAGTCAGATGTTCCGGTACTGGTTGACTTTTGGGCGCCGTGGTGTGGACCATGCAGGGCAATTGGGCCGGCGATTGACGCACTCTCTACCGAATATGAAGGCCGAGCCAAAGTGGTAAAGCTGGATGTCGATGACGAAGCTGAGATCGAAGCACGCTACAGTGTGAAATCGATCCCTACACTGATCTTCTTCAAGAACGGTGAAGCAGTCGATATACTAATTGGTGCTTATCCAAAACCGGTGATCGCGGCAAAGATCGATGCTCTGCTCTAAGCTTTGGTAATTCGATCAACTAAATAGACAAGCATGTTCCCCATTGCGTCGAGATCGCTTAAGTCGATTTCCTCATTATCGCAGTGGGGATTTTTTTCCGGCGCTCCGATAAACGCCCAGTCTATAGGGCATCCGCTCCGTTCGATTCCGCCGCCATCCGAACCGCCGTCAGACTCAATTTCGATCTGGTATTTGATCCCGCTCCCGTCGGCCAAACCGATTAGCTGATTGACATAGTTTTGCGAAGGCACCCAGCGGTCACGTCGCGAAATGGCAACACCATCACCGCAATGGACAAACTCAGTGTCCCATGTGATATCGCAGACCAGCGTTTTTGTGATACCAAGCTTCTCGTAAATATATTTGGCGCAGATCATCGCACCGCTTCCGCCGGTCTCTTCTCCGGTTGTAAAGCAGACGCAGATCTGCTCGCAGTTTTGCAGCGCGTAGAGGGCAGCCCAAATTCCGGCGCGGTTATCGAGGTAGGGTGCTTTGACAGTGGTTTTAGTAATAACCGATTCCGCCGAGTAAACCAATCGATCCCCGGGTTTGCAATCTAAGCCTTTAACAGTCCAGCGTTCATCCACCGAGATTAACTTACCGGTATTTCCGTCGGTCGATCCTAATATTCGAATCCGTGTATCTGAAGTAAAATCAGGACCGCCGATTGATATTAGCTGTATAGGATCGCCATAACCAACCGTGAATCCACAAGTGTCGATATGAGCGAAGAGTGCGACTCTAGGAGATTCGCCCTTCCTGACAATTAGACAATCTCGCAGGCGAACAACCGATGCTTCAGCAACGCTGACATTAAGCCATGTAGTCAGCCAATCCGCCATGAAGTGCTCGTCGCCAGAAGGGCTGGAGATGGAGAGAAGGCGAAGGAGGAGGTCAATATCAGATTTATTCATCTTTTACAATGGACGTGAAGTTAGACCATTGTTCGATCCTAAAAGCTCGGATATCTCGAACTGACGGAGGAAACCAGGGTAATGCTCGAAGTGCCATTAATGCCCGGAACAGGTTCGCCATATCCTCGTTTTCAGTGACATATAAACTTCCCTGAACCCAATCGAAGTCATACTTTTGTAGGATAACTTTGATGTCGGAATAAGCTTGGGTGGCACTTACAGGGTGATTCGTAATTGTGTCTGCGACAGTGAGATCAAATGCAATCGCAAACATTACTTGGCCTCAGGATCAGCAAGCATTTCGGAATATGGATAGTCTAATTCTTCACCGGTTTCAATAATTCTGATACGAACGGATTTGTTTCCATTTTGCTTTGGCACCATAACTTCGTAAGCCGGGCCATAAGCTCCGATGCGCTTGATATTCTTTTTTGGCATATCAGTCGTTTTAGTGGATTCTAAGATCATTTCACGTATCTCGCTTCCGCAACAGAGATTGTAATCTCATATTACCATACTTGGCCGAAGTCCGTTTTTCCTTCATTTACCGATGCCGGTCAATCTACCAGTAAGCATTTTTGCCTCTAAGGCTAGGGAGTCAAAAACGGTATAATAGAGTATGTCTCAAGCTGGATGCAATCACAATCACAGCAATGATGATAGTCACGGACACTCCCATGCGAGTGGGCTGGCGCTCAATTTTTCGCTTGCCATAACAGTGATTTTTGTGATCGTGGAAGCGTTGATCGGCCTCCATGCACGAAGCCTGGCGTTGGTTTCTGACGCTGGCCATAACTTCAGTGATGCACTCTCCCTCGGGCTTTCTTCCTACGCTATTTGGATTGCGAAAAAGCCGGCCAACGCGAGAAAAACATTCGGCTATCACCGGGTTGCCATCTTAGCTGCGTTACTGAATTCAGCAGCTTTGGCGGTGATGTCAATAAGTATTGTCGCAAGTGCGTGGAACTCGTTTACGCATCCCCACGCAATAGATTCAGGCCTGATGGTTTGGACTGCAGTCGGCGCTCTGGTGATTAACACGGTCATTGTCTTTGCCCTGCACGGCGGCGCGAAAAATAGCCTGAACATCCGTGCAACTTATATCCACATGGCCACCGACGTGATCTCGTCAATAGTTGTTGCCACAGCTGCCATCGCGATTCATAAAACCGGATTGGTAGTTTTGGATCCCCTCGCATCGCTACTGATCGCTGGGATCATCTTTGTCTCATGCTGGAATATCATCAGGGAAGCAACCGATATTCTGCTCGAAGGCAGCCCACGCGGATTGGATGTCGAGAAAATGATAGCCGCGGTGGAAGCGATCCCGCATGTTCAATCTTTGCATGATCTACATGTCTGGACAGTCTCCGACGGCCTCAATTATATGTCCTGTCATCTGGAGGTTGATGCCGCCCAGACGTTAGCCGAATGCGCCGAAATAACGAGGTGCGTTAACAAACTCCTGGAATCCGACTTCGGAATAGCACATGCGACAATCCAGGTTGAACAAGCAGGAGCCTGCTTGGACAGCGGCGCGTCTGACGACCTTTATTGTCTAGGACAGTCACCTCGAAATGGTCACCCACACATCGAGGCAACGGTGTAGTCCCATCCGTCACTTCGTGACACCTTCCCGACAGTCGGGAAGGAAATTTAAGACGTCTGCACTGCTACCATTATTTGAGACACTGTCTTAAGGGAAATCCCTTTGTTTCGTTATCGTTGTTGTTCGTTTTCGAACTCTGTTGGCGGGACGTATCCCAGCGCTGAGTGCAGGATGGGGCTACCCCTCGATCGGAGCCTGCACATCCCCTGTAAAACCTGCAGCCTTGTGGGAACCGTCACAGAACGGCTTGTTCTCTGAGTGTCCGCATCGGCAAAGCGCAACGCCTTTGCGTCCTTCAGGGACAGTGATTTTCTTGCCATCATGAGTGATTAGATTCGGGACGCCGTCGATCCATAGCGGGCCGTTTTGCAAAACCTCAACCATTATATCTGACATATTTCTCTCCTTGCGACAAATCGTTTAAATGGAGCCAGATTGTAGCCTATAGCAACTAGTCATCAAAGAAAACATGATTCATCCATTTACGGTAGATGCCTGGCATTTCTTTGACAAATACATGGCCGGCTTCCGGGAAAAATCGGAATGCTTTGATCTGAGAACCAATCTGAGGATAAACAGGTCTGACAGTTTCTACGCGTGATGCTGGGTCGCGTCCACCGGCAGTAATATGAGTTGGGAGTGTCAATAGCGGTGCATGGAAAAGCGGATCGAATAATTCGACCGTTGCCAGTCGTTCCTCGCTGTCTCCAACTGCATCTCTCAACGATTGGTAAGCCGCCCGTTTGGTTTCGAAAACAGCGTTGCGAATATCACATAAGAAAGGCATATCAGCAAAGCAAAGCTTGACATTAGGATGGTGCGCTGCAGTGATAAGCGCTAGTCCCCCACCCTGACTCATGCCTGCTATCACGATTTTATTCGGGTTGATTCCGTCGAGCTTAGTTGCAACATCAACAGCTAACAAGCAATGCAATGCCATATTCTTGTAAACATAGGTTTCAGGCGACTCTAAACCATTACCGATATAATCATCTTTTCCCGCAGGATTGATATAGGGATGATCTGGAAGATTGCCATGCAGATTGATGCAGATAGTCGTGGCATGTTTTACAAGATTTGACGAGTCCGGAGTTGGAGTGCCGTACGAATAGCCCGGAAGCCAAACAAACGCTTCTTTCGACGACTGGTGATTTTCCGGCGTAGCGATCCATCCGTAGATAAGATGGTCACCAACTGACGAGTAACGCAGCCAATCCACACGCCACGAGAGATCGTTTATTTTAACGCTTAAGCCCTTGGGAATGACTTCAAAATCGACACCAGTGTGATTGACGAAAGCCTGGTGCTCATGCCGCATATCATGCCAAAAAGTTTGGAAGTCGATCATCGGGAATAGCTCGAGAATTAACGCCGGGATTGTAGTTCCGACGGCTCAACCCATTCCACGGTTTTGCCATCTCGCATTATCAAAATACGGTCAGCATCAGCCAGCATTTCAGGGTCATGAGTTACAACTATAACTGTACCCTTTTCTCGGTAAGCTGAAAGCATATCTATGACAGCATGACCATTTCTATGATCCAAAGATGCAGTCGGTTCGTCTGCGAAGATAATTGCGGGGTCGTTCATCATTGCCCGTGCGACACATACTCTCTGTTTCTCGCCTCCTGAGAGCTGTGAAGGCATTTTGCGGGACATTTGCCCGACTCCTAAACTTTCCAACGTTGCTTGAGCAATGTCATAAGATTCTTTATCCACAGATTTCGCGCCCATGATCGTATTCTCAAGCGCAGTCTGCCAGGGAAGAAGCCACGGCTGTTGAAAAACAAATCCAAACGATTCACGCCGCAAGTCGGAAAGTGATGAACCTGGCAAATCGGTGAGATTTCTGCCTTCGAAAAAAACATCGCCGCTTGTCGGTTTCTTCAGTCCGGAAAGAACATAGAGCAGTGAAGATTTCCCTGACCCCGATGGCCCCATGATACCGATGAACTCTCTTGCTGGAAGTTCGACAGAAACCTCTTGAAGAGCATAGGTTGCGCGGTCACCATCGAAGTACGCAAGACTTACCTGGTCAAGAGAAAGTATATGTTTATCTAACTTTTCAGTCATAACTTATTCATCTACGCTCGATTATCGTAACAGGATCCAGCTTAGATAGCCTTAGCGAAATAGTCACGATAGCGAACAGCGTAATCATCACTGGGATTGGAATCGTATAGAGATACGCGACCATATCGTGCGGGTTTATCAGCATTCCACGCGGTTCAAAAAGTGTTCCGCGCAGGGCCGACATAATCCCCCAACTAACAAATAATCCAATCACCCACCCCACACTCGAAAGGATGGCAGTTTCAGAAACGGCATGCCAAAGGAGCAGGCTACGCTTTATTCCAATTGCTGAAAGTGTGGCAAACTCGGTTATTCGCTGCGTAAAGTAGATATTCGAGAGCATTCCGCTCATTAACGCCACCACGAATATCACCATCGCGTTGACCAACCCCATGATAAGGTACATCGAATCAAGCGACGAACGCATCTGCTCCACTAATATGTGATATGACAACAGTTGAACCTTGCTGAGGTCTTCGGTTTTATCTAGACGACGAGACAGCACTGGGAGATCGTCTGGCTGTTTTGATGTGACAATCTCGAATGTCGGCATGAGTGGCAATGCAGCAGAGCAAAACTCCGGCGATGTGAACGCTATCCACGTGGGACCGTCGAGTATCCCAACCAGCTTCACCGGAACAGGAGCTCCTGCTACGCCACCTGTATCTTTCGGCCCGGCGACAATATCACCTAATTTTAGACGCTTATTCCGCACCAGACCTTCAGAAAGCACTGCTTCAGCTCGTCCAGGGATAGGCATTCTTCCAGCGACTAATTTATCGTGTCCGAGCGCAATCAAATAATCTCTGTCTTGAGTCGGAACACCAACTGCAATAAACGGTACTGCTCCAAAAACAGTGTTGATGTTCATGAAGAACCCTTCTGCGTGGATAACTTTGGCTGTGGCGGAATCGTTTTTGGCGACGTTGATATCGCCTTGATCGACCGACAGTGAGTCACGCTGGGGGATGACCATTGTCATGACCTTCGTATAGTTGTAGATGGTGGTAACGGTGAGGTCGACACTATTGACAATGGTGACCACAGCAGCGATGAGAAAAACCGAGAGCACCACGACAAACGTCATGGGCGCAATTCTTGGCAGATTGCGTTGGCAGTATGTGATTGGGGAAAGCGGGTGACGCATTTACTATCTAAAGGGAAAGAGCAGTGGTTTGGTTCCTTAGACAAGCGCACTCATATCTCAGCTAAAATCGCTTCAGCCGCAGCTCTCGGGTCAGACGCACCGGTGATTGGACGACCGATCACCAGGTAGGTTGATCCAGCCTTGACTGCGTCGGCGGGTGTCATGACACGCTTTTGATCGCCAATATCGGCTCCGGCTGGACGCACACCAGGCGTCACGATCACGAAATCGGGGCCGCATGCATCGCGGATTGCCGCAACTTCGAGGGGCGATGCAACCACTCCATCACAGCCGCTTTCCTTGGCTAATTTGGCTAGACGCACTACCTGGGATTGAGCGTCAGCCGCGACACCCAGCTCGTTATTGAGCGTTGACGTGTCTATGCTTGTCAGCACGGTTACGGCTATTATGAGGGGCTTATTATCAACATACTCATTGGCAGATTTCACTGCAGCCTTCATCATCGCCGAACCACCCGATGCATGAATGTTAAGCATCCATGGTTGGTATTTGCAGGCGGATTTTACAGCTCCAGCAACAGTATTAGGAATATCGTTGAACTTAGCGTCGTAAAAAATTCTGACATGATTCCCAGCTTCATGCCGAATTGCGGAAAATATTTCGGGGCCTTCTGCGTTGAAAAGCTCAAGGCCCACTTTGAAAGCATGGACGGAGCCTGAAAGCTGATGTACCAGGCTAGCAGCTTCATCAGCCGTCTGCACATCGAGTGCGACAATAATCGGATTCGTTCCGGAAGTTTTCATCGGCAGTTATTCTACCGCACGTCATTTCGAGCGAAGACAAGAAATCAATTACGTCATTCTGAGTGAAACGAAGAATCTCTCAGTTGCTTTCAGGCCCCTCAGCCCCGATGACGGGGAACGAAACCCGCTGTAGATATCCCAACTTCTGAAGTCCCCATCATTTGTCGAGTTTCATGACATTATAAACAGTAATCTCTTGATTGGGTCTGCATGCGGTAGTCTTTTAGTGACCAAACAGAAAGACAAACCCGCATGCACTATCATAATAACTCAAAGACTAACATTCATCGTCGTTCCGGCATTGTGTCCAATCCAGAACGTTTGTCATGCCGCGCCCAGGCTGTGCTGGAGCGAGTCAGTCCAGCCACTATCTGCAAATGGCGTCATCGCAGTGCCGACGACCTTGCCGACCGTAGCTGTCGACCAATTCACTCCCACTGCGCATTCTCACCGGATGAGCAAACACTCATCCTTCACCTTCGCAAGCACGGCTGCCTCTCACTCGACGCTCTCTACGATGCAGTCGAGCGTACCGTGCCTCATGCGACCCGCTCCAGCATCTACCGGCTGCTCAAACGTCATGGACAAACACATCTACCTAGATTTGTTCGTCCTAAGAGCCAGCCCTTCAATGACACGGATCGCAAGCCCGGCTTTATCCACATCGACAGCTTTATGCTCAACTGTATGCCCGGAGTGTCTAGAAGTCAAAAGCATAAGCACCACTGTTTCGTCGCCGTTGATCGTGCGACTCGCATGGTCTTTCTACAGGTTTACAACTCCATGGCCACCAGCAGCGCTTGCGACTTCCTTAAGCGCTGCCGCGACAGCTTCCCGTTTGCAATCACAGACATCCTTACCGACAATGGTTCGCAGTACACGCTTAAAGCAACCACACCCAAACGCCACCGCTCAGGCATCAGGCAGCCATTCGAAGCCTTGTGCGACAGCTACGGCATTAAGCACCGCACGACCAGGCCGTACACACCCAGAACCAACGGACTCGTCGAGAGAGTCAATGGTCTTATCCAACAGCAGACAGAACAGATTGTCCGATACGACAGCGTCGCACACAGGAACCAGGCGCTATGCCTATGGCTAAACAACTACAACCTAAACCGCAAACACAGCCGCATTGCGCTAGGACGCATGACACCGCTCCAAGCAGCTAAACAATGGTACATAACTAACCCAGAACTATTCAACAGACTGCCGGACAAAGATACACTTCAATGCAATTCCTGTTCACAAGGTAATGAAACTTGACACATCATTGGGGATTTAGGGGCTAATGAGTGATTTCTCCACTTCGGTCGGCATCACGTCCTAAATTTCCTTCCTGACCGTCGGGAAGGTGGACGCGAAGCGGACGGATGGGGAGAGATTCTTCGCGTTGCTCAGAATGACGTGATTGTCCCACCGCCCCAACTGATCCCTCCACCCATTCGACTTCGCTCAGAGCAGGCCTTCGCTCGAAATGACATTTACTCCACCGTCAGATTCGATAAATAATCGCTGAGTGCGTTCTGCTGATCGTTAAGCTGGTTGTTCAATGTACTCAGCCGATCGTTAAGCGAGTTCAACTTTGTCTCCTGCGCATCGAGTTCAGAGACATACCTCTTGTACAGAGCAGTTGATTTATCCAGTGCGTTCATGTTCTTGCGAATGCGGTCTTGCCCAGCCGAAATATCGCTGATTTGAGATTGAACGTTCGCTATTGCAGCCTGAGTCGTAGCAATATCATGACGCATCTGCAGCGCTTTGGTCAGTGCATCTTTCACTGCCTGACTAATCACGCCATTTTGCAGATAGTAAGTAAACGTGCCATCGTCAAGGCTGGAAAGACCGTACTCGTTGTAATCTTGATGCTCTTGAGTAACAGTAAACTTTTTGCTTTCACCAGGATCGACGTCTAAATCGAAGCGGTAGACATCTGACGTCTTCTCATCAGGCTTTGCCGGTTCGATCAGCTTATAACCAACTGTGATGGGATGCTCAACGACGATGGTACGTTTGGATTGGCTGTTGTTTTTGAACGTGTAATCTGTACTTGTTCGGGTGACTTGACGCGCGATTAACGTGCCTTTAGTGATCACTACCGACCGGCTCACACCCTCGGATTGGCCAGGTTTGGAATCGGCGTCCACATTCAAATCGACTGCGAACGAGAATAGCCTACTTTGATCCGGCTCAGTATCTGAGATTTCGGCATCACCCACGTATCCCGTACCGTTTCCCTGCTGATCGAAGACTGTGATCGGTCCACCCATCAAGTGCAGTTTGGTGGTGTTGACCATCCGTGCCCCGCTCATCGGATGGTCAGCCAGGACAGACTGGTTATATATCGAAACACGAGTCGCGGTAACACCAGATGCCAAGAATGGAATCATCGCAGACTGTCCGCGTGGAACACTCACAGGGGTTTGAATGATATAGCTGAACAGCGATTGGCCTAATGTCGCGCCTGACGATGCGATGCTCTTACTGAGCGCACTTTCGATATCAGACCCATGATAATAATTTAGAGTGCCATCGACGTCCGCCATACCCGCCGTAGTCGCGAAAGCACCCCCAAAGCCTCCCGCACCAGCAGGTCTATTGAGAGTATTTGCATTACCTCTTATTGCAGTTTGAGCAGAAAGCGTCTCTTGATCAACCGCAGGCATATCTAACGCTGGAGCCTTTGCCGCGAATAGATCATCTTTGTACAGTTGCGCTCCTGGAGCTTGAGCAAT